>Ga0302326_10005062_pt1 | contig 30213 bp, 33 predicted proteins | sample Palsa_T0_3_FD_202264 | JGI IMG/M metagenome (GOLD analysis project Ga0302326, IMG submission 202264) | Peat permafrost microbial communities from Stordalen Mire near Abisko, Sweden - Palsa_T0_3 | ecosystem: Environmental > Terrestrial > Soil > Palsa > Peat permafrost | place: Sweden: Abisko... | reverse complement strand
AAAATTTAACAATCCCACGTTCGTATGTCAATCCCACCTAAATGGGGGACAGAGATGGAAATCGATGGGTACTTTTGAATCAGTCCAGATCCCGCCACGGCCTGGAAAATAAGAAGACCCTCAGAAATGCTGGACAGGACAACCGGACTTCATAGCCAGAGATTGGCGGTGGGAATAGGTCGCGATAACTCTCCTGCCATCAACACGCGGAGCCACGGCCCCGGAAAACAGATTGCATAGATACTCATTACCCAGCCGCGCATTGCATCGGACGAAAGTTGCTGCATAGCCGCGTTGTCCAAGGAGATTGTAAGAATCATCCCGAACCCTTCCAATAACTTGCAGCGCTCCGGCAGCAGAAAGCTGTGGCGAATAATAGAAGACCACTACGACAGCCACGGTGACGCAGCGACCGTTTTGACCCTTTCCGGGCCGCCACGACCCCGCACAATGCTGCACCTGTTCCAGAGGCTGGTAACAACAATCCTAAGCCGCTTTCACCCACGCGCAATTGAATTCTAGTGAAATACGGGACCGGTCCAGCTGGGTCTGTGGGTAAGCCCCTAGTGTAAGCTGATGCTTCTGGCTTCATCGCCATACAACCTTACCGAGGTTTCCCGCCTATGCTTCTGCCCAGACAATTTCGTCGCCCAACCGGGACTGCCCTGCTGCTACTGCCTCTCGCCTTCGTTTCGGCTTCCGCCCAGGCCCCGACTGTCTTTGGCTATATCGACTTCTCCCAGCAGGCCAAAATCGATTCCGAATTTCTCGCGGTTCCCGACGCGAAACTTGCCGGACAGGAGCTCAAGGCGCTAACGGCCAAACCCCACCTCGCCGGTTCCAAAGAAGATCACGAGACTGCGGAGTATGTCGCCCAGAAGTTCAAAGCCGCGGGCCTTGACACGGAGATCGTTCCCTACCGCGTCCTTATGAACCAGCCGCGCAAAGTCAGCTTTGAGGCGCGTAACGACGCTGGCGCCGTAATCTCGACGGGACCGACGCGCGAGCATGTCGACGGCGATCCTTATCAGGATGATCCGCACGTGGTCATGCCCTTCAATGGCTCTTCCGCCTCGGGCGATGTAACAGGCCAGGTGGTCTACGCCAACTACGGCCGGCTGGAGGACTTCGACGAGCTCGCCGCCCAGCACATCGATTTGCACGGCAAGATCGTCCTCGTGCGCTATGGCGCCAACTTCCGCGGCGTCAAGGTCTATATCGCCGAGCAGCGCGGAGCCATCGGCGTACTGATCTACTCCGATCCCCAGGACGATGGATACTACCAGGGGGACGCATATCCCGATGGTCCGTGGCGGCCGGAGACCGGCGTGCAGCGCGGTTCCGTGCAGTACCTGTTCAAGTATCCGGGCGATCCGCAGACCCCTGGCGTAGCCTCGACACCAGACCTGCCCGACTCCGCGAGGCTCGACCCGCTGAAGACCGGCAATCAGCCGAACATTATCTCCATCCCGATCAGCTATCACGATGCTTCGCCGATCCTGCAGGCGCTGAAAGGCCCCGGTGTTCCCAAGGGATGGCAGGGCGCGTTGCCTTTCAGCTACCACATCGGCGGAAGCGGAGCCAGCGTTCATCTCATCTCCGACCAGGATTACCAGGTCCGAACCATCTGGGATGTGATCGGAAAGATCAAAGGTTCGGAGGACCCCGACAACTGGGTCGTTGTCGGCAACCATCGCGACGCCTGGGTGTATGGCGCTGTCGACCCGAACAGCGGCACCGCTGCGATGCTGGAAGCGGTGCACGGCTTCGGCGCGCTACTCAAGACAGGCTGGAAGCCCAGGCGCACGATCGTGGTCGCAAGCTGGGACGCGGAAGAGGAGGGCCTGATTGGTTCTACCGAATGGACAGAACAGTATGAAAAGACCCTTCAGCACGCAGTCGGATATTTCAATGTCGACGTGGCCGTATCCGGCAGCGAGTTCGGCGCGGAAGCCGTTCCGTCTTTGAAGCAGTTCATCCGCGAAGTAACAAAAGTGGTTCCGAGTCCAAAAGGCGGCACGGTCTATGAGCAATGGAAGATGGCCTCTGCCGATGAAGCTCATGACTCCAACACCGGCCATATTACTCACGCCAACGCTCCGTCAGAGGACGTAACAGTGGGCGATCTCGGCAGCGGTTCGGACTTCACGCCTTTTCTTCAGCATGTCGGCGTTCCATCCACAGACATTGGTTCCCACGGCAGCTATGGCGTTTACCACTCCGTCTTTGACAACTACGCATGGTACGTGCAGAATGCCGATCCGACCTTTGTCTATCTCCAGGAGATGGCGCGCATTCTCGGCCTCGAAGCTTTGCACATGTCCGACGCAGACGTCTTACCCTACGACTACGTGACCTACGGCAATGAGATCGCTGCTTATCTCGATTCCGCAAAGCGCAAGGCCGCGGCCAAGGGAATCGATTTCGCGCCCGCCGAAGCCGCCGTTGCCCGATTCAGCAAGGCGGCGGAAGCAATCCGCAGCCATCAGCTCGCTCCAGGAGCGGATCTCGCGCGGCTCAACGTCGCGCTTCGCGAAACAGAGGCGGACTTCATCTCCCAGGCCGGACTGCCCAACCGCTCCTGGTATAAGCACATCATTTATGCCCCCGGCGAATACACCGGCTATGCGGCGGTCGTTATTCCGGGCGTCAATGAAGCCCTCGACGCGAAGAATGAAGCAGTCGCGACGCAGCAACTCGCCGTGCTGACACAGGCTCTGAACCATGCAGCACAGACTCTCGAATCGGCACAGTAGAGGACAGGAGCGAGACTTCCCAGACTTCGACGACGATACCTGGGAAGTTTCGCGTAGCACAGATCCCCGCCTTTATCTACAACCTTAGAACCATCGCGATCACACTAAAGTTTTTCAAAACACAAATTTCTACTGGACTCTTTCCGGAAAACGGTGCACAGTAACATTACTAAAGAACTCCGTAAGCGCTTTGGTAGGTTACCAAGAGGTTAGTTCCGTCTCGTGCGCGTATCGGAGTAAGAGGAGAGGCTGTTCATGCACGATTTTCTGGTTGCTCTGGTCTTCGTTGCTATGGCGGCCTCTCCTGCAATCGTCGCGCGCTCCTTCAAAATTTGCGAAAAACGAAGGCCGCTGATTTTTCCCCTTTCCCTGCCGATATAAGCGGTAGGCAACAAGAAGACGGTTCAGCAAGCTCCCTCCCCCGGTTCTGCCTGAAGACGTCCGCAGATGTAGTAAATTCAACTTCCCTCCCCCTGGCTGCACGCAGAAAAAAGTAACCCTCTGTTTGCAGCCAGCCCTTTTCCCCTCCTCCTCGGGACTCCTCCTCACAATCTTGTTTCACCTCAGCCGATCTCAGGTTGACCACGTCCGCACCGGCTCGTACAGTAAAGAGTGGCACCCTAACACTCCCTAAAGCAGTTCGGGATGCCCGGAAAAACAGGGGCGCTATGAAACTTACGAAGCAACAGATCCGCATCGCCATCGCTTCCGTGATCATTCTGGGCACAATCGGCTACCTCGCGTACACGGGCGCGGCGGCTAACAAGAGCTATTACGTGACCGTTGCCGAGATGCAGGGCATGGGCAGCAAAGCTTACCAGAGCCACCTGCGCGTCGAGGGCTTCGTCAAGCCGGAGTCCATCCAGCAGAGCGGCACGCACGTAACTTTTGTCCTGACCGAGTTCGAGAGCCACAACCCCAAGGCAACGGCCAATCCCCGTTCCATCCTGGTCAATTACCAGGGTTCCGAACCGCCTCCGGACACCTTCAAAGGCGACGCCCAGGCACTGGCTATCGGCACCTACGGGCAGGACGGAGTCTTTCACGCTACGCAGCTTCAGGCCAAATGCGCTTCGAAGTATGCGCCTGCTCCCGGCGGCGCCCAACCGGGCCAGGCTCCGGCGAATGCAATGCCGCCGGCAGACAAACGCGCCTCGGCTGGCGCTGCTCCGACACTCAAACCGGCCGCTTAAGAGACGCAAAATCCCGGCTCACTGAGTCTGCTGACTCATCTAGGTTCAGCCGCCATAACCCTCTGCGTCTGAACCAATGCGAGAACTCTTTTCTTGACACCCCTACGCGTCTATGGATAGTCTCGTCCATACCAAGACAGCTAGGGAAATCAAGCATGGCGAAGAATGATCTGCAAGGTGCTCTCGATCTGCTCGTTCTAAAGACGCTGGCGCAGACGGGGTCTTTGCACGGCTATGGAATCGTGCTTCATGTTCAGCGCGCTTCCGATGATCTACTGCGCGTGGAGGAAGGCTCTCTTTACCCGGCGCTGCATCGCATGGAGCAGGCTGGCTGGATCCGTTCGGAATGGGCTCTGACCGAGACGAATCGGAGAGCAAAGTATTACGAGCTCACTGCTTCGGGACGAAAGCAACTAGAGCAGGCTGAAATGAGTTTCGAACAACTTGTGAGAGGCGTTCGCGCCGTTCTTCGCTACGCGTGAGGGATGTATGTCGGTATTTCGCCGTATATCGAATCTGTTTGTGCGTTCGAGTGTCGAGCGCGAAATCGAAGCCGAACTCAGATCGCACGTGGAAATGCGAATCGAGGACAACGTCGCGCACGGCATGACTCCGCAGGAAGCACGGCGCGACGCTTTGCTGCGATTCGGGAATCGGGCCGCCATCCAGGAGCGCGTCGCGGGCGAAGATGCTGCGCTGATCCTCGAAAACGTCTGGCGGGACATTCGACTGGCCTTTCGGCAATTACGCAAGTCGCCCAGCTTCACGATCACGGCGATCGTCACGCTGGCGCTCGGAATCGGCGCGAACACCGCGACTTTCAGCGTCGTGGACGCGGTCATGCTTAGGCCGCTGCCGTATGACCATCCGGATCAACTCGTGGATGTGATTTCGCTGAACCGCCGCTTTCCGGACGGCGGAGGCGGATCGCTGTCTTATCCGGATTACCTCGACATGCGCTCGGGCAATCACACCCTGACGCACCTGGTTTCCTATCACGACAACTCGTACACGCTTACCGGCGACGGAGGGCCGGTGCATGTGGACGCGCAGATCGTCTCCTGGGACCTGTTGCCGACGCTGGGGGCTCGTCCGGAGTTGGGACGGGGATTTGCACCCGAGGAGGAAAAGGCGGGAACTCGCGTGATCCTGATCAGCCATGCGCTTTGGATGTCACAGTTTGGCGGAGACGCTAAGGCCATCGGTCGGACCGTCCGTTTGAGCGGCGATTCCTTCCAAATCATCGGCGTTATGCCGGCTTCGTTTCGCTTTCCAGTCACCGAACCGAAAACCGGCATCTGGACGACGCTGGGAGTGGATGACGTTCCGACCGAGTCGATCTTCCGCGAGCGTGGCGCGCACTTTCTCAATGCAATCGGAAGGACTAAGCCGGGCGTCACCATCGCTGAAGCCAATCAGGACTTCACTACGATTGCCGCGAACCTTGCCCGGCAATATCCGAAGACCAATATCCGCCATGACGCAGCCAGGGTGCGCTCGGAACTCTCCGCACTGGTCGGCAACACGCGAACGGCACTGTTGATCGTGCTGGGATCGGTGGCTCTGGTTCTTCTGATAGCCTGCGGCAACATCGCCAATTTGTTGCTGGCGCGGATGCGCGAGCGGCAACGCGAGATCGCGATGCGCGTGGCGCTGGGCGCAGGGCGCAATCGCATCGTGCGTCAACTGCTGATCGAGAGCCTGGTCCTGAGTGCGATCGGCGGCATCGCCGGATGCGCGCTGGCCTTTGCCTGCACGCCAGTCATGCTATCTCTGATCGGAGACCGCGTTCCGCGCGCCGCCGATGCCGGTGTCGACCTGCGCGTTCTGGCATTTGTCGCGGGCATCTCCTGTTTGGCAGGGCTGATCTTCGGGATTGCGCCAGCCATCAGCGGCTCGAAGACCGATCTTGTGTCGGTGCTGAAAGAAGGTGGACGAACGGAGATTGCAAGCCGCGACTGGCTGCGTTCGGCTCTGGTTGTCGGGCAGGTCGCGCTGGGCCTTGTGCTCGCTTCCGCGGCGGGATTGCTCATCACCAGCTTCCTGCATCTGCGGAGCACCGACGAGGGTTTCAATCCCAGCCATCTCTTGACATTCCTCTTCGAAACGCCGGATTCGCGCTACAAGGAGACGCGTTCGCAGTTTTATCGCGAGTATTTCGAGAAGGTTCGGGCGATGCACGGAGTGGAGTCGGCGGCTGGGGTGGTGTTTCTGCCGATGACCGATGACAGCGCCGACGTCACTTTTGAAGACCCGGAACACCCTGCTCCCGAGGGACAGCGTGCCGGAGCGAACATGACTTTGATTACGCCGAATTACTTCAGGACGATGCAGATTCCTTTCCTCCAGGGCCGTGATTTCTCCGATCACGACACGGCGGATGCGCCGCAGGTGATGATCGTCGATCAGGCCTTCGCGCAGAAGTATTTTCCTGGGGAGAATGTCGTCGGCAAGAGGCTCAAGCCGGGTGCTGGCAATGGATCGGAGCCCGCATGGCGCGAGATTGTGGGAGTGGTGGGAAACGTGCGGCTCTCTGCGACGCAGCGCGGGATGCTTCCGGTGATGTACTTGCCGTCATCGCAGTTGAGCCACTGGTGCTGCCTGCATACGGTGATGCGCACGTCCGTTGATCCGCTCAGTCTTGAGCCGGACGCTCGGGAGGTGGTGGCCTCGATGGACAAGGAAATACCGGTCACCGATGTCCGCACCATGCAGGACCTGGTCTATGGAGAACTCGCGCAGCCTCGCTTTGCAATGGTGCTGCTCGGTGTCTTTGCGGGCCTCGCAGTCTTGCTGTCCGTCATTGGCCTATACGGGGTCATGATGTACTCCATCTCGCGGCGAACGCGGGAGATTGGCATTCGCATGGCTCTCGGCGCTCAGCGCGGCAAGGTGCTGGCCGGAGTGATGCGCGAGGCGGGAGTGCTGCTTTCGGTCGGTGTCGCTGCCGGAGTTGTCGCTTCGCTGCTGTCCGCTTCCGTGCTTGAGACAATGCTGTACGGCACCGGGGCCCGCAATCCAGCGGTGCTGGTGCTTGTGACGGCAATTGCCGTAGTCACGGGCATGATCGCAGCGTTCCTTCCGGCACGGCGCGCAGCATCCGTCGATCCAATGCAGGCACTTCGAACGGATTGACTGGACGCGGAAGCCGACCCTACCCGCCTCTACTGAGGTATTCTTTTCGCAGGCTTGCCCAAGCCTGCGACCGCAGTTCAGTTCCGCCCAAAAGCCGGGCTGAACCCTTACACCATGACCAATTCCGACTACGCAGCCCTTGCAAAGACGACAGAAGCAATCGTAACTCCGCAGGCTCGTCTCGATTCTGTCTCCCGTCTATTTGGCTCGTTCGCGGCGCTGCGGCAGATCACAGTGGACTTTGCTCCGGGCCGCTGCTACATCCTGCTCGGGGAAAACGGTGCGGGCAAGTCCACCCTGCTGCGAATCCTGGCCGGACTGCTTCATCCCTCCGCCGGCTACGTCACGGTCTTCGGCAATCTCGCCCCCAGCGCGGCGCGTCATCGCATCGGATACATGAGCCACGCGCCGATGCTCTACGACGAACTCACCGGCGTCGAGAATCTCGCATACTTTCGCAGCCTGTACCAGGGAACCGATTGCCTTGCCCCTGACGAGGCATTGCGCCAAGTGGGACTCGACCCGGCACTGCCCCGCACCCTCGGCCAATACTCGCAGGGGATGCGCCAACGAACTTCGCTCGCGCGCGTTCTTCTCTCGCAGCCCGAGCTATTGCTGCTGGATGAGCCATTCTCAAACATGGACGTGGAGAGCGTCAGCCAGATGGTCCAGCTTCTCGCGAAATTCCGCACCGGCAGCCGGACAATCGTGATCACCACGCATCAGCGCGACCTCGCCGCGCCTATCGCCGACTTCATTTTGACCCTCAAAGCTGGCCGGGTTGCATCCCTCGAACGCGGTGCTCCTACCCTTTAAGGCAAATCCCGAATGAACAATTTCGATCCGGTTCGGCTTTCGCCTGCCAGGAATCGCGCATCCTACAGAATGGCTCAACCTTTCGTCGAATCTGCGACACAGGAAGGGTCAAGCAAAGGAGAAGCGATGTCAGACCCAAAGAAATGCGCCAACCCGGCCTGTAGCTGCGTGCCACCGAACAAGGAAAAATATTGCAGTCCTCATTGTGAGGCCTTGCATGGTGCATCCGAAATCGTCTGCAGGTGTGGCCACCATACATGCGCCGGCGAGGCGACACTCGCCTGATTGACAATCCAGGCCGCTCGAAAATCTCCGCGGCAGTTGACCCCACAATCTTTCCCGTTATCCCTGCCTCGGAGTCTCTCGATTCCGAGGCAGTTCTGTTTTTGTTGTCGTTTCATCAATCCGGCTCCGCAAGCGAAAAGGATATTCTGAGAAGAGGAACGCATTACAATCAGCACTAACCCACGAGAATTTCCAATCAGGCTTGATGAAGACCAACGGCGCCCGCTTCCTCGACAGTCTCGGCATCTCTTACTCGTTGCGCGAGTACGAAGTCGACCCTGAAGACCTTACGGCCATCACCGTTGCGAAGAAGATCAACATGCCCGTTGAACAGGTCTTCAAGACACTGCTGACCACGGACGGCGCAGGCAGCCATTTCTTCGCGGTGATTCCCGGCGATGCTGAGCTTGACTTCAAGAAGCTGGCCCGCGTCGCGGGCGTCCGCAGAGCCGAGATGGTTTCGTTAAAAGAAGTACAGCCCTTGACCGGATACATCCGCGGCGGCGTTACCGTCTTCGGCGCAAAGAAGGCGTATCCGGTTTTCGCCGACGAGACGATCGAATTGTTCGACGAAATCAGCGTCTCCGCCGGCGTGCGCGGCACGCAGCTCATCCTTTCGCCGTCGGACTACCTCCGCGCCGCTGAAGCCACCGTGGCCGATCTGACGAAAGAGGCCAAGCCGCCGCAATCCCCCGAGGTTCTTTCCTGATGCCGCCAGCTGGAAACGAACCGAACGGAACCCCAAATTGGACCGGACTGGTCTGGACGCATCTGCGGAAGGATCTGCGCATAGAGTGGCGCTCTCGCGACGCCATCAATTCCATGCTCTTCTTCGCGCTGCTGGTGGTTGTGCTTTTCAGCATGGCCTTTGACCCGAGCGCCGATACTTCGCGCGAGATCGCGGGCGGAGTCCTGTGCGTGGCCACGCTCTTCGCCAGCGTTTCCGCGCTCAATCAGGCCTGGGCCCGTGAGATTCGCCATCAGGTGCTCGACGCGCTGCGCATGACGCCAGGAGGCGGAGCGGCGATGTTCTTCGCCAAGGTGCTCGCGAATTTCCTTTTTGTGAGCATCGTCCAGTGCATTCTCGGCCCCATCTTCTTCATCTTCTATAACCTTCATCCTCTGGGCGATGCCTGGCTCCTGACTCTGGTGATACCACTTGGAACGTGGGCGCTGGTCGCCAACGGAACCTTTTTCGCCGCTCTGTCGATCCGCAGCCGCAACCGCGAACTGCTGTTGCCGCTGATCCTTTTCCCCATCTTTCTGCCCGCGCTGCTGGCCATGGTTCAGTCCGTCAAGACCATCCTGACCGGGGATGGCAGCGATCCAAGCCTGGTGTGGATCAAGATGCTTGGCGGCTACGACATCATCTTCACCACGATCAGCCTGCTGCTCTTCGATACCGTGCTCGAAGCCGAGTGACATCTGTTACGACAAACCAGTTCCTTGCGCGATAAACTAAGCGAGTCTTTCGAAGCACCTGAGGCACGGACTACCATGAAAAAGCTAATAATCGCACTGGCCGCGCTCGGCATCGCGGCGCTCATGGCATGGGGTTACTACCAGGCCATCTACGTCGCCCCTACAGAGGCAACGATGGGCGAAGTGCAGCGCATCTTTTACTACCACGTTCCCAACGCGATGCTTTGCTTTCTCTTTTTCGCGATCAGCTTCGTCGCGTCGATCCTGTTTCTGGCCTGGCGGCGCAGCGCCCCGGCCAAAGCGCTGGCGGCGGACGCATGGGCGCTCGCCGGAGCTGAGGTAGGAGTGGTTTTCTGCACCGTCGTGCTCATCACCGGGCCGCTTTGGGGCAAACCTGTCTGGGGAATCTGGTGGACCTGGGATGCACGGCTGACAACGACCCTCGTTCTGTGGCTGATCTACGTGAGTTACCTGCTGTTACGGAAGTTCGCAGCCGGGCCGCAGATGCAGACGCTCGCGGCTGTCCTTTCGATCTTTGGCGCGCTGGATGTACCGATTGTGTACATGGCAAACCGCTGGTGGCGCACTCAGCACCCGTCGCCGGTATTCTTCGGAGGCGACGATTCCGGCATTAAGGACCCGCAGATGCTCGCGGCCTTCGGGTGGAATGTCCTGGCCTGGGGAGTCTGGGGACTGGCCGCGTTGCTGATCCGGGTCTATGTCGAGCGGCGTCAGCAAGCCATCGATACGGCCGACGCGGCGGCGGCTCTGGCCGCGGATTGAGACCGGAATTGACTCGCGCATTTGTCTGTGTAAAATTTGTTTTATCTTTGTCTTACAGAAAATTCTTACTTCAGAACGCATCCTGCTTCCACGAATGACAGGTGCGGGGAAAGGTGGTTGCGAATGGGGCATAAGTTTCTGGTAGCGGCATACTGCGTCACCTGGGCCATTCAGCTGGGATACGTCCTGTGGATGGTTGTGAAGTGGCAGGGTCAGCAGAGTAAACTCAAGTCCGGAACGCGACGTTAGCTTCGAATCCTGCGGGAAACCGAATAACACAAAAGTGGGCACTCAGGTAACACGCATTTGATTACCAACGATGTTTTCGTGGGATGTAAGAAATATTTAATCCAGCCGATGATCAGGTTGTGGAAAAGTTCATGAGAGCTTCCACAGAGGAGAGACCTCACCGTGCATGATGTTCTGATCTGCCTTGCGTTCATTGGAATGGTTGTTGCCCCCGCAGTCGTCGCCGCGAGGTCTGGCGGTTCTGACTCTAAGTTCGACTAGGCCGGCGAATGTTACGCAGCCTGCAGCCGTAAACTGCGGCGGCACAGCATTTCTCTATCGGCCTGCTTTGCCGGCGAACCGCTCAGATCCCACCTGAATCGCGCACAAGTCGCGTCATCGGGCCCGATCCGCCGCAAACCAGTTGATTCTCTTCAGTATGCAGGTTTACACCCGCTGAAGACGTTCTGGCATGGCCGATTGACTCCCTCTTCCCTTTGAATCCTTCGTTCCCTTCCTTCATCCTTTCCATAGTGAGGCGGGAAGCGGTTCGATCGTCCTGCCGTTTGAGATGCGATCCCGAAGGAGAGAAATGTCTGACAGCAAAATCCCCATGGTTCCGAGCGTAAACGGCGGTTTCGACCTGCAGGCTCTTGCCAAAACCTTGCCGGAAAGCGCCGAAACGATGCTCCTAGATCTGCGTCTCACCGATGAACCGGCCGCAAGCGCGCGGCTGTTCCGCATCTACACCCATGTCCCGGCTCACTACCATAAAGGCTGCGACGAGTATCTGGTAGTAGTCAGCGGGCGGGCCAAATTCATCGTTGGCGACGCGGAGCCGGTCGAGCTGTCGCCAGGACAGATGCAGTTTTTCCGTCGTGGCGTTGTGCACGGTTTTCCCGAGATTGTCGAGCATCCCTTTGTGATCTTTTCGGTGGATACTCCGCGGCGAGAGCCGTCGGATGTCCATTTCGTCGATGTCACCGCGGGAACGCCGGAGAGCTTTATCCGGACGATTCCGGCGCAGTGATTGGGGTAACGCGACTCAAACCAGCTTGACTCTCCTGCCTTTTCGCACCCTGCTCAGCGGAGGGTCCGGAACCTTGGGGGTCATTGCGTTCTGTTCCGGCAGCAGGTCGTGCAGAACCACATTCAACAGCGCTTTATGCACCTGTATGCGACCGTTGTAACTGATATAACCCAGCTTGCGGAATCGATTCATGAAGTAACTGACCCGCGACCGAGTTGTGCCGATCATTTCGGCGAGTGTCTCCTGGGTGACGGCGGGAATCAGCGTCTCCGGCTCCCCGGGTTTGCCGAATTCAGCCATCAGAAGGAGCGTGCGCGCCAGCCGCTTTTCGCTGGAATTGAAGAGCTGATCGATCAGATCAGCCTGGGTTCGCATGCCACGCGCCAACATGAACTTCAAAAAGAAGTCGGAGAAAGCGTGCTCCTCATGCAGGACCTTGAGCATGTGGTCCCTGCTGATTCTCGTGACGATACACAGGGTAATGGTGCTGGCCGTAGCCATGCGAACCCGCCCGACTCCGGCAATCGCCTCTTCCCCCACAAAATCTCCGGCGGTAAGCAATGTAACAGTGGCCTCTTTGCCCCGCTTGGAAACCACAGTCAGCTTCGCTCGTCCGGACCGGATATAGAACACGGCATCTGCCGCGCCGCCTTGAGAGAAGAGCGCGTGTTTCGGCTTGAATTGTGCTATTATGCGGCCAACCCCAGGCGTCGCGAGAAATGTTGCGGAATCGAACGGTAGTTGCGTTATTCCATCCATAAGGACGGCCTTGTCTTGAGGGCCCTCTCACCTCCACTTTCGGCGAGTGAGTTTCCAACTGTTAAACTGCAGCATATTTCCTAGAACGAACATGCGATTATTCGCACGCCCTTAGAGCATCTCAATTTACGAATCCGCAAGTCTGAGCGTTATTGCTCGTATTCGATGTGCGCGCGATCCGCTGAGGATGGGCAGCGACGCGTTCGATTCCCCTTCCAAGTGTGCAGGCAAGAAGGCGGCGATCTGACGCTTTTGTGTTAGCCGGGTAACACTGTCCCGATCTGAAACAAAGTTTTAGTGCTATTTAGTAACCACGTGACTTGAGTCATCCTTGGATTGTGGATGAGTTCTAAGGAACCCCACGGAAGAGGAAACTCAATGCATGATCTTCTTATCGGCCTTACCTTCGTAGCCATGGTTCTTAGTCCCGCCATCGTAGCCGCCTGGTCCGGAACCTCTGAAACTAACGGCGACTAACTGCTTTTGCGACCCGCCGGACGCCGTTCTCTTGAATTGAGACCGCCAACAGGAAGCGAAAAGTCAACAGCCCGCCTTTCCCAGCATTGCCCCGATTCTCTGCACCGGCTACACTTATTATTTGGGGGCAATAGTCATGCTGGTAGTCATGAAAGCGCATGCGACGCCGGAAGAAGTGCAGGCGGTTTGCGAACATATTGAACAACTGGGCTTTCGCGCACACGCTCTGCCCGGGGCGCAGCGCACCGCGATCGGCATCACCGGCAACCAGGGCGAAGTGGACCGAGGCAATCTCGAATTCCTGCCTGGCGTAGCCGAAATCATCCGGGTCTCCAAACCATACAAGCTGGCCAGCCGCGACGTGAAGGAAGAGGATACGATTATCCGATTCCCCGGCACGGATGCGACCATCGGCGGCGGCAAAACCGTGGCTATCGTGGCCGGTCCCTGCAGCATCGAGACGCGGGAGCAGGCTTTTACCATCGCCGATCAGGTGGCCGCCTCAGGCGCACAGTTCTTCCGCGGAGGCGCCTTCAAGCCGCGCACCTCGCCGTACGCCTTTCAGGGTCTGGGACTTGAGGCGCTGCAGATCATGGCCGAGATTCGCGAGCGGACCGGGATGCGCATCATCACCGAGGCCATCGACAGCGAGTCGCTCGAACTGGTAGCCGAGTACGCGGACGTGATCCAGATCGGCGCGCGCAATATGCAGAATTTTTCGCTCCTCAAGAAGGCCGGGAAAACGCGAAAGCCGGTGCTGGTAAAGCGCGGCATGTCGGCGACGCTGGATGAGTTCCTGATGGCCGCCGAGTACGTAATGAGCGAGGGAAACTATCAGGTGATCCTTTGCGAGCGCGGAGTGCGCACCTTTGCCGACCATACCCGGAACACCCTCGACCTGAGCATTGTGCCCGCCGTGCAGCGGCTGAGCCATCTGCCCATCCTCGTGGACCCGAGTCACGGCACGGGCAAGCGGAACAAGGTTGTTCCAATGGCGCGGGCCGCGGTTGCCGTGGGAGCGGACGGCGTCATGGTCGAAGTGCACCATCAGCCCGACAAGGCGCTCTCCGACGGACCGCAATCCATTTATCCCGAGCAGTTTGCAACGATGATGGACGAGGTGGAGCAGATCGCCGCCGTCCTGCACCGGCGGGTTCCGCGCGGCATCCGCGTTGGAATTGCGACCGCGTGAGCGCCGGGCCCGTGCGCGGACGCCTCGCCTCAGAAAAAACAGTTTCCCTGCCGCCGAAAGACGGCAGGGAAACCTGGGTTCTCGTTTTGGGGTTGGCGCTTGGATCTCTGACCCTGGTGGGCTGCCAAAATCACGACTTCCCTGAATATCCGGCAAACTATCGCGAATACGCCTATGTAACAAACGGAGGCAGCGACACTGTCTCCGTCTTCGACGTGGTCAATGTCCGACTCGACCGGGTGATTCCGGTCGGGCAGAATCCTACCGGTGCGACCGCGAATCCGAAGCGCAACGAAGTGTATGTCGTCAATTCCGGAGCTGCGCCGGCAAATGGGACAAGCGGGACAAACGGTTCTGTTTCCGTTATCGACGCGGAAAAGAACGCGGTTGTGGCCACGATTCCCGTGCATCGCCAGCCATATTTTCTTGAGGTTGATCCGGCAGGCGACCTGGCCTACGTGGCAAACTCCGGGTCGAATTCGGTTTCTGTCATCGATCTGAAGGCGCGACGGGAGATTGCCGTAGCCGGAACCGGCGAGGGGCCGGGCATGGCGCGAATCTCTCCCGATGGCAAAACGCTCGTTGTGACAAATCGACTGGGCAATAGCGTGAGCATCTTCGATGCGGGAGGGCGCGAAGCTCTACGTGCTCGAAAGGTCATTGAGGGTTGCCCTGGGGCGACCGACACCGTGATTTTGCCGGATTCAACCAAAGCGTTTGTGGCCTGCTCCAGCGGTCACCAGATCATGGCGATTGCGCTGGCGAGGCCGGCCGGGGCAGGCGTCCAGGCGCGACCCGATGCGCTGGAAGCGCTCCTGGACGTGGGGCGGGCGCCGGTGCACCTGGCGCTGAAGCCGGATGGCGGCGAGCTGTTCGTCTCCAATTTTGACTCGGACTCGATTTCTGAGGTCGTCACCGGCACCGACGAGGTCGGCGGCGCTTACCTGATGGGATCGCACCCGGTGCGCGGCCTGGTCAGCGCGGACAATTCCCTCCTCTACGAGAGCAATTTTCGTTCGCAGGAGCTTTCGGTATATTCGATCGACGACAGCAAGCGAATAGCAGCCATTCATGTCGGCGACGGACCGGACGCGCTGGCCTTTTCAGCGACGGGAAATCTCCTCTTCGCCGTGGACGCGCGATCGGGCGACGTAGCGGTGATCCGAACCAGCAACGGCTCTCTGTTTACCTTGCTGCCAACGGGACGACAGCCTAATGCCATCGCGGAAAAGGCCTTTCGCCTGCAGTAGCCTCTGCGTTCGTTGCAAATTCCCGCGCAATGAAAAACGGCCGGCTGGGCTGACTCTTTCCCTCTCTTTCTTAATAACCGATGCGTTTCTTGTTACTAATTGAATGTCGGCAATCCTTTTTCCGAGTGAGGCATTTCCAAAAGTCGATGCGTTGCGAGTAAAATTCAACTGCGGATTCAAACATTTGAAGCGCTGCCGATACCTCGCTGGATTAGAAGGGCAGAGGATGCAAATAAACTATTTTCGTTCCGTATTGCAAGGATTTTTTCCTCAGAACAACGCACCGATGTTCGTCGAGTAACATTTTTATTTTCCAATACGCGAAGTTCGATACGCGAAAACACAGTCTCGCATTTATTGCCTTAGAGGTCCCGCATGAATGACGTTTCGCTCACCGATGTTGCTGCACCCCACCAGATCTCGCTCTTTACCAATCATGCGCATGTGCTGGTACTGATCGCCCAACAACCCGATCTCCGAATGCGGGAGATCGCTGTCACAGTCGGAATTACGGAACGAGCGGTTCAGCGAATCGTCGATGATCTGACCGCTACGGGGTATGTCGCCGTCAAGAAGGATGGCCGCCGGAATCGCTACGAGATCTTGCATGAGAGCCCGATGCAGCATCCTTTAGCAAAGCACCGCAACATCGGAGAATTGGTCCGGTTTGTGTACCCCCAGTTCGCAACCCAGAGCTAGGCCAAGGCAACCGCGCAAGCTCCACAGTTTCACTCATCCCCTGGCTTTGAGTTCGGGCTTGATGGAGCGTTTGCCGTAGCTGCAGCCGCACTTGAAGATCGCGGCGGGGCTTTTCCTCAGCGAAACGCCCCGCCCGCAGTGTCTTGAGCTACTGGGGAGCTTCGAGAAATTCCATGATCAGAAATTCCCTGATCATGGATGCGGCTCTTGTGGCGCATGGCGCTGAACTGCGCGCCGGCAAAAAGCAGCAGTCCCGAAACATAGGCCCATAGCAGCAGCCCCACGGAGACCGAGAATGGTCCGTAGAGGTCGCGCAGGTCCAGCCGTGGCAAAAGGGCGACGAAGACGTATTTGGCGCCGACCCAGAGAAGCCCGGTGACAATGGAAACGCGCAGCACCGGCCGAACCGGCAGCTTGCGGTTGGGCAGAACCCAGTAGATCGAGAAGAAGAGCAGGATGCTGGCTGCGCCGATCGTGAGAGCGAGCCACGACTCTTGGAGAATGCGATAGGCAAAATTGTCAACATGCCCAAAGAAAAGCATGTTCAGGATCGTGCGCTCGCCAGCGTTGAGAAAGATGCAGGTCAGGCCGAGAACCACCATCCACAGCGCCAGCCCCAGAGCAATGAGCTGATTCATCAGGTAGTTACGGCTCTTAACCACTCCCCAGGAGCGATTGAGCGCCACCTCGAGCGGCAAGAAAATGCCAGTACACGAGACCAGAATCACCAGGAGCGAAAGGGCGCGCACTCCCGATTTCGGAGCCACGGCGGCCAGGTGCGCGGCAATCCAGTCCTGATTGGAGGGCAACAGGTACTTGATGAAATCGCCGATGACATCCTTCATCTCGTGGGAATGGAAGATGCTGTTGGCGATGGTGTACAGCAGCACAATGAACGGAATGAAAGAGAGAATCGCGTTCGCCGCGACGCTGAACGCGAAGGTATGTACCTCACTATCCAGAAGATAGTGAAGCAGCACCTTTCCGTCGCGCTTCCACCGGAAGCCGTAAATGGGTAGCGGACCTTCTTCGGCCGCTCCGGCCAGCAAAGATTCCCCGGCCTGCGGAACGGCCAGCACAGTCTCTTCCTGGGAGATCTGCGGGGATTGCGAAGGCCCCTCAGTCTCGGATGTTGAAATAGGGGACATATCGAACTCTAACTTCGATGCTACCAGAGACACCGCTTTTGACCGCATGAACACAGGGGAAGATGCGAATAGCGAGCTAACTCGCCGGGAGCGCGAAAGATTTTTTCTTGCATTTTTATCAGAATCCTGACATAACCAGAGCACAGCACCCCTTTTTGAAGACGGCGACGCCAGATTGCAGAAATGGTGAGCAGTCTCAAATCAATTGGACGCAGTGTCAGGTACATTCCGGGATTCACTCCGAGCTGCCGCCGCGCCCAATGAGGGATCGACTGGTAGCTCTCGGTGTCTTGCAGACGGTTGACGCGAAACAGTTTTCATCGGCAACGGCCTCTTATCGGCAACTTATAAGGAGTGTGGCAGTGAAGGAAAAAGGCGTAGTGAAATGGTTCAACGGCGCAAAGGGATACGGATTCATACAGCGCTCCACGGGTGAGGATGTCTTTGTGCATTTTTCCGCAATCCAGGCAGATGGATACCGTTCGCTGAATGAAGGCGAAGCAGTGGAGTTCGAATTACAACAGGGCCCCAAGGGACTGAACGCAATCGAAGTTACCCGGCCGGCGTAAGTCTGGTCAGGCTCTAACTTCCCGCACTTCCCTGTTTCTCGACTGGCGCCAGTCGGCGAAGAGCCCAACGGGCGGCATCGCGCACTGAGGCTTGGGCCGGATCGGCAGCCACGAGATCGGCGGTTTCGCGGCAGGGGTTGGCTTCGGCCTCGGCGAACGCCCAGCGTTTCAACCATGGCGCCCAACGCGCCACGCCACTGTTGCCCATGGCGATGGCGATGTTCCTGCGCAATCCCAGAAATCCGGCGCGGCGGATCGGTGATCCGTTGAACAGGCGCTCGAAATCCGCGTTTTCGAGGTCGGCCAGCCACGCCAGATCCGGGTTAACGAGTTCTTCGCGCGGAGCAAGATCCGGATTGCCGAGCGTGATCGGTGCTTTTCGATTCCACGGACACACATCCTGGCAAATGTCGCAGCCGAAGATCTGCCGGCCCATTCCGGCTTTCAAATCCTCCGGGATTTCCCCGCGGTGTTCGATGGTCAGGTACGAGATGCAGCGAGTCGCATCCATCTGATATGGCTCGATCAGAGCCTGCGTGGGACAGGCATCGAGGCAGCGGCGGCAGCTTCCGCAGCGGTCGGGGACGGTCAGCGGCGCCTCGTCGGCCGGCAGTTCGAGCGCCGTGACGAGAACCGCAAGAAAATTCCAGCTTCCCAGCTTCGGATGAATCAGGCAGGTATTCTTGCCGGTCCAACCAAGGCCTGCAGCGCGGGCAATGTTGCGCTCGACCACCGGCCCGGTATCCACATAGGCGCGGCATTCAAAGTCCCCAAACGCCGCAAGCATCTCCGCTTCCAGACTCCGCAGCCGTTTGAGCAGAACCTTGTGATAATCGCTGGGACGGATGGCTCCCTTTTCGTCTCGGCGGCTCGACCAGGCGTAGCGGGCAATCCAGCCGGCTTCCGGAGGCGCGGGCGCGGTGGAAAGTGGCGCATCGGCGTGGTAGCTCGCCAGGCACACCACCACCGAGCGAGCCCAGGGAAATGGCAGATCGACACGGCTGCGCAGCGGCTCCCCGCTTTCGTTGCGCCGGTCAAGGTAGGCCATGCTGCCGGCGCGGCCTTTTTCCAGGAATTCAGTGAATCGGGCGGCATCGCGCCGGGTATCCGGGTAAGGCAGGCTGACAACGCCCGCTTCTGTGAATCCAGCGCGCAAAGCAAGTTCGCGGACGGCCTCTTGCGTGGGCAATAGACGAGGCTCCGCAAGCGCAGAGAATTCGCGATCTGGCGATGCGGAATAGTTACGAATGGAACCACCGGGGGGCATCTTTGCGTATCCAATCTCAAGACGGGTCCCGTAATCAGTGCAACATGGCAGGAAGGCATGGTCAATCTGCCCGAGCCATTTCCACCCAGGCCCGATCTGGAGGACATTTATGAATGTATCGCCTTTTTTGAATATTCCCTCGGCTTCCAATTCCCCGGTCGTCGTGATTGCTGTGAATTGTGAGCTGGTGCGTGGTTCGGAATCGCGGGTGATCGAGGAAGTAATGCCCCGTTTGAAACAGGAGTCCGTCGCGCTGGATCTTTCCGGCGTTGAACGCATTGACGCCGCGGGCATCGCAGCCCTCATTACGCTGTATTGCACAGCGGTCGAGGCCGGCACGGAGTTCTCCGTGATCGACCCCTCGGCTCACGTGCTGGAACTCCTGCGCATCGTCGGGCTCGAGTCCATCCTGATCGCCGAAGATAGGCCAGTCGGCGCGCAACGGATTCGGATGGACTGCGCCGCAGCCTGAGACAGACCCTAATTCTGCGAGTAATACCCTTCGCGAGTGATCACCTGCAGCTTGTCGTCCTTCGCTTTTAACAAGACCTTGTGAAATCCGTCGGAATCGTCACTGCTGGACGGCTTGTCCGGCGTATAGGTGAGCAGGTACTGGCCGTGCAACTCTTCGCCGATCTGGGCGTAGATCTCATCGAAGCTGTCCTTCTTCTTCGCTTCGAAGAAGAGTCCACCGGTGCGAGTCGAAATCTGCTCCATGATTTTCTTCCCATCGACCTTGGGTTCATTTGATCCGGGGCTCTGTCCGCCGCGTCCGCCCGGATAACCCCCTCCGCCGCCGGGATAGCCTCCACCACCGCCGGGGTAACCGCCACCGCCCATGCCGCCGCGCCTGCCCATGCCCGGGATTCCGCTGTTACTGCGTTCCTCTTCGCCCTTGAAGTAGACGGCGTAAACAGTGACATTGGCCTTTTCCGCGGCATCAATGGCGTCGTTGAGCGATTCCTTGCTGCCTCGGTCAACGCCGTCCGAAAGCAGGATGACCGCCTTGCGACCCTGCTCCTTGAGCATTAACTCGTTGGAGGCCAGGTAGATGGCGTCGTACATCTGCGTTCCGCCGCGACGCCGGCTGCTGCCGCTACCACTGCCGCTGCCGCTGCCGCCACCACTATCTCCGCCACCATCGCCGGAAGAGCTTGAGGCGCTCATATCGTCCAGTTCATGATGCAGCTTGGGCTTAGAAGCGGTAAAGTCCTGCAGCAGCTCGACTTCGTGATCGAAGTGCAGCAGAAATGCCTTGTCGGCCGACTGCGAAAGCATCTGATCGATAAACTTTCCGGTCGCAGAGCGCTCGTCTGGCAACGCGTTGGCCTGGCTGCGGCTGGTATCGACCAGTAACCCAAGACGAAAGGGTAGATTCGTTTCGTGGGCGAAGCTCTTGATCGTCTGCGGACGGCCATCCTGCGTGAGGGTGAAGTCCTCCTGCTTCAAATTGGGCACGACCTGTCCCTTTTTGTCGCGGACAGTGACCGGCAGGATGACCTCATTTACCTGAACCTTCAACGTCGTGGACGGCGTCGCCGGGGTCTGTGCCGTATTCGACTCCTGCGGTGCAGCCGCGAACGTGACGCCAACTGAGACGGGAAGAAAAAGGATGGCGGCGAGATGCGTCTTGGAGAGCATTTTCATAAGGTTGGACGAATCCAGTCAACTTCGGGATCGAGAATCCTGACGTTTAGACGGCGCTTACAGCATCTGGTTGACTCCATCGCCCTCGATGACGCCGAAAACGAACGATTTCCCTATCGAGAGCTTTGGCGATAGGCTTGAACAGAATATCCGTAACTTAAATTCTCGCGGGAGAACCCAGTTGACCCTCTGGAGAGGTTGCAGGTTTGCGCTTGTTTTCGTCGAATTCACCTTCGCATTGGCTCTGATTTCCCTTCCCGGCCCCGTTACCGCGCAGACGGATGCCCCGCCTGTGCAGCTCGCCGGCAAACAGTGCCTTCCTGTCGCCGAAGCCGAACAGGAGCAAAATCGCAACAAGGACATTTGTGTGGCGGCACATGTTTACGGCTTCGTGGAGCTGAAGGACGGCACCCGCTTCCTGGATGTCTGTCCGGTCGACCTTCCCGACGATCAATGCCGGTTTACCTTGGTGAGCAGGAACGAAGACCGCGACGATGTCGGCGACCTGCGCAAATATCGCGATCAGGACATCGCGCTGCGGGGAGTGGTTCGCGCGACGCATGGCCGCGCGGGGATCTTAATCAGCCACGTGCGTCAGTTCCGTGGCGGACCGGAGAAGTTCCGGCCCAATCCCAAGCTGCTGCGCGACTTCAATGGCCAGTCGGATAAGATGCCCGTGCGCGACCCAAACCTGAGCGGCGGGGGCAGACATCGCAGCTTCATGAACAACAGCGACAAGGAAGAGCTTCCGAAGCACTGAGCCGCATCGGCGCAGGCGTCACCACATTCCCCCGGCGTGATCGCGAAGCCGCTTAAGCGAATAGAGGGTTCCGCGCCAGACCACTCCTCCGCGCAGGAGCGCCAGCGTCATCGAGCGAAGCATGGCAAAGAGAAACAGGCTCACCGCCAATGGATACAGCAGCACATAGGCCGCCGAAACGCGGGTGACCTTGCGGCTGGTGATGTAGATTCCCGCAACGCAGGCATACAGGGTGACGGCAGCCGCACGCGACCAGCCGCTGCCCCAGAGCGCCGCAAGAGGGAAAACGATCTGAATGGCCAGCCCAAAGCATGTAAGGAGCGTCAGTCCGACCCTGTAGCGATACAGGGCGAATAGATTCTTTTCAAGGTTGCGAACGACACCCCAGGCTCCGCGCGACCAGCGAACGGCGGCAAGACCCGGCCCAAACGCGAATCTCTGTCTGTACCCCGCCCGCTTGAGCATCCAGCCAAATCGCAGGTCTTCGATCACCTCCATGCGCAGAGTAGCGAAGCCGCCAAGCGCCTCATATGCGCTGCGGCGGACGAGGTTGAAGGCTCCCACACCGATAAAATCCGGCCTGCTCGGATCAGCCACGCGCCACGGGCGAAAAGTCCACGTGGTAAGCGCATGCATGGCTCCGTGCATGGCCGCTTCGCCGTGGGACTTCACGATCCAGTGGGGCATGAGCACGAGATGGTCGGCCCGCTCGGCGAGCGCGTAGCGTAACGCGAGGGTGAGCGCTTGCGGTGCAAAAAGCACATCGCCGTCGGTGAAGAGAATCCAGTCGGATTGCGCAGCTTCGGCAGCCGTAGCCAGAGCGTGGGGTTTGCCGAGCCAGCCTGACGGAAGGTCCCGGACATGGATCACCTGAAGCGTGTGACCGGCAGATTGCCACTTGGCCTCGCTAGCCACTTTTTCCATGATCGCGCCAGTCCGATCCGTGGAACGATCATCTACGGCAATGACTTGCAGGCGAATTCCCCACGACGCGATCAGCGAACGGAGCGTCGCCTCCACCGAGGCCTCTTCGTTACAGGCGGGGATGATCACTGTCAGTTCGGGCCTGGTGTCTGGCAGGGGCGGCAAATCAGGAAGTTGGTCCCAGCGAAGCTGTGTGAGATCGGTGAGACGGTGAGCATTGCGCACCCACTGCACCAGTTGCCAGAGCCATCCGATGGCAAGCAGCCAGACCGAAACAGGCAAGACCCAGGCCCAGATTGTCGAAAAAGTCACAGCTCGATTAGAGCATCCTGACGAGCGCAGTCTAATCGTTCGGAGGCTGGGCCTGAGGATTCGGCTGGGGTGGTACCGGCTGCCCCTGTTGCTGTTGCATTTGTTGCCGTCGCTGCTGCATCTCGTTCATGATCTGCTCCGGGCTGGCGCCTTGATCCGGTTGACCAGGTTGACCAGGCTGACCAGGGGCACCCCCAAACGGCCGGTGCATCCCGGGATTGGGCTGCTCCACGGGCTCGGGATCTTCCTGCACCTCGTCGTCTGCGCTCTGCCTGGCATGAGCCGCGGCGGCGGCAGACTTCGGTTCGGCCTGGGTTCTGACTGTCAGCACGAGCTCTCTCGGAGTCCCTTCCCCTTTGTCGCCGACCATCAACACGTTGTAGCCGGAGCCTTCGAGGAGTTCCCCGAGCACGACTCGCGCCGGCGCGGGGCCGTAACTGCCGTAAATACGCTCGTCGGTTGCCTCACCCTCCACCTTGACTCCGGTGGCCGTGGAAACATCGTGCAGTATCTGCTGAAGACTGGAGTTGGTAGCGGCAATATGGAGATTGCGGCCGTTCCAGTCCACGGACGCCTGCTCAGCCTTGTCGTTGACTGGCCAATCGGGCGGCGGGGGCGGCGCTGGATGAGGAGCTTCAGCAACTTTGGCCAAAGCCTCCGCTTTAGTTTTGTGGCGATGCACCGGAGGTTTCTCGGAATGCGCGGCGGATTGGGAAGGTTTGGCCACCGACGGTGGGGCAGCTCCGTTTGCGGCTGGATTGGGCGTAGCGGCCGCTTGCCCGTGGGCTGCAATGGGGACAACTACCGAGCAGAACGTTGCCAGCGTGATCGTCCGTGCCGCCGATCCGATATGCCGAAAAACGAAAACCAAAGCCATCGCCCACTTCCTGACTGCTTACCCGCGTGCCGAAAACAACATCAGCACACACTGTACTAGACTAGCAAGAGTTGCGAACGCTCACAGCATGCCGGGCTGAAGCCATGGCGGGGGTCTCACAAATGGTGCCCGATTCGGGACTGGAATTGCCAGAACAAGGCGAATCGACGAACAGGATTTCTTTGCGGATACCCCGAATGCGGGCCGTCGTTCTGCTGCTGATCGCCGGCGCGCTCGCGACATTGCCTGCCCTGGCGGTCAATTGCACCACCCAGGCTTCGTTCAAGCCAGCCGACCGGGAAGCGGTGCTGGCGACCGGTAACTCCATCGCCGACGCCGTCGCCGCGCAGAACTTCGATGCGTTGCAGGCCTCCCTGCTGCCCGCCGTGATCGGAGAGTGGGACAGCATCCGCGGTGTCGCCCAGGGAGCGGCGCCGGTTCTCAAGGGCGGCAAGGTCTACTGGAGCGATGGCTATCTGCTTGACGCAACAGATCTGAAAGCCCCGGAAGACACGCAGTTTTTCTGCACCAACGCGGATAGTTCCGTGACCATGACCATCAGCCTGCGCAACCTTCCGGCGGGTCGCTACGCCCTGCTGATCGGGGATTACGAAGGCGCACCGCTTGCCGGGCAACTGGCGCTGATTCTGGGCGCAGACGCGAGCGCCGGCGGCAAATGGAAGCTGGGCGGCCTGTTCGTGCGCGAGGGCGCGCTCGATGGGCATGACGGTATCTGGTACTGGCGTCATGCGCGGGAACTTGCGGTTAAGAAAGCAGACTGGAGCGCGTGGTACAGCTACGATACGGCGCGCTGGCTGCTGCTGCCCGTGGATTTTCTCTCTTCGCCGCATCTCGACAAGCTCAACCGGGAACAGTCCCAGCTTGGAACCAATCCCTCCGAATCGCTACCGTTGACAGTCGGCGGCGCAGGCAAGAGTTGGAGAATCACCGCAATCCACCTCGACACCACGCTGCACACCCCGGATATCGCCCTCGTCTATGAAGGCACCGGATTGACCGATCCGGCAGCCGCGCGGGCGGAAGCCATCTCGGTTTTGAGCGGATTCCTGAAGCTGCATCCGGAATTGCGGGAGAATTTCCACGGTTTATGGGCCTATGCCGAAAAGGATGGCCGCCAAAGCTTTGCCATTGAGCTGGCGATGCATGACATTCCCTGAGGAGTGCGAATCCTCCGGGATTACTGAACGCACCTCAGGAGTTGCAGCGTGGCGCAACGGGAGTTCCCCACAAGCCCTCTGGTGGGCGTCGGAGCTGTCGTAGTCGATGGCCGCGGCTGCGTTCTTCTCGTAAAGCGCGGAACCGAGCCGATGAAAGGCCATTGGTCGCTTCCCGGAGGCCTTCTGGAACTGGGCGAAACCCTGGTTGCCGGGGTCAAGCGCGAAGTTCTTGAAGAAACCGGGCTAATTGTGAAGCCTGAGGCCATCGTCGAGGTCGTAGACCGCATCTATACAAGTAGCGACGGTAATAAGTCGCAGGTTCGCTATCACTATGTAGTCGTGGATTATTGGTGTCGAGTGATAAGCGGCGATATTCAGCCGTCTACCGACGCGTTGGAAGTTGCCTGGGTGAGTCGAGCTGAGTGGAAGGACACGAACTTCTACTCGCTGGAATCCATTACTGTGCAGGTCATCGAAAAAGGATGGCAAATGGCACAGGAGGCGGGCAATTATGGCTAGGAAAAGGCTTCTTTGGACACTTTCTGTCGCGTTCCTCGCCGGTTTGGCATTCGCAGGATCGGTCTTTTATACGTGCCCGACCTGGGTATTCGGCCATATTCAGGAGCTACGGATGCGCGCCACCGGTGCGGAAAGCCGTTTCGTGATGATCGACGGCCATCGCATCCATTACTACGTGAGCGGCCCGGTCTCCGGTCCTCCCATTGTGCTGATTCACGGGCTGGGCGGTCGATCCGAGGATTATGTCAGCCTGACGCCTTATCTCGAAAAAAGCGGATATCGCGTCTACGCCCCTGACTTGCTGGGCTTTGGGCAATCGGAAGAACCGGTCAATGCTACCTACTCGATCAGCGATCAGGCCGATCTGATTGCGAATTTTTTCGACGCCATGGGCTTGAGACGGACGGACTTGGCAGGCTGGTCGATGGGGGGATGGATCGCGCAGAAAGTCGCCGTGGACCACCCCAGGCGCGTGAGCCGGTTGATTCTGATGGATAGTGCCGGGCTTACGATGCCGCCGACGTGGGACACGCGCCTCTTCACGCCGACAACTCCCGCTGAGCTCGATCAGTTGGACGCGTTGCTTATGCCGCATCCACCGGCGGTGCCGCGGTTTGTGGCGAAGGATATTCTGCGCATCTCGGCTAGCTACGCGTGGGTGGTCAAACGAGCCGTGGCGTCGATGCTCTCGGCAAAAGATGTGATGGATGAGGATCTACCTTCGCTGAAGATGCCGGTGCTGATTCTGTGGGGCCGACTGGACAGAGTCACTCCGCTGAGCGAGGGCGAAGCGATTCACCTGCTGATTCCCCAGTCGCGCATGGTGGTGGCATCGAGCTGCGGGCATCTGGCTCCGCTAAGCTGCTCCAACGAGTTTGGCCCGGCAATCACGCGGTTTCTGAAGACTACCTATTCCCGGCCTGCGAGCGAGTCCTTGATAGCTGGGGAGTAGTTGTTGCCGAGACGGCGTAGGCGCTGCTATTCGCCAGACTTCCAGATATACGCGTCCTTTTGCGGCAAACCGATGTGCGCCAGGACGCGACAGACAAATTGCCGCGCCATCTCGGTCGAATCCACGGGCCGATTATAAAAGGCCGGGATCACCGGAAAGATCACCGCACCCGCGTCCGAAGCTAACTGCATATTGCGCAGATGGATGCGGTTGAAAGGCGTCTCACGCACGCACAAAATCAGCGGACGGCGCTCCTTCAGCGTAACGTCAGCTGCGCGGCTGACCAGCGTTTCAGCGAGGCCGTTGGCGATTGAGGCGAGCGTTCCCATGCTGCAAGGCAGCACAATCATTCCACTCGACGGATAACTTCCACTGGCGATCGAAGCTCCGATATCGTAATCGGCAAGCTGGATGGTCTTGGCGGACGTGTGGCCGAGCATCTTTTCGACAAGGTTGTTGCGCCCGCTGATCTGAAGCTCCTCCGCCAACACGCGAAGCGAGTTTTCCGAGGGCAGAAAATGAATGCGCGATACTCGCCCGTCCGCCTCCAAAGCGCATAGAAGCTCGCGCGCGAAGATGGAACCAGACGCTCCAGTCATGGCGACTGTGAGGTCGATTCCCTGCCCTGCGCGCGCTTCGCTCATGCTTCGGCTTCCTTACGGAAAACGCGCGCAAAGATAGCATCCACATTCCCCAACTGCCGTGTCATGTCAAAGGTCTTCGCAAGCTGTTCGGTTGAGATTAGTGCGGAAATCTCAGGATCCCGCGCAACTTCCTCCCGAAAGACCAGATCCTCTTTCCACGCGCGCATGGCGTGGCCCTGCACCAGACGATAAGCATCCTCCCGCATCATGCCAGCCTCAGCGAGATCGAGCAGCAGTTGTCCCGAAAAAATCAGGCCGCCGGTGCTTTCCAGATTGCGCAGCATGCGCGCCGGGTACACCAGCAGCCGGTCGATCAGCGACGACGTCTTAGTCAGAAGATATTGCGTAAGGATCGTCGAATCGGGGAAGATGACGCGCTCGACCGACGAATGCGAGATGTCGCGCTCGTGCCACAGAGGAATGTTCTCAAAAGCAGCCTGCGCGTTGCTGCGCAGCACGCGGGCGAGGCCACTGATCTGCTCCGAAATGATCGGATTCTTCTTGTGCGGCATCGCCGAAGATCCCTTCTGCTTCTCGCTGAAGTACTCCTGCGCCTCGCGAACCTCGGTGCGCTGCAAATGGCGCACCTCGACGGCAATCTTATCCAACGTCGAACCAATCAGCGCCAGCACCGAGATAAACGCGGCATGGCGGTCGCGCTGGATCACCTGCGTAGCCACCGGAGCCGGCTTCAGCCCGAGCCGAGCGCAGATGCGCTCCTCGTGCTCCGGCTTCAGATGGCCAAATGTCCCGACCGCGCCGGAAAGCTTGCCCACGCGCATGTCTTCCGCCGCAGCGTCGAATCGGACGAGATTGCGCTGCATCTCGGCATACCAGTTGAGAATCTTGAGGCCAAAAGTCGTCGGTTCGGCGTGGATTCCATGCGTGCGCCCAATCGTCGGCGTGTGCTTGAACTCGATAGCCCGCCGTCTGAGCACTTCGAGAAAGGCGACAAGGGCTGCGCGAATCAGCACGGAAGCCTCTTTCACCTGCAACGCCTGCGCCGTGTCCACAACGTCATTCGAAGTGAGCCCGTAATGCAGCCAGCGGGACTCGGCATCCAGCCCCTGCGTCTTGAGGGACTCCGCAACAGCGGTGGTAAATGCGATGACGTCGTGCTTCACCTCGGCTTCGATGGCCTGGATGCGCGCCACCTCAAAGCTGGCGCGGGTGGCGATGGCCTCCGCGGCTGGGACCGGGATAACGCCGTCTTCGGCAAGAATAGTGCTCGCGGCGGACTCCACCTGGAGCCAGCAGCGGTATTTGTTCTCTTCCGTCCAGATGCGGCCCATTTCGGGCAAAGTATAACGATCGATCAAAAGAGGCTCTCTCCTCAGGCCGCGCGAATACAAAAACTGCGCGGCAACCCCTTATTGTAGCGGGTTGAAGAGTTTCCGAAACGGCAGCCTAAAGCCTCGTGTGGATACCAAAGCGCGCATCGAGTTCGTCATAAAGGATGCCACGCCCTGGCTTGTAGGGCTGGAACCACTCGCCATCCAGCACAAGCTGCGGAATAGCGCGCTTGCCGACCTTGCGCAGCACCTCGGCGGCGGCGCCAGGGTCGGCCTCGATATCAATCTCCGTGAAGACGATGCCGTGCATGTCGAGATAGCGCTTCGTCTCGCGGCAGTCGCGGCACCACGGCGCAGAATACATGAGAATTTGCATGCCAGCAATTCTAGCCTGAGCATTAAGATTTCGTAATGGCACGCGTGTCAAAGCCCTACAACAATAGGATCAGAGTATGACTCCTTTGACTTCGGCCGAAATCAAAGATCTGTTGCACCTGGAGCCGCATCCTGTCGAGGGCGGATACTTTCGCCGGACTTACACCGCAAAGCTGGCCGTGGAAGTCGAGCGCGACTCCGTCTCAGCGACGCGCGCCATGGGGACGGCAATCTATTACCTGCTCGAACCCGGAACCTTCTCCGAGATGCACGTCCTCGATTCGGACGAACTCTTCCACTTTTACCTCGGCGACCCCGTCGAAATGCTGCAACTCTGGCCAGACGGAAGTTCGCGGGTCGTGGTTCTCGGGCCGGATCTTGCCGCAGGCCAGCATGTGCAATTGCTGGTCCCGGCCGGCGTCTGGCAAGGAACCCGGCTTCTCAGCGGCGGAAGGGTCGCACTTCTTGGCTGTTCCGTCGTGCCCGGCTTTGATTTCAGGGATTACGTGAGCGGCAGTTGCGCCCCACTGACCGCAAAGTGGCCTGAGATGGCCGAGAAAATCAAACAGCTTACGCGAAGATGACTTATCTTCGCTCTCGGAAAAAAGCCCGAAGAAGCTCGCTCGACTCCGCCGCCAGCAGCCCGGAGTCAAGTTGCATCTGGTGATTCAGCCGTGGATGGTTGATCACCGAAAGCACCGAACCCGCCGCACCAGCCTTCGGATCGGCCGTAGCATAAACGACGCGGTCCAGCCGCGCATGAACCAGCGCTCCGGCGCACATGGAGCAGGGCTCCAGCGTCACAAACATGGTGCAGCCATTGAGCCGGTGATTGCCCAGCGCCTGCCCGGCAGCGCGCAGTGCCACAACCTCGGCATGGGCCGTCGGGTCGTTGTCGCGCAGAACACGGTTTTGCGCCCGCACCAGCACTTCATCCTGGTAAACAAGCACAGCACCCACGGGCACTTCGCCCGCCTGTCCGGCGGCAATCGCCTCATCGAGCGCAAGTTGGAGAAAGTCGAGATCGTTCATGGAGCCCCGTTCACTCGGGATCAAAGCCAATTGCCCTTCGTAACTTACGAATATCCTCAAAATTCAGGACAGATACACCTTGCTTCTTCAACACGCCCGAGAGTCGAAAATCTTCAGTAACGATCAGCGCCTCGGTGGCTAATGCCCTCACGCTTGCGTCCGCAATGCCAAATGCAGCAAATTCCGGAGTTGCAGCCAATTGCCCTGCGGGTACCCATCGCTCCAAAAAGTTTGGAAACCGATCCTGCGCAACGAGCAATGCACCAAAGCTGCGGTACCAATCCGGCTTAAGCCGATCTGGAAGGTGATTTGCAAGACTGCTGACTTCGGTCAGAATATGCGGAGTCGTAATCAAGACTCGAAAGAAGCCCAGTAAGCGAACAAGCAGACGATAGTCCTCAACTGAATATGCGCTGACCCGCTTGAAGCGCCCAAACAACTGTTCATCGAAGGAACCAGTAAGAAAAACCAGCAGCAGATTCGCATCGAGAAGTACACTCTTCCCGACATGCTGTGCAAAGAGTCTATCTTCCAGTAACATCTGGCGGCTCAGTGGATCGGATCCTTTACGGCGATAAAGGAGCCGTCGGCTACGCTGACAGCCACTATTTTCTTGATCGTTTGCGGGCGAAATATATCCGATAGAGAGACGGTACTTGGATCCACGATAGGCTGGGCACTGAACTTAATCT
>Ga0302326_10005061_pt1 | contig 30221 bp, 27 predicted proteins | sample Palsa_T0_3_FD_202264 | JGI IMG/M metagenome (GOLD analysis project Ga0302326, IMG submission 202264) | Peat permafrost microbial communities from Stordalen Mire near Abisko, Sweden - Palsa_T0_3 | ecosystem: Environmental > Terrestrial > Soil > Palsa > Peat permafrost | place: Sweden: Abisko... | reverse complement strand
GAACCCTCTACGAATCAAGATTCCCGGCGGACCACATTCGACCATCCAGTTCGTCACTTGACCATCCGGGCCCACCACATCGATATGAATCCAGGCGTGGGGATTGATCCACTCCATCTCGGTCACCTTGCCCTGAAGCCGCACTGGCTTGTTACCGTCGAACTCAGCCGCAAAAGAGTGATGCGCTCTGACCGGTAGCGCCCCAAGAAAAATGGCGGCACAAACGACCGCGATCGACATCGGGTAACTCCGCTGGATGAGTTTCATTGATCTGCTTTCCGGGCGCCCTCCGCAGCCTTCCGCTCCGCATAGGATCCGCGAAGAATGTCTTCCAGGGCGTAGTTCCCTTCGTGACAGGCGTACTCGACCATCTGGTAATTGGGGTCCAGATGCAACGGGAAGGCGATTTTCCAGGGCTTCGTGTAGGTTTTAGGGTCGTTAATGATCGCCTCGTAATTAAGGGTATTTTCGGCAACGCGCGTAAAGCGTTCGGTAAGAACCAAGTCGTCGCTGTAAGGAGTACCCCCGCCGTGGCTCAGCAAGCCGAGCTTACCGCCCAAGAAATTCGTGGTTTCGACAACCAGGGTGGTCCCCTCCCAGTGGCCTACGGGATCGCCCATATATGAGCGAACGCCCGAGCCGACGTGCGGCCGTCCATCGACCGGAATCACACGAATCTCGTGGATCATCTCGTAGCGAATCACGACCAAGCCCGGTGCCTGCATGATTTGGTTGCCAAGGTTATACCCGCCCGGCTCGCCCGGCAAAATCGATCCGATTACGCCTCGTGAGATGCAGCGGTCATACAGGTTGCTTTCGTAAGGCTCAACGAGCGCCAACACATCGTCAATCCAGGAGTCGTTAGAGCCATGCACCTTTCTTTCGACGTCGTAAGTGAGATGAAACTTGGCGTCTCGATCCTCGCCCAGTTTGATCGCTTCCGGCGTCAAGGGAGGAATCCTGCCGTCAGGCGGTTCCACAATCAGCGACGCTTGCCGGGTTGGTTTGCCGTGCTCTAGCCACCATATCGGAGAGCCGATGTTGACGCCCGGTAATTCCTGCGCATCTTCCCCAACCAGTTTGGCCCGCGCCTCTTTTTGCGCATATTCGTCATCATTCAGGAGCGCCCGTGTGCCCAGCTTCGGATCGCGTTGGAGCGGCGTCCCAAGCAAGTCTGTGCCAGGCCACATCCCTTGCAGGTCGGGATCACCCCAACTGGTCTTGGGCGGAGTCCAGGCTTTGGCCGCTGCAGTTGCTCCAGCCTTAGGCGAGGAGGTCGGCGATTGACCCGCGGAAAACATCGTTGCCGCGCCGGCGGCAGCCAGGAAAAACAGGAATTTCGGCAATCCGCGAAGAGGAATGGGCGCAGGCATATAGACTGAATGGACGTTTTCTACCTACTGCTGCGGCTCAGGCTCCGGCTGAGGCTTTGGCTTGGACCCGGGCTTTTCCTGAGCCTTTACCGCAAGGCCTCCGGTGATGCCATCTACCTGATACCCGGTTTGGATCTTTCGGATTTTGGCGATCTCCGCAGGTGTGGCCGTCTTGGGATCCACATTGGCGATGCTGCAGGTGAAGCCTCTCAAGGTACATTCGGAAGTCGTGTGCTTAATCCCCCGTAGCTTCATTTCGTCGCTCATTAGCTTCACCACGTCCGCATGCATGATCACCGCGTTGTTCGGGACGAAGGTCCCCACACCGATGGCATAATCGATAGGCATCAACGGCTCCACGCTGGAACCGAAGGCTCCATCGTTCTTCTTTCCAAGATCGTGGGCGTTGAGGTCCGCGCCTTTGTCGATCAGGTAGCGAACGATGCTGATGTCGCCGAGGTTCGCAGCCGCCATCAGCGGCGTGATGCCATAGCTGTCGGCGTGATTCACGTCGCCGCCCAAATCGACCAGAAGCTTCACCACTTCCAGCCGTTCGGCGGAGGGCTTTTGCCGGTGATAGCCATTGATAAATGCCAGGCCGCAGGCAGCCGCCAGGGTGGTCTCGCGGTCACTGGACTGGATACTGTAGTCCGCACCATGAGCGAGCAACAGCTTTACCAGCTCAAGATCGCCTGCGAATGCGGCCCGCATGATGGCAGTGGCAAATACGATGCGAGGCGAACCCTCGCGCATGCGGGCGCGGGGCGTGTTGTTCACCACGGCATTCGGGTTCGCTCCCGCATCCAAAATTTTCTTGATGAGAGGAAGGGGATCGGTGGTTACCATCCAGGGAAAGTTCGGCGCAGTCTCCATGTTGCGGCGATCCACAGCCCAGAACAACGGCGTAAACCGCTGGGCGTCGGCATGGTTCACGTTCGCGTGACTGTCGATGAGCAGCGAGGCCACGTCGTAGCTCCCGTTGAAAAGAGCGAGTTCCAGCGCGTCTTTGCCGTCGCCCCCGACCGCATTGACATCCGCGCCTTTCTGGATGAGAATGCGCGCGGACTCGATGTCGTCCTCCCGCGCCGCAAACATGAGGGGAGTCATCCAGCCACTGGCAAATTCTTCGGTGGTCTGATTCGGTTTAGGTGCAACTGGAGCCGTTCCTTCAAATCCTCTTCCGGAGGCCGAGGGCACGAAGTTCGATTTAGCGTTTACTTCCGCGGCATGCTCCACCAGCAGTTGGACCACCTCCGGATGGCGCTCGGCAACCGCCCACATCAGGGCTGTGGTGCCGCCCCAGGTCTCCTTCGCATTAACCTCCGCTCCGTGATCGAGGAGCGCCTTTGTCGCATCCAGCTTTCCGGTGCGGGCAGCAATCATGAGGGCTGTGTCTCCGGTCTTCGAGACTGGGGCGTTAGGGTCGGCGCCGGCCTGAATGAGCCGCACGAGGATGGCGGCATTTCCGTTCATGGCGGCGAGAAGCATGGGCGTTGCTCCGGATTCATTCGCCGCCGAAGGGTGAGCACCGGCGCGAAGCAGCGTCTCCGTCATTTCGAGGTCATCCTCGCGAACGGCCCAGTGCAAGGCGGTTGTGCCGTCGGCTTGCGGTGCATTCACGTCGGCCTTTTGTTGCAGCAGGGTCCGCAGGGCCGACTTGTCCCCATGCATGACGATATCCGCCACTTCGCTCAGGCCGGCTGCGCACAGCCCCCAGGCCATTAATAAGATGATCGCGACACTCGCAGTTTTACGGTTCATGGCTCCAGGCATTCTTCGATTGTCATTTGTCGTTTCTCACTTGTCCTCGTTGGTTCCCCAAACCCGCGTGAGCCACTCGACGAGTTGCTCCAGCTCCTGATCCGAGATCTGTGCGCCCCGTTCCCTCATATCCACAAGCGTGACCCGCCAGGCCTCCTCGGCCTTCCGCGCCGCTCGCACTTGCTCCAGCCCATGACATTTTGTGCATGACCGATTGAGAAGCCGGATGGCTTCGGGATCGGAAAAGAACGTCGTGACCTCCCGAGGAATGTAGGTTCGCGGAAATGGCTTCGTGCCGGGCCCGAATTTGGAAACCAGCCAATCGAGCAGGAGATCGCGGTCTGGATCGGAAAGATCAGCTTCTCCTGCCTTATGTTTGTCCGCAATCAGTTTCCGCCACGCAGCCCTATCTTGAGCGTAGAAAGCGAAGTCGTCGATTCCATGGCAGCCGGTACAATTCTTGCGAATGACATCCCATACCGCCCCGTCAGGCCTCTGCACTTTGGGTCTTGCCGCGCGGCCGCCGATCTGCGGCATCGCCGGGGCTGCCAGCAGAAGCAGCATCGTGGCCGTCCGAATGACGGCCTGTGCGGCCCGGCGATTTCTCATAACAATAAAGGCGTGGTGCTCGAGCCGAAGCTTTCCATCTCGCCCACCTGCCGACCGGCGACATCGTATTTGGGAAATTTTTCGATGTCGTACTTATGCAGGACCGCGAGTAACATATTCGACGTGCGCTCTGTATTGTCGGGGAAGACAATGTGGCGGTTCCCCTTGAAGTTTCCGTCTAATCCGCCGAGCAGGATCACAGGCACCTTTACATGCGCGTGGCGATGCGAATTGCCCATGTTGCTCCCCTTGTAGATCAGGATGTGATCGAGCAGTGTGCCATCGCCGTCAGGTGTCTTGCTCAGCTTCTCTGCGAAATAAGCAAGATTCTGGACGTGATACCGATTGATTTTGGCGTAGTTGGCAACGTTGTCGGGCTTATCTCCGTGATGGGAAGACCCATGCCAGCCGCCATTGAAACCTGAGTCAGCGAAACTGGCTCCCGAAAGATCTTTGCCGAGCATGAAAGTAGCGGACCGAGTGAGGTCGCCCTCGAAAGCTAGCGCCAGCAGGTCGTACATCAAGCGGTAATGCGCAGTCTTGTTTTCGGGCATACCGAAGGGTATTTCTTCAGAAGGTTCTTTGATCGATCTCTCCATCGAGATTCGGATGCGGCGCTCGATTTCGCGGATGTTCTCCAGATAAGTATCCAGGCGTGCCCGGTCTACCGCACCGAGCGGCTTTTTGAAATAAGAAATCTGCTGCGCCACCGAGTCTAGGATGCTCGCATCCTGCTTGCGGCCCGTCTTGCGTTCCGCGGGGCTGGTTCCATCGCCAAACAGGCGCTCGAAAGCCACGCGCGGATTCACCTCCGTCGGCAGCGGCTGAACCGGCGAAGTCCAGGAAATAGAATTTGTGTACGCGCAACTATAGCCCCAGTTGCAATTACCGTAATTGCCATCTTCTTCGACCGCAAGCTGAATGGATTCCAGGATAGTATCGCGACCATATTTCTTCGCGATGAGTTGATCGACAGTCACACCAAGATAGGGGCTTACGGCATTCCGGCGCGGGCGCATGCTGGAAAGCAGAACGGCCCCGCGGGCGTGGTCGCCCCCCGGCTCCTCGGTAGTTGCCATCGCCTCCGGCATATCCATACCTGCGAAACGGTTCCAGAGGCTTAGTAATGAAGGAAAACTCGAAACCCGGCCCTTCCTGCAGCGGGCTCCAATAGCCCGGCGCGGCGCCGTGCGGATGCCAGATGCCCATAAACCGCCGGGCCGGCACGGCAGCCGTGTCCTTCAGGGGAGTCTGCGCGGGGATCATTGAGTCAAGGATTGGCAGACCCAGAATGATACCTGCCCCCCGGATGAACGTGCGGCGCGGGATGAATTTCTTTTCGATAAAGTTCATTTGGCCTCCTTCGCAACTGGCGCGGCTGCAGCCACTTCTTCGCCGATCTCTTTCGTGCGCATCTGGAAGGGTGCGCTCTTCACAATGCCCATCAGAATGGATACAAACCGGTCGTCATCGCGGTCCGCATCGCGCACTATGGAACGGATCACGGGCATATCCTGGTATTCGACGCCCCGTCCAAGAGCGAACGTCATCAGTTTTTCGGTGATCATTCTCACGAATTGCGGCGAATAGCGCAGAAGCGCCTGCCGCAGCTCGATCGGGCCGTTCACTTTCGTTCCGTCCCACAATACGCCGGAGGTATCGATGGGGACTCCGCCGTCGCCACCTTCCTTGGTCCGCCATTTGGCATCCGCGTCGAAGTTTTCCAGCGCGAAACCAATCGGATCCATGAGCTTGTGGCAACTCGCGCACGGCTCATTCTTCCGGTGCAGTGTCATCTGCTCGCGCAAGGTCATGATCTTGTTGTCGCCTTTCGAATCCTCTAAGGGCGGCACATTGGGAGGCGGTTCGGGCGGCGGCGTGCCCAGGATGTTTTCGAGCACCCAGACGCCGCGCTTCACCGGCGAAGTTCGGAAGTTCTGCACCCAGGTGAGCGCAAGAACACTCCCCTGACCTAATAGACCCCGGCGATAGGCGAGGTCTGGTCCCAGCGTCACACGCCGAAATTGCGAACCGTAGATATTCGGAATGCCGTAGTGCTTGGCGAGTCTCTCATTCAGGAATGTGTAGTCGGCCGTAAGCAGGTCGACCACACTGCGGTTCTCGCTGATGATGCTCTGGAATAGCAATTCAGTTTCCCGGCGAAAACCATTCCGCAGTTCGTCGTCCCAATCCGGATAGAAAACTCCATCCGGAGAAGTCGCCGGCAGATTCCGGAGATAGAGCAACTGATCGCCAAAATTGCTCACCAAAGCATCGGCTTTGGGATCCGCCAGCATCCGGTGTACCTGCCGCTCCAGCACCGGCACGAGATGGAGTTTGTTCTGGCTGGCAACCTCAATGAGCTCGTCATCCGGGATGCTGCTCCAGATCAGGAACGATAAGCGGGATGCCAGTTCCAGGTCCGTAATGCGATAGGATTGACCCGCCGTTATGTTCGCCGGCTCCCGCTCCGCTCTGACCAGGAATGGCGGGCTGGCCAGGACGCGGCGTAGGCCCAGCTCGATTCCATCTCGAAAAGTACCTTCCCGCCGACCTTCCAGATAGGAGGCCTGTACCCACTCCCAATCAGCGGGAGTGAGTGGCCGCCGGTAAGCACGCCGCATCAGACTGGTGAGGATTTCTTTGGCACACGCGTTTTCCTGGGTCTCATTCGATGGATGGCACGTAAATACTTTGCGAATCGAGGGCGAGTCTTCCGGCCGGGTTGGCTTAAACGGCCCCTGGATTCTCAGAATTCCGACCGCCGGATAGTATTCCAACTGCGGAATCGGATTATCTTCGAGCGACTTGCGCCCGTATTGCCGGATGAAATCGAGGGTCGGACCGTAGTTTGCGGCCAGAAACGTGACTCCCACCAGATGGGAGCCGGCTTTCACCGGCAACGAAACATCGATGGAGCCATCGCGGTCCGATGAGTTGTTCGCACTCAAGCCCACGCCCTTGTAGTCGCGCATGGCAACCAAGTCGTTGTCGATAAGGAATTCCAGTTTTTCGTCGGGAATAAATTTGCCAATACCGAGGTTTTGGACCGAGAATCGGTATTCGCCGTCCGACGGGAAAGTATGACGCACCGCCATCCCTCCGCGTGTCCCGAAGGGTAGTCCTTCGATGTGCTGGTTCTGAGAGGAGTCCGTGGGCGCAATGTAGGCGGCGGCTGTGGGTGATTTCCAAAATCCGATCGCCGTCCGCGCTATGCGCGTTGAGGCATTGGTATAGGCCTCCAAGAGAGTCGGCGAAATGGTTAATGAACCCGCGACGTTATCGAAGCCTCGAGCCGAATCGTCTGCCGGGAGAAGCGTGCTGACGTCCATCTGGAGATCGAGCAGGTCTCGAATGGCATTTCTGTATTCGGTGCGATTGAGGCGATGCAATACGACGGAGCCGGGATTGGGATGTGCGGCGGCCTTGCGATCGATCTCGGCCTCCAACCAGTCCCGAAGCTGTTCGTATTTCGCAAGGGAGGGCCGTGGCATGCCGGGTGGTGGCATCATCCCGGCGCGCATTTTCCGAATGACCAGTTCCCACGTCTCCGGATGGTCGCCAACCGAATTGACATCCGCTGATTGGAGCGACAAGTTGGCGGTTTTCAGCTTGTCGTTGTGACATACCACGCAATATTGGTCCAGCAATGCGCGCTCTGCCGCCGGGCTCACCTCGGCTTTGGGGGCCGGAAGGAGTACGGGCACCAGGAGCAGACCAATGGCGCCGATCCTCTTAAGCATCCCCCTTCACCTCGTAGTTCGCGTGCGCCTCCCCAGAACCAGCGCCGTCTTCGAAGTGCTCGTGAAGGTGTTGATGCTGGTCGCGCAGCCGATCCCCGCGGGCGGCTGCTACTTTCCGATGTGCCGCGCTGAGATTCGCTTGCCGCGTACTCTCAGAACTGACCGTGCATGCAGAAATTAGCTGTTCCAAATTCGCGGATTTGCAGTGAGGGCATTCAGCAGGCGTGGATGCTCGCAGAACCAGGTACTCAAAGCTGTGCCGGCACTGCTTGCATTGGTATTCGTAGATTGGCATAAAGGAAGCGTTGTTCCCGCCTTAGCAGACCGGGCACGTCCCAACGTGGGACCATGACGGGATTAATTGTATGCCCGCCATTATCTGCATGCAATGATCAGTTCGGATCACCCGCGCTTGACCGCAGTTATTCGCTCGGATCGACCTATTGAGTGGGCGCCGGTTGGTCCGGGTTGGAACCACCGAGAAATAGCCGCTTGCCATCCGAAAATGTAACGGCGCCGCCATTGATCTTGTTTTCGCCGTCTTTCGCCATGTAGCCTTGGACCACAATTTCGGTGCCTTGTTCTAAGGACTTCTTGGTGAAGCCGCGGCGCAAGAGAATGTTTGGACTGCCGGTTTCCACCATCCAGTTCACCACCTTGCCATCCTCCCCTTTCACGTCCATGTGGATCCACGCGTGCGGGTTGATCCACTCCATATCGGTTACAGTCCCCTTCAGAGTGATTGGCTTCTTGGCATCGAACTGAGCGGTAAATGAATGGTGCGCCCATGCCGGCATCAACATGCACAGACCGACAAAAAGAAATCCGGCGAGTTTTTTTGTCATTGACTAATTGGCTCCCTTTTGCGCCGCGGCCTCGGCCGCCTTCTTTTCAGTTGCACGCGCGCCAGCCAGTGCGTCGTGCATAAAGATATTGCCTTCGTGGCAGGCGTACTCGTAGATGTAGTCGTAATCGGCCTCGCGCCGCAGCGGCAACGCAATCGTCCACGGCCTTGTCCACGTTTGCGGGTCCTCGATGGTGACCTGGTAATTGATTGTGTCCGCGTCAACTCGCGTAAAACGCTCCACCAGATGCAATTGGTCCGTCGCGACTGCGCCCGAATCGCCAAAGCCACCACCTTGCGACCCGATGAACACCTGCCCGTTGAAATTGGTCGTGTCTACTACCAACGTGTTGCCTTCCCAATGCCCACGCGAATCGCCCATCCAGGTTCGAATCTCTGGGCTCGCATGAGGCCGGCCATCTAATGGGATCACGCGCGTCTCGTGAATCATCTCATTGCGAAAGACAACGTATCCCGGACCCTGTGAAATCTGCTGCCCATTGTTATACGCGAACGGCATCACCGAACCGACGGGGCCCAGGGTGATGCAACGATCCCAAGTGGTGAGGTCCAGCCAAGTATCCGGCGAGTCTTTCTTTTCGTTCCAGTTTTTCTTACGCGCGGCCTCGCGCGCCTGCGCCTCCGCCGTTAGTACTGGAATCCGGCCATCGGGGGGATCGACCACCAGAGACGCCTGGCGATTCGCCTTCCCATAATCGAACCAGCCGGCCGCCAGAGGCACGAACCCACTGGCATTCCCTGTTTCGAGCTGGTGGAATTGCTTATCTCGAGCCGCTTTCTGGGCCACTTCCTGGTCATTGAGAACGGCCCTCGTACCCAGCTTGGGGTCGCGCTCCATGGGAGTCTGGAGCATGCTGGTGCTGGGCCACACGCCTTCTAGATCCGGATCTCCCCAAGGAGTCATGGGCTGTTTCCAGGCCTTGGATGCCGTTGCTGTTTTGGCGACGGGTTGCGCGGAAACCGCCATTGCCGTCAACACGGTTAGCGCCAGCAGGCGATATCGATATCTCATTCTACCTCCCCGGTATCTCATTGGCCGCTCCACTCGTCCAGCATGTGTTTTCCCTTACTGGCGTGTCAATGATCCGAAATGATCACCGAGTGCCGGCCTGAATTAGAAGGGAAAACGGTTACTTTTCGGTCTGCTTGCGGAACCCGCCGTAAAGCAGTTCCTCAGCGAACGGTATACACTTGAATTCCAGCAACTGGAAGCCTTTTTCGACGCGCCGGTAGAGTGTCAAATGGATTTTCCAGGGTCGCGCGAAAACCTTGGGATCTTCCATTGTCGCCTCGTAAGCGATATGGTCTTGGTCAGTCAGCCTATAGCGCTCGACAACGTGAAGGCCATCGCTCGAGAAGTCCCCAGCTCGATCCAACCACGCTTTGCCGTTTAGGCCTGTGACGTCCACCACCAACGTGTCGCCTTCCCAATGCCCATTCGACATCCCCATCCAGCTATCGGCGGCGACCTCGCGTGCCTTTCCCGTGTTCACCTGTCGGCTTGCGGTTGCATATTGGTAGACGAACAGAATGTCCTTGGATTGGACGATCTGAAAAGGGTAAGGCAGATAAGCAGCTCGTGGAATGCCCGGAAGATAGCACTTTGCTTCCGGATCGGTCGTCCTTCGATTCGCAAAGTTCTGCTTTCGCTTTTCGGCCGCTGCGGGCAGATACGGGATCGAGCCGTCTTCCACGACGCCCTGCCCGGCAGGCACGGCAGCAATCGCACCCATTTCCCACATCGGTCCGGCATACGCCGAGTGATCCTGCAGATCCCAATTCGCCGTGCTCAAAGATTCCCAAATGCCATTCAAATCCGGCTTCCCGCCGGCCATCCTTGGGATTTTCGGCCCGGCAGCTTGACCACTGGCCGGGCTATTGCCCAGCAACAGGATTATCAGCAAGCTGCCGGACAAGGTGCGTAGCAGATGTGCACTCATTTATGTTCGAAATTACGCCTTTCTAAATGACGCCCTTGCCGTACTAGAACGTGAATCGCGCACCGAGCTTCACAAAGTCGGCTTGCAGGATAGTTGACGGCGCGTAATACCCCTGCCCGACCGTCACGGCCCGGGTCAGGACCGGATTAACGTTGAAGAGGTTGTACAAGTCGACCATGAGCTCCAAGCGGGCATGTTCTTTGATTTGGATAATCTTGGCCACTCGGAGGTCCACCTGGTTGACGCGGTTGCTCCATTCACCACGAGCAGTCGGCGAAAGCAACGGAAAAGTGATACCTCCCGGCGTCGCAATCGGCCGGCCAAGCGTGGTGGTAACGCCAGGCGAGGTAGCACTGGGGTTCGTTATCGTGTAATTAGCCCCAAAATTAGACGTATACGTACCGTTGGAATATGCCCAACCGGGGATGGTCCCCCCACCAGCCGCAAGCTCCGTGGGAGGGATACTTTGATAAACACCGCTCACCTGGATCTTCCACGGCAGCGTGTAGCCGCCCGAGACACGGTATGACGCCAGGAACGGCTGGTCGTTTACGCAGTAGAGAAGCGTCATCGGATTGTCTACGACAGCGCAGTTCTTGGTGTCGATCTTCCCCACGCTGACCCCGGCCAGGACGAAAAACTTCCCAGTGGGGTGTACATTCACGTTGACATCGAAACCATTGTAAGTCTCGCTCGTTTTTCCGGGAAACTGATTCGCGAACTGGATGACCTGGTGGCTCGCGACACCGGCCAACGAGGGGATGATATCGTAGGCGCCGCAAATCTGGCTGCCGGGGAGGCTGCCCAGTGAAGCGAGGCCTACTGCAGTGGTGACGCCCAGTTGCGGGGCGGCCGGCAGGTTGAAACAGAACGGGGTGAAGTCGGCGGGCGTGACGCTCTCGTTGTCCGTGACAGTTAGGTTGCCGAACGTCCGTCGGAAATATCCCGCCTCGAGCGAGATGTGGGACGCCAACTGTTGCTGCACCACCGCGGTGTACTCCCAGTTGAACGGCCGATGCTGCCAACCCGTGGCCACATCTGGGGCGTACGAGAGCGTGGAGATTGACTGGCCGAAGTTGGGGTTGATCGCGCCCGTATAGTCGCCGTTAGGTTGCGGGTCCAGCGGATTGCCTACAGGAGGGGCGTTAAGGTTAGTGGTGGGGAGTACGTTGCGGGTCGCTGAGCTGACGCTGGCCGTGACCGGATTTACAAGTCCGCTAAAGAAGTAACCCTGCTGGGTCACGAAGCGGCTCACGCTCGCTCTTAGCGCCGTTTTGCCGTTCCCAAACAGGTCGTATGCCACTCCAATTCGCGGGTCGATGTCTTTCCAGTCCGGAACGTTGTTCACGGCCGCGTACGTGTGCGCTGGAACAAAAGCTGACGCGGGCTCTGACTGGGCGGGAATTGAGGCATTGAAATAATCGAATCGGACCCCGCCAGTAATCGTCAGACGGTGTAACGTCCACTTATCCTGGGCGAAAATGCCCATATCGGCGTTAACGTTCTGATATTGCGTATAAGGAGCGGTGCTCAAATTGACCGACAGCGGAACACCGTTAAACGTGTTGTACTGGACGTCATCGCTGGTTTCTTGCGTGGGGTTGGCAGTCGCACCGTTGTGGAAGTTGATCCCGACCCTGAAGTCATGAGCTCCGGTCGTATAGTCGAGCGCCCCACGGATTTGGGTCTGATGTGAGATTGAACCGCCAAGGAAGACAGGGCCGAGAGCAGCTAGACCGCCAAAACCACCAGGGAACGGCGCTCTCAAAATCCTGAGTGTCGCAAAATCGAATATGGAAATAGGCGACGTCTGAGTAATCCCGGAAACGATGGGCGAAAACAAGTCGTCTTGGCGGTTGAAGGCTATCGAGGATTCCCAGACCAGCTTCGGGGTGATGGTGGCCTGCCAACTCGCGGACGCCAACCAGACGCGGGGATAAATCAACCGGGTGAATGACTCGGCGGTGAAGAGCGGAATAGCCGCAATTGAGGGACAGTTGCATTTGTTGACATGGTCATAAAAAATGGACACCTTGTTGCGCGGCGTCAATTGCGACGTCAGGCGAATCTGTTCGTCATGGTCAAAGCCACCCTGATGCAGCGCCTTCGACAAGTTGGGATTGTACGTGGTTTGGAGTGGGTTTACGGAGTAAAAATCAACGCCGGTGCTGCTGTCGTTGTCGCGATAACGCTCCGCGTAGTAGAACCACAGACGGTCCTTTAGGATCGGGCCACCGAACCCGGCGCTCTCATCCACGAGCCTGTCGAACCCCGTAGGCGAGGCCAGCCCTTGCGCCTTCAGGTTGGAGTCGTAATTGCTCCTTGCCATGTCACCGTTGGCGCCATTGGCAAAGAAGGTTCCGTGGAACGCGTTGCCGCCCTCCCGGGGAATCACGTTCACCCGGACGCCGCCACTGGCCGACTCCGCGGAATTCGCATCTGTTTCGAATGACATTTCCTGAACGGCCGCGGGGTTGAGCGAAAACGTCGACCATGCCGCGCCTGAATTGGTAGTGGTACCCATGTTGGAGATCGCTATCCCGTCGACGTTGAGCGTCATATCAAACCCATTACCGCCGTGGGCCGATAAAACGTTCCCCTTTTCGCCTTGCGAACCACCAACATCGTTCTGGTCGGCCGCCACGCTCGGCAACGTGGTCCCCAGCGTCGCGAACGACTGGCCCGTCGGAAGCGCATCAAGTTCTTGCGTGACGAGCGTCCTGTGTTCATTGACATCCTGCACGTCCACAACCGGCGCCTTCGCCTCAACAGTTATCGTTTCTTGGGCGGTTCCGACTTTTAAGGTGGCGTTGACTGGCGCCGTGAAGCCCTCCGATATTTCGACGCCATCCTGCCGGAGGGTATCGAAGCCCTGCTGCTTAAAGGTGACTGTGTATGTCCCGGGACGCAACTGTTCAATCTTGTATTGACCGGATCCGTCGCTGACAGCCGTGCGGCTCTTCTCAATCAGCACAGGACTCGCGGCTTCAACCGTGACGTTCGGGATGACGGCGCCACTGTTATCCTTCACGATGCCTGCAATCGAGCCGAACTGAGCGAAACCCAGCGCCGGAAAGATGATCATTGCCGACGCACTTGCTATAAGGCGCCAGATTACATTACGCATACACCCTCCGGGAATAATCTCATTTCCCCAAATCCAGCAAACATGAGCAGGACGTACAGGTTCACGGGCGCAAGGCCTGCGCCATTAATCGATTCGCCTTGGCCGAAAACTTTTGAACCCCTCGCCACTTTGCCAATTGCAACTATCGTGCAGGGCAACGGTAGGGGATGTTATCACCAGTGGTATGGGCGAACAATGATCAATTCGGATTACGATGGATTCGCCGTGATGATCCGCGGTCACGCAGGCGGACAAGACACGCGGGGTCACACGGCTTTTTTTAAAAAGGGGCCGACCGCGGATTCGCTAATCCGATTTGATCATTGCCTGTGGGCAACGACTGATGTAGCTTCGGAGCGGGTGTGCGGGCTTACTCGATTACCGTTCATCAGTCCAACAGGTCGATGAGGGGAGATTTTCCATGATGCGTTTGTGTATTGCGAGCGTGGCGGCATCCGCCATGGCGGTTCTTGGTACCGCAGCGACACCGTCGGTTACTTTCCACAAGGACGTCCAGCCAATTCTGCAGAACCACTGCCAGGAATGTCACCGTCCGGGCGAGGTTGCTCCCATGTCGCTGATGAGCTACGAACAAGCGCGCCCGTGGGCAAAATCGATCCGTCAGGCAGTGCTGACGAAGAAGATGCCGCCTTGGTTCGCCGATCCGCACTTCGGGAAGTTCGCCAATGACCGCTCTATCACGCAGGCCGACATGGATACCCTCGTAGCCTGGGTGGATTCCGGTGCGGCAGAGGGCAATCCGAAGGACGCGCCTGCTCCTCGCACGTGGGTGGACGGGTGGGTTGCTGGTAAGCCGGATCTCATTGTGGAAGCGCCCGAAGCCTTCAATGTGCCGGCCAAGGGTGATGTTCCCTATCAGTGGGTGATCGTTCCCACGAATCTGAAGGAAGACAAGTGGGTGACTTCCGCCGAAGTGAGACCCGGCGATCGTTCGGTAATTCATCACATCGTAGTTTCCATTCGCGAACCGGGCAATCAATGGATGGCTGACAAAAAGCCCGGTGAATATTTCGGGGGCACCCTTGCCATCGAGCGCGGCTCCAAGCTCGCCGGCAGCCCTGAAACCATGGGCGGGTACTTTGCCCAGTACGAGCCCGGCTCGGTTGTCACACCGGCCGATCCTCATGTTGCGACTCTTCTGAAAGCAGGTTCCGATATCGTTTTTCAGATTCACTACACCCCTAACGGGAAGGCGACCACGGATCGCACTAAGATCGGCTTCATTTTCAGCGACACGCCGCCGGACATGAAGTATGTCAATGTCACCGCGATCAACCCCACATTTGTCATCCCTCCCGGTGCTGAGAACTATAAAATCGAAGCTTCGACCACGGTGAATTTCGACGGCGACCTCGTCAGCATATATCCCCACGCGCACTTGCGCGGGAAGGCTTATGAGTTCCGCGCGGTGTATCCGACCGGAGAAGAAGAGACGCTACTCAAGTCAACCTATAACTTCAATTGGCAGCTCACGTATTTTCTCGATAAGCCAAAACACATGCCTAAAGGCACCAAGCTATTTGTTACAGCGTGGTATGACAATTCGGCGAACAACCTCTTTAACCCCGACCCGACAAAGGCCGTGCGTTGGGGAGAACAGTCGTCGGAGGAGATGATGATTTCCACGTCTGTCTTCAAGGTGCCCAACAAACCGGCCGAGCGGGCGAGCCAGTAGCGTACCTGGGAGAACAATCCGTACTCATGTCGAAACACGGCGGGGCGACCGCGCTGAGTCTAGTCTTCGGAGTCCTGGCGTTGCTGGTTCTCATTGTGCCAGCCAGCAGTCAGGCTCAGGTTCAGAAACAGGCAAATCGGCCAGCACTCGCGGCCGACGGCCACCCGGATTTGAACGGGATCTGGCAGGCGCTGAACACGGCTAACTACGACCTCGAGCCTCACTCCGCGCGCCACGCGATGGCGCTCCGGCCTGGGCCGCACGGCCCGGTGCCCGCTAAAGAGGTGCTGTACCTCGGGGCGGTGGGCGCGGTGCCCGGCGGCATGGGCGTCGTTGAAGGCGGCGTGATTCCATACAAGCCCGAGGCGTTGAAGATTCGTAACGAGAACCGCGAGAAGTGGCTCGAGCGCGACCCGGAAATTAAGTGCTACCTGCCCGGAGTACCGCGCGCCACGTACATGCCGTACCCGTTCCGGATCCTTCAGAACCGCGGCGCGTTCGCTATCGCGTACGAGTACGCCGGGGCGGTGCGCAATATCCTTCTGAAGGACCCCGGGACCGCACCGGCCGACTCCTGGATGGGGCAGTCGGTGGGGCGCTGGGAGGGCGAGGCGTTCGTGATCGAGACCACGGGGCTCAACGGGATGGCGTGGCTCGACCGTTCGGGAAATTTTACCAGCGAGAACGTGAAGGTCACAGAACGCCTTACGCGGAGCTCGCCGGATCACCTCCTTTACGAAGCAACCATCGAAGACAAGGACACGTTCACTCGGCCGTGGAAGATAAGCATGCCGCTCTACCGGCTGATCGAGCAAGACGCGCAGCTCATGGAGTTCCGGTGCGTCGAATTCGTAGAGGAACTGATGTTCGGACAGTGGCGCAAGAAGCCGCTGCCGCGCTAACCCTGGACATAACCTGGAGGTAATTAAGCGATGTTGATAGTAAGCAAACTAATGATTTTGGGCGCGTGCGCCGCATTGACAGTCGCACTCGCTCCGCCCGCGGCGGCACACCACGCCTTCCCCGCTGAGTTCGACGCAAACCGTCCAGTGCTCCTCAAAGGCAAGATTGTGAAGGTCGAGCTGGTGAACCCGCACGCCTGGATTCATATCGCGGTTACGAAGCCGGACGGTAGCACGGAAGAGTGGATGGTCGAGGGGGGCTCGCCGAACACGCTGCTGCGCAAAGGCGTCACGAAGGCCACTCTGCCCATCGGCATCGAGGTGGTCGTCGACGGCTACCAGGCCAAGGACCACACGAACCGCGCCAACGGCAGCGACATCACGTTACCCGATGGCCGGAAGCTCAATTTGGGATCATCACACGGCACCGGCGCCCCGGGCGAAGCCGAGCCTCCGAGCGAACCCCAAAAGTAATGTGTGGCGGCGCTCACTGAAAGCGCTGCGGAGGAGAAATCTTTATGCGTGTCCAACTATTCGCGTTCGCGGGGCTAATCCTGATGATGGGGCTCCCTGCCGCCAGCCAGCAAGGTGGCGGGATTCCGCGTACTCCTGACGGCCGGCCGGATCTGACCGGCATCTACGACGCCAACACCCTCACACAGATTGAGCGGCCGGCGAAGTATGGTGGCCGGGAAGCCCTGACCGATCAGGAAGCGTCTGAGCTCTTGAGCGCTCAGGCGACCCGGGATGAGGAGGCTGACAAGCCGAGCGACCCGAATCGGAAAGCGCCAAAGGCCGGCAACACCCTCGCTGGGAAGAGCTACGATGACTTCTGGAAGAGCTTTGGCAACCGCGTGGTCACCATCGGAGGAGAGAAACGTAGTTCGATCATCATCGATCCTCCCGACGGCAAGATTCCACCGATGACGGAAGAGGGAAATGCGCGCGACGACAAGTACGGAGGCTTGGCCGGGCGGTTCGATGTGCTTGAACGCCGGGGCCAGAGGCCGGACGCCTTCGACGACCCGGAGGCGAGCGCCAACTCCGAGCGCTGTCTGCTCGGCTTCGGATGGACCTCGGGCACGCCGATACTGCCGAATTATTTGTACAACAACCTGAAGCAGATCGTTCAAACGCCGACTGAAGTGATGATCGTGACCGAGATGATCCATGACGCGCGCATCGTCCGGATCGGCGGCAAACACCTGCCGTCGGGCATCCGCAAGTGGCTCGGCGACTCGGTCGGCCATTGGGAAGGCGATACCCTTGTGGTAGAGACGACCAATTTCACGGACAAGACGCGGTTCCGTGGGTCGAGCGACAACCTCAAGGTCACAGAGCGGTTCACGCGGCTCGACGCTAATACGCTGCTGTATCACTTCACCGTTGAGGACCCGCATACGTGGGCGCGGCCATGGACTGGCGAGTATACCTGGGCAACCAGCAACGAGCGGATGTTCGAGTACGCCTGTCACGAGAACAACTACGCGCTGGGTGGGATCCTGCGTGGGGCACGAGTGGCCGAATCCGAAGCAGCCGCGGCCAAGTCAGAGCATAAGTGACACGCAGGTCCGAACTTCCGGCTTTGCTCTTCGCAGCGACTTTGCTAACGGGCAATTTATCGGCCGGCGCATGCGAAGGCATCGCCAGCCTGAAACTTCCCGACACTTCGATCACGATCGCCCGGGTCGTTCCGGCCGGTGAATTCTCAGGACCCGAAAGCGCCGCAACTACTTCCGAGGAAGCGGAGTTCCGGAAGCTGCCTGCGTTCTGCCGCGTGCAGGGTGTAATCCGTCCTTCGAGCGATTCGAACATCGACTTCGAAGTTTGGTTGCCGGTTTCCGGCTGGAATGGGAGATATCTCGGTGTCGGAAATGGCGGGTTCGCCGGTTCGATTAATTATTTCTCGGCAAACGGGAATGCGCCTAGTATGGCGCAGGCGCTCGCCGCCGGCTATGCGGCTTCGTCGACCGACACCGGACACAAGGCAGCCATCACCGATGCAGACTGGGCTGTCGGGCATCCGGAGAAGGTCATTGATTACGGCTATCGCGCTGTTCATGCCACTGCGGTTGACGCGAAGAAGATTATTGCCGCCTTTTACAGCAAGCAACCAACGTCGTATTTCAGCAGTTGCTCGAACGGTGGCCGCCAGGCATTTATGGAGGCCCAACGTTACCCGGACGACTATGCTGGCATCGTCGCCGGTGACCCCGCTTGGTATGCGACCCATCTCGCCGCCGCACAAATATGGAACCAGCAAGCAATAATGGCGAATCAGGATAGCTATGTTCCTGCCAGCAAAATTCCAGCGATCGCAGCTGCCGTACTCGACAAATGCGACGCACTCGATGGTGTGAAGGACGGCGTGATCGATGATCCGAAGAAATGTCACTTCGACCCAGCTGTGCTGCTTTGCAAAGGCGGCGATCCGGATACTTGTCTCACTGGACCCCAGGTAGAGGCTCTGAAAATGATTTATGCTGGTCCGACGAACGCCACCGGTCAGCAGATATTTCCAGGAATCCTGCCAGGCGGCGAAGCCGGGCCAGGAGGATGGGGCCTGTGGATCCTAGGTGCCCAGCCGGGAAGAAGCTTAGACTATGCGTTCGGTGTTGGCGGCCTGGCAAAGATCGTTTATCAAGATCCCTCATGGGATTTCCGCCGTTTTAGCTTCGACCGCGATGTCGCATTTCTGGACGATAAGCTCGGGCCGGTACGCAATGCCACGAATGCAAATCTCAAACCGTTCAAAGACTCGGGCGGCAAGCTGATCCTATATCACGGCTGGAGCGATCCCGATATCGCACCGCTCAGCAGCATCGATTACTACGAGAGCGTCACGTCAAGAATGAGCGCTCGAAGCACCCAGCAGTTCGTGCGGCTGTACATGGTGCCGGGAATGCAACATTGCGGAGGCGGTGCTGGTGCCACGGTGCTCGGGTCGGTTCCAAATTCGGGCGTCGATCCCGAAAAGGGCATCCAGGCCGTATTGGAGCGCTGGGTAGAGAAAGGTAGTGCGCCCGGAGAAATCATCGCCACGAAGTACAAGCCGAGTGGCAGGCAAGACAACGTGGTCGCCGGCACCAAGCCCATTTGTCCGTACCCAGCGGTCGCTCGCTACAGGGGCCTCGGCAGTCCGGATGAAGCGAACAGTTACTCGTGTGTAAATGAACGCTAAGCATGATCATTTCGGATCATTGACACGGCTCTGGAAAATGGCCACACTTGGTCGGCGGGAGGTCAAGGTCCCGGGTGCGGTTGTGTAGGCTTGGCTCCCGAGAGAATCCACCGCACGGCCTTCGCTGCCACATGAGGAGGAATAGCACAATGCAATCCAACGTCCTGATCGGGTGCATCATGAGTGCAGCTTTGGTTCCGACAGCGGTTTTTGCCGAAACCCCGAAGCCTACGTTCGCCAAAGACATTGCTCCAATTTTTTACGCTCGATGTGCTACGTGCCACAGGCCTGGCGAGGTGGCGCCAATGTCTCTAATGTCGTACAACGAGGCGCGACCGTGGGCTCGCGCGATCAAGGTCCAGGTCGCCACTCGCACGATGCCACCTTGGCACGCCGAGGGAGAGCCTGGCAAATGGCGTAACGATCGACGCCTGAGTCAGGCGGAGATCGACAAGATTGTGGCGTGGGTTGATGCAGGCGCTCCGCGTGGCGATGACAGCGACATGCCCGCTCCCCCCCAGTTTGCGCAAGGCTGGAATGGTCCGGGTGGACGTCCACCCGATGTGATCATCGAAGCGCCGGAGATGAAAGTGCCGGCTGAGGGCGAGAGTCCGTGGCAGTTTGTTTTCGTGAAGCTTCCGTTCCAAGGTGACGTTTGGGTGGCGGCTTCGCAGGTTGTACCGGGCAACCGCGCGGCTGTCCATCACGTTCTCGTACTGGCCACGACGTTGCCGCCAAACGTACAGCTCGATGCAGAAGGGCGCATGAAGTTGGGCGAATCACCCACTCCGGGAAAGGCAGGGAGTCCACCTCCGGCAAGCGCAGGGAGCCCATCGGGCGCGCGCTCACCTCAGCCGTCGGGCGACGCCATTCCTGGCGGCTTGGGGGGATTCCAGGCCGGGTGGGAGCCAGGGATTGATACAGCCTTGAGCTACGGACCGGGCGTGGCGGAGCGTATCCACGGCACGCATCTCATGTTCAATCTGCACTACCAGGCGAACGGGCACGCGACCACCGACAGAACCCGCGTCGGCCTATGGCTTCAAAAGGGCCCAGTCGCCTACTCGAGCGTCGGCGCCGGTGTTGGCTTGGGTAGCGAAACCTTCATCGTCAACGGGAAGGAGCTCACGGGACGATATACGGCCCAAGTGACTACCGACCTTCTGCCGCCGGGCATCCAGACGGTGCCGAATATACCCGCGGGAGACGACAATTACCACATGACCGCCCTCCTGCCGATGCGGCAAGAGATGGTGTTGTACAGCATCCAGCCGCACATGCACCTGCGCGGGCGATCGATGAAATACACGGCTGTCTATCCGGATGGGCGGGAAGAAGAGCTGATGAACTTGCCTCACTACGACTTCAATTGGCAAATCGTCTATGAGTTCGCAAAGCCCATCACGCTGCCCGCGGGAACCATAGTTCGCGTCGATGCAAGGTGGGACAATTCGGCCAACAACAAGTACAACCCGAGGCCGGATCAAGACGTGTACTGGGGCGAGCAGAGCTGGGACGAGATGTTTAGCCCGATCATGCGCGCCGTGGTGAAGCTAAAGGAACCCATCATGCCAATCGCGCCAGTGGAAGTGTCGTCGGTGCGCTAGGATTCCCAGAACGTAAGGATGTCTTCTCATGCAGCGGTTTAGTTGCGTCTTATGGCTCGTTGTCTGTGCAGTCGGCGGCGCGTACGCGCAAGGCCGCCCGTCGGAGCCAAAGTCGGATCAGGCGCCGGTTGTTGAGGTGGTTGGATGCCTCTCGCAAACGGGCGCCGACTGGATCCTCGCGAAGGCAAGTGAGCCCGCCGCAACATCTACGTCATTCACGACGCCGGAAGAAGTGAAGGCGGCAGCGGAAAAGCCGCTTGGCACTCAGCAATATCGGCTGATCGGCGCCAGCCCCTTCAGTCCCGGGAGCCACAAGGGGCATAAGATGGTCGTCAAAGGTCTTTTGATCAAGAGCGGCAGTGACCCACATATCAACCTCACTTCGTTTCAGATGCTCTCCGAGACATGCGCAAAATAGGCAAGTGGTTTTTCGTCGTGACACTATTGACGGCCGCGCCAGTCGTGGCGCTCCTTGGTCAGGGTGCGCCGGACGAATCGAACCAGCCCCTTCTGGTGCGGGCGGCTGGTGAGACGCCTGTTGCCGGGAAGTGCATATTCAAAGAGGATATCGATCTTATCGCGGCTCGCCGCGCCCTCAAGCGCACCACGCTGAACAACGACGCGGAGGCGCCCTTCGACCCGGACTATTTGGTCGGCCGCTGGACATTCGACTATGACATGCCCGAGTCCGCGTTCGGCCCCGGAGGTCAGATCTCGGGTACCCAGACGGTTCTGCATCTGGGTGGATGCCTGTACGAAAGCACCAGCCAGGCCAAGGGCCCGAATGGCGCGTTCACGATCAAGTCGACCATGGTCTACGACCCGTCCGCCCACTACATGGTCATCCAGGAGCACGACGGTCGCGGGTTCGACGTGCTCAAGTACGGGCGAGTCGGCGGAGACTCGGGCGGGTTTTACACGCATCATTGGGAGGCGGTGCCCTTCACGATCCATGGCAAGAAGGTCAGCTTGAAAGGCAGCACGTTCATGGCCTCGCCGGGCAACTATCGTGAGCGGACCCAGATCTCGGAGGGCGACGACCCATTCGTCAATCTGGGGACCGTCTGGATGAAGCGGCAAGAAGCGCCCGGGGGCAAGTGATCAACTTAGCGCCAAGCCCCTGTTTCCTCGCTTTCTTCGCCCTGGGTTCCGCCCTTCTGTTTGCCCAAGACGCCGCGGAATGGCCCACCTACGGACGAGATCCGGGCGGAACCAAATATTCTCCGCTTGACCAGATCAACGCGAAGAATGTCGGCGCCCTGGTTCGCACCTGGAGTTATCACACCGGCGAGCCTGGTGGAATCTGGGAGAACACTCCGATCGTGGTTGGCGACGTCATGTATTTCGCTACCCGGAAGAATCGCGTGGTTGCATTGGAACCGGAGACCGGCAAGGAGCTGTGGGTTTATGACCCGAAGAGCACTCGCGTGTCGGAGCATCGCGGGGTCTCCTATTGGCCCGGAGACTCCCATACGAAGCCCCGAATCATTCTGGCCACCGAAGCCCGCCTGATTGAATTGGACGCCAAGACAGGGAAGCCGGCACTGGATTTTGGAGACAACGGCGAAGTCGACCTGAGAGTTGGAGTCGCGGACGATTATCCGAAAGCCCACTACGCCATCACGTCGCCGCCGGCCGTCTACAAGCGGCTGATTATTCTCGGGCCTTCAACGCAAGAAGGGCCTAGCAAGGGACCCAGCGGCGATCCCCGCGCCTTCGACGCGCATACCGGCAAACTGGTCTGGCGTTTCCATGCGGTGCCGCGTCCCGGCGAGCCTGGAAACGAAACCTGGGGACCGGATGGCTGGAAGGATCGCGCGGGTCCCAGTGCTTGGGGTGCGATGACCATCGACGCCGAGCGCGGCCTGGTCTTCATGCCGCTGGGAAATCCGGCGGACAGTTTCTATGGCGCAGATCGAAAGGGCATGAATCTATATGCCAATAGCGTGGTGGCCCTCGACGCTGCCACGGGGAATTTGCGGTGGTATTTTCAAATCGTCCACCACGATCTGTTCGACTTCGATGTGGCGGCGCCGCCGTCCTTGATTGAAGCGACCGAGAACGGCAAACGGGTTCCCGCCGTAGTCGAATTTTCCAAAAATGGCCTTCTCTACGTACTGGACCGTCTCACTGGGAAGCCCGTCTGGGGTGTGGAGGAACGTCCTGTTCCGGCGAGTGATGTGCCCGGCGAGGAGTCATGGCCCACGCAGCCGTTCCCGCTCAAGCCTCCGCCTTTGACGCGGATCAGCATGACCAAAGACGAGGTCTCAAACATCTCGCCGGAAGCTCACGCCTATTGTATGGAGCAGTTCGAGAAATTCAAGACTCTGGGACCTTTCACTCCATTCAGCATCAATGAGCCACGCCTCACGTTCCCCAGCAGCATGGGAGGCGCCGACTGGGCTGGCGTGTCTTACGATCCTAAGCTGGGCTACATTTTCGCGAATGCCTCCAATTTGGGCCAGACTGGACAAATGGCCCCTAGCCCTGCCGGTTCGCCGTTGGCCTTCCGCAATCAGGGAGCGTACGCCCGTTTTGTGGATAAGCAGGGTTACCCTTGCAATCAGCCACCATGGGGAGAATTTTCCGCCGTCGACACGCATACCGGCGACGTGGTGTGGCGGATTCCGCTGGGATCGTATGACGAGATGGAGGCCAAGGGACTCAGGAATCTGGGCGCGATTAACCTGGGCGGTAGCATCGCGACAGGAGGCGGAGTGCTGTTCATTGCGGCCACCGCGGACGCCAAATTCCGCGCGTTCGAGTCGCGCACCGGCAAGGAACTGTGGCTGACGAAGCTTGATTCGGTTGGTAACGCCACCCCCATCACCTACCGGGGGCGCAACGGCAAGCAATACGTCGTAATTGTTGCGGGCGGTCCGGGCCATTTGCGGGAATCCCCGATTCCACCCAGCGATGTTGTGATCGCGTTTGCCCTGCCATAGTCCTAGTTAGCGGACTTGGCCTTGGTATTTTGAGTTAAATAGGCCGCCAATGCGTCCAAGTCCGAATCACTGATCTCTGTCTTGCGAAATATGGGCATGATCGAGACGCCCTTGCGTACGAACGTCTTGATCACCACCGGCGCCAGGTCCGTGCGCTGCTCCAGATCGGCCGGACGCGCATCCTTATATTTCGCCCGCAGGGCTTCGCTCCCAGGTTTTCCCGCCCCGCTGCCGTGACAGTTCCAGCACCAATTTTGATAAACCTCCCGCCCTTTCTTAAGCTGCGCGTCAGTTGGGTTCTGTCCCAATGCCGCGGAGGCGAATGCCACTAAGCCGACTAAAGCCGCACGTTGCATGCTTGTGCCCATGTGCTAAGCCCTCTTTGCCCGCATCGCCTTGGGCCAAATCCCATACCGCCCCGCAGCCAGAATCCCGTTCGGATCTATCGCATCCTTAATGGTTTCGTGGAAGCGCAAGAGCGAGTGATTATTGAACGAATAGGTGGCAATCACGTCATCCTGGAACGCGGGTGGCGTACGGTACTCGACAAATCCCTTTTCGGCGGCGATCTTGATCACATTCCTGAACGCGTCACGATTCTTTTTGTTCACAGCCAGATCAGTCGAGACCATGATCCCAAAAATGAAGATGAAGGCCCTCTTGTAATACGTGGCCGGCAAGGGCGCAGGTCCAGCGAGCAGCGGCAACCCAGTCTCTCGCGAAGCATCAGTGAAGACTCTCTGGGCATCCAGAATCGCCTGGCCTGTACGCGGGACGATCGGTGAAAACCAGACGTGGCCGTGGCTGGGATTGGGGTTAAATGGGGAGCGCGCGCCAATTGCAAAGATTGAGAGATCCGGGACACCCACTGTCACCTTATGGGATTTTTCAATTTGCTCCGGCGTCAAGGGGAACTTGTAGGATGGACCTTCTTCAAACTTTGCGCCGGGGATCGACGAAAACTTTTCCCGTGCGTATTCCCACTGCGCTGCAATCACCTTCTCGGGTCCGTAAAATTGCAGCCCGCAACTCCAGTATCCGCGGCCTTTCCGAGCCGCATATTCTTCTAACTCCGCTGGGGTGGCCCCACCTGGTTTGGCAATCATCGCGCCAAGTTCAGGATCGGGAGGAGCGAATTGTCGGCCGTATACCGGGCTGCCCAATTGTGGCATTCCGTTAGTAATACCGGAGTTTTCGAGGTAGTTTAGGATGTCCACCAACGGGATCATATCCTGGTGCTTGGGAACAGTGACGGTTCCCATAAGGTACGCGTCGGGCAACGGATTCAGCCAAAACCCCATCTTCGTAACGACGCCGAAGTTCGACTGCGAGAACATGCCATCGACGTACGGACCGGCGCCGTACCGATAATCCTGCCAGGTTTTTGCATTAGGAGCGGCTCCCATGCCGGTCCGGATGAGTTCGCCGTTCGGGAGAACCACTTCCATTCCGCAATGGGAGCCGATGTGATCGCGCATTTCGCCGGTGGAGTAGCCAACCCCGTGATCCAATGAATTGCCCACCGGACTCCCCCAGCCTGGATCGGGGAGATCCAGCAACACCTTCAGGCCGCGCTCTTGAACGTAGCGGTACAAATCAAAGTACGAAACACCGGGCTCTACCAGCGCGAAGTGACGCTTGTCGTCGACCTCGAGGACGCGGTTCATGCGTTTGAGGTCGAGAACCACACTACCAGACAGATTGGGCGCCGAACCTCCGTATCCCAGGTTCTTGCCCGTGGAAATCGGAAACATCGGAACTTTGAAGGTGTTCGCGATTTTCATCACCCTCTGGACCTGCTCCACCGTGTCCGGTGCGACCGCGGCGGAGGCCATGATCTCCTCCGGTTCGCCTAAGAAGACCGAGTAGGAATCTCGATACAGCGCCACATCCTCATCGCTGGTGAACACCCATTCCTTGCCGATGGCAGCTTCGAATTGTTTGATTGCACCTTGGAAATCCTTCGAGCTAAGGCCCGGTGGAAGTTTGGACATCAAATCTCTCCTTCTTCGCGAACGTAGGCTTCGCGAGGCGCGATTTTCCATACGGCGAGTTCCTCGGGATCCTCCCCGATGATGGAAAACGCAGCCGATTTACGATTTGCTATATCGATCGGAATGTCTGGTACGGGCTCCGAGTCGAAGACATCCGCCATGTAAACCAGCCGCATGCCGTGGTCACGCGCCAGCATCTCCAAACAGAACAAGGATGCTTTTGTCGAAAGCCCGGCAAGCGTGGTGGGGCCGCGATTCCAGCGCAGCGAGAGGTCTTTAAAATAGAGACGAGTTATGTCTCCCTCAATGGCGGCGCAATCCAGCCCAGCCTCCCGGGCGTGCTGAGCGAATTCGCGACCCTTGTGGAACCGCTGGTCGAAGACGACCATATCAAGGGCTCTCGGCGGCACAGCGCTGAAACCCTTTCGCGAGAGCAGCGGTAGTAGCGATACCGCGATCCCACCCTGAAGAAATTCTCGGCGATTAGGCATGGAGACCATTCCGCGTCTTCTCGGATCTCGTATTCGGCGCCGGCACCCTGGTCTTCGATCCTGCAACGCAGATATCTCTTAGAGCGATGTACTCCTCATAGCACGGCCCGCATTGCATGGCGTGCTTCCAGCAGCGGTCTGTTCGAAGATCCTGACGGCGCACGATGCGCTCGGCAAGCTCCCGGAGAGCGTCCGTGCCGGGGCAGTCTTTTCGTCCTGGATTCGGATACTCGGCCGCAACGGATCGCCGGTATTCGCGTTGGAGCCGATCCCAATATTCCTCGGATGTTCTCAGCATCTGTTTCCTCACGCTTGCAGCGCGCGGCTTGGTCTTGCGCCGTAGTTCGCCTACATCCAGATCAGGCCTCGCACGCCTATCCCATTCCCGCCGAGATCTGCGCCTTTTGTGTCCTTCCCCCTGCGACGAACGCCGCGATCGCCGCGAGAGACAAGCCACGCCAAACCGGGATGGTATCGCCCAGATGTTGTTCCAGCAAGTCTGGAGCGGCGGACCCCGAACGTCAAGGTTAAAGCAGTTAGCGGGCGGTTCTAGCCGAGAAAACCAATGCCGCGTCCCGCAAGGCCGACGCCAAACCACAGGCATAGTGCGACGGCAGCGGCTATCCTTCCGCCTATAGGCGCGACCTTGTCTTCCGACGCCACGGTGCGGTTGTAGATTGTGAACTGAAACGAAAGCGCGGCGAACAAGAACAACATTTTGACCCGAAATGAAGTATTGCCGTAGCATTTCATGGCTTCGGACAAAAAGAGCAAGATGCCCGAGGTCAGCATCACAACCAGACTCCAACGGTTCCATGGACGCAAGGCGTTAGCGACTTCCGAGATGGCCTGTGTCTTGTACAGCAGGCCGAACTGACGCAACACGAGAACCACCAGCGAACCGAGTAAAACCGTCAGCGCGAAGAGATGGAAGTTCTCGATGATCGGAAACGCCACTCGCGAGTCACGAATCGCCCGAGAGACCATCGTGTCATCACACCATTGAAAGAAAGGGACTATGGATGCCATCGGGTTAGAAAGTGTATGCCATGGTGCGGCCGCAAGTGATAATTGCCGCCCACATGATCAGGGACGCCCAGCCCGCCACACGAGCTTCCATGGGAGGAACAAGCGCGTTATCCCATTTGTCCACTTTGCGATAAATGCCGCGTTCGAACGCGATGGCGTTGATGGCTGCGACAAGGAGGAGAACCACCTTGGTCTTGAAGAAAATGCTGTTGTAAGCCTTCACCGCCTGGCACCAGAACAGAAAGATCCCGGTGAGGGTCATGATGGCGAAGCCGGTGAACATCCAGGGTTTGATTTGTTCGTAGACTTCCGAGACCGGGCGCCGTTTCATGATGTAACCCATCAGCCGCAGATCCGAGACCAGCAGCAAGCCGACGGAGATGGACAGGGCCAGGACGTGGATGGTTTCAATGATTGGGAATACCCAGATGGACTCCCGGATAGACGTGCCTATGTATGTGTCCTGCAGCCACTGGCACGCGCTTAAGATGGACATCAAGATGCAAGTTTGGCGGACCTCCGTCAGCGACGCAACGTTAAAGCGGTTAGCGCCCGAGAAATCTACCACGTTACAGAGCGGTGCCAACAACCGCGCAACTCGCTTTCGCTGAGACCTTTTGGTACTCCCGCGAGGCTTCATGCAACTGTGTTGCGCACCCTCGGCGACGGGGCGTATACTCAATTCACGATGGGGGGGCAAAGTCTGCCGGCTCTCGGGAGCTTAACTGAAGAGCGGATGGAAGTTGAGGCGGTTCTCAGGTCCGGGATTTTCGATCGAGCTCCCGGGCTGGAGCAGTTGTTCATCTATATAACGTCCAAGTTTCTTGAGGGTTCCGCGGACGATATTAAGGAATACAACATCGCTGTTGAGGCATTTGGTCGAGGCGCGGACTTCGATCAAAGCCGGGATTCTATCGTTCGGGTCCAGGCCCACCGGCTGAGGGAACGCCTCGCTGAATATTATCTGTCGGAAGGCCGGTCCAATCTCGTCCAAATCGAAATTCCAAACGGCCGGTACACTCCCAAATTTCGAGTCGCGATACCCGACGCCGCGACCATTCCAATAGCGCCTCCCGAAGGCGCGAACGGAGTGCTCGCCCTCACCCACACAAACTCGCCCGTTCTGAGCAGCCCTGAAGCTGGATTGTCCCGCCCTGCCGCGACCGCGATATCAGTGGATTCCATTCGGATTCTCGCCGGCCTTATGGAAGGAGACTACATTGACAACAGTGGGCGTCTCTGGCAGAGAGACCAATTCTGGCAGGGGGGAACGCCCTTTTTCTTTCCGAATCATTTGATCTTCGGAACCCGCGACCAGCGGCTTTACCGAGGCGGCCGGGAGGGGGATTTCAGTTATCACATTCCCCTTGCGCCTGGAGTCTACGAGCTCCGTTTGCACTTCGCTGAAACTACGTTTGGGGAGACCAGCCGGGCCGGGTTTGGTGGGGAATCCTCGCGAATTTTCGACGTCTTGATCAACGGAAAACCTCTGGTCAACTTCCTGGATGTTGTGGCCGAGGCCGGCGCAAGCACCGCAAACATCAAGATGTTCAAAGACATTGGGCCCGCTTCGGATGGTATCCTTCATTTGAGTTTCTCGTCCCACTCCTACATCCCCTTCCTAAACGCGCTGGAAATCGCGCCGGGCATACCCGGGAAGATGCAGCGCGTTCGCATGGTCGCGCAAAGTCACGGGTACATAGACAAGAGCGGTCACTATTGGGAGCCTGACCATTATGGGTTTGGCGGCCAACTGGTCAAACCCACCGACGAAGCGACGGAGGTTCCGGATCCGGGAATCTATACAGGGGGGCGATTCGGTAATTTAACGTACGTGATCCCAGTTCCGCCCGGCCGTTTCGGCTTGAGACTTTATCTCTCCGAGAGGTGGGAAGTGCGTGAGAACGGGACGCAGTTCGACATTCTGTGCAATGGAGTGGCGCTCGCGCGTAGATTCAGCATTCTTAACAGCTCCGGAAAGCTGAGCCGGGGGATTGTACTGAGCTTCGACGGGCTCGAACCCAATTACCAGGGAAAACTGGTCCTGTCTCTTGTGCCGAATCCAAATTATGCGTTCATCAATGCGCTGGAAGTCATCGATCAGACCGATGATCTGCCATTAACCGTTAACAACTCGTAACCGTCCCTCGTTTCTAGTTACCCCATTTCTCGGCTTGCCGCCTGCAGCCCCGCTAACAGCTTTAACCTTGCGCACGGTTGACCGGAGAGCAAGAATTCAACTTCGGCTCTCTCCTGCTGTCCGGAGCATGCGCGGCGGGCCTCATTGATCTGAAGGAGATGGAATGAAAACGCAAGGCATGCTTCTTGTTGGTTGTCTTCTGATCGTGGGATTGGCGGTGCCCGTCTATGCGCATCACTCGACAACCATGTTTAACATGGGCCAGCCAGCCACCCTGGAAGGTACCGTCAAGAGCTTTGAGTGGAAGAATCCGCACGTTTATCTGTACCTGGACGTGGTGAACGCCGAGGGCAAACCCGAGGAATGGATGGTCGAAATCCATAGCCCGGCCATTATGCTGCGGCGCGGCTATACGAAGGATTATTTCAAGGCCGGCGACAAGGTCACGGTGGTCGGCGGGCAGATGAAGGACGGCACGCACATGATGCGCCTCCTCCGGGGCAACAAGCCGGATGGCACTAAGTTTTACGGCGATGACTTTGCCCCCGGGACCACGCCCCCACCGGCCGAGAAGTAAACCGAATTGGGAACCGAAAACGAGACCACGAGATGATTCTCAAGATTATGAATCTTCGCACCTATGCCGCTCTGAGCCTTCTCTTCGGCTTGGGACTGATTTGGGTCCCCGCGATTTCGGCCCAGAGCCTTCCGGACGGCGCCGGAAAAGCGCAATTGCAGACCGTTTGTACTACCTGTCATGGCATGGACAAGGTTGCGGAGAAAGGTCGCCGGACCCCTGGCCAATGGCGGGGGGTTGT
>Ga0302326_10005060_pt1 | contig 30226 bp, 22 predicted proteins | sample Palsa_T0_3_FD_202264 | JGI IMG/M metagenome (GOLD analysis project Ga0302326, IMG submission 202264) | Peat permafrost microbial communities from Stordalen Mire near Abisko, Sweden - Palsa_T0_3 | ecosystem: Environmental > Terrestrial > Soil > Palsa > Peat permafrost | place: Sweden: Abisko... | reverse complement strand
CATAGAGCCCGACGAGCGCGACCATGGAGATGACGTCTTGTGCGTTGTGCTCGCAGACGCCGAGGAGCGACGTCTCGTTGCCGGTCCGCAGAAAATGAAGGTAGCGCGCGCTCACCTCGCCCGACGGCACATCCCCTTCGCGGACGAACCCGAGCACCTGCTCTTCGAGCATGACGAGTCTGCTTCGCCGCCGATGAACGCGCCGCGCCACGTGCAGCAAATCGAGGTGCGACCGCTCAGGGGGCGGCTCGAGGCGCGCCATCATGAACCGCGTTCGAAGGAGCGGCATGTCGAAGCTCTTGCCGTTGAACGTGACGAGCATGCTCGCCGCTTCGATGCGTTCGCGAACGTGCGCGAGCATGGGAGCCTCCTCACCGAGGCGCCTGACGAGGAGCTGCTCGACGAAGAGACCTCGAACGTCGAACGACGCGAGCCCGACGAGGAACGCGACCGTCCCGGTGCCGCCCGCGAGCCCGGTCGTCTCGGTGTCGAGGTAGAGAGCGCGCGCCGGGTCGACCGCGGCGAGGAGCGGGTCGAGCGCGAGGAGCGAGAGAAGCGTGCAATCTGCACCCTTGGCCGTGTGCGTCGGCATGCGGCCCACGCGATGGGGCCCCGAGGGCCGAATGACGCGGCGGTGAAGCAGACCCAGTGGCGTCTCCTCCGTGAAGAACGGGAGCCTGTAGTCGGTGTCCTCGGCAGTGATGACGGGTGTAGGTCGTTCGGGCGTCGTGCGCTCAAGCACACGCCGCATACGAGCGCGTAAATCATCAAGAATCACGGCGCGAGCCTCGATTGATGGCCCGCTCAACCTCTTGAGACGGTCACGCAACGCCATTGCACGGGCACTATACACCCGTACAGTCTGGCGCTCCCAGTAACTGGGTTACTTGTTTGGTTGCGGGGTGATGCGAAGGTAGGGGCGGAGCGCCTTCCAGCCCTTGGGGAACTTCGCCTTCGCGTCCTCGTCGCTCATCGACGGGACGATGACGCAGTCCCCGCCGTCCTTCCAATTCGCCGGCGTCGCTACCTTGTAGTTGTCGGTGAGCTGGAGCGAGTCGATGACGCGGAGGATCTCGTCGAAGTTGCGCCCCGTGCTCGCGGGATACGTGATCATCGCGCGAATCTTCTTGTTTGGGTCGATCACGAACACCGACCGCACCGTCAGCGTGTCGTTCGCCTCGGGGTGGATCATGTCGTAGAGCTTCGCGACCTTCTTGTCGCCGTCACCCAAGATGGGGAAATTCATCTTGGTGTCCTGCGTCTGTTCGATGTCGCCAATCCACCGCGCGTGCGATGCCACGTCGTCCACGCTGACGGCGATCATCTTCACGTTGCGCTTCTCGAACTCGCCCTTGAGCTTCGACGCGAAGCCGAGCTCCGTCGTGCAGACGGGCGTGAAGTCCTTCGGGTGCGAGAAGAGAATGGCCCACTTCTGACCTATCCATTCGTGGAACCGAATCGGGCCTTCGGTCGACTCTTGCGTGAAATCAGGGGCTACCTGTCCAATATGCAAACTCATAGTTCACGAAACTAGACGCGCGACCCCCTTGCGTCAAGGCCGCCCATGGCTCTTTGCGACGTAGGGTATGGTTCGAAGCGGCTGCATGCTCTTTCGCCAGCTCTTCGACCACGGCTCGAGCACGTACACGTATCTCCTCGCGGACGAGGCGACGCACGAGGCGGTGCTCGTGGATCCGGTGTTCGAGCAGCACGCACGGGACGCCGCGCTCGTGCGCGAGCTCGGCCTGAGGCTTTTGCTGACGCTCGATACGCACTGCCACGCTGACCACGTGACGGGAGCGTGGCTGATGAAGCAGGCCCTCGGCAGTCGCGTTGCGCTCTCGTCACGCTACGGAGCGAGCCATGTCGACGTCCCGCTCGACGCCGGTGCCACCATCGTGTTTGGCAGCGAGAAGCTCGATGTGCGCGCGACGCCAGGGCACACGGCGGGGTGTCTGTCGTTCGTGACCGCGGACCAAGCGATGGTCTTCACGGGTGATGCGCTCCTCGTCCGCGGGGCTGGCCGCACGGACTTTCAAGGTGGCGATGCCCATACGCTCTTTCGCTCGATTCGCGAGCAGCTCTTCACGCTGCCCGACGCGTGCGTCGTCTATCCGGGGCACGACTACGACGGTCGCACGTCGAGCACCATCGGCGAGGAGATGGAGCACAACCCCCGCATCGGCGGCGGCGCGCGAGAGGAAGACTTCGTGGGCTACATGCACAACCTCGGTCTGCCCCACCCGAAGCAAATCGCCCTCGCGGTTCCCGCGAACATGCGGTCGGGCGAGCCCGAGACGGGGACCGTGCCGTGCGCGCCCGATTGGGGCCCGGTGGTCACGACATACGCCGGCATTTCGGAGATTGCGCCTGAGTGGGTCGCGCGTCACCGCGACGCGGTGAGCATCCTCGACGTACGCGGTGCGGCCGAGCATGACGGCGAGCTCGGGCACATCAAGGGCGCTCGGCTCATTCCGCTCGACGAGCTCCGCGCGCGGGCCTCCGAGGTGACGGACGAGAGGCCCATCGTCGTCGTGTGCCAGACGGGCAAGCGCTCGGCGATGGCGACCGTGATTCTCCGCAAGGCTGGCCTCACCCGCGTGGCGAACCTCGCGGGTGGAATGGTTCGCTGGCGCGATCTCGGGCTGCCGAGTTGACGATCCTCCCGACGCTCGCGCTTCTGCTGGGCGTCATGCTCGGCCTGGCGTTCACTCACCCGTTTCCGCGGTTCGCCAAGACGCTGTCGCAAGCGCTCCTTCAGATCTCGATCGTCGCGCTTGGCTTCGACATGAATCTCGACCGCGTCATCTCGGCCGGGCGCTCGGGCTTCGTCTACACGCTCGTCGGCATCGCCTTCGCGCTCGGCCTCGGAACGGCGCTCGGGCGGCTGCTCGGCGTCTCGCGCACGATCGCGTATCTCGTGTCCGTCGGAACGGCGATCTGCGGAGGGAGCGCGATCGTCGCTGTCGGGCCGGTCGTTGGCGCGAGCGACGAGGAGATGTCGGTCTCGATCGGGACGGTGTTCCTTCTCAATGCGGTCGGCCTCGTTATCTTCCCGCCCATTGGCCACCTCTTCCATGTCACGGAGCCGGACTTCGGGCTGTGGGCCGCGCTCGCGATCCACGACACGAGCTCCGTCGTCGGTGCGGGGGCGCGATTTGGCGCGGTGGCGCTCACGGTGGCCACCACGGTGAAGCTCGCGCGGGCGCTATGGATCGTCCCCCTCACGCTGGGCACCGCGGCGTGGCGTTCGCTCGCCCACAGGGCGATCGAGCCGCGAAGCCGCATCAAATGGCCGTGGTTCATTCTCTTCTTCGTTGCGGCCGCTGCGATGCGGACGTACGTGCCCGCGCTCTCGAGCGTCTACCCATCGCTCTCGAAGGGCGGTCGCATCGGGCTCGCGGTGACACTCTTTCTCATCGGCACGGGGATGTCGCGGGAGAGCCTCGCGAAGGTTGGTCTGCGGCCGCTCCTTCAGGGCGTGCTGCTCTGGATCATCGTCGCCGTTTGCACGCTCGCCGCCATCCTCACGCTGCACCCCGGACGAGCGACCGAGTGATGACCATGCCCACTCCCATCGCGAAGACGAAGAGCAGCGTGGCTGGCGCGAGCGACGCCATCGACACGATCGCGGGCCCAGGGCAATAGCCGCCGAGCCCCCAGCCGACGCCGAAGAGCGCCGCACCAAGGACGAGCGGAGCATCGAGCTTCGTACGGTCGGTGAGCGCGAAGCCGTCGGCGAAGAGCGGGGTCTTCATCGCTTTCGCGCGACGCGCGAAGAAAAAGTGCGCACCGATCGCTCCCACCATCACGAACGCAAGGCTTGGATCCCACGCGCCGCCGAAGTCGAGAAAGCCAATGACCTTGCTCGGCTGCGTCATGCCGGAGATGGCAAGCCCCACCGCGAACACCACACCCGACAGCAGCGCGGTCAACCCTTGCTTCACGACCATCCTCCAAAGAGCACACGCGCGACGAAGACCGTGATGGCACCCGTCGCCATGAACGTCATCGTCGCGACGATGGATCGCTTCGAGAGGCGGCTGATGCCGCATACGCCGTGACCGCTCGTGCAACCGTTACCGAGATACGTGCCGACGCCAACGAGCACACCAGCCAGCGCGACGACGAACATCGGCCGCGGACTTGGGCTCATCGCCTGCGGATGAACGAGCGCGACGACGCCACCGCCCGCCAAGAGCCCTATCAGAAAGAGCACGCGCCAGAAGGCGTCCCCTGCCCGCGGTCGAAGCGCGCCGCCGAAGATGCCCGAGATGCCGGCAACCTTCCCGTTCAACACGAGCATCGCGCTCGCGCTGAGGCCGATGAGCACGCCGCCGAGGGTCGACGCGATGGGCGTGAACGTCATCGTCGTTTCCATATCACGGCGAGCCCTCGATGCTCTTCCGGATGGCCGCGAGAGGCGCCGCGTCGTCGAGCTCGAGCTTGGGATCGCGTGAGACGCCGAGGTCGCGAAAGAACCGTGGGAGGTCGATGCGTTCGCCCTTGGTCGCGTAGCGCTCCACGAGATCGCCGAAGACGTTCGTGCCGGTTTCCTTGCGCGCCGCTTCGGTGAGCTCCGCCATCGTCCACACGACGGTCGCGTCACCACCCTGGCCGAGCACTGCGTGAAGGACGTCGTCGAAGGACTTCTTGTTCGACGTGGCCGCACGGATCCCGACGTCCACCATCATCACGAAGAGCGCGCCACCCCAATACGCGTCGTCGATCGTGTCGCGCTTGTCGAGCGCGAGCTCGGCTCCCTCGGGTGGGATGCCGCGCTTCATCGACTGCGTGAAGTCGTCCCATAGCCACTCGCGTGTGTGCCACCCGGCGCGGGTGCGGAGCACGGGCTCGTAGTACGTCGCGAGCCCCTCGGTGAGCCACCGCACGCCGTACATCGTGGGAAAGCCGAGGTGGACCATCTCGTGGACGAGCACCCAATCGCGATGCGTCTCCTTGGCGGGGAGCTCGGTACCCGCGAGGACGATGATCGAAGCCCCGCCGAGCGAGAGCACCTTGCCGAAGACGACCCCTTTCGAGCCTTCGACGGGAACGATGAAGACGCTGGCACGCTTCACGGGGAAGTGCTGGTAGAGGCGCGCGACGCATTCGGCGTCCTCGCGCACCCATGTGGCAATCTCCTCGTCCGAGAGCGTGAGCGTCGCATCGCCAACGACGACGATCTCGATCGACGAAAGCGCCGCGTCGATCGAGCGATGCCGCAGGTTGCCGAAGGCGGCGAAGCTCCCCTCGGCGAAGTCGTTCGTCGGGAGGACGAACCTCGAAGGGTCATCCGACGTGCGTCGCAACCCCGTTGCAAAGACCACGCTCTCGAACGCCCCGTGCGGTGCATCGCGGCTGCCGTCGATGGTGATGTCGAAGCTGCCGCGGGTCGGTGAGGGATGCGCGAGCCACGACGACGTAGGCGCTACGAAGGTGCTCGTGCCCACCGCGACGACACCCTCGTAGGACCGCTCGACCTTGGCGAGGTCGACGACATAACGAATCTTGCAGTCGTCGATGCACTCGCGCGCCTCGAGCTTCTGCGGATCGAGCGACACCCACGCGCCTGCGCGCTCGACCTGGAAGCGCGTGATGCCCTGCCGCGTCTCTTCCGCGAGCTCGATCTTGGCCGTGCCGGCGTGAACGAAGTGCTCCTCGACTGCGAGCGCGTGCGCGTCGCGGGCATCGACGCGGACCTCGAGGGTGGCTGGCTCCGCGCGTGCGCGGGGCGCATTCGGGTGTGCGCCGCACGAAAGGCCAATCGCAAGAACCAGCAGGCGGCGCCTCACGCGATGATCCCCCGGCTGGAGGTCCACCGGAAGGAGTCGACGAGCTCGGGCGGCGAGCCCCCTAGCGGATCAGTCTGCCCGATGACGAACGTATCGATGATGGTCTCGTCGTCGTCTTCGCGGACGCGGATACGGGCAAAATGCTTATGCGTCGGCAAGCCGAGGGCGGCGAAGGGCTGCGCGTGATTGAGCCCGAGGCGCGCGATGATGGCGAGCATCAAGCCGAACGCGCCACCCGACAGGACGGTCGCAAAGACCCACGCGAGGACGAGTGTGAGAATGCTCGCGGCGTCACCGCCGCCGAGGGCGCGCGCCCCGACCCAGTCGAACGCCATCGACAAGACGAGCGGCAACGCGCCAACGAAAGCTCCGATGGCCACCGCAAACGGCAAGACCCGGTGAACGCGGTGCCTCCGCCAACCGACGAGGAGCACGGTGCTGATGGCAACGAGCGCTGTCTCCACGATGGCAACGGAGGTCGCAATACCGAGATCACGGCGTGCATAGGCGACGAGCCCGACGGCTTGCATGAGCCCGAAGATGGACGTCAGAAGCCAACCGGCCCCACCCGTTGCGACATGGAACGGCAGCTTCCACAAGAGGCTCGCCGATGCCTTGGGTCCGGGGAACTCGGCGGTGATGGGGTAGAGCGCACCGCTCGCCGTCCGCGCGCCGTGGAGGAACGCGCCGCCGCCACCGGCGACCACGTGCACCGACTCGCCCTCGGTCGAGCGCTCGTAATGATGTACATCGCCGGTGAGGACGTAAGTACGCTTCGTCTTTGGGTCCACGCCGATGGCGGCGAGCGAGGCGACGCCGTTCGGACGGCTCTCTCCCCACGCGCGTGCGGGATCGGGCAAGACGATGAGTGGCGTCCTCGTCTTCGACGTACGGAAGAACTCGCGCTGCCTCGGGTCGACCTGCGTGAGCTGGCGATCGACGCCCCACAGCTCGACGTGCCGCGTGAGCGGGACGCGGAAGTAGCTCGAGCGCTGCACTGCGTAATATCCGAGCAGCGAGAGCGCGCCTGGTTTACGCACGGTGACGCCACGCGAGAACGCCTCGGCCCATGCGAGCACGGGGAACTCGCTTGGCTGAGGGTTCTCGGTCTCGCTTCGGGGCGCAGGGGTCTCGAAGTCGCAGGCGGCCTGGCAGACGCGAGCGAAGCCGTCGAGCCCATCGTACCAGTCGTGGTTGCCGGGCACACCAAGCAGCAGTCGCGGGCTCTCGTCGGCGAGCGTGTCGAGCACGCGATTCCACGGGACGATCAGCCGCCGCGTGATCTCTCGCACGGTGGCGACGGGATACGCGAGGTCTCCGCCGAGAAGGAGCACTTGACCGCGTGGGAGCTCGAGCTCGCGGGATCCGTCATCGGGGTCATCGACCACGTAGGGCGCGAAGACCAGGCGTGCGACGGCTTCGCTCACGCTCACGTCGTCACCCGTGTCTGCCACGAAGTCGATCCACACCTCACCGCCGAGAGACTGCGCGAGCGAGGCTGCCGACGCCCGCGCCCCGCGCGCTTCGAGCAGCCGCTCCACGCGAGCGAGGACGTCGAGCGGTGACTCGGGCGACATCCATTGCCTCGAGTCGATGTTGTCGGTGGCGATGGCCGAAGCGAGGAGGTTTCGGAGGTGCCCCCAGAATGCGCTGAAGCCGAACCATGCGATGGCGCGCGGCCTCGCCGTCCCACGACGAAAGCGGAGAGGCCCATCAGGACGGGTAGGCTCGAGACGCACGCCTCGAGGTATATGAAAAAGTGCGTCAGCGGGCGAGATCGACCGCGTCCTGCTGGTTCTGGCGCACCTGCTCGAGGCCCTTTCGTGACGGCGCCGGACTCATGTTGGCGCTCGCAGCCCCTTTGGTCATCACCCCGACGCCCCCACCCATCGCCGCGACCGTTGCCACGGGTTGGGCGAAGTTCGCTTCCGCCTGGGCCACCACGTCGAGCTGCTTGTCAAAGTCTGCCGTGAGCCTTCCGGCTTGGGGCCCGGCGAAACCCGTGTGATGGCCCATGGTGCTGTGGAGCTCGGTCGCGCGGGTGGCGAGCGTCTTCTCAGCCTCCTCGAAGTGTCCGCCTTCGAAGAGGATGTTTGCGGCCGTGAGCGTCTGTGCGGTGCGGCTCCGTTCGACGCGGGCGGCGACGAAAGGATCGAGGTCGGTCTGCGCGGTTCCGTCGCTCTTGACCAACAGTGCGAGGTCGCCCTCTTCGCGTCGCGTCTCGCGTGCCACGAGATCGTGGTACGCCAGGCTCACCTTGGCGATGGGCATCTCACCGTCCCGGTCGGTCGGCACGCGGAGCTTGAGAAGAGCGGTCTTTTCCTGCTTGGCCGCGACGACGCCGAACGGGATGACGATGCGCTCGGTGCCTGAGCTCGTCTCCCGCCTGAACGTCCGATCAAAGACCTGGTCGACCGCGACCGACGGACCGAGCTCGACCGTCATGTCCACGTCCTGCGCCACGCTCGCGACGAGCGAGTCGAGCTCTTGCGAGAAGATGGCGGGGAGCCCCGCGGCGCTTGCGACGAAGTAGTGCCTTCCATTCGACTCGGTGGCGAGAGCGGCCATGACTTTCTCGTCGAAGTCGACGTCTACGCCGATCGTAGTGATGGAGCAGCCTCGGTCGCGCATGCGGGCCGCGATGCTGCGGAGGCCCATCATGTCGGTGACGCCGTGGTTGGTCGCGCCGTCGGAGAGCACAATCATGCGCGTCACGTGCTCGCCGAAGACTGGAGCGGCGCGGAGCTCGGTCGCGGCGGTCTCGAGACCGCACGAGATGCACGTGTCGCCACCGAGACGAATGCCGCGGATGGCGCTCTCGACGCTCGCGCGGTTCGTACCCGTGAGGCGCGTGGGTGCGACGACCACGTCGGCCTGCGTGTCGAAGTCGACGACGGTGATGACGTCGCCGTCGCGCATGCGCTCGACGATGCCCACCCCCGCATCGATGGCGCGGGCGATTCGCTCACCCTTCATCGAGCCCGACTTGTCGACCACCACCGCGAGGTTGAGCGGGGGTGCGACGCGGGCGGCGTCAGCGCCGGATACCGAGGCAAAGAGGTATGTCTCCCCGTCGGCGCCCTTGGCGATGGAGGCGTGACCGAGGCGAGCGTCGAGGTGGAGCGTCTGCCCGACGTCGAATCGAGAGTGGTCAGTGGCACCCCGGGTTTGCGGGACGTCCTTCGGGGGCGGCGAGGCCATGACGATCGAAGGCAGGGGAGCAAACATTGCCCCTCCAACGGATCCAGTCGCTGCGAGGATGGCGCTGAGCGCGGCTGTACGGAGCTTCATGGGAGACCTTACGGCCCACGATCCGAAACGATCTGCACGCCTGCCCGCTCGAGCAGATCCCAGGAGGGGATGCCCCCAATGAGGACGAAGATGGCGTCGAAGGGGAGCGTGGAGATGCAATCCGCCGTCTTCAGCGAGGCCTCGCGGGCGCGGACGGAGACGAGCTCGGTCGAGAGGCGAAGGTCGAGCTTGCCCCGTGCTGCCAACGACTTGACCTCGTCGATGTTGCGGGTCTTGCCCCGCGTGAATGTGTCGCCGCGATGACACAGGGTGACGCACGTGCCCGGTTGAGACGCGAACGCGACAGCAGCCTCCATCGCAGCGTCGCCGAGACCGACGACGAGCACGCGCTGCCCAGCGAACGAGCGCGCATCGGCGACGTGGTAGAAGACCATCGACTTCGCATCGCCCTCCACCTCGATGGGCAGCGTCCGTGGGGTTCCCCGCCGACCGGTGGCGACGACGACGCGGCGAGCGCGAAAGAGGACCTCATCCGTCTGGTGCTGCGCCCTTACGACAAAGCCGACGCCGTCCGCCGTCCCGGGGACGGGCTCGATGGAGGTCACGCGGTGGCGCTCGTGGATCGCGAGGGTGTGCCTGCGAACGACCCGCGTCCACTGCGAGAGGAGCTCCTCCTTGCTGCACTCGCGGAGCCACAGCTCTCCCTCACAGGGCATGTGGAGTGGTTGGTCGTAAACGAGCTTGTGACGCGGGAAGGCCTGGATACTGGATGCGACGGTGGCCTGCTCGAGCGTCGCGTAGCTGAGGTCGAGCTCCTTCGCGCGGAGAGACGCTGCAAGCCCGGCAGGACCCGCACCTACGATGAGCACATCGAGAAGGTCGTCGTTGGACGAACGCTTCTTCGGGAGGCTGTCGGCTAGCCGATCGATCGCGCCCGCTCCCTGACGAAGAGCGTTCTTGATGAGCGGCAGGCCCGTGAGGTCGCCGGCGAGAAAGAGGCCGCGAACGTCGCGGCTCTCGAGGTGGTCGTCGACGAGCCGGGGCACGACAGTCGCAGCGTCCACGACGCGCAGCGATCCGTTCGGGCACGCTTGCTCGCACAAGACCACGCCGCAGCAATCGTCGGGACGCGCAACGACAGCAACGAACTTCTCGACCTCGATGACGTCGAACGGGCACGCGTCGACACACGCGTGGCAACCGAGGCACGTGCTCGTGTCGATCATCGGCAGCCGCTTCACGGGAGGTGGCGCGAGCGGAATGACCTCGTTGCTCGTCGGGCGGCGACGACGACGAAGCGCGAGCGCAGCGCCGGTCGAGAGGAGACCAGCGCTGAGGAGCCCCCACGGCGATGGCGTCGTCTTGTGTGGCGCCGAGACCCACGGCGTCGCCCGGGCCACGTCGTTCGCGGCGGTCCACGCGGCGAAACGATGCGAGTCGCCCGCACGCTGGTGCTCGTCCATACAGGCGCTTGCGCGCTGCCACGGATCGCCGTACGCGCCGGTTTCACAGCGGGCGATCGGATCCGTACGTGACCCGAGATCATGACAGCGCGCGCAGACACCGAGAGGCACGAGCGGGACGGTCGCTTTGGGCGCTCCGTGCGCGAGCGTGCCGTGCTTCTCGACCCCTCCGCCGGAGCGCACGAACTCACCGCTTGGCTCGAGTGTCACGGTCTGACCCACGCCGTGAGCCTCGTGGCAATTGGTGCAGGTGAGCTTGCCCTCGGCGCGCACGAGCGCGTGGGAAGGACGGGCGGCGTGCGACGCGCTGTCGTGGCACGAGAGGCAACTGGCCTGAGCTTCACCCTTGCCGTGACAAGACTGGCACGTGAGACCCGCGCGCTCGTGTGGTCGCGACAGGGCGCCGGGGCTGTAGGTCCCCTTCGACGTACGGGCGTGCGTGACGATCGCGAAGGCCAGAAGACCGAGCGCACACGCGCCAGCGGCGATGAGCATGTCCCGCGGGCGGCGCACATCACTCGAAGCGTTCGGCGCGATGTTCGGCTTCGTCATCGCCCGAGCTCGGCGATCACGTGCAGAACGACGAGGACGGCGAGACCGCCCGCGGCGACGACATGCGCGAACGACGTCGCGCGAAGCATCGTCGTGAGGACACGCTGCGCGCGTAAGGCCTGGCGTTCGACGGCGAGCGTGATCAGGCCGTCGAGCCCCGCGAGCCGCTCGTCATCACGCGCGCCGACGATTGTGTGAATCCGAGCCGCGAGACGTCCTCGCATCGTGCGCTGGGGCGTACCGCCCGCACACATCGCCGCGAGCGCCGTCGGGGAGCGCGAGAACGGCCCGATGAGGCGGGTGTAGAGGCCCTTGAGCAAGTCGCTCTTTCCGGAGAGATCGCGGAAGACACGCGCGTCGATCTCTCGCAAACGATCCCGAAGCTCCTCAGGGAGAAGCGCCGTGCGCTCGATGCGCGCGAGGCGACGAGGCGCGAGCCACCCGACGAGGCCCGCTGCGGCCCCCAAGAACGTCGCGCTCCAGAAGACGATGGCGAGCCCGGAGTGACCGCGGGCGTGCGCGGCCGCGACGCCGGCCGTCAGGACGCCGCAAGCGATGTGGAAAACGAAGTGCGGTCGCACTGAGAGCGCCGTTGCGAGCGGGCCGCGCGACCGCAAGCCAAAGCGCTTCACGGCCGCGTACCCGAAGAGTAGGGCGATCAGCGCGAGGAGCACGAGGCCGCTCGTCGTGCGCGACGCGTCTGCGATCAACTCGAACGTCCCGAACGCCGCGAGGGTCGCGGCAGCGATCATCGCCGGGAGTGTAATGGTCGAAGCAGTGTTGCGGGTTTCTTGCGGCGCCGGCACTCGAGCGTCGCCGGCGAGCACCGCGCGGACGTCGTCGAGTTCGACGCTCGGATCGAGACGGACGATCGCCGCGGTGGGGCACGCCGCGACGCAGGCGGGACCTTGGTGGCGGTCGTGGCAGAGATCGCATTTGACGGCGACCGAGGGCGAGTCGGTGCGCACGATGGGGAGGTGCCTCGGACCGCGCGGGGCCATGCGAACGTTGTCCCAGGGGCACGCCCTCACGCAGCTCCCGCAGCCGGTGCACAGCTCCTCGCGGATGTGGACCTCGCCGCTTTCGTCGCGCGTGATGGCGCCGGTCGGGCAGTCAATCATGCACGCGGGGTTCTTGCAGTGCTGGCAGCTGCTCGGCAGAAGAGCGAGCGCGCATGACCTGCCATTTTCGCGACGACGATGTCGCCGCGTCTGAGGAGGCGCGACACCCCGTCGTCGTGGACCTCGGCGCAGCTCCACGCACAGTGCCCGCAGCGGAGGCACCGCTCCTGGTCGATTGCGAGGAGCGAGCGTGCGGTCTCGAAGCGGTGCAGATCGTCGAGGACGTGGCGCGTCGCGTTCATGCGGATGCCGTCCTGCTTCGCTCGTGCCGCGGTCTGCACGCGAACTGCGCGCGCGAGGGCGTCAGGGTGCTGGGCGGCGAGATCGCGGACGATGTCGCCGCGCACCGCGAAGATCCACGCGTCGCTTGTCGCGGTCGCCGTCGTGCGGCGCGCTTCGGCGGCGAGCGCTTCATCCCCGAAGAAGTCGCCTGCCTTGTGGTACGCGAGCACGCGGCTGTTGTCGGCTGCGAGCTGGACGACGCCCTCTGCGAGGAAATACACGTGTGCGCAGGCGTCTCCTTCGCGGTGAAGCACGTCGCCGCGCCGGAGCTCGATCGGGTGGCCGGCATCGAGCATGATGTCTCGGGCACGCGATGGAAGATCGCGTGCGAAGTCCGCGCTCTCGAGCGCATCGGAAGCCAGTGCGCGCGTGAGCCACCGCTGCGTGCGCCCTCCCGTCTCGGCTTGCTCGCCGCGCACCATGAACCGTCTCACGAGCGCGGCTGGAAGGACGGCTAGCTCCGTGCGGGCGACGCTCGTCGCTTCGTGTCTTCGGGTCGCGTGGGCGCGTGCGGCGGCTTCCTCACCAACGACGTCGCCGACGTTCGCGCGCCTGAGCTCGGCGTTGCGCCGCCCAGCACGAAGGGCAATCTCACCAGCGATCACGACGTACAGTGCGTCGGCGGGCTCTCCCGGACCGAACAGGTTGTCGCCGTCCGCCAGCACACGCGTCGAGCCCGCGCGCTCGAGCTCCGAGCGGGCACGAGCGTCGAGCGCGGCAAGCAGCGGATGGTCCCAAACGCAGGACGGAAACGCCGTGGACACCGCGGTCACGGTATCTCCACGTCGCTGCTCGCAATGTCGAGCACCTCGAGGCGAGCCACCATGGCGCGCGTCATCTGTGGGCCACCGGGACGCAGCCCAAGCGCCGCCATGCGCTCCTCGTAGTCCACGAACGCGCGCAGGAGAAACGGCGGGAACGCTCTGAAGTGCAGCGTCGCGCGCACATGCAGTGGTCCGGGGCGCGCGCCGATGTCGAGCGCATACGTGTAGACGATGGGTACGCCGGGCGGTGCGGAACGCGTGTCGACGATCGCGTCCGGTGCCCTCGCGAGACCGCGATCGGCGTCGAGGGAGCCGACCGGGAAGTACGTCTCGAAGAGGGCGTTCGCTCCGCTCAGGTTCGAACGACATTCACCGGTGTCGATGTCGTAGGCGCCGTCGGCGAAGCGGTCGGCACGCGTGCGTCCTTGCCCGTCGCCAGGCTGGCAACGACCCTCCGCGTCGATCAACCCGATGCAGCGGACACATCGGAGAAAGCCGTTCTGAAAGTTGACGAGCCCCTTGCCCTCGAAGGCGGCTCCCCCGAGCGATGGCGGCGGTGACCATTGGCCCACGTCGGGCCCGTCGACGACGTCTGCGCCGAAGAGCCCGAGTGGACGGCCGAGACGATCGCGCAGATCGTCGGAAGTCGTCACGCGCAGGAACCGCTTGTCTGCGAGGTCGTCGGTCGGGGACTCGACGTGGCCGACGCGATAGACGATGTCGCCTCGGGCGTCGCGCACGTCGAGCTCGAGCCATATCTCGCGCTCCTGGCTGAACCCGGCAGGGACGCGGTGGCCCGCACCTACGTTTTCGATGCGAACCGGCACGCGAACGGACACACCGGTGCGCGTCGGGTTGTCGATGGCCATCGTGAACGTGTGGCGCAACAGGACGTCACGGCGTTGGCGCAACCCGACGGGCACACCGAACGCATCGAGCGTCGCATCGGTGGCGAAGGAGTCGGGGTAGCCCGGCGTCAGCGGGACCTCGACGCTCGTGAAGTAGTGCGACACCGACTTCTCGTCGACGCGTGGGGCCCGAGCACCGAAGCGCGTTCCCGCGGGGCAGTCGGGGTCGCCACCGGGTTGCACGGAGGGCTCGCACACGCCCGGGTACTGGCTCATGTGACAGCCTTGGCACGTGGCGGGCTCGCGGCCGGCGCTTCGTTCGGTGGCGCTCCATGCCCGCCACTCGGAGTACGCGTTGCGCAGGCGCTTGAAGTGCTCGCCTCGCTGCTCGGCGCCGAGGACGTCGGTGCCGAAGAGACGCACGTCGTGACACGCACCACAGAACTCGCTCGAACGGAGATACGCGTTCGTCGCACCCGACGGCGTCCCGTGGACGACCGGTCTCGACGTCGGGCCCGCAAGTCGAAAAGAGCGGGCATCGAGCGCGTAGCCACTGTTGCTCACGCCGAAGATCCCTTCGCGGTCCTCGGGCCGAGAGAGGAACTCCGCGCCCGTCACCGGGCTCGTCCACGTCGCGTTGCCTTCGTAGCCGCTCGTGCTGCCGTGTGGACCGACGGGCGCGATCGTCTGATGGCACACGGCGCAGGAGATCCCCTCGAGCGAGGCGGGCGCGAGTGCATCGCGCAACGGCGCACGGCTCGAAGCGCTCCCAAGTGCCGTCCACCCGGGTGCGCTTCTCGCGAGGTTCTCGGCAGGAGCGTGGCAGTTGATGCACCAGCCCTCCCCCCCGGCTCCGGTGAGGCGGACGCCGCTGCGATCGTCGAAGCATGCATCCGCGGTCGACTGCCGGAGCACACCCGCTCCGAGCGGACACCGCGAGCTCTTGCCGATCTGCTCCTCCACAACGCTTTCGAGCGCGCCGAAGAGCGGGCTCTTGCTGGCATGGGCCATCACGGAGCGTTTCCACTCGGACACCTCGCGTGGATGACAGCTTGCGCAGTCGCGCGCGAGCGTGCCGCGGAGCACTGTGGGTGCGATCACGACACGTTCGTCGTCATGGCGGCTCGGACGCCCGAGGGCGCCGCCTGCCGCCACCAGCGCTCCGACGGTCACGAGGGCCGCGGCGAACACTCGCTCCTTCGTACGCGACCGCGGTCGCTCTTTGGCCTTACGGGCGCTCGCGGGTACGTGATGGTCGTCTCCGAGCCCCTTCGTGTCGTCTCGGAGGCCGCGAGGCACCGAGGCCCGCGGTGTTTTCGAGGTTGCAGTGTCTTCGAGGAGCGCGGCGCATTCGCGCGCGATCTCGTCTGCGCTGCGAGGGCGGTCGGCTGCCCGCGGGGCGAGCATGCGGAGCACGAGCGATTGGACGCCTGGCTTCAGCGCACGCGCGATTGCGCCCGCGAACGGCGGCGCGCCGCGCGTCGTCCGCTCGTCGAGATCGCGGCGAAGGCCCGCGCCCTCGAACGGCATGCCACCCGAGAGGAGTCGATAGAGGGCAAGCCCAAGCACGTAGCGCCTCGCCGACGCATCCCACGATGCGCCTGCACCTTGCTCCGGTGGCAGGACACGCACACCCGCGTGTGGCGTGTGCTCCGGCGGACTCGAGAGGAGCGTACCGACCAGCGCATCTGCGCGGAGGTGCGGAACGGGTGCGATGACCAGGTCGGCGAGCGCGAGCGTCGTCTCTCGCGCCATCCGCCTCTCTTGTTCGGCGAGCGCGCGCGCAAACGACTCCACGAGCGCAACAGCGTCGCGCCAAGGACGGCGTGCAGCGCATGCCCCAACGGTCTCTCGCGCAGGGGCGCGTTCGAGGACAACCTCGCCGCTGGCCTCGCGGAGGGACGTGAAGCCACCGAGGTGCTTACCGTCCTGGAGCGAGACGAGCTCCTCGGCGAGCGCCCGATCGCTCGCGGCGAGTGTCCAGAGCTCGCTTCCGTCCTCGCGGATGGTTCGCTTCGCTCCGGAGAGATGTTGGGGTCGCATCGCGCCTCAGCGCGGTGGAGCCGGCAGATCGCGCGCGCTCACGCTCGCGTGCGCGGGGACGAGCGCACGAACACCGTACGTCACACCACCCGAGAGGATCGCGGCCAGCGCGATCACGAGGATGCCCGTCCGCACACGAACCTCGCGTGGGGCAGACGCCCGCTCGAGGAGGGCGATGGTGTCGAGGCGCCGCGGCGACCGCAATGTACCCGAGGGCGTGACCGCGGCGAGTGACGCAAGGCCACCCCCACCCGGCTGCGCGTCCGAGACGCGGGGTCGCCGCGCCCTGACGCTGGGCGTCCCTTCGACCGGCTTGCGTTTCTTGCCGACACGGAAGATCGAGAGCGCCTCGAGCACCTCGCCTGCCGACTGCGGCCTATCTTCGGGCGCTTTCGCGAGCAGCTCGAAGACGAGAGCGCACACTCCCTCTGGAGCTTGCACGTCGTCGCCGAACGGCGGCGGCTCCGCCGTGCACTGGAGGTTCAAGAGCTCCCGAGGCGACGCCGAGCGAAACGGAGGCTCTCCAGTCAGCATCTCGTAGAGAAGAAGACCGAGCGCGTAGAGGTCGGTGCGGGCATCCACGGCTCGCGCATCGATCTGCTCGGGGCTCATGTATTGGAGCGTGCCGAGGCTCTGTGTGGTCTTCCCCTGTGCGTGCTCGAGGACCTTCGCGATGCCGAAGTCCATCACCTTGACGGCCACCTCATCCTCCGCGGCGAGCACCATCACGTTCTCGGGCTTGAGGTCGCGATGAATGATGGACGTCTCCTGACCATGTGCGGCGACCAGGGCGGACGCGATCTGCGCGGCCACGTCGACTGCGGTCGCCCATGGGAGAGGACCATCACCAAGGACCGCTCGGAGCGTGCGTCCCTCGAGGTACTCGAGGACGAGCACGAGCTGACCCTCGTGCTCGAGCGAGGCGAGGCTCCGCACTACGTTCGGGTGCTCGAGCTGGGCAAGGATCTGCATCTCGCTCACGAACATCCGGCGGCCGTCGTCGTCCTTCACGAGCTCGGGCCTGAGCACCTTCAGCGCCACGCGCCGCTTCGTCAGCCGTTCCTCGGCCTCGAAGACCTGCCCCATGCCCCCTTCGCCGACCAGACGAGACACCAGATACTCGCCGATACGCTCCATGCTCTGCCTTACGTGCGACGAGACGGGAAGATCTCGGGGCTACTCGAGGTACGCGGTCTGCACCTCAGGGCTCGCACGCGACCGGTCGAGCATGTCCTTCATTCCAAAGGCCATATTGGCGGGGAGGTCGGCCTCTGCGAAGAAGCGAGCCTCGAGGATCTCGAGCGGGTTCTCGGCTGCCGGGCTCTCAGACGCGACGCGGCATTCGACGACGATGGTGACGGCGTGAAATCGTGGATCGCGACCGGGATCGGAGTACACACCCGCGAGCTTAGGCTCGCTCTCAACCGTCGCGGCTGCCTCTTCTTGGAGCTCGCGGACGATGCACGGACCGATGCGCTCTCCCCACTCGAGCGTGCCACCGGGAAGGGCCCATGTCCCCGTGTCAGCGCGGCGTACGAGGAGAAACCGCCCGCCCGCGTCCCGTCCGACGACTGCGACACCGATGACCGGCCGCCGGAGGACGTGCCGCGCGACTTCCTTGACGAGAGTCCAAGCGCCGGTCGAGAGCCGCACCGCGCTTCCGTAGACCCGCCCGCCTCGCGATACAAGCACGGAGCGTTTCCGGTATCTTCCGCGGTTCATGCCGACACTTCGCACCTACACCGTCATCCCCCGCTTGCCCGCGCCCCTCGAGCGGCTCCGCGAGATCGCCGCGAACCTTTGGTGGTCATGGGCCGCCGAAGCGCGTGAGCTCTTCCTCCGCATCGATGCCGAGCTCTGGGAGCGCGTACGAGGCAACCCGATCGAGCTCCTCGTCCAAGTCGAGCAACGCGTGCTCGACGATCTCGCCACCGACGACGCCTTCCTCGGCCGCCTCGAGACCGCATACGCCACGCTCCAGCGTTACCTCTTGCGCGACGGCTGGTTCAAAAAGACGTTCCCCGAGTGCGCAGGAGCACGGATCGCGTACTTCTCGATGGAGTACGGCATCCACGAGTGCTTGCCGATCTACTCGGGCGGTCTCGGCGTGCTCGCGGGTGACCACTTGAAGACCGCGAGCGATCTCGGCCTTCCGCTCGTCGGCATCGGCCTCGCGTATGCGGAGGGGTACTTTCGGCAGGCGCTCAACCGCGATGGGCTCCAGCAAGAGCGCTACCCCATCAACGACTGGAACCGCATGCCCGTCGCGCCCGTCAACGACGCGACGGGCAAACGCCTCGTCATCGACGTGACCTACCCAGAGCGCGTCGTGAGGGCCCAGCTCTGGAAGGCGCAGGTCGGTCGCGTGCCGCTGTTTCTCCTCGACACGAACGTCGTCGAGAACCGCACCGAGGACCGAGCCATCACCGGCCCTCTCTATGGCGGCGACTCCGAGTTCCGCGTTCGCCAGGAGATCATGCTCGGCATCGGCGGTGTCCACGCCCTCGAGGCGATGGGCCTGTCACCGACGGTCTGCCACATGAACGAAGGTCACTCGGCATTCCTCGCCATCGAACGCATCGGGCGCCTCGTTCGCGATCGCGGAGCGACGTTCGCGGTCGCCTCGGAAGCGTGCTCGGCGCAGAACGTCTTCACGACGCACACGCCGGTGCCCGCCGGGCTCGACGTCTTCGCGTCCGATCTCGTGAAGAAGTACCTCGAGCCTTACCGCTCGGCCCTCGGGATCACGGAGGCAGAGCTCCTCGGGCTCGGCCGCGGCGCGCGCCCCGGCGAGGTGGGCGACAAGGGCAAGGCCCCCGCTTCGCAGAGCGACGACTCGAAGTTCTCGATGCCCGTCCTCGCGATTCACGCGAGCGACCACTACAACGCGGTCTCCGCGCTCCACGGCGAGGTTTCGCGCAAGATGTGGAGCAAGCTCTGGCCCGACCTTCCAGAGCATGAGATCCCCATTCAGTCGATCACGAACGGCGTCCACACGGCGTCGTGGGTTTCCGACGAGATGGGCGCGCTCCTCACGCGCTACGTCGGCCCGCGCTGGAGCGAAGGTTCGGACGACGTGGCATTGTGGTCGCGCGTCTACGAAATCCCGGACTCGGAGCTTTGGGAGGTCCACGAGCACAGGCGCCATCGCTTGGTGCAGCTGTGCCGGCGGTGGCTGCGGTCAGCGGCCGAGAAGCGCGGCGAATCGAGCGAGGAGATCGCTGCATGCGACGAGGTGCTCGACCCACGCGCCCTCACCATCGGCTTCGCGCGTCGGTTTGCGACCTACAAGCGCGCGACGCTCCTCTTCAGGGACATGGACCGCGTTACGCGCCTCCTTGGTGATCCGGACAGGCCCGTCCAGCTCATTTTCGCAGGTAAGGCTCACCCCCAGGACAAGCCCGGCAAGGAGCTCATTCGCAGCATCGTGCACACGGCGCGGAGCGCAGGGCTCGCGGGCAGGGTCGTCTTCATCGAGGACTACGAGATGCGCATCGCGCGCGCTCTGGTGGCTGGCGTCGACGTGTGGCTCAACACGCCGCGCCGTCCGCTCGAAGCCAGCGGGACGAGCGGCATGAAGGCGGCCGCCAACGGTGCCCTCAACGTCAGCGTGCTCGACGGCTGGTGGGACGAAGCCTACGCCGCCCACGGCCGCGATGTCGGCTGGGCCATCGGCCGCGGCGAAGAGTACGTGGACGAGAGCGGCGACGCGGTCGAAGCCGAGCTCCTCTACGATCTCCTCGAGCGCGACGTGATCCCGACGTTCTTCCAACGGGAGAACGAGCGCTCGGCCGACACGCGCGATGTCGACGCACTCCCGCGCCGTTGGATCAAGAAGATGAAGAACGCCATCGCGCACCTCGCCCCTGCGTTCAACACGGCCCGGATGGTGCGCGAGTACACCGAGCGCTTTTACGTGCCGTCGCACAAGCTGTGGCATCGCATGGTCGACGGCGATCTCCGCGGCGCACGGGAGCTATGGGCGTGGAAGGAGCGCGTGCGGAAGGCGTGGCCGCTGGTGCGCGTCGTGTCCGTCGCCCAGAAGACGCCCGAGAACGTGCGGGTGGGCGACGCCGTGTCGGTGTCGGCCGCGATCGACCTCGGCGAGCTGTCGCCCGAGGATGTCGTCGTCGAGCTTTACTACGGGCCGACCGCAGGAGCCCACGAGCTCGCGCACGGCGCCATCGTGCGCATGAAGGTCGAAGTGGAGGAGAGCACGGGCCGCTATCGATACGCGGGGGCGATCCCCACGCGCGAGAGCGGAGCCCACGCTTACGCCGTTCGCGTCATGCCCTACAGCGCAGCCATGAGCCACCCCTACGAGACCTCTCTCGTAAGGTGGGACTGATTAGTTGTTGCAGCCCACGCCGAAGACGTGGACGTTGGCGCCGGCGGTCATGTCCGGCGTGAGCACGTAGCCGAAGCCGTTCGACGAGACGATGCCGAGGGAGCTCGGGTCGAACGCGATCTGGAACGACCGCATCGGGACGACGCCCGGCGTGCCATTACGCGTCGCCACCTGCACGAGCGACTGCGCCGTGTTCGTCGGCGGCGCGGAGATCACGATGGCCGTGTTCTCGTCGACCCACGCGCTCGCCCCCGGGAGATCCCCGACGATGCCTGGGAGGTTGTACGTGCTCATGTCGACGTGCGTCGTCGCGTCGAAGCTCGTCGCGCCGTTGTCCGTCAGTACCCACGCGAGGCGCGCGGTCAACGTCGTCGCGACACCTGCGTCGGTCACGTTGACCGACGTCGTCGTCCACAGGAGCCCGCCGTCGGGGCCCTGGGCGAGGTAGCTCGGGCCGTACGTCTGGCCCATCGTGGGCAGCATGCTCTGCTCGCCGGCGTTTTGCGCGCTCCCTGTGGCCGCCGCCGTCTCCAGGCTGAAGTGCGTGTCGTACACGGGACCGTTGTCTTGCCTGAAGGTGATGAGGCGCGAGCCGCTCGCCGCCCCAATCACGGTGTTCGTGGGCGCACCCGCCGACGCCGAGAAGGTGAGCGACGCGAGATCGACGAGCGGCGCAGCGATGTCCGCCGCCGGGAACGACTTCGCGCTGTTGTTCTGAACGAGGTAGATGCCCCCGGCGGTATCGGGGAACACGGTGTCGACCGACGTCACCTGGAGCGTGTCGAACACGGTCGTCGCTTCCATCTCCGTCACCGTCGGGTCCGTCGGCACGGAGAGCGCTGCGATGGGGATCTTGTAGCTCGGGCCCGCCCCGTCGACGGCTCCGACGAAGTAGACGGTGCTGCCGTTCGAGACGATGAAGTTCGGAAAGAACGGCAGGCCAGCCACCGGTATCGCAGACGGGCTCGTGGCCGTCGGATCGGCGACGGGATACGCGACGACGCCGTTCGTCGTCCCGACGAAGACGAACGGGTAGACGGCCGCGAAGCAGCGCCGCGCCGACCCGCATCCGATGTTGCCGAGCGAGACATGGAAGTTACCGGCGTGAAAGGAGTACGCGGCCGGCGCGGAGCACGTGTGCGCGGTGTTGTCGCACACCGACGCGTTGCACGCGTTTGCCGGGCACAGCGTGTAGTCGCATTGACCGAGCGCGATGTTGCACGTGCCCGTCAGGCAGCCGTTGGTCGACTTGCAGTCGGGGCTTTGCTTGCACTGGACCGGATTGGGAGCGTCGATGAAAGCGTCACCGACGGCTACGTCGACGCCGCTGTCGGCACCGGGGATCTTGTTGGCGTCGAGCCCGAGCGAGCACGCAAAGGCAGAGGCGAGCGCCGTAAGAGCACCAGCGCCGAGCAACACGAGCGTACGCGAGCGCATCAGAAGCTCCCCTGCATCGTGAAGCCGCCGAGCGCCGGCGAGATGCTGAGGCTCGCTTGCGACGCAGCTGGGCTCGTTGCGCTCTTTTCCGGAATGAGCACGAACGTGAGACCTGCCACCACGAAGACGGCTGCGCCAATCCACACGCCCGTCGTCCAGGTCGCGAGCGCGTTCGCGTGGACCAACCCAGCGTGGCTGGGAGCCGCGTTGTAGGCGTCACCCGCGTCCTGCGCGGAGATGCCGAGCAAGATCGCCCCGAGGACGCCCGCCCCGCCCACGCCGATCGCGGTAAACCCGACGGCTTTGAGCGCGGACATGTGCGAGGTCGACTTCTCGACGACGACCGGCTTGGGCGTGCTCGAGCCCGTGCCATCGTCATCCGTGTGCTTCACGGTCGTCGCCTGCGCGACGGGCGACACGTCTAGCTTCTGCACCTGACCGCCCTCGAGCATAATCTCGCGCTTCTCGGGTTGCTTGCCAGGGGCGCGCACCGAGAGCGAGTGCGTCCCGCCCGTCCCGTGGAGCCTCACGGGCGCGGGCGATTCCGTGAACTGATCAAGCACCACTTTGTAGCCATCGGGCCCGGTGATGGCGATCGTGCCGAGGACCTTCTCGAGTGCCACGAGCCGCTCTCTCGCGGTGCTCGTCTGCTGGGGGCTGAGCCCGCCGCTGGTCATGTCGATTGCCCGACCGTAGTCGTCGGCAGCACGCTCGGCCTGACTCGCTTGCTCCCAGGAGAGCGCCGCCGTGTAGAGCGCGACAGCGTTCGGCTTGAGGGCAGCGGCCACCTCGAACGCCTGCGCGGCGTCGGTGAACTTGCCGGCGGAGAATGCCTTCTGCCCCGCGAGATACTGCTTCTTCGCTTCGCCCGCGTCCGCGTCGTCCTGGGCCCGCGCGAGGGGGCAAGCGAGCGCAAGGCCAAGGATCGTCGCCATCGTCGTACGTGCACGCATATCGGTTCCCCGTAGAAGTCAGTAAGGGTTTTCCGGGAGCGCGACTTGCCGCGAGGGTGCGGGGGCGCTTCCGGTGCTGGTCGACCTCGGCGTCGCGGTCGACGCGGTCGTCGTGGTGTTTCTGTTCGGCGTTTCGTCCGGCGATTGAAGAGTCAGCGCCACCTCTAGCGAGGAGGGGGTCGTCTCGTCCAGCTTCACGGTTTCGTCCGCGAAACCGGGCGCCTTGATGACCACCTCGACGACGGCGTTCGCGCCGGGACGCGGAACGACACGAACCGAAGGCCCGAGAGCCTCCCCGCTCACGTAGAGGACGGCGTCTGCCGGCAACCCGCGAAGCTCGATGGACGGTGAAGGCAAGGATGGCGTGGGCATCACGTGCTCGGGGGCCGAGGTCGCCGTGGCCTTCGGGGGAGTCACATTCTCGATGCGTACGTCGTCGGCTGCGCGGTTCCGCATCACGATGATCACGCCCGATCCGATCCCCGCCGCGATGATCACGCCGATGGCGGCAACGAGCACGTACTTGCCGATCCGGGACGGCGGCCGCGTCGCTAGCGCAGCAACGATCGAGGGACCGGTCGCATCCGATGCAGCCGGCATTTGCAGCGCAGCGGGGGTGCCGGGCGGCGTGCCTCCGCGGGCGTGCACGCCGCTGATCCCACGCGCGGGCGCCGACGGAGTGCCGCCCGCGAGCGCGTTGCCTCCACCGCTGATGTCGTCGGGGTTGGGTGCGTTCGCCGCGGCCCGGATGCGGTCACGCCGCCGGTCGAGCACGTTGCCGACGCGTTGATGCACGAACGCCCCGACCTGCGCCTCTGTGACGATGGGGCCACTCCGCGCGAGGAACTCCTCGAGGCTCGTCCGCATGCGCTCGGCCGTCGTGAAGCGCTTCGTGGGGTCCGCGGACATCGCCGTGAGGACGATCTGCTCGAGCTCCGCGGGATAGCCGCGGATGATGCGCGACGGCGGGGTGAACTGCCCGTTGAGGATGGCGTGCATCACCTGGGCGTCGCCTTCCCCCACGAAGGGCCGCCTGCCCGTCGTCGTCTCGTAGAGGACGACGCCCATCGCGAAGATGTCGACGCGCCTGTCGGACGCGGCCCCCGCGATCTGCTCGGGGGACATGTACGCGATCTTCCCCTTCACTTGCCCGGCGATGGTCGCGCTGTGCATCTGGCCGAGGGCCTTTGCGACGCCGAAGTCGGCGACCTTCACGTTGCCGTCGGCGCCGACGAGGATGTTGTGCGGTGACACGTCACGATGAACGACGTTCAGCGGTTTGCCTTCGTCGTCGAGGAGGATGTGCGCGGCGTGGATGCCCGCGCACGCGTCCGCCACGATGCGCGCGCCGAGGCGCGTCTCCATCGGCGCCATCTTGCCCGAGCTCCGCAGGATGTGGACGAGCGACTCGCCGTTCACCCACTCCATCGCGATGTAGAGGACCTTGCCCTCTTCGCCGAGCTCGTAGATCTCGCACACGTTCGGGTGGTGAATCATCGCGGCGATGCGCGCCTCGTCGAGGAACATCCGCTCGAACTCGGGCTCTTCGGCGAGGTGCGGGAGGATCGTCTTGATGGCGACCGTCTTCTGGAACCCGCGATGCCCGTGCTGCCGCGCGGCCCACACGCGCGCCATGCCGCCCTTCGCGATGGCGAGCAGGAGCTCGTAGCGCCCGAGGCGGGTCCCGGGCTTCAACGCGTCCGTGGAGAGGCCGGCGTCTTCCACGAAGTCGTCGGGCGAGACCTGATCCTCCATGCTCCTACGAATTCTACACGCTAGACGATGGGAATTCACCTCCGGACCGTGTTACGGCGCGGTATGGCCAACGCCGTCGAACGCGACGATGGGGGTGTGACGCAGGCGCGGATGGTCGCCGTCATCGCCGTGTCGACGCTTGCGATGACGGTGAGTTACGTCGACCGCCAGTCGATGGCGGCCCTCGGCCCAACCGTGAAGCGGGCGCTCGGGATGGGCCACGCCGAGTGGGGAGCCCTGACGAGCGCGTTCTCGATTGCCTACCTCCTCGGGGCACCGCTCGCGGGGGCGCTGGTCGATAGGATCGGGGCCCGGCGCGGGCTCGTCGTCGCCGTCATCGTTTGGTCGGCGGTGGCAGCCATGCACGCCATGGTCACGACCTTCGCCGTGCTCTTCTTGCTGCGCATCCTCCTCGGGCTCGCCGAGTCGCCCACCTATCCAGCGGCGGCGCGCGCAGTCGGTGCCGTCACTCCGCCGCGCTCCCGGTCGGGCGCCCTCGCGTGGCTCTTCACCGGGAGCTCCGTCGGTGCCGCCATCGCAGGTCCGGCGGCCATCAAAATCGAGGCGCACACGGGGAGCTTTCGCCTCGCGTTCATCGGGATCGCGCTCGTGGGCGTGCTCTACGCGCCCGTCTTCTGGTTCATGACGCGGCATCCCACCGTGGCGCCGCTCATCGAGCGACGCGAGACGCGCACGCGGGGCTCGCTGCGGGAAGTGTGGGAGCTGCTCTCGGAACCGGCGATGAGGCGCAATGCCGTTCTCATCATCGCGAGCGCGCCCGCCATCATGCTCGTCCTCAACTGGCTGCCTCAATTGCTCGAGGAGCAGCTCGGCGTGCCGCAGCGCGCGCAAGCCCGATACGTGTGGATCCCACCGCTCGCGTTCGACGCGGGCGCGGTCATCTTCGGTGCCCTCGCGTCGCGACGTGACCGGCGCAATCGCTCCATCAACGATCTCGTCCTGTTCGGCGCATTGCTCGAAGGGTGTCTCGCGTTCGTCGCCTGGACGAAGCATCCCGGCGCGGGCGTCGCCCTATGCGCAGTCTCCATGGCGGGAGGTGGAGCGCTCTATGCGCTCGCGGCGGGCGATCTCTTTCGTCGCATCGGGCTCGCGCGGGCGGGCGCGGCGGGCGGGCTCGCTGCGGCCTCGCAGTCGCTCGCGCACATCATCACCGCCCCCGTCGTCGGCAAGGTGCTCGATCGCACTCACACGTATCACGACGTCGTCATCGTGCTCGGCGCCCTCGCGGTCCCCGGCGCCCTCATTTGGACGCTTTGGCCCATCGTGGACGACCCCCAGAGCGCGTGACGCTCACCCTATCGCGCTTCGGGCGCGGCGGGCTTCGAGGGCGAACAAGAAGCACTCCGTTGCGGCCTTCGCGGTGACCGTCTCCTTGTTGCGGGCGGCGCGCACGGTCGTGCGGAACGCGAGGTAGCGGAGGCCTTCGAGGCCGAGCAGCAAGACGACCATCCCGGGATCGCGTGGCGCCTCGAGCGTGCCCGCGAGCGCTGCGCCCGACGCGAGGACCCGCGCGACGAGCACGTCACACGCGAGCGCGACTCCCGTGTAGTCCCCCGATGCGAGCGATGCCTCCGCGCGACGGACCGCGTTCCGCTCGTCCGCCGGCCACATCTCCGCGAAGCTGAGCGAGCCCTCGGGGGCTGGCGGCGGCGGCGACGCGGTGACCGCGACATCCGTGACGCTGGGGATGCGCTTGGACGAACCCACGTCGATGCCTGCGTCAGCATAGCTGTGCGTGGGAGGCAGCGGCGAGTGGGCGCTGAGTGGCTGCCCGCTCTTCGGCAAGGTCGTCTGCATGGCGTCCGAGTGCCGGTCGCTCGTCCGCGTGCCCCGGACGCTGCCCGGCACGCGGTCGGACTCGGCGAGCTCGCGGACGGCCTCCTCGATGCCGAGATCGTCGGGGTCGAGCGCGGCGATGGCGTCCTCGCGCACCTCGCGCGGGATGCGCGCCTTGTACGCTTCGACCACGAGCCGCGTGATCTTTTCGAGGCTGTCGAACACGCCGACGCCCCGTAGCGCGATGCTCGGCGTCGTGGGGGCCGCGAACAAGTTGAAGCGGCGGTCGAGCTCGCCCTCGCTCGCGGCGTCGGCGATGTCGCGCTTGTTCCACTGGAACGTGTGGGGGATCTGCGAGAGGCTCCGCCCGTGCTCGGCGAGGTTCGCGCTGAGGTCCTCGAGCGACTCCTGGTTCGCGTCCATGCGGACGAGCTGCGAGTCGGCGACGAAGACGATGCCGTCCGCCCCCGTCAGGACGAGCTTGCGCGTGGCGCTGAAGTACACCTGCCCCGGGACCGTGAAGAGCTGGAGGCGCACGTTGAGGTCCCGAATGCGCGGCAGGCGGACGGGCAAGAAATCGAAGTAGAGGGTGCGCTCGGTGGGCGTCGCGAGCGACACGAGCTTGCCGCGTTGCTCGGGCTTCGTGCGCTCGTGAATCGCCTGCAGTGTCGTCGTCTTGCCGCCGAGGCCGGGGCCGTAGAAGACGATCTTGAAGACGAGCTCGCGCGTGAGCGGATTGAGCGCCGCCATGTGTGGCGCGGAGCATACCGCCCCCCATCTCGATGGTCTGCTCGAATCCGCGCGCAAGCGCGTGCACCCAAGTACGGTGTATATGCTGGCTTCCGCCTCATGGGCTTCATCGACTTGCATTGTCATTGGATCGCCGGCATCGACGACGGCGCGCGCACGCCCGAGCAAGGCATCGACATGCTCCGGAGGCTTCAGGCGGCGGGCTTCTCGACGGTCGTGGCGACGCCCCACATGAGGCCCGGCATGTTCGACAACGACAAGGCCGCGCTCGAGCGAGCGTTCCGAGCCATGGTCGAGATCCTTCCGGCGGACTTGCCCGAGGTGCACCTCGCGAGCGAGCACTTCTTCGACGACGTCGTCTTCGGGCGCCTCACGCACGGCATGGGCCTCCCCTACCCCGGCGGTCACTCCGTGCTCGTCGAGCTCAACCCGCAGCAGTTTCCCATCGCGCTCCCCGCGAGGCTGCTCGATCTCCGGCGCGCGGGGCTCAAGCCCGTCATCGCGCACCCCGAGCGCTACGCCCCCGCGTGGAAGGACACCGAGGCGATGCAGCCGCTCCTCGACGCCGGCGCGTGCCTCTTGCTCGACGTCTGCGCCTTGGTCGGGAAATACGGCGACAAGCCCCAGCGCACGGCCGAGAAGCTCCTCGAGGAGGACTCCTACGAAGCCGCGTGCAGCGACGCCCACCGCGCGGAGGACGCCGACGTGACCGCGCGCGCAATCGACCGCCTCAAGAAGCTCGTCGGCGAAGACGAGACCGACAGATTGATGAGACGAGGCCCGGAGTCCATCCTCCGCGGCGACTGGAGCTAGTTAGAGGAACCCATGCTTCTCGAGAAGATCCGAAACAAGAGCGCGCACGTCGTCGTCGTCGGCATCGGGTACGTCGGGTTGCCGCTCGTCGTCGAGCTTGCCCGCGCGGGCTTTCGCGTCACGGGGTTCGACCACGATCCGCAGAAGGTGAAGTGGCTCGGTGAGGGGCGCTCGTACATCGAGGACATCAAGAGCGAGGATCTCACGCCGCATGTCAAAAGCGGGAAGCTCTCGGCCTCCACCGACGAGCGCGTGCTCGGGCAGGCCGACTGCGTGATCCTCTGCGTGCCGACACCGCTGAAGAAGAACAAGGATCCCGACATGACCTTCATCGAGTCCGCCGCCGAGGCGGTCTCGCGTCACCAGCACGCGGGGATGCTCGTCGTGCTCGAGTCGACGACGTACCCCGGGACGACGCGCGAGGTCCTCGTCGACAAGCTGTCGGACGGGGGCAAGTTCGTGGTCGGCAAGGACGTCTTCGTCGCGTTCTCCCCGGAGCGCGTCGACCCGGGCAACGTCAGGTTCGGCACACGCAACACGCCCAAGGTGCTCGGCGGCGTGACGCCCGCGTGCATGGAGATTTCACAGGCCCTCTATGCACAGATCGTCGACCGGGTCGTGCCCGTGTCGAGCCCCGACGCGGCCGAGATGACGAAGCTCCTCGAGAATACGTTCCGCGCCGTCAACATCGGGCTCGTCAACGAGTTCGCGCTCATCTGCGAGCGGCTCGGCCTCGACGTGTGGGAGATCATCGACGCCGCCGCGACGAAGCCCTTCGGCTACATGCCGTTCCGCCCCGGCCCTGGCCTCGGCGGGCACTGCATCCCCATCGACCCGCTCTATCTGAGCTGGAAGATGCGCGGCCTCAAGGTGCCCGCCCGCTTCATCGAGCTCGCGGACATGGTCAATACGGCGATGCCCGAGCACGTCGTCGAGCTCGTCGCGCGCGCGCTCAACGACGAGGAGAAATCGATGAAGGGCTCGAAGCTCCTCGTCAGCGGCGTCGCCTACAAGAAGGACATCTCGGACGTGCGCGAGTCCCCCGCGGTCGACGTCATCGGCGGCCTCCTCAAGCGCGGCGCCCACGTCAGCTACATCGACCCGTTCGTCCCCTCGTTCAAGGAGCACGGCCACGCGTTCGAGTCGATCGACCCAAAGGGGAGCTTCGCGCCGTACGACGCCGTCGTCATCGTCACCGACCACACCGGCATCGACTACGCGCGCATGGTCAAGGAAGCCAAGCTCATCATCGACACCCGCAACGCCACCCGCCCCCACCGCGCAGGGGCGACGGCGAAGATCGTGCGGCTCTAAGACAAAAAAAAGGCCGCCAAGCCGCCAGGCCGCCACGAAAAAAAGTGGCGTCTTGGCGTCTTGGCGGCTTGTCCTCTGCGTTACGCGACCAAGAACGAGATGGGCTGGCTCCAGTTGCCGGGGCCCGTCTTGCTGACGGCGCAGTGACGGAAATACGTCAGCACGTTCGTCTGCAAGCCCGTAATGGTCGTTTTAGCCTGGAGGCTCGACGGGGCATTCATCCACGTCTTGCCATCCAAGCTGTACTGCCACTCGTGGGCGTGGCTGCCCGCCGTGGCTTTCGCCACGAGCTTCACCGAGCCCGACACCGTCGTCTTGGCGGCGAGATCGGACTTGTTGCGTACGACCGGTTTGCGCAGCGTCATTCCGGCGCTCGCGGCGATGCTCGCTGCTTGCTCCGGGCTGGCGTTGGCGATCAGCTGCACGTACGCGCGTAGCTGACGAAGATCGGCGACGACGGTCGCGAGCTTCTCGTTGCGGACTGCGACGGTGCCGACGGTCTTCGTCTTCACCGCCGTTTCTGCGGTGTCGAGCGCGGAGATGTCACTTCCGAACTGCGCCACCGACGGATTCGGGCTCGGGAAGGTCGTCTTGTTGGCGGTAACCGCCTGCAAAACGGCCTTCGAGAGCACGAGGACTGCCGCGACCGAATGGGGCACGGTTAATACGACTACGGTTTGAATAATGGCCATGAGGGCCTCTCTTTCTGTTGGGGTTTGGAGGTGCGGGATTGCACCTCCTATATGAGTAGCTATCGGCGAGGCCGATCCGGGACCAACAAAATGAAAAATCGACACGGCTCGCGACAAGTCGTCGGAACCGTGGGGAAGTGCGGACGGTCGTTCGAGCAACGCGGACGGTCGTCCGAGCAACGCGGACGGTCGTCCGAGCAACGCGGACGGTCGTCCGAGCAACGCGGACGGTCGTCCGAGCAACGCG
>Ga0302326_10005059_pt1 | contig 30232 bp, 31 predicted proteins | sample Palsa_T0_3_FD_202264 | JGI IMG/M metagenome (GOLD analysis project Ga0302326, IMG submission 202264) | Peat permafrost microbial communities from Stordalen Mire near Abisko, Sweden - Palsa_T0_3 | ecosystem: Environmental > Terrestrial > Soil > Palsa > Peat permafrost | place: Sweden: Abisko... | reverse complement strand
ACGTCGGCGAACGTTTTCGCTTCGCGCCAGGCCGGCCCGCGCATGTCGTCCATGAAGAGCTTCGTGCCTTCGAGGCGATAGAACAACTCCTCGGCGTACACCGCGATCGACAGGTTGTTGGCTTCCGCGTATTCGATCATCGGCTTCGCGTACGGAAGCGGCACCGGCAAATGCACCAGCGTCTTGTTCGCGCCGAAATCTTTGGTTAGCGCACCGTGGCAGCAGATGACCGGAAGGTTGAGGTTGAGCTCGCGCGAGAGGCTGATCGGTACGTCGGTCCCGCGACCGGTGACGAGCACGACGCGAACGCCGGCCTCGAGCGACTTGCGGATCGCGGCGCGGTTCCGTTCGGAGATGCCTTCATCGGCATCGAGCAACGTGCCGTCGAGATCGAGAGCGATGAGATCGATTCGCATGGGCGAGGGGCGACGTTATCTCTGCCTCGAGCCCGCTCCTCTGGCAGGTTGAAACGACAAAGCGGCCAAGCGCGTTATACTCTTCGTAATGCTTTTCACACGCGCGGGCATGGCAATCGCAATCGCGTTCTCCTTTCTGGGAGTCGCCTCGGCCGCGCCGTCTCCGGGAGGCTGCTCGTCCGACGCGTTCTCGATCGACGGGTCGAGCCTCGCCGTCGGCCTGTGCCCCGCCGCAACCGGCGGCACGTCGACCAAAGCCGCGGTGACAGAAACCCTCACCATCAAGGGCCAGCCTCCGCTCGTGCGCCCGGTTTCGATCGACCTGCTGCCCGGAGCCGACACCTCGCGCACGATCGACGACGCCCCGCTCGAGAAGCTCGGCATCGCCAAAACGCTCCACCTGACGATCGCCTACAAAAACGGGGTCGCCCACCTCGAGCACGCGCTACTCGTGCCTGGGGCCATCGCCCTAAAATAGGGCCGGTCGCAACCCGGAAGCCGCTTGCACGTTTTGCAGAGGGTCATGAGACGCCGTTACATTGCGTTCTCGAGCGCCAAGCTGCTCGAGTGTCGATGTTGTCTAGGTAAAGGGTAAGAATCGCCGGAATGGGCTGTACCGCGCTCGACCCGAACATGACTGCGCGCGACCAAGCGCTCTTCCTCAACGACCATATGCCGGCGGGACTCTTCGCCGGCGTCGGCGTCGATCAGAGCCGCGTCGCATGGCGCCTCTCCCCCGAACCATTCTGGCTCGCGCCGGAAACGTTCGAGGCGATCGAGAGCCTCGGGGTCGACCTTCTCAAATTCTACCGGGTCCTAGCCGGGCTGTACCAGCGCAGCGCGCGCGGGACGGCGCCGGCTTTCGTGGCCGAATATCTCGACCAAGGCAAACCCGAGTTCATCGTCAAGGCCGGCCGCCAGAACCGCTTCAAGAGCGAGGTGCCCGGGGTCATCCGGCCCGACCTCATCCTCAACGACGACGGCTTCTTCGCAGCCGAACTCGATAGCGTCCCGGGCGGTCAGGGCTTCGTCGGCGCGATGGCGCAAGCGTATTGCGAACTTGGCTACGACACAGTCGGCGATACGGACGGCATTCCGCGTGGCCTCGCAGCCATGCTCGCAGCCACGGCCGGCGCAGAAAACCCGAAGACGGCGATCGTCGTCTCGCAAGAATCCGACGGCTATCGCGCCGAGATGACGTGGCTTGCGAACAAGATGAACGAGCTGGAACTCGGCGAGACCTACGTCTGCCGGCCGGAAGACATCGTGTTCACCGAAGACGCTCTGTTCGTGCGCCACGGCGACGGTGAAGAGATCAAACTCGACGTCCTATATCGCAACTTCGAGCTCTTCGATCTCGTGAACGTGCCCAAGCAAGATCTCATGCTCTACTCCGCGCGTCACAATCGCGTCAAGATGACACCCCCGCCCAAGGCGCATCTCGAAGAAAAGATGAGCTTCGCGCTGCTGCATCATCCGCTGCTGGCGAAGTTCTGGAAAGCGGAACTTGGGAACGAGACCTTCGAGCGGCTGCGCGGGATCTTTCCCGATACGTGGGTGCTCGATCCGCGTCCGCTGCCGCCGCAGGCAAGCATCGTCGGGCTCAACGCGGGACCAGAGCCGCTCCAGAATTGGTCGCAACTCGTCGGCCTCGGAAAGAGCGAACGCAATTTCGTCGTCAAGCCCTCGGGGTTTTCGGAGCTGGCGTGGGGATCGCGGGGCGTTAAAGTCCTCAACGATCTCACCAAGGAAGAACTCCAGAAGACCCTCGACGACGCGCTCGCCTCCTACGGACGCACGCCGTACATTCTACAGCGCTTCCATAAGGGTAAGCGCGTTCGCGTTCCTTACTACGACCGCAAAGCCGACGACATCGCTCAGCTCGACGGCCGCGTCCGGTTGTGCCCGTACTATTACGTCGTGGGCGAGAGCGTCAAACTCGGCGGCATCCTCGCAACGGTCGCTCCCGCCGACAAGCGCCTGATCCACGGCATGGCCGACGCCATCATGGGACCCTGCGCCGTTCGCGAGGGCGGCTACTGACCCGTTAGCGGCGCTCGCGCCGAAGGACGCCGATGAACGGGTAGACGAGCGCGATCGCGAGGTAGCCGGCGGTCGAGACCGCTATCGGCAGCCGGGCTCCGAACGCGTCGGCAAGATGGCCGCCGAGGATCGCGCCCGGCACCGTCGTTCCGACCGAAATCATTCGCGCGACGCCGGAAATGCGCCCGACCTGTTCTTCGGGTGCGATGCGCATCCGCCAGCCGACGAGCGTTGCGATCTCGAATGCAACGCATGCGTTGGCAAGCGTGACGAACGGGATCAAGACGTCGAGCCGGTGCGTGAACACCGCCGGCACGAAGAATAGGGCATCGAGGATGTACGCGATGCTCATCATCCGGCCGAACGGCCAGTTGGCGGGCACGCGGCCCGCAACGTACGAACCGAGTGCCATGCCGATCGCCCCGATGCCGAGCGTCCAGCCCACCGTCGCATCGCTCGCGGCAAACTCGCGCTTCAAGAACGGGATGAACACGGCGCCGGCCATGAACCCGAAGAAGTTGAAACACGAACTGCACAGCGTCACGGCGAGCAAGGCTTTATCGCCGAACACGAACGTGAACCCGAGCCGCACGTCGTACCATATCTCGCGCAGCGACGGCAACCTGCCGGGCTGGTCGGGACCGAAACCGTCGGTGGCCGCGAGCGAGAGCTGCGAGAGTCCGTAGGTGGCTGCGTTGATCGCGAGCGCCGGCAGCGGGCCGACGAGCGCAAATAACGCGCCGCCGATCGGCGGGACGATCGTCATCGAGATCTGCTCTGCCGCGATCAGCGCCGCCATCGCTTTGGTCGTGTTGTCGCGTCCGAGCAGATACGGAATCGTCGACGACTGACCGCCGAGGAAGATGGCCGCGCAGACCGCGATGAGCGCGATGCCGCCGTACAGCATCCCGATCGTTAGCGCGTGCGTCACGTAGGCGACAGCAAAGGCTGCGAGCACGAGGAAGCGCACGGCGTCGCAGCCGATCATCAAGCGGCGCCGGTCGAGCCGGTCGCCGAACGAGCCGCCGAGCACGCTGAACAGCGAGAACGGCAGCAACTCGAGTGCGTACGTGAACCCGAGCGACTGCGCGGAACCCGTCAGCTTGTAGACGAGCAGCGGGATCGCGATGAGCCGTAGGCCGTCGCCGACGTAGCTGCAGGTCTGTCCCAAATAGAACAGCACGAAACTACGGTTGGCAAACAACGACAAACGAGGACTGGCTCTATCGGCCACGACGACACACCCCACAAGCGGACCCGAACGTCGAAGCGTTCGAGGTCGACGGAAAACGCAAATGCCGCACATTTACGCGCAGCGCGGGGGCGCGTCAGATCATCACGAAGCTATTGTATCGCGCGTTGTCAAGCGCGACTATTTACAGCAGTGTGTCGAGGGCCGCGACGAACGCGTCGATTTCGCCCGTCGTATTGTAACCGTGGGGCGACACGCGAATGCCGAGCGGGCGGTGATAGGTCGTGATGAAGTCGCGCTTCCCAAGCGCCCGCCCGATGTCGACCGAATCGCGTCCGGGCGTCAAAAATGTGACGATCCCCGAGGAAATCCCAGGGCCGCGCGGCGTCGTGACCTCCATGCCGAGCGCATGCAGCCCCTCGACGAGCCGGTCGGTGAGCGCCAGCACGTGCCCGGCGATGCGCTCGGTTCCGGCGCTCGCGAGCAGCGCAATCGACGCATCCATCGCGGCTATCCCGAGAAAGTTCGGCGTCCCGCCCTCGTAGCGCGCCGCCGTTTCCGCCAGCGGCTGGCCGTAATCGAAATCGTTCCACATGTCGGCGACGTCGCGCCACCCGCGCCACCGGACCTTGAGCCGTTCGTGCAACGCGGGTGAAACGTAGAGCACGCTGATGCCGGGAAGCCCGAGGAGCCATTTCGCGCCGCCCGCGTACATCGCATCGACGCCGTCTCGTACGACATCGAGCGGAAACGCGCCGAGCGCCTGAATCGCATCGACGCAGAACAACGCATCGTGCGCGTGCGCGACCGCAGCGAGCGGTGCCAACTCGTGCCGGTATCCATCCGCGAAACTGACCCACGAGAGTGCGACCAGCCGCGTCCGCGGCGTGATGTGTGCAGCCAGCACCTCGGGCGTCAGCTGCTCTCGCGCGGTCGTTATGAAGCGGACCGTGACCCCGTATTCGGCGAGCGCGACCCACGGTAACGCGTTCGAAGCAAACTCGTTATCGCACAGCACGATTTCGTCGCCGGCATTCCAGTCGAGCCCCCGCGCGATCGTGTTTGCACCGTCGGCCGTATTGCGTAGAAACGCGACCTCTTCACCGCGCGCGCCGAAGAACGCCGCGATCCGTTCGCGATAGGTTGCGAGCCCAGCTTCCACCGGCAAGAAACCGAGCAGGCCTTTGCGCGCTTGAGCGTCGACAAGCTCGACCAGCACGTCGCGCGTACGCCGCGGAAGCACCCCCGCGGCGGCGTGATTGAGGTACACGATGCCCGGGTCCGCCGCGATGTCGTCGGATCCGAGCGGGGCCTCCAGGCTCAGGGCGACGCGGACGGCCCGGGGGTGCTGACGCCGAGCGACACGGGGATCGTATCGATAGGAATTGCTTTGAGCATCCGAACCCGCAGCGTATAGCGGCCCGGACCCGACTTCAGGTAACCCGGCCAATCTTGCAACAGCGTCGTCGTCTCACCCGGCAGCAGCCGAAAGGTCGACTGCCCGCCTGAGACCGCAGTCGTCTGCGACGTCCAGACTTCCGAGCCGTTGCGCGCGACGACGAACACGAACTGCTGTGGCCCGGGAAACGAGATCGCGTACGGCTTATCGGTCTTATTCGTGATCGCGACGCGCGCGTGCATTCCGGTCGCATCCGTCGTCGCCGACGCGTCGAAGTTCAGCGCTTGCAGCGGCGAAAGCGTCAGTTCGTCTTCCGTCGGCTCGGGCAGCGTCTTGGGAACCGGCGTCGCGAACCCTTCGCTTCGACCGCTCGTAAGCGTCACGCGATGCCGCGTCGTGTCGACTCCGTAGCGTACTTGGGCGAGCGTCGCAATCGAGGCGACCGGAACGTACGTGTCGCCGTGATCGACATACGGAATGCCGTGCAGCCCGATGACCATCGAGTTGTCGAGCACCGCCGTGCCGCGACCGACGCGGTAGATGAGCGTCCGGCCGTTCACCGTGACCCGAACCACACCGGCGCGTCCGAACGTTAGCAATCCGTCGAACGCCTCAACGGCGCGAACGACGTTGATATAGGTGGTGCCGCTGTGGTTGCGGGCGCTCGGACGACGCGCGTCGAGCATGCGTCCATCCATCACGACCGTGTACGGGACGTCGGCGCGAGCGGCGAGCGGCGTTAGGACGAGCAAGCAAGACACGACGAGCGAGGCGGTCGAAGGTCTCATGGAGAGCTAAGTTATCAGGCCTTCCCGAGCATCTCCTTCGTATGCCAGGCCACGTTTTGCGCGCGGTCCCCGACACGTTCGACGTTCGTGAGCACGAAGAGCATGATCGTCCCCGCCCGAACTTTGTCCGAATCGGCCTGCATTTCGTCCTGAAGCGCTTCGATGCCGCGCGAGTACAGCTCGTCGACTTCGTCGTCGCGCGCGATGACGGCCTCGGCGATTGCCGGGTCGTTCTCGGTGTACGCCTTCATCGCTTCGCGCACCATTTCGGTTGCGATCGCGGCGATCCGGCCGATCTCGACGCGGGCCGGACGGATCGGCACGTCGGCCAGCTTGATCGAGTGCTTGGAGATGTCGACGGCATAGTCCCCGATACGTTCGAGGTCGACGACGATTTCGAGCATTGCGGCCACTTGACGGAGCTCGCCCGCGACCGGCTGCTGCTTCCAGATCAGCTCGATACACGATTGCTCGACCCGCCGGCGCAGCGCATCGACTTCGTCGTCGCCCGCGATGACGCGCGCCGCAAGCGACGTATCGCGTTTCTCGAGCGAAACGACCGACGCGTGCACCGCATCGGCAACGAGCGCCCCGAGCCGGACGACGTCCAGCCGCGCATGCTCGAGAGCCTCGTGATATGCCGCGCGCATGCTTACCATATTATAGTCCCCCTCACTTCGCGCCCTGCGGGCAGCGAGGTAGAGCATAGCACGAACCTGAAGCCCTTCGGGTGCAGTACGAAACGATTCTAGAAGAACGCGACGGCGCCGTCGCGCTCATTACGCTCAACCGGCCCACCGTTCTTAATGCCCTTAACGTCGCGCTGCTCGGCGAGCTCTCGGCGGCGCTCGCCGCGATCGAGGCCGATCCGAGCGTTCACGTTGCGATCCTTACGGGCGCCGGGGAGCGCGCGTTCGCGGCCGGCGCCGACATCGCCGAGCTCAACGCCTTGCCGAGCGTCATCGGCGGTGCCACGCTCGCGCGCGCCGGCCAACGTTTGACGCTGCAAATGGAGGGGATGCGAACGCCGGTCATCGCCGCGGTAAATGGTTTCGCGCTCGGCGGCGGCTGCGAGCTCGCCATGGGCTGCGACGTTCGCATCGCAAGCGAGCGCGCCAAGTTCGGGCAGCCCGAGATCAACCTCGGCCTCATTCCCGGCTACGGCGGATCGCAGCGGGCGGCCCGGCTCGCGGGCCGCGGCATGGCGATGCTCCTCTGCTTGACGGGCGAGATGATCGACGCCGCCGAGGCGCTGCGCATTGGTCTTGTGGAGCGGGTCGTTCCGCACGCCGAGCTGCTCGCCGAAGCGAAGCGCATCGCGGGCGTCATCGCCACCAAATCCCCGCTCGCCGTCGCGGCCGCCAAGCGCGCCATCGACGAAGGCGCCGGCCTTCCGCTCGCCGCGGCCCTCGAGATCGAAGCCCTGCACTTCGGCAGCCTGATCGGGACCCGCGACTTCGCCGAAGGGACACGCGCCTTTCTCGAAAAGCGACCGCCCGTCTTCACCGGAGAGTAGGCGGGCAAAAAAGGCCAGGGGGGCGCTGCGGCAAATGTCGCACAGGTAATGGCCACCACTCGCGTACCTGCAATTACGCTCGATAGTCGCACGCTTCCGAGCACGAATCGCAACCTCATCATCCTCGAGGCTTTCGATAAGCTGCAACTCGGCGGCATCCTCGAGCTCCCTGAGGAGACCGATCCACGCGCCTTGCGCAACGAGTTTCTCCAGCATCGGCCGGGACGGTTCTCCTGGGACGGCCGCAACCAGGGCTCCGGGCGCTGGACGATCCGCATCGAACGCATCGACGAGCACGCCGATGTCGCCACGTTTATCTCACATTGCACGCCGTTTGCGAACGCGAAGGCGTCCACGATTCGAGACGTTGCGGCGACCGCGACCGAGCGCTCGTATCGCCAAAGCGAACCGATTTTCGACGAGGGCGAGATTTGGCCGTACCTCGCGTTCGTGCGCACGGGCAAAGTCGTCTACACGCTGCTCTCGCCCGACGGGAAGACGCACGCGCTCGGCGAGCGGCTCCCGCTCGACCCGATCAACGAAACCGGAACCTTCGACGGGGGCGGTGCGACGACGCGCGCGGAAGCGCTAACCGACTGCACGCTCGTGCTGGTGCCCGCCGAAACGATCGTGCACGCGATCCGCAACGACGTGGAACTCGCCATCGGATTTCTCACCGAAGCGTCGCAAGCACGGCGCCGCTCGATCGACACGATCTCCGACCTCGCGTTCGCTCACGTCCTGCAACGCGTAGCGAAGTTCTTACTCTCGTACGCGCCGGCCACGACCGGCATGGCCAAGGGTCTCTCCGGCGTCGAAAATCTCTCGCAAGCGCAAATCGCCGCGGCCGCCGGCACCGTCCGCGACATGGCGGCCCGCGCGCTGTTGCGGCTCAAGAACGCGACCGCCGTCGAACTCGACCGGGGCCGCGTGCGCGCCCTCGATCGCGAGAAGCTCGAAGCCTTCGCCCACAACGTGCAAGCGCCACCGGTTTAGCGTTCACCGTCATCCTGAGCGGAGCGCCGAAGGCGCGCAGTCGAAGGACTAAATCGCGACTTCGACGCCGAGTTCGACGCGGCGCTCGGCTGGAATTTGCAGATCGTCGGGCAGCGGGAACGCGTTGCGGTTGAGAAATTCAAAGTACTTGCGAACCCAGCGCGGCAGCGCACCCGTTCGCGCGCGCACGATCTTGGGGTCGGCGTAAAAGAACGACGTGTCGTCGGAATCGATGTGCAGGTTCAGTTCCTTGCATGCATCCAGAATCGGCTGAATCGAAGGCCGCTCCATGAAGCCGAACGTTCCGCGCACGATCGTAAGCCACTCGCTGCACTTTTCGATCTTCACCCGCGAACCGTCGGTAACGTAGGGGTGGCGCGTCGGTGCGAGCGTCATCAAGATCAACCGTTCTTCGCGCGCGCGCGCCCGCACCCAGCGGTGTTTCCCGTCGACGAACGGGACGCGGCCCGGATCGGGCGTGAGGAACACCATCGTTCCCGCGGGCTCGCCGTCGGTCGGGGCGATTTCGGCGAGATAACGCTCGACGGGGATGTGCACGCGCGCCACGTCCTCGGCCATCCTGCGCCGGCCGATCAACCACGTGAGCGCGGTCGCCACAAAGAAGGATGCGATGACGAACGGCACCCATGCCCCATCGAGAAACTTCGGCAGACCGGCCGCGACGAAGGTTCCATCGATGCCGAAGAAGCACGCGACGAGCGGTAGTGCTACCCGGCGGCGCCAATGGAAATGGTGAACGACGACTTGATAGAACACGACGTCGGTCGCGAGCATCGTCGTCGACACTGCGAGCCCATAAGCCGCGGCGAGCGCCGCACTGGACCTGAAGGCAAGCACGAGCGCGACGCACGCAGCCGCGAGTAGTCCGTTCATCAACGGTACGTAGACTTGGCCGTGCACGGCCGCCGAGGTGTGACGCACGCGCATGCGCGGCAGCATCGAGAGATTGATCGCTTGTTCGGCAAGCGTAAATACGCCGGAGATCAAAGCTTGCGACGCGATGACCGTCGCAGCGGTCGCCAATAACACGAGCGGGATGAGCATCGGGACGGGCGCCATTGCATAGAACGGTGAATCGGGGACGCTGTGTGCTGCGAGCACGATCGCCCCTTGGCCGAGATAGTTGAGGATGAGCGACGGAAAAACGAGCACGTACCAGGCTGCAAAAATCGGCGGCCGCCCAAAATGTGAGAGATCGGCGTAGAGCGCTTCTACGCCGGTGACCGCGAGCACGATGCCGCCGAACACGAAGAAGCCGAAGACGCCGTGATGCATGGTGAAGCCGAGGGCGTGACGGGGATCGAGCGCCCACAGACCCTGCGGCGTCCGAACGAGGGCGCCGATGCCGAGCACGCCGATCGCGGCGAACCACAGGACCATGACGGGGCCGAAAAGGCGTCCGACGAGATCCGTACCGCGAGACTGGATCGCGAAGAGTCCGATCAGGATCGCAACGGAGACCGGCACGATGTACGGGTGCGCGGCCGTGGTTGCGACGTCGAGACCTTCGACCGCCGAAATGACGGAGATCGACGGGGTGATCGCGCCGTCGCCGAAGAGCATACCGCAACCGATGATGACGATGACGGTGACCCACTTGGGCTTCGCCGGGATTCCTTTGACCTTGCCGGGCGCGACGAGCGCGAGTAACGCGAGGATGCCCCCTTCACCGTCGTGATCGATCTTCGTGATCACGCCGACGTACTTCACGCAGACCACGATCACGAGTGCCCAGACAACGAGGGAAATGATCCCGAGCACGTCCTCGGGGGTCGCGCTCGCATGGCCCATCGAAAAACACGTCGCGACGGTATAGAGCGGGCTCGTCCCGATGTCTCCGAAGACGACACCGAGCGCGCCAAGCGTCAAGGCGGGCGAAAAGACGGGATTCGGGTTGGGACGCCGCGCGCGCCTGACTTTCGGCATGTCAGTGCAGTGCCCCAAGCGCCTGCGCGAACGAATCGACCGGAACGATCGCGATATCCCGATCCCCCGCGATGTCCGCGTAATTCTTCCGCGGCACGAAGAACAGCGTCGCACCGGCGCGCTTCGCCGCGATCAGCTTCTGAGCGGTGCCCTCGATCGGACCGACCTTACCGTCCGCGTCGAGCGTCCCCGTGCCCGCGATCGCGTTTGGGCCGCGGCGGTCGCCGGTGAGTTCGGCGTAGATCGTGAGCGCAAACATGAGCCCGCCGCTCGAACCCCCAACGTCGTCGATGGCAAAGTGGACCGGCACCGGCAGCGTCGTCGCGCCGCGTTCGCGCAAGTAGATCCCGAGCCGCGTTCCGCCGTCGGTACGAATCGTCGGCACGACGACGCTCGCGACGCGGCCGTCGCGCTCGATCTCGAGGTGAGCGGGCGTCCCCGGTGCAAGCGGCGTGACGGCACGCGTGACGTCGCTTGCGGCGTACACCGGCCGCACCCCGACACGCACGAGCCGGTCGCCGACGCGCAGGACGCTCGCCGCTCGCGAACCGTCGACGAGGTCCGCCACCACCACGACGCGCGAGGGAGGCGCGACGCGCAATCCCGCGGCACGTTCGGCGACGTAGGCGGCGACGTGCTGGCTGTCGTCCATTGCGAAATCCGAGAGGCGATTGTAATCGCGTAAGGTTACGCCCGCCGGGAAGAGCGTGCCGCGAGGCACGATGCGCGTACCAGGCAGCAGCCCCGCGACCAGCAACAATGCGGTCGCGTGCGTAACGGCGACATCGGTCAGGAAGAAGTGCCGGTGCGGCGGAGCGTGGCCTTCGGCGGTGACGCTCTGCGAGAGATCGACCGCGGTACCCGGCGATATGAGAAAGAACGGCGTTGGAACCAGCGCCAGCGCAGCGAAGATAACGAGCGCGACGATCGTTCCCACGAACGCCGAACTGCGCCGGTCGCCCACGCTACCTCACTTTAAGTTGTTACTTCAACCGCGTCGAGCGCTGCGGCGTCTTGCTGCGCGTCAAACGCGACGCGCTTGGACTTCGCGGCGGCCTCGGCGACCGGCGCGCTCTGAGTGGGCTTGGGAACGAGCGCTTCCTGCCCCTTCTTCACCGATCCGAGCGCGGTCGCGAGGCGCATCTCGAGATCCGCCAGCACCTGGCCCGCATACGCATCGGCGCCGGCGCGCACGCGGCGCCCCTTCTCTTCCGCTTCGCGCAAGATGATGTCGGCCGTCGCTCGCGCCTGTTTGACGATATCGGTTTGGTCGATCAACTCGTGCTTTTGATTGACCGCATCGGTGACGATCTGCTGCGCTTTGTCCTGAGCGTCGCGAATCACGCGGTCCTTGTTGGTCGCGATCACCTTGGCGCGGCCGACCTCTTCCGGAAGCGTCGAGCGCATCTTCTCGATATACTCGACGAGCCGTTCCTCGCTGAGAATGCGATGGCCGAACGGCAGCCACGTTCCCTCGCGGACGTAACCTTCAAGCTTATCGATGACGCGATAAATCGACAATGTCATTTCCTTCCGTGAGCTGGGCGTTTTTGGTGCATGAACTCTAGAACGACGTCGGGGACGTACCGCGAGATGTCGCCTCCTTGTAGAAACACTTCCTTGATCAGGCTCGAACTGACGAACGAATAGCTCGAGTCCGACATCAAGAACATCGTATCGACGTTCGAGAGGGAGCGGTTCATGTGCGCGGCGGCCATCTCGTTCTCGAAATCGGAGACGACGCGCAAACCCTTGACGATGACGTCGGCTCCGATGCTCTGCACGAAGCCGGCAAGGAGGCCGCGAAAATGAGCGACGCGCACGTTCGGTAGGTCGTTCGTACAGCGCCGCAACATCTCCTCACGTTCGTCGAGGGTAAACAGCGGACTTCTTTTCTGCGGATTCACGACGACGGCGACGGTGACGAGGGGAAAGATCGCGGCGCACCGTGCGATGACGTCGAGATGCCCGTTCGTCGGTGGGTCGAAAGACCCCGGATAAATCGCGTGGCTTTGGGGACCCGGCGAACCGTTAAGCATCAGCTTCTACGGTTCGGAGGAACTGCAGCATAACTTCCCCATAACCTGCGTCACGAACGGTCGTAAAGCCTGGCAGGGAAAACGGTTCCGAACCTTCGCGGCGTTCGTAGACGATCGTGGTCGACGCGTCGATCGACTTTCGCGCGAGCAGATTCGCGAACGTCAGGCGCGGCGGCGGCAGCTCGTACGGTGGATCCGCGTAGACGAAATCGAACCGTCCCGTCAGCCGCGTCGTCGCTTTCTCGGCGGGCGCGCAGATGACGTGCGCGCGCCGTTCGACCCCGAGTTCCGCTGCGGTGGTCCGAATGGCCTGGGCGGTCGGCGCGTGCAATTCGACGAACGTCGCGTCGCTTGCACCGCGCGAGAGCGCCTCGAAGCCGATCGCGCCCGTGCCTGCGAATAAGTCGAGGACGCGCGCTCCCACGACCGAATCGCCGAGGATCGAGAAGAGCGCCTCCTTCACGCGTCCGGGTGTCGGACGGATCGCAAGGCCGCGTGGGGACGAGATGAGGCGCGAGCGCAGGTCGCCGCCGGTCACTCGCATCAGACGCTTCCGCGCGCTGCCGTGAGCAGACCCGGTAGTTCCCGCAGCGCGTGAATCACATGGGCCGGCGCGGGAAGGTCCGCCGGATACGGGTGGCCTTCCCAATCGAACCATACGGAGCTCATCCCGGCGTTGCCGGCACCCGCGCAGTCGACCTGCGGATCGTCACCGGTGTACCAAATGTGCTCGAAGGGCAATTCGAAGTGCTTCGCAAGCATTGCGAACGCTTCGCGGGAGGGTTTGCGCACGCCGATACGCTCGCTTACGAAGACGGGACCGCGAAAGCCGACCAGACGCGCCTTCTCTTCTTGCAGCGGGCTCCAGCCGTTGGTTAACAGTGCGTAGCGAATGCCGAGCCGGTCGAGTTCGGCCAGCATCTCGGTCGCGCCGGGAAGCGCTTGCACGTGGCTCGGCGCTTCGGCGACGACGGCGTCGCGATATCCGCCCACCGCGTCCATCACCGACGCCCCCGCCGGTGCGAAGCGCTCGAAGAAACCGGCGATGTAGGAGTCGATGCTTCGATCGCTGTGGCGCGCGCTGTGGAGAACTCCGTCGATGGCCGTCTCAGCTGCCGGCTCGTCATAACTGAGTTTGTTCTCCGCAGCGAGCTTGGCGAGCATCGTGAGGGCCACGCTGCGCTCGAGCTTGTTGTCGATGCCGAGGGTGTGATCGAAATCGAAGCCGACGGCAATATCCATGAGGCGGCCTTCGCCTAGCGTCCCTAGGAGTCCAGCAACGTCGCGCGCGCTTCCGCTTCGGGGTCGACGAGGCGGCGCAAGCCGCGGTGTTCGGAGCGCTCGAGGCTCGGATCGGTGGCGACGAGCGCGTCGGCATCGGCTTTTGCGCGCATGTACAGAGCGAAATCCGACACGACGCTTCCCAGCAGCGTCGTGCCGCCGGCTTGCGCCGTGCCCGCGAACTCGCCTTCGCGGCGCAAGCGCAGGTCGGCTTCCGCGATTTCGAAGCCGTCGGTCGTTGCTGCAAGGATTTCTAAGCGTTCGACCTCGCCACGATCGTCCGGCGCCACGAGCAAGCAATAAGAGCGGGCGATCCCGCGTCCGACGCGACCGCGCAACTGATGCAACTGCGCGAGCCCGTAGCGGTGCGCGTCGAGGATCGTCATCACCGAGGCGTTCGGCACGTCGACACCGACCTCGACGACCGTCGTCGCGAGGAGCACGTCGGTCTCGTGGCGCGCGAACCGGCGCATCACCTCGTCTTTTTCGCGTCCGGGCAGGCGTCCGTGCAACAGCTCGACCCGCAGATCCGGAAAGACGTCTTCGCGCAACACCACGAGCTCTGCCAGAGCGCTGGTGAGCGCCGTTTCCGACTCGTCGATCGCCGGCGCTACGACGTAGGCTTGACGGCCGCGCGCGACGTTCTTGCGCACGAAGTCGTACGCGAGCCCCTTGCGGCTCGCGCGCAGCACGTAGGTTTCGATCGGCGTGCGACCGGGCGGCAACTCGTCGAGAATCGAAAGGTCGAGGTCGGCGTATTTCGTCTGCGCGAGCGTGCGTGGAATCGGCGTCGCGGTCATGTGCAGCGTGTGCGGCGCGCGGCTCTTCGCTCGCAGCTTTGCGCGCTGTGCGACGCCGAAGCGGTGCTGTTCGTCGATGACCGCAAGGCCGAGCGAGCGGAACTCGACGTCCTCCACGATCAATGCGTGCGTCCCGACCAGCAAGTCGCACTCGCCGCTTGCCAGCCGGCCGAGGACGCCGTCGCGTTCGCGCGCTCCCGTGCTTCCATAGAGAGCGTCGACGCGGACGCCGAGACCGACGAGCAGCGGAGCGAGCTTCTGCGCGTGCTGCGACGCGAGGATTTCGGTCGGCGCCATCAAGGCGCTCTGCACGCCGCTCGAGGCGGCAAGGAACACGGCCGCAGCGGCGACGAGCGTCTTGCCGCTTCCGACATCGCCTTGGAGCAAGCGGTTCATCGGCGCGCCCCGCGCCATGTCGCTCCAGATCTGCAAGATCACGCGGCGTTGCGCCCCGGTCAACGCGAAGGGAAGGTTCGCTTCGAACCGCTCCAGCAACCCGGGCGCGCCGGGCAGCTCCGGTGCTCCGCCTGCAGCGCTGCGCTCGGCGCGCTTGAGCGCGGCGCCGAGTGCGATCCCGAAGAACTCGTCGTAAATCAACCGTTCGCGCGCGGCCGCCGCCGCCTCCGGGGTCTCCGGCTTGTGCGCGGTCCGCCAGGCTTCGCGCCGCGAACCGTAGCCATGCTTGGCAACGACCTCGAGCGGGATGTCGTCGACGACGAACGTTGCGAGCGCATCGAGGTTGCGCTCGATCGCCGTCGCGATCGTTCGCGACGAGAGGTCCTTGGACGCGCGGTATACGGGCACGACCGAGCCGCGATACACCTCGTCCTCGCCAAGCATCTTGTGATGGAGCACGTTGAGCTCGACCGCGGTGCCCGTGCGCGAGCGCCGCACGGCCGCGCGACCGTGCACGAAAATCCGCTCGCCTTCGGTCAACTTGAGCCCACGCCGTCCGAACCAAGTGGCTTTCATCCGGCCGCTCGGGTCCTCGATGTCGGCCGAAACGATCGCGACGCGCGAACGAAACTCGGAGACGCGCACGATGCGGCCGACGGCAATTTCTTCGCTCGATTCCGGCTCGACCGGATCGCGTGCGCGCGCCATCGTCGTGCGGATGATTTCACCGATCGGCGTCGGAGTACGCCAGTCGCGGTAATCGCGCGGATACAGTGCCGCAAGCTCGAGCGGCGTCCGGATGCCATGGGCCGCCAACTTTCGTGCGAGTTCCGGCCCGACGCCGCGCAAGTCGAGCAGCGATTGCGGCGCGCTCTCGGCGCCGGCTACTTTGCGCGCCGCAGCAGCTCCCCGCCGACTTCGTCGAGCGCGACACCGCGCGACTCGAGTAACACGAGCGTGTGGTAGACCAAATCGGCGACTTCTCCGACGAAGGCGGGCCGGTCGTCGTTTTTGCTCGCAATCACGACCTCAGTGGCTTCTTCACCGACCTTTTTTGCGATCCGGTCGACCCCCTGGGCCAAGAGCTTCGCGGTGTAACTCGTCTCGGGCGAGGCGTTCCGCCGGCCGGCGATCGTGCGCGCGAGTTCCGCGACCGCGCCCGAGAACACGCCCGTCGAGGATCCGTCGCCGGCGGACAGCAGCTCGCGGTGAAAGCACGACGCGGCGCCCGTGTGGCAGGCCGGACCGTGCGGTATCACGCGATACAAGAGCGCATCGCCGTCGCAATCGTACGCGACCGACACGACGGCCTGCGTGTGACCGGACGTTTCGCCCTTCTTCCACAGCGCTTGACGCGAGCGGCTGAAGAGCCACGTGGTCTTCTCCGCCAGCGTGCGCTCCAGCGCTTCGCGATTTGCATACGCGAGCGTGAGCACGGCACCGGTGGCGACGTCCGCGACCACGACCGGCAGCAAGCCGTCCGGGCCCCACTTCAGCTCATCGATCGACGACATGCCCGTTTGGTACGAGAGGGCGGATGGGGATTCCGCGTGCGCTCAGATCGGCTTTCAGCGTACCGATATCGAGTTCACCATAGTGGAAGAGCGATGCGGCAAGCGCCGCATCCGCTCCGGCGGTGATAAAGACGTCTGCGAAGTCTCCGGCACACCCGGCGCCGCCCGATGCGATGACGGGCAACTCGACCGCGTCGCGCACGGCGCGCGTCAGCGCGAGATCGAAGCCGGCCTTGGTTCCGTCGCGATCGATGCTCGTGAGCAGAATTTCGCCCGCACCGTGTTGCGCGGCTTCGCTCGCCCACGCGACCGCGTCGCGCCCGGTCGGCGTCCGGCCGCCGTCGACCACGACCTCCCAACGCTCGTTCCGCTCGTCGCGCCGCGCATCGATCGCCACGATCACGCATTGGCTTCCGAAACGATCGGCCGCATCGCGCAAGGTCCGCGGCTCGCGGATGGCAGCGCTGTTGAGCGCGACCTTGTCGCACCCGGCGCGCAAGAGCTTGCGCACGTCCTCGACCGTCTTGACGCCGCCTCCGACGGCAAATGGAATCGTCAGCTCGGCGGCGACCGAGCGCACGACCTCGTAGATCGTGCCTCGGTTTTCGATGGTCGCCGTGATGTCGAGGAAGACGAGTTCGTCCGCGCCGCGCGCTTCGTAGATGCGCGCGAGTTCCACCGGGTCGCCCGCATCCGCCAAGTCGACGAAACGCACGCCCTTGACGACGCGCCCGGCTTTGATGTCGAGACACGGAACGATTCGCCGGGCGAGCATCGTGCGCTAGGTTTTCCCGTCCACGGCGATGACCAGCATCGCGAGGTCATCGTGCAAGGTTCCGTCACCACGTTGCCGGGCGGCAGCGACGAGTTCGTCGGCACACGTTTGCGGATCGTCCGAGGAGATTTTCAGCAACTCCATCGCGCCCTCGTCTTCGAGCATCTCGCCCGCGTCGTTGCGCGATTCGGTCAGACCGTCGGTCGCAAGTAAGATCATGTCGCCTTGGTCGAGCGCGATGGTCCTCGATTCATAGGTGCAGTCGGGATCGAGACCGATGATCGGCCCTGTGACGTGCAGTTGGCTGACCGAACCGTTGCGCCGCAGGAAGGCCCCGGCGTGACCGGCGCTTGCGTAGGTGAGCCGGCCGGCAGCCGAATCGACCACACCCAAGAAGACGACGACGAAGAGGTTAGGATCCTGCACGGTGTCGAGGAAAGCCCGATTGAACTGCGCGAGGATCTCCGCGGGATCGGCGATCGAGCGTGCGAGCATGCGCAGCGAGTATTTAACGAAGGCGATGTTGACGGCGGCCTGCAGGCCCTTTCCGCTGATATCGGCGACGACGACGAGGCCGCGGGTCGCATCGATGCGACGAACGTCGTAGAGGTCGCCGCCGACGGCCGCGTCGGCATCGGCTGAAATGTATGCGCGACCGAGCCGCAGGCCGGGAAGGACCTCGAGGTCGGTACTGAACGCGCTCTGCAGCGTTTCGACCATCGAACGCTCCCGATCGATGACCTCGAGCATCTGATGGCGCGTGGTCACGAAGATGATGCACACGACCCCGAAGACCAGCACGGACGCGAGCCCCCCGACGAGGGCTTCGTTGATCCGCTGCTTGAGGTCATCTTGCACGCCGGCCAACCGATCCTCGAGTTCGGCGTGAATGCGGGCGGTGTCGCCTCGGATTTGATCGGTCAGCACCTTGCCGAGCGTCTCGCGGGTGAGCGCATCTTTGGCGTGCGGGTGCTCGAGCAAGGGCGTGGCCACTTCGTGGACCCAGGCCTCGTGCAGTGAGGCCATGTCGACGGCCGCCGACTCGATACCTCGGATCCCCAGCGGCGCGGCTTCCTTCTTGAAGGCCTCGATCGCGTTCGCGTAACTCTCGTTGCCCTGCGTGTACGGCTGGAGGAAGAGCTTCGAGTTGGTGGCCAGGTAACCACGTAACCCGGTCTCCTGGTCGAGCTGAATCCGGACCGTGTCGTCCAGGCTCTCCTGCGCCGCGACCAGCGCCCGATAGAACCCGGCTGCCCCATCGAGCTGCGTGTAGATCCGGAGCGAGATACCGACCGCAACCGCCAAAATCGCGGCAAGGAGTGCACCGAGCACTAACGCTCCGCGCACGTTTGAATGTCGGATGTCAGTGCGATTCGGTGTCTGCATATAGGGACGAGAGCTTCACCGCGTTTGGGGCTGCGCGGGGCCCGACGTTTATCGGAACGCTAGGATAGGTCCTGGATTTACGAGGAGGGAAATTTCGAGGCGACGCCCAGATTCGAACTGGGGAATAGAGCTTTTGCAGAGCTCCGCCTTACCACTTGGCTACGTCGCCTTGAGCAGGGACACCGGCTTTTTGTGCGGGGACTGCGTTGCCGGGGGGCTTATGTGCGCTTGCACACCGCGCCCCCCCGGCGCCTTGCCCCGCGCAAAAATCCGGCGTCCTCATGCGTTGAGGTTTAAAGTTAGGATGTCAGTTGCGCGGTTCGATTCTTTTATTTGTTTCTTTTGGAGCGGGTGGCGGGAATCGAACCCGCGCGTCAACCTTGGGAAGGTCGCAGGCTACCATTACATCACACCCGCGGGTTGGGAGGGTTTCGTTTCTCCCCAGCGGCGGGTGGGCCCTCGGGGCGCTTCTTGCGGTAGTTTAGGCCTCGAGTGCCGAGTAACCGCGGACGATTTTGTTCAACAGCTCGACAAAGGTCTTCTTCTCGCCCTGCGAGAGCGCGCGGAGCGCGGCGCGATTCTTTGCGAAGTATTCGGGCAAGTGCGTCGCGACGATGCGCTTGCCGCCGCGCGAAAGCGAGATGAAGGAAACGCGGCGATCTTCTGTGCTCGCCTTGCGATCGATGTAACCGTCGCGCTCGAGCCCGGCAACGAGACCTGTAACGTTGGCTTGCGTCGTTCCGAGATAACGACGCAAATCCGAAAGCGAAATCGGTTCGCCTTCTGCGTGTAACACGACGAGCACGCCGAATTTCTGGGGCGTGAGGCCGGCCTCAACGAACCACGAACCGAGTGCGTTCTCGACGCGTTGTGCCGTCGTGCGCAGCGCGAGAAGCGCGCGCATCGCGGCGGCATCGAAGTCGGTGCTTCGCTTGCGGTGACGCAGGAAGTGGGCGTCGGGCCAACCGACGATCTCGTCGAACTCGCGGGCATCACGGTCTCTCATGACACTATGCTAACACATGTTGGAAAACACTTCGCCTCGCGAATGTTTCTCTCTTAAGCACTTTCTCGCGAAGAATTTCTTCACGCCTCCTTTCCGTAATACGGGAAGTTTAAGGTCGTTAACGATTTGGTCGCCGCGGATCGGCGTGCGCGACGAGGCGGGAGGGGAAGCGCCCGCGGCGCGAAAGTTGCAAGCCCGACCGCCGCCTTAGAGGGAGAATTCGTATGGCCATGCAGGTAACGTGTCCGCTGTGCGGACAGCAGATCTCCGGTGACGACGAGGACGCGCTGGTCGCGGCCGCCGATTCTCACGGCGACGAAAATCACGGTATGCGCGCACCGCGCGAGATGATCGTCAGCAGCGCCCAGACGGTCTAGGCCCTTCGACGAGCTCAGGGCAGGCTCGGCCCTTCGACGAGCTCAGGGCAGGCTCGGCCCTTCGACGAGCTCAGGGCAGGCTCGGCGGTTTACTCGTTGCCCATGCGGGCGAAGAAGTCGGCGTGGTCGGGGCCGATCGCAAGATCGGCCCGCAGACCCGCGGAGAACCAGATTTGCCATTCGGCCGCGCCGACGTACGGTAACAACGTGCGTCCGTCGAGGTTTTGCAGGACGGGCCCCGCCCAAGCGACGTCGCCGCCGGGCTCGTAGACCCGCAGGAGGTCGCCGCGCCAGAGCGCGTGCAGGCCCGCGTATTCGTCGCGGTCGCGTGCCGAAACGTCCTCTTGAAAGAAAAACGACCCGTTGCCGGCGCCGTCGTCGGTCGTGCGGCCGAGGCGGCCGCGCAGATAGTCGGCCGTGGGAAATGGGAACGGCGCGGTGCGCCGCAGGATCGTGACCTCGTTAAACGACGAGACGGCACGAGCGGCCGCGAAATCCGCCCGGGTTTGCATCTGCATGATCCGCTCGGCGGGGAGTTGGAGCGATCGCGCAAGCCGGATAGCCGCATCGACGTCGATCGAGATGCGGCCATCGAGCATCGCCTCAAGCCGATCTTTGGGCAACCCGATCTGAGCGGCGAGAACGTCGACATCAAGGCCGAGTACGTCGATATAATCGCGTCGGATCGTGGGCCCAGGATGTGGCGCGGAGAGTCGTCGGTCGACCCTGACCTCGCTTTGTGGCATGAAGTACTCGCTCCGGTGGCTTTCCTTATTTCTCGGACGCTAGCACTCCAGAGGTTAGGTCGGACCCGAAAGGGTGGCCGCCTTCCCTGTATTATACAGTAAGCATGGACCCCAAAGCCGACGGTAAACGACCCGTTTGGTGGCTGCTCGTGCTGCCCTTCGTCGCACTGCTGTTCCCGGGGCTGTACGCGCACGCCGAGCCCGCATTCTTCGGGCTTCCCTTCTATTATTGGTACCAGTTTGCGTGGCTGCTGGCGACGACCGCCCTGACGGCGTTCGTCTATATGCGCTCCCGGTGAAACTCGACGTGACGGCCCTGGCCGTCTTCCTCGCCTTCTTTATACTGGTAACCGTTCTTGGCTTCTACGCGGCGCGCTGGCGCCGGGGCGACCTCACGCAGCTCGACGAGTGGGGGCTCGGGGGCCGCCGGTTCGGGGTCGCCGTGAGCTGGTTCCTGATCGGCGGCGACCTGTATACGGCCTATACGCTCATCGCCGTCCCGGCTGCAATCTTCGGAACCGGGGCTCTGGGGTTCTTTGCGGTCCCGTACACGATCCTGGCCTATCCCATCATGTTCGCAATCATGCCGCGCCTGTGGAACGTCTCGAAAAATCACGGCTACGTGACCCCGGCCGATTTCGTGCGGGGGCGCTACGGCTCGAACGGGCTGGCGCTCGCGATCGCGGCGACCGGCATCCTCGCCACGATGCCGTACATCGCGCTCCAACTCGTCGGCATGCAGGTCGTCATCGGAGCGATGGGCGTCACCGGCAGCGGACTCGCGGCCGACCTTCCGCTGATCATCGCGTTCCTGATCCTTGCGGCCTACACGTATACGAGCGGTTTGCGCGCGCCCGCGATGATCGCGTTCGTGAAAGACGCCATGATTTATCTGGTCGTGATCGTTGCGATCGTCGTGATTCCCGCGCGGCTCGGCGGCTTCGGCCCGATCTTCGCTGCCGCGAACGTTCACTTCGCAAGCATCGTGCCGCCGGCGGGCGCCGTCATCCTCGGCCCAAAGGCGTACTGGAGTTACGCGACGCTCGCGCTCGGTTCGGCGATGGCGCTGTTCATCTACCCGCACGCGATTACGGGCGTCCTCGGCGCGGCGCGGGTCGATGTCGTCAAGCGCAACGCGGCGTTGTTACCGGCGTACTCGTTTCTGCTCGGGCTGATCGCGCTACTGGGGTACGCGGCGATCGGCGCCGGCATTCACGTGACCGCGCCGAGTCTGGTGATCCCGACGCTCTTCAAAGTAATGTTCCCGTCGTGGTTCGTCGGCTTCGCGTTCGCAGCGATCGCCATCGGCGCACTCGTACCCGCGGCCGTGATGTCGATCGCCGCGGCGAATCTTTGGACGCGGAACATCTACAAGGCGTACCTGAAGCCCGGTGCGACCGATGCCGAGGAAGCATCGACGGCCAAGGTCGCCTCGCTCGTCGTCAAGCTGGGTGCGCTCGCGTTTATCATCGGCGTGCCGACGCAGTATGCCATCAACCTGCAGCTCTTGGGCGGCATCTGGATTTTGCAAACCTTCCCCGCGATCGTCGTCGGCTTGTATCGGCGCTGGTTCCATCCGACGGCGCTGCTCTGGGGCTGGGCCGCAGGCATGGTGACGGGAACCGCGCTCTCGTTCTCACAGGGCGTGAAGCCGACGTTTGCGTTTTCGCTCGGCCCGGCAACGATCGCACCCTACATCGGCCTCGATGCGCTCGTCGTCAACTTCATCGTGGCGGCCGCAATCACGGTCGCCCTCGAGCGTTCCGGTGCCGCCGCCCCGCCGGACGTCACGAGTCCGGGCGACTACACCGCGGCGCCGCCGATCATCGTTCCGACGAACCTCCTGGGCGAACGAGCCTAGCGCCCGCGCGCTTTTCTTCCGGAAAGAAAAAGCCGCGACCCTTTCGAGCCGCGGCCTTAGCGTTTCCGGATCTACCGGTTAGGGACGATGATCGTCGTGGGCAGCGGGGTGAGCGGCCGGCGCGTGAGCGGGTGCCCCGTGGGGTGCCGACTGCGCCGGCCTGCTGTAGGTATGATACGCCGGGCGCACCGCATGGTACGTCGTCGGCGCATGGTAGGTCGGCGTTGCGTGGTACGTCGTCCGCGCATGGTACGTCGTCGGCGCGTGGTACGTCGTTGGCGCGTGATACGCCGGTGCGTGATACGCCGGTGCATGATACGCCGGTTTAGACGTGGTTGCGTGGTACGTACTTGCGTGGTACGTGTTGTGAGCGGTTACCGGCGCATGATACGCGGGCTTTACCGCAGCGTGAGAGATCGAATGCGTCGCAACCGAACGATACGCGGTGGTTCGCGTAGGCGTGTGAGCAGCGGCCACGTGATTCGAGATTGGAACGTAGTTGGGCGGGCGATGCGACGTGCCGAGCGGCCGCGAGAGCGCCGCATACTGAGGCCGGCCGCCGCTAACCTTGGCGAGGTAGTTGCGGTTACCCGCAGCGACGCGCGCGTTGGCCTGTTGCGTGGAAGTCCACCCGATGTGGTGTTGATGGCCGTACGCGCGCTGGCTCGCGGTCGGGCTGACGCCGACGCCGCCGCGACCGTTGAACGCGACGTGGCTCGGACCGTAGTAGCCGTTGACGACGGAGCGGTTCACGTAGACGTTGTTCACGTACGTCGTATTGACGTTCGTGTATGCGGTGTTGTAGCGGAAGTGCGATCCGTACCAGCCGCCGCCCGAATAGCCGTCACCAAAATAGCCGAAGCCGTAGTTGATGCCGCCGTAGTAACCGACTTGCGGACCCCAATAGCCGGCGTTCCAGACGTAGTCTGCGCCGTTGAAACCCCAGTAACCCGGAGTCCAGTAATAGCCGACCTGCGGCGCTTGGACCCACGTTCCGGGCACCCAAAAATATCCGTATGGCCCGTACGCCCAATAACCGGGTGACCAGACGAGATCCGGAGCCGGAACCGGCGGTTGAACGTAAACGGGCAACGCCGGCGGACCGAAGTTGACCGAGAGACTCACGAAGAACGCCGCGGGCGATGGCGTCGGCTTAGCGATCAATGCGACCGTCAGTCCGAGCGCGGCGGCGATTTTATAAAGACATTTCATTCAGTATTCCCCCTAGTAGCCTAAGGTATACCCAACGGAATGCACGCTGCATCCGTTTCCCAGCCGCAGTCCAGCTACGGTCGTGTCTTACAGGTATCGGGCGTCGCTACGGGCGTCGCAATGGAGATTTGCGTCACACTTATGCCGCCGAGCGGCGCACGACAACGATTCTCGCAAGCACCATCAGTACCGCAACGAGGATCGCGACGATACCCACCCACGGCAGTTCACCGACCGTGGCCGCATCGACGTCGGGCGCGTCGACCGATTCCGCAGACGTCGTTCCGGAGGTAACGCGCACGACGTTGCCTCTGAAATACTGTACGCGCGCTCGGGCACCCGAGGAGACGCTGTAAACGAACACCCCGCCGGAGTCGCTGTCGAGTTCCACATCGCTCGTTCGTCCGCGGGCATCGCGCACGTAGGCGTAGGGCGTCTCGGGTCGTGTCTTGCCCCCGTAGCCGGTGACCCGCATCTCCGCCGAAAGCACCGTCGCGTCGACGACCGTGCAGGCGCCGAGCGGCGGGGTCACGTTGAGGTTCGCAGTGCAGCTCGGATCGCTCCGGAAGACCTGCGCCGCGGAGTTTGCGTCGGGTGCCAATTGCTTCCCCGCGGACAAGAACGCGACGCCCGCGAGTACGAGGATGAAGGGAACCACCACGAACGTGCACCCGAACGACTTCTTCGGCCGAGTACCCCCGCCGGAAGCGCTTTTGACCATACACGGGGTTACTGCGCCGAATCATGAAGGGGCCTCTTATGTTGCGCCCGGCACTGCCGTTCGTGCTGCTGATCGCCCTCTGCGGCGCGGTGCGCGCGGGCGAAGTACCGATCCCGCCCTCGCCTTCGCAGTGGGTCACCGACACGGCGGGATTTTTGCAGCCGCAAACCGTTTCGACGCTCGACGCTCGCCTCGGCGCATACCAGAACGCGACGGGCCATCAGGTGCTCGTTTACATCGCGCCAAGCACCGGAACGGCGCCGACCGAAGATTGGACGGTGCGCGCCTTTGCGCACTGGAAAGTCGGAAGAAAGGGGATGGACGACGGTCTCATCCTATTCGTCTTCTCTTCCGATCGCAAAGTACGCATCGAAGTCGGGTACGGGCTCGAACAGACCGTCCCCGATGCGATTGCGGCGCGCATCATTCGCGATGCGATTACGCCCAAACTTCATGCGGGCGATCCTGATGGCGCGGTGACCGCGGGCGTCGACGCGATTCTCGCAACGATCGGCAGAGAAGCGACGAGCGCACCGGCCGCGGCCCTGCCGGCTGTGCCGAACACGTACGACGAGGACGATGGCAACAACCCCGTCAGCGTCTTCATCGGCATCGTCATCGGCCTCGTCATCGTGGTGCTGACGATCCTCGCGCTCGGCGCACTCGCGCGAGCGTTACCTGATCGCGGCCCCTATATCTCCGGTAGCAACAGCGGTTTCGGCCTGTGGAGCGGGCTGATGCTCGGCGGCAGCATCCTCGGTGGCGGGTTCGGAGGCGGCGGATTTTCGGGTGGAGGCGGAATGTCGGGCGGGGGCGGAGCAACCGGGTCGTGGTGAGCAGCCTGCATCGCTTCGTCGATCTAAAGCGCGTAAGCGAAGCGATCGACCGCGCGGAAGCGACGACGGGTGCGTCGATCTCGGTAAAGATCGCACCGCGGTTTTCCGGCGACATTCACGCCGCCGCATTGCGTGCGATGCATGTCCACGGACTTACGCGGCGGCCGGAGCACAATTCCGTGCTGTTCTTCGTGGTGCCGTCGCGCCGCGAATTTGCGGTCGTCGGCGACACCGTCGCGCACGAGCGGCTCGGACAAGAGACCTGGAACAGCGTGGTTGCGATTGTGGAGAAGCATTTTCGCGCGGGCGATCCGACCGCAGGTTTGGTCGCTGGGATCGACGAGGTCGGGCGTTACTTAACGCGCCACTTCCCACTCGCGCCGCCATCCGGAACCTGAGCGCCGGGAGCCGTAGCTGTCGCGCGCCGCTGCCGGGCGTATCCGAGGACCACGAGAACCGCGAACCCGATCGGAACGAGCCCGAAACCGATGAGCAAGGCGGGCAGTTTGAGATCGCGCGAGTATGCCTGATCTCCGGCGACCGTAACGTCCATCGTCTTTCCGACGTCGCCGTCGCCGGCACCCTGGATCGTACCGACGACGACCGAGCCCCCCTCGAGCAACGAACCTCCGACGATCCAGCTGCCCGAGCACTCGGTATCCGCATAGCGCCCGGCGCCCGTTGTCTGGCATGAATCTATCGTCGCGATCGCGCGCGTGCCCGTCTCGCGCTGCACGAGAAAGAATATCCCCGGCACGAGCAGCGCCGCTGACATCAGCACCATACCGGCGACCGCGAAGGCGAGGCCGCGAGCAGAAGTGATCTTCCGTGCTGCGCCTAGACGGATGACTTTGCGGCGAGTAACTCGCCCATCTTTTGGTGCAGGATGTTGATCGCTTTGAGCGGGCGGACCATCACCTTGAAGTGCGCGATCTTTCCGGCCTCATTCCAGCTGATGATGTCTACGCCGTTGAGCACTATCCCGTCCACCTCGGTCGCGAACTCGAGCACCGCCGACGATGGGCCTAGCCACTCGTTGACGTATCGGAACTTCTCGTTGTTCAAGAGCGCGAGCGCGGCCCGTAAGTATGACGATGTAATGCGTTTGCCGAGCTGCGGCGTATGCACGACCGGCGACTCAAAGATCACATCGTCGTCGAGCAGGCCCTCGAGCGCCGCTCCGTCGCGGGTACGGACGATCTCGTGCCAGGCTTCAAGCGGTGTCATGCGCCACCTATGCCGGGACGCCGTTTGATTTTCCTCGAACTCGTCCCACTGCGCTTCATCCCACAGATAACAGGTTCGGAGGAGAGCCGCACGGCATACTGTTCCGGTCCTCATTTCATGGCCATCAAGCCGGGTGCGATTCCCTTTTCGCCGTCCGTCGCCGGCTTAGTCGAGCGCGACGAAGTCTTGCGCGCGCTCGAGGATCGCCTGGCATCCGTCTCGCGCGGCTCGGGCCACACCGCCCTCGTCTCGGGCGAAGCCGGGATCGGGAAAACCAGCGTCCTGCGCGCATTGGGGTCGAGTCGCAACGACGTGCGGCTCTGGTGGGGCGCCTGCGACGCCTTGCAAACCCCGCACCCGCTCGCTCCGCTGTACGACATCGCCCGCTCGAGCGACGTTCGTTTCGACGCGCTGCTGGGGCCCGACGGCAACCGGGCGGCACTGTTCGAGGGCGTGGTGGCCGAACTGCAGCAGAGCCGCAGTCCGACCTTGATGGTCATCGAAGACGCGCACTGGGCCGATGAAGCGACGCTCGACTTTCTAAAATTCTTGGGCCGCCGGATCGAGCGCGCGCGCTGCCTGCTCGCCATCTCGTATCGCGACGATGAGGTGACCGCACGGCATCCCTTGCGCCGCGTCATCGGCGACCTGCCCGGCGAGACGGTGACGCGCATCGGCGTGCCGCGCCTTTCTCCCGAAGCGGTCGACGTGCTGGCGCGCCGCGCGTTGCAGTCCCCGGCCGGGATCTACGAAGCGACCCGAGGCAACCCGCTCTTCGTTACCGAGATGCTTCGCAATCCCGGCGGCGGGATGCCGCGCAGCATCGAGGACCTCGTGCTGGCGCGGTTCGCGCGCCTGAGTCCCGACGCGCAGGCGATCGTCACCATTGCATCGATCGTTCCGCGTAACATCGAGCGCCGGCTCGTCGAAGCGTTGCTCCCGTGCGGCCCACTCGCGCTCGAAGAGTGCCTCAATTCCGGACTCTTGGAAGCGAACGCGTCCGCACTGCATTTTCGCCACGAACTCGCCCGCATCGTCATCGAATCTTCGTTATCGGAACCCGCCGCGCGCGCGCTGCACGGCCGCATGCTCGAAGCGTTGGTGCAGGACGGCGCGAGCGACGTTCCCGCAGCGCGCCTGGTGCATCACGCCACGCGTGTCGGTGACGACGCGGCCGTCTTGCGGTATGCCCCCGAAGCGGCCCGTGAAGCCGCGCAAAGCGGCGCGCACCGCGAGGCCGTCGCCCACTATCGCGCGGCGCTCGCATGCGCGGGCGCCGAAGGCCGTTTGGAACGGATCGATTGGCTCGAAGGTTATGCGCGCGAATGCCAGTTCGTCGCCCAACTCGATGAAGCCATTTCGGCTCGCATCGAAGCTGCTGAATTGCACCGGCGCGCGGCGAACACGGTGGGCGAAGCTGAAAACCTCAGCGAACTCGCGCTGGCGTACATCCGCGCGATGCGGAATGTTGAGGCCGACGCGGCGAGCCTTCGCGCCGTGGCGCTGCTCGAGGCGCAGCCGCCCTGCCTCGAACTCGCGCGCGCGTACCGCGTGCAAGCGCACCTCCGTTTCCTGAATCGCGAATGTGCGGAGGCGATCGCGCGGAGCACAAAGGCGATCGCGCTTGCCGATCGTTTCGGCGGGCGTGACGTGCTCGCTTCCGCACTCGGCACGCTCGGCGCCGCGACGATCTTCCTCGATTACGACGCGGGCCGCGAGCACCTGCGGCGCGCCTTCGATCTCGCCGTGTCGAGCGGGCTCGACTTCATGGCCGCGATCATCTCCAACAACCTCGGCTCGGGATCGGGCGAACTCTTCCGCCTCCGGGAAGCGCACGAGCAGCTGCTCGAGGCGATCGCGTTCTCCCGGCAACGCGACATCGATAGCGCCACCACGTACGCGACCTCATGGCTCGCACTCTGCGAGACCTATCTTGGCCGATGGGACGAAGCGGTACGCCATGCTCTCGACGTCATCGACGGAACGGACGATCGGACGATAAGCCGGATCTACGCGCTGGTTGCGCTCGGTCGCGTGCGGACGCGGCGAGGCGATTCCCCAGCGCAGGACGTACTCGACGAAGCGCTGGCGCTTGCCGGCTCGAGCGACGCGCTCCCGCGCGCGGCGCCGGTTCGCGCGGCCCGCGCCGAAGCCGCCTACATGCGCGGCGACCTGTCCGTTACCATCGAGGAGGCCGGGCCCGCACTGCTTGTGGCAGCTAGCCGTGACGACGCGTGGCTCGGCGGCGAACTGACGTACTGGCTGCACCTGGGCGGCGCCGTCGACATCCCGCCCGCGCCGTGCGCGGAGCCGTTCGAACTTCAGATATCCGGCCGCTTCCGCGAGGCGGCGAACGCGTGGGCGGCACTGGGCTGCCCCTACGAGCAGGCTCGCGCGCTCGGAGAAGGCGACACGCAAGCGCAAATCGAGGCGCTCGAGCTGTTCGAGCGTCTGGGAGCTCGCCCCGCGGCGAGTGCGCTGCGCCGTCGATTGCGAGCCGCCGCGGTGCGCGGCCTCCCGCGCGGGCTGCGCGCTTCGACCAAGGCGAATCCGCGCTCTCTGACGGAGCGCGAGCTCGAGGTCGTCGCGCTCCTGTGCGAAGGCCTCAAGAATTCTGAAATTGCCGAGCGCCTCTGCCGTTCGGTCCGCACCGTCGACCATCACGTCGCATCCGCATTTTCGAAGCTCGGCGTCTCGACGCGCGCCGAGGCCGTCGCCGCCGCGCTCCGCCTGGGAATCCAAGCCGAAAGCTAGGACGGCCCGCAATTAGGTAGCCGCCGCACGTAAACTAGGCAACTCGACCGAAGCCTGCGCCTCCCTCGGCGTCCTATGATGATTCGGGCGGCCGTACTTTGCCGCTTCTATGGGAGGATGCGATGCCACGTTACATGGTCGAGAGATCGTTCCAGGACGGCCTCCGGATACCGCTGAGCGACGAGGGTGCCGCAGCATGCGCCACGGTCGTCGACACGAACGCGAAGCGCGGCGTGACCTGGGTTCAGTCTTACGTGAGCGAGGATCTGCGCAAGACGTACTGCGTCTACGACGGCCCTTCTCCGGACGCGATCCGCGCCGCCGCACAAGACGGCAATCTTCCAATCGACAAGATCACGCTCGTAAGCGTGCTCGACCCCTACTTCTACCGCGGCTAACGGCCCTCACGGTTCCGAAGGTCGTCAATTTAAGTTTCGCAATCGCGCGAGAGGGACTGTATGGGCGCTGAGGAGTTGCTCCACAAGGCTATCGATTACGGTGAGGACGTGGTGCTCGAGGGGGTAGGCGGCCCAGAGGCAGTCGCGGTAAAGCACGAGCTCACTGACAAATATGGAGTTGAGGATCCGATAAAGAAGGCGGCCGACGAGGCCCTCGGGCTAAGCAAGAAAAGCAAGGAGCCCCCTGCCGGGCCTGCCGGGCCTGCTGGGCCGCAAGGCCCGCAAGGCCCTCAAGGCAATCAAGGTCCTCAAGGCACGAGCATTCAAGGCCCTCAAGGTCCTCAAGGCAATCAAGGCCCGGCAGGGCCACAGGGCCCCCAAGGCCCGCAAGGCGTCGGCACTCAAGGGCCTCAAGGCACTCAAGGGCCGGCGGGCCCTCAAGGCCCTCAAGGCCCCCAAGGCGTGGGCACTCAAGGGCCCCAAGGCCCGGCGGGCCCTCAGGGCCCGCAAGGCGTGGGCACCAAAGGTGACAAGGGCGATCAAGGGCCGGCCGGTCCGGCAGGCCCTGCAGGCACCGGGAACGTGACGCTCCTCTCGATTAACCTA
>Ga0302326_10005058_pt1 | contig 30232 bp, 21 predicted proteins | sample Palsa_T0_3_FD_202264 | JGI IMG/M metagenome (GOLD analysis project Ga0302326, IMG submission 202264) | Peat permafrost microbial communities from Stordalen Mire near Abisko, Sweden - Palsa_T0_3 | ecosystem: Environmental > Terrestrial > Soil > Palsa > Peat permafrost | place: Sweden: Abisko... | reverse complement strand
ACCGACCCGCCGACACCCCGCCACCTGACGCAACCAGCGTCCCCCGCCCACACCCAGCCAGTCCGCCGTGCTCACCCAGCCTGACGGCTACCGGCCCGGTGATGCTCAACCATCGCGACGTTCAACAACCCATCGGACCGACCGAGGCAGGATGGTGACGTGGAGGTTGACGACGTTCTTCTCGTGATCATCGGTGCCGGTGCCTCGTTCGACTGCATGCCGGGGGTCTACAGCGACAGACGACCATCGGCGCTGGGTCTCCCCGACCACCCGTTTGCGTTCGTTCGACCGCCGTTGACCAAGGCCTTGACGATGGAGCAACCGTTCTACAACACGCTCGTCAGCAAGTACCCGGCGTGTCGGCCTGTGGTCGACTACCTGCGACGAGAACTGTTGAGCCCGTCAGGGGAACCCGCAACCACGTTGGAGGAGGCCCTCGGGCGCTATGAGCAAAGCCCGGACCCCGACGTCAAGCGGCACATCATGGCGACTCGGTTCTACCTCCGTGACCTCCTCTGGGGCTCTACTGCGTACATGCAGTCGAGCGCCCTCACGGGCGGGGTCACGAACTACACGGGTCTCGTCCGACTGCTTCGGCATGCAACCGCAGGCACGAACACACACCTCTGCTTCGTCAGCTTCAACTTCGACTTGTTGCTAGAAGATGCGTGCAGGTCCCACTGGGGTTTCGATCCCTTCGACATGGCGTCCTACCTTCATCCGCAGGATGTGTCGATCCTGAAGCCGCACGGCTCTGTCCAGTGGTGCTGGCCCACAGACCTCAAATTCAATGGCGGCCGGGACTACGCCAACCAGCAGACCATCCAGCAGGCGTCGCAACTGACGATCGACACCACAGCCTTCGAGATCGAGAAGGTCATGCCCTTCGATCCGGCCTACCAGGGCACCTACGGGCCCTGTACCGTTCCGGCCTTGGCGCTGCCCATCGCCAACAAGGACTCGTTCGCCTGGCCGGACGAGCATGCGACTCGGATCCAGGGCTTCAAGGGCAAGATCAACCGCCTGATGACCATCGGCTGGCGAGCCGCCGAGCCGCACTTTCGGACACTGCTTGAGTCGGTGATGATGCCCGGCTTCAAACTCCTCGTTGTCGCAGGGTCCGAGCCCGACGCCGACGAAGTCGTGACCAACCTTGGCTCGGTGGCAGCGATGTCGCCTCACCGACGGCTCGTTTCGTCTGGATTCTCGGGCCTCTTGACCAGCCAAGATCTGGGGTGGCTGCTCAGCGACGATGACAGTCCGTGGCTGCACTGAAGCAGCCTCTACGGTCCCAGCGGATGACAGCCAGGACGGCCCCAATCCATTCCCTGATCCATTCCTCCACCCTGTACAGGGCGTCCGATGCGTCCACCCCGTTCACAAACATGCAGGTCAGACCACTGCAAGTACGAATAGATCCGAGCTGAGGCGATTCCTAAACCGTGTGCGCATGTTCGAATCATGCCGGGGGCGCAAGGGGCGGGGTCCGGTTGGGCTCAGCCGGTGAGGCGGGGGAAGAGGCGGGCACCTATGCGTGCGGCGAAGTCGATGGCCATCTCCGGCGAGACACTCGGGTCTAACCCGGGCGGGGTCGGGAGACCCGTCTCATGCTTGGCGTGTTCGTAGAGCCCACGACACAGGTGTCGACCGAGCGTCCCGAGGACCCGTCGGGCCTCGACCTGCTCGGCCTGGTAGGCCGGCACCGGGAGGGGGGTGATGTCGGGCCACGAGTCCGGGGGCCGAGGTTCGTCCAGACCAAGGACGTCGTCGAAGGTCCGCGCCGCGGCGTCGCGGGCGGTGAAGGGCGCGCCGAGATCCCAGACCCGTCGGAGGGTCGCCAACAACGAGGTGTGCCGGTACTCCTCCGTGCAGACCGTGCGCTGGCCGACCCAGGGCGAGACGATGACGGCGGGGACGCGGTAGCCGGACCGATCGAACGCGAACCCGAGCTGGCCGGGAGGGGCGCCGGCCTGTGGGGGCGGGACCGGCCCCGGCGGTACGTGGTCATAGGTGCCGCCCGGTTCGTCGAAGCCGACGAGGAGCGTGGTGTTGAAGACGTTGGAGCGCCCCGCGGCCGGCGCCGAGGACACCGACGGCGCCGGCGCCGACCGGACGGCGTCGTAGATCCGACCGAGGAAAGCCTCGCCGGCAAGGATCGATGAGGGTGGGTCCATCATGACGTCGACCCCCGGCAGCAGGGCGCGCCCGAACGCCGGGTGGTAGTCGCAGTGGCCCGCCATCAAATTGGGCTCGATGAGCGAGAGGTCGGGCAAGGTGCCCTCGGCCGCGTCGCGCTCGAACTCCGCGAAGGGCGCGAAGTTGGTGGCGAACCGCTCCCTCAGCCGCTCCATGTGGATGACGCCCGTGAACGACAGTGGTGCGGGCTCGAGCACGTAGATCTTCCACGTCCGGCCGTGCTGCTCGAGGCGGTCGAAGATCGTCTCGGCCCGGTTGTGGCGGATGAAGTTGGTCATCGGTCGATTGACGACGAACCCCGAAGATGTGGCCGCCGTCCAGAACGAGCGGTTGGCCATCGTCTGGGACGGAACCTCGCTGAACCAGTGGTCGAACACGCCGAAGCCCCGCGCCAACGCACTCAGGACCGGCACCTGCTCCGGCGAATAGCCGGTCATGATCTGGCGGTACTCGTCATAGACCGGCTGCCGCCCGAGCTCGACGGTCAAGAAGCTGATGTAGTCGGCGACGAAGCCGTCCATGGTCGGCCGGCGGCCATCGGACGGCGCGTTGTAGGGCGGCACCATCTCGGTGGCGTCCTTGAACCGGTTGGCCTCGTCCAGGACGCCGAACAGCTGGGTGTTGGTGTGCTGGTACTCCTCGCCCGGATCAGGGTCGGGACTGTCCATGCTGGTGGCGATGGCGTAGTCGACGGCGCCACCTGCCGCACCGCCGGCCGCGCCGTGCTCGGCCCACACCGGGATGGGGTTGCTGAGCGCTCGGCCGACGACCCCCTCGAAGCTCGCCACCTCTCCGGGCTGGTAGAGACGGCCGAGCAGGTTGTCGAACGAGCGGTTCTCGAAGAGCACGAGGACCACATGGTCCAACGCGTGCAGTCGTTGGGGAGGCATCGTCGGCGCCGTGACTACCCCGGCCCGATCTCGTCGGGGACACGGGTACTGGCCGTCGTGACGCATGGCCCGCCGTGGCACACGTCGATGAGCCGACCGGTCAGGAGGAACGCGGCCTCTTGATCCCCCACGGCGTAGTCACGCCGCGGATCATCGTGGGGGTCGAGGCCGGTGTAATCCGGGGTGTTGATCATCGGCGGTGTCCCGTCGTGCTCGTCGGTCGAGTCCCAATAGACCAGGTACGAGCCTCCCGAGGCGGGGTAGCGGTCGACGGTCTGGAAGCCGAAGGTCGGGTCGACCGACCCCTGGAGCCCGGGCGCCAGGGACGGCATCGCCAACTCGACACCGACGGTGCGCCCCTCGACCTCAGATGCGACGTTGGGCACCTGGTGGTCGCCCCATGCGATGTCCATGAGGACCTGGTGTGGCGGCGTGTCGGGGTAGGGACTGGTGGTCATGTGCTGTGCGTAACCGTCGGCCTCGGCCTTGTCCCAGAGCATCTGCAACAGGTCGTAGTTGATCTCCTCGTCCACCCGGTCGGGATAGCTGGCTTCAAACCCGTAGAAGTAGGCACTGGTCCAGTCGATGCCGCGATCCAGCATGATCGAATAGTTCATGGCGGTGACGCCCAGGACGGCCCGCGTGAAGTCAGGGTCGAGGGCGGTGAGGGCGCCGCCCATGATGCCGCCCTGGCTGTTGCCGTAGTAGTAGAGCTGGTTGGTCTGGATCAGCGGACGGCCACTGGCGCTGCGGAAGGCGGGGCTGTCGACGAGGCCCGCGGGATGGGCGAGGGCACGACCGAGGAACATGAAGTTGATGAAGCCCTGCTCGGCCCGCTCGACGCTCGACGGGAAGTTGGAGATGTCGGCGAGCGTCGTGGCGGTGCTCGGGATGTCCTGCTCGGCGAAGCCCACCCAGTCGGTGGCGCACGTTGTGAAGTTGTGCAGGCGGAGCTGCTCATCGCTCGACCCGTTGACCTCGTCCTCGTTGCCCAACAGGCCGTGGCCATAGAGGCTCGGATGCGACGGGGTGGTCCACGCCGAATGGGGGATGTCGCAGACAAACCCGACGCTCCACGTCGGCTGGAGCGGATCCTGCACCGGGTACCCGTCCTTGGAGCCGACGTAGTAGAGGTGGGACCCGGGTAGCGGGACGGGTTGGTGCATACCGCCGACGACCGGGATGCCCTCGGGCGTCACGACCGTGACGGATACCTGCGGCGTCAGGTAGTTGGGGACGGTGATGGTGCCGTAGATCTGGCGTCCGATCACCGGATCCTGCGCAGTCGTGAAATTGGTGACCGACGAGATGCTGTAGGTGGGCGAGACACCCTCGATCTTGCCGTCACCGAGGTTGGTGTCACCCAACGTGGCGAACGCGGCGTTGCGGATGTGGAGCTCCGTGCCGGCGATGCTCTGGGCGCTCGCGACGGTGAAATCCCACGCCAGGTAGAGGCTGTGCCGATCGATCCCCGCCCGCTGAAGGGCTGCGAAGTCGGCGTCCATCGAGGACCGCCGGGCGTCGAAGGACGGGGGGGCGCCGGCCGGGGCGGGCAGACCGTCGCGATAGGCGGCGAACGCCGCGCTCGGCGGGATGATCGACCCACTCGCCGTCCGCATGTTGCGCAGCGCCACGATGTAGTGGTGACCCTCGAGGAAGTTGACGGCGGGGTGGACGATGAGTACTCGATCGCCTGGCAGGACCCCGTAGCGGCTGTCCAACTCGGTCCAGATGGGGTAGCGCTCACCCGTCGCGGCATCGATGACCACGAAGGGGCTGGCGGGCTCGCGGTAGCGCGCCAGATCGGCGAGGTCAGGCCGTTGGTTGGCCGGCAGGTGGGTGGTGCCCCAGGTCTCGTCGAGGTTGAGGCCGGGGACGAGGGTCAGGAGCGCGGAGCCGGGTGAGAAGCCGTCGGCCTGGTTCCAGGCATAGGGGATTCCCCCCGCGCCGGCCACATTGATGGGCATGGCGAGAGCGGGGATGGCGACGCGACGTCCGGTCGGCGTCGAGGGGTCGGCCACCGTGAAGAAGTCGTCGGGGAACGGCAGGAGGCACCGCGACGGGTCGATCGGGTCGCACTCCGGCCCGCGCGCCTGCACGGCGTCGACGGCCTGGGCGGTGGCCGAGGGCGGCGGCGGGTTGGCCGCCCGGGCAACCGCGGGCACGGCGAGGCCGGCGACGAGCAACGAAACAATCCCCAGGGTGAAGCGACGCATTGGGCGCCGAAGGCTACCCGCCGGATGGTCGGACCCGACAATGGCCCGCCACGCGGAACATGGACCATCGGTCGGTGAAGCTCAGACAAACAGACGGTGAACCATTCGTTTGCTGGCCCTTGCTGACCGATCCGGGGTCGCGGCCGGCCCGTACAATTGTCATCGATGTCACCAGCTGAGGGGCCTACGTACAACCGTCGCGCCGTATTGCGAGCCGGCCTCGGGGCTGCGGCCGCCGCGGCAGCCGTACCCATGGGACTGGCGGGAGCGGGGGCCGCGTCAGCTGCGACCCGCTCGGCCAAGGTGCGGGGCCCCAACTCCGTGCCGTACCCGTCGCTGCGGCCGGGCCACTTCACCGGCACATTCCCCTTCGACCACGTCGTGATCGTCATGCAGGAAAACCACTCCTTCGACAACTACTTGGGAATGTTGCCGGTGCTCGGCCAGCCCAAAGCGGACGGCTTCACCTTCAACGCCAAGGGCGAGCCGACCAACTGGAATCCACTCGACGGCGAGCGGATGCACGTCTTCCATCAGACGTCTGACTCGGGATCGCAGCACTCGGGTAGCCAGTCGTGGAACGACAGCCACACCCAGATCAATGGTGGGCGCATGGACGGCTTCGCCAAGACGGGACCGGGGTCGATGGGGTACTGGACCGACGAGGACCTTCCCTTCTACTACTCGGTGGCCAAGACGTTCACGCTGGCCAATCGGTGGTTTTGCTCGGTGCCGGCCCAGACCTACCCCAACCGGCGCTTCTTGATGGCGGCAACGGCGTCGGGGATCATCTCGACCGACATCAACAACATCACCACCAACTACCCGCCCAACGGCACGATCTGGGATCGGCTGAGCAGCTACAACATCAGCTGGCGCAATTACTGGAGCGACGCGCCGACGACGGCGGTCATGTTCGACACGATCCTGCGGCATCCTGAGAACCTGGCTCGGATCGAGCAGTTCTATGTCGACGCCGCCGCGGGGACGCTTCCGGCGGTGAGCCTCGTCGACTGCAACATGGGTGTGTGGAGCGGTGAAGCGGGTGGGGTCGTGCAAGGGGTCCCGGTGCCGACGTTCTCCACCCTTGGCCACGTGCTCAACAACACCGCCGAGTCCGAGGAAAACCCCGAGGACATCCAGTTGGGCGAGGCGTTCGTGGCCCGGATCACCAACGCGGTGATGTCGGGACCGGCCTGGCGACGCACGCTCATGATCTGGCTGTACGACGAGCACGGCGGGTACTACGACCACGTCGCGCCGCCCGGTGCGGTCCTGCCCGACAGCACGCCACCCTTTCTTGACGCTGGCAATCTGCCCGGCGCGTACAACCTGTACGGACCGCGGATCCCGGCCGTGGTCATGAGCGCCTATTCGCGGCCCCACGACGTGACCAACGTCGTGCATGACCACACCTCGGTCCTGGCCACGATCGAGGAGCAGTGGAACCTGCCGGCGCTCACCTACCGCGACGCCAACGCGGCCACCCTTCGTGACTTCTTGGACACCACCAAGATGTCGTTCCCCGAGCCGCCGCATCTGGCCGCGCCGGCCAACCCCACTCGCGGCCTGGTCGCCAGCTACAGCGGACAGCCGCTACCCCCGGAGCCCAGCCGCACCTGATCCAGCGACCTGAGCGGCAATCGATCGCGCCCCGGCCCGCGACTTTGTTGCTGAGAAAAGCTCAAACACGGCGCGGCCGGCGCGAAAGTCCAGGTCACCGGGAGCGGCTCGAAAATCTCAGCAACAAAGTCGCGACGGTCCGTCCACGCCAAGCGCCGCCGAGCGGGTCAGAGGGTCAGAGGGTCAGAGGGTCAGAGGGTCAGAGGGTCAGAGGGTCAGAGGGTCAGAGGGTCCGAGCCTCAGAGCCTCAGAGCCGACCGATGGTGGCGTTGCGCTGTTCCCAGATGATGCTGCCGATGTGCGGCCGCAGCGACGCAGGGATAGCTGAGACCAGGGCCGCCTCGCTGCCTTCGGTGTCGATCTTCACCAGATCGATGGCCCCCTCGCGATCCAAGATCTCCTCCAGCAGGGGGGCGATCGCCACGCACTCGACGGTGATCGGGCGACCTTGATCGAGGTCGACGTAGGCAGCCAGGCCGCCGTACCGGCCGGTGTCCTCCACCAAAAAGGAGGCTGGCCCCGTGGTCACGCCGACCGCCCGGGTGTCGAGGTGCAGCCGATCCGAAAAGTCGACCAGGTTGTCGCGCAAGCGGGCGATGTTGGTCGGCACCGGCTCGACAGCGTAGACGACCGAGTCAGGCCGGCGGGTCAGGAAAAAGAGGCTGGCGAGACCGATGTTGGCCCCCAGGTCGACCACGACGCGCTCACCGCCACGCCCGTAGTCGAGGCGACAAAAGATCTCGTTGAGGGTGCGGGCGTCGTGGGGGTGATGGAGGCGAACGCCAACCACCCCGATCGGTGTCCGCACCGTCTGGTCCCAGGGATAGGCGCCCGTGCCGAACACGTATCGCCGAAGGGCGTCGACCGGATGCGACTGGACCCGGAAGGTGTTGACCAGCGCCCGATAGTGGCCAGGCCGCAGGATCGCCCCCAACACACGGTCGGTGTCGCGATCCAGCATCACAACAGGCTAGGGGGAGGACAGAATGGTGACCGCGGCGCCAGTCACGCCCCGCGGGCTACGCCGACGGTCGCGAATGGTGCGGGCCGCGCGCCGCCGTCGTCCCGCCCCGGCGGACTCCGGTATGCGGTAGATCACGCAGGGCATGCCTGACGCTCGCAGTCGGAGCACGAGCGCGGTCGGGTCAGCGGAGACGGCAATGATTGCGCCTTCGTGAAGACCGACCCATCGCCCGGCGTACTTGGCCGGCGTGGGGAGTCGAGAATCAGCCATATATCCCAATTGTGATCAGCCAGGGACGGTAACCGGTGGATGCCGACCTACGCTAACCAGGGTGAAGATCCGGATCGGCTACGGCCTCGGCACGCAGACGATGGCCGGCGGTCCGGCCGCCTTCGCGCACCTCGTCGATGAGCTCGAGCGGCTGCGATTCGACTCGCTGTGGCTGTCCGAGCGCGTCACCGGCGCCGCCCCCGATCCGGTCGTCGGCCTGGCGTTCGCGGCCGGCCGGACCCAACGACTCAAGCTCGGCACGAGCGTCCTCGTCCTCCCCGGCCGCAACCCCGCATTGCTGGCCAAAGAGTTGGCGTCGCTCGACGTGTTGTCCCACGGTCGCCTCCTCCCCGCCTTCGGTTTGGGCGTCGCCGACGGCGCCGAGCAACAGGCGTTCGGTGTCGAGCGGGGCGAGCGGGCCGCCTGGTTTGACGAGTCGCTCGACGTCATGCGCCGTCTGTGGAGCGGCGAGCCGGTCGACCATCAGGGGGAGCGGTTCGAGTACAAACAACTGACCATCCAGCCCCGCCCCCACCAACGCCCGCTCGACGTCTGGCTGGGGGGACGGGCGCCGTCGGAGCTGCGTCGGATCGGCCGTCTCGCCGACGGCTGGCTGCCGAGCTTCATCACGCCCGACGAGGCGGCGGCAGGGATGACGGTGATCCAAACCACCGCCGCCCAGCACGGCCGGTCGATCGATCCCGAGCACTTCGGTGCGTTGGTCCCGTACTCGCGAGGCGCCATGCCCGAGCGGTTCGTCGCCGCCATCGCCGCCCGCCGACCGGGCCTCGACCCGGCCGAGATCCTCCCCGTCGGCCTGCCCGCCGTCCGGGCGATCCTGGGGCGCTTCGTGGAGCGGGGGTTCAGCAAGTTTGTGCTCGTGCCCGTGGGCGAGCCCCCCGACTGGACGGCCGAATTGGAAGCGGTGGCCGCCGAGGTCCTCAGCCTTCAGTAGGGGAATGTGCCCGCTCGACGCCGGGCCACGTCCCCCGAAGCTTCAGCCGGCAGCCGCTCCCACCAGATCACCGCGGCGCTCGCTCAGGCGCCGGGCGACGCGACCGACGCGCTCGATGTAGGAGACGAGCGCGTCGCGAGCCTTCTCGCCCTCGGCGTCGAGGCCCTCGATGGTGTCGATCTTCCAGTGGCGCAGGACGACGCCGACCTGGATCTGCTCGTGGTGGATGACGAGGTCGTAGATGCCGGCTTGGGCGATGGCCTTGGCGTGGGCGGCGAAGTCGATGATGCCGACGCCGGGCATCTCGAACTCGCGGACCTGGCGCTCGATGGCGCACACCGTGCGCGACGGGTCGAGGGCGAGGGAGGCGGTCACCAGGTCGCGGTAGAAGAGGTAGTGCAGGTTTTCGTCGGCGGCGACGCGGGCCATGACGTCGGTGCCGACGCTGTCGGAGAGCATCTTGCCGGTGTTGCGATGCGAGATCCGCGTCGCCAGCTCCTGGAGGGCGACGTAGCTCAGGGCGTCCGGCACCGACTCCGGCTCGGGGACGACGGCCGCGCACATTTGCGCCATGCGGGCGCGTTCGAGGGCGACGGGATCCAAGGCCCTCGTGACGATGAGGTAGTCACGCATGACCATGGCGTGGCGATTTTCCTCGGCCGTCCATCTGCGGTCCCACGACCGGAACACGTCGTCTTTGCCGAAGCGATTGTCGATGGTGTGGAAGTAGTACGGCAGGTTGTCCTCGGTGAGCAGGTTGACGTAGAGGGCGCTGCGCACGGCGTCGGGCATCGGGTACTCGGCCGGGTCCCAATCCTCGCCCGGCGTGAAGTCCCGACCGCGGCTCCACGGCACGAACTCGTGGGGGAACCACTCCTTGGCCTGGCTGAGGTGCCGATCAAACAAGCGCTCGGCCGCGGGGCTCAGTTCAACGAGGAGGGCGTCGTCATCCATGACTCCAGCCTACCTACCGGTCGGTAGGGAGCGATAGGGCAGGAAGGTTAAACTCTCGCTGAGAGTGGGGACCTGGCAGACTCGTCGCCATGCCTCTTCAATGCTCGTTGTGCGGTTTCGATCCATCATCGTTGCGTCCGGGCGACGCCATCGTCGCCGTCCGGTCGTTCCCCCGGCGCTTCCGCGAGCTCGCATCGGCGGTGGCCGAAGGGGACGGTGGGGGCGACGGGGATGGCGATGCCGATACCGTCTTGGCCCAGGCCGGCGAAGCGGCCGCCGCCATTTCCGCAATCGCCGAGGATCTCCGACGGGTGTTGATCAGCGACCAGCCGTCGCTCACCACCGCAACGACCACGGCAACAGCTTCCGCCGGGGGCGATGCCCCGAGCGGGTTGAGCCGCCTGGACGACGCCGTCGCACTGCTGGTGGCGGCGGCCGACCATCAGCCGTCAACGGCCTGGCATCGGACTGGGACGCGTGGGGGCTCGCCCGTCTCGGCCCTGGGACTATTGGGCGAGGCCGTGCACGCGGGCGTTCATCACCTCAAGCTGGCTGAGGCCGCGGACGGCGCCTGAAGGTCGTCGAGCTGGGGCTCGGGGCCATCGATGACGGTGGCGGCGGGCGCCGCTCCCTCGCCCCCCAGCTGGAGGGCGCGCTGGAGGCCACGCTCGAGGGCCGTGGGGAGGGGCGCGCTGTGGGCGATGACCAAGCGTCGGGTGGACCTGGTGAGGGCGACGTAGAGCGAGCGCAGCCCGCCGCCGGGCTCGGCGACGATCTCGGCCGGCTCGACCACGATGACGCTGTCGAATTCGAGGCCCTTGGCCGAGGGCAGATCGAGGAGGGTCACCGGCGCCGAGAGGCCGGTGCGTTCGGGTGCACCCCAGGGCACGTCGACGGCGTCGAGGGCCTCGGCCACCTCGGCCAGCCGGCCGGCGGCGGCGATGACGGCGACCGTCCCGCCGTCGACCGCAGCCCATTCGGCATGGGCAGCAAGGGCGACCTCGTCGACCAGGCTGGCGCTGTCAGCCGTATGCCGCACCTCGGGCCGGCGGCCGGTGGCGCGTACCGATCGGGGTGGTCGCACATCGGAGACGGCAGCGGCGGCCAGCACCTCGGCGGCCACCTCCATCAGCTCGGCGGGGGTCCGATAGTTGACCGACAGCTCACAGATGCGCGGCGGCCGGCGGGTCGGGAGGTGGCTGAGCACCTCGCCCCACCCTCCGGGGGCGGCGAGGGCCGTGGCCTGCCCGATGTCACCGACGAGCGTCATCGACCCCGTCGCCGAACGGCGAGCCAGCATGCGCAGCCCCATGGGCGAGAGATCCTGCGCCTCGTCGACCACGATGTGGCCGTAACCCCGCACCTCGTCCTCGGCGTCGTCGGCGAGGCGTTGGCCCCCACGAACTCGGCGGGTGCGCAACGGACCGAGCAAGGCGCGAGCCTCGTCGAGAAGGGGGATGTCGGCCGACGTCCACGGCACCGCGTCGATGGCGTGGGCTCGCGGCCGGCCGAGGGCGTCGCGCTCGGCCGGCGTCAGCACCTGGCGGGTGGCGAGGGCCAAGAGGGCAGGCGAACCAAACAGGTCGTTGAGGAGCTCCTCGGGCGCCAGCCGGGGCCACATCCGATCGAGAGCGGCGACCACGGCCGGATCCCTACGGACGAGGTTGCCGAACTCGGCGAGCTCCATCTCCTCGCCCTCGGCGCTCGTCCCTCCGCCGATGCCCGTCCGGCGCCCCCGCTCCACGGCGGCGAGGTACTGCTCGTGGAGGGCGCGGTAGAGCAACACCTCGACTTGTCGACGACGGGCGTTGTGGGGCGCGGGCCGGCGTTTGACGGCGTTGACGATGCCGCGGGTGACCCCGGCGCTCACCCGCAGGGACAGGGCGCCGAAGCCGATGACCAGATCCTCCCGACGACCCCGCTGCCGGTCGGACACGGCCTGGGCGAGCACGTTGGCCATGCGGGCGTCACCCTTGACGGTCGCCGCCTCGGGGGTGTCGGCGTGAGTGGGCCGGATGTGGGGCACGAGGCCGCCCAGGGTGGCGAGGGCGACGCCGCTCTCGCCGAGGGAGGGCAGGACCTGGTCGATGTAGCGCAGGAAGAGCTGGTTGGGGCCGACGACGAGGACGCCTTGTTGCTCGAGCGGAAACCGGTGGGTGTAGAGCAGGTAGGCGGCGCGGTGCAGGGCGACGGCCGTCTTACCGGTCCCGGGACCACCTTGCACGACGAGCACACCGGCCAGCTCGGCCCGGATGACCTCGTCCTGTTCGCGTTGGACGGTCGCCACGATATCTCGCATCTGGCCGGACCGGGATCGCTGAAGGGCGGCCAGGAGGGCGCCGGGCCCGACCAGCTCGAGGTCGTCCTCCGTACCCGGCGTGGCGTCGGACCGGAAGAGCTCATCTTCGATGGCAAGCAGCTTGGGTCCGTCCGTCGCGAAGTGGCGGCGGCGTCGCAAGCCCATCGTCGAGCGGCCGGTCGCCCGGTAGAAGGCCTCGGCGACCGGCGCCCGCCAGTCGACGATCAACGGGTCCTGGTCATCGCCCGAGACAGCCAACCGCCCGATGTAGAAGCGCTCGACGCCCTCGCTGCCCTCGCTGTTGACGTCGTCCGTCTCGCGGTCGATGCGGCCGAAGCACAGCGAGGCCCGGCCCAACTCGAGCTGCTCCAGGCGCTGCATCCCGGTCTGGACGAACACGTCTCGCTCGACCCGGGCCTGGTGCGTCCCCCCTCGACTGGCCTCGATCACCGAGTCGCGCAGGTCCGCGGCAGCCCGTCGCATCGCCTCCAGGCGGCGGTAGGCCTGGTCGATGTACGCCTGTTCGGCCGCAAGATCAGGGTGAGTGGCCATGGTGAAATCGCGCCGGCACCCGGCTAGCGCGGACGTAGCAGCCTAGTGGGCCACCAACGGGTGATCAGCGGCTGACGGCGATGACTTCGAGCCGGTCGCCGAAGTTGGGTGCGATCAGCCGCTCGGCGACGTGCGCCGCCTCGAGGGCCTTGACGGCGGTCTTCTCGATGGCCGGGTGGTAGCCGCCCAGCCGCTCGGCGTAGTAGCGGGCGGTGAACACCTTGGCGTGGGTCCGCTCCGACGCCACGCGGAAGCCGTGGGCGTTGAGCATCCTGCGCATCGAAGACCGGGTGAAGTACTGGAGGTGCATGGGCAGGATCGACCACCACCGCCGACCCATCGCCCGGGCGAGCAGGCTGCCGGCATCGGGCACGGTGAGGTAAAAGACGCCGCCTGGCTCCAAGAGGCGGTGCACCTCGTCGAGGGCGGCCGCGGGGTCGACGAGATGCTCGAGCACGTCGCACAACGCAACCGCTCGGAAGCTACCGGCCGCCAGGCCGTGGTCCTCCAGACCAGCGGTCAGGACGCTGATCCCCCGCTCGCGGGCTCGCGCCGATGCCCATGCCGAGGGCTCGACCCCGGTGACGTCCCAGCCGCGCTGCTTGGCGCCCACGAGGAGTGAGCCGGTCCAGCATCCGATGTCGACAAACCGACCCGGAGCGACGACGGCCTCGATCCGGCTCATGGCCCGCAGCGCCGTGGCGACCTGACCGGCTTCCTCCCGGAGGGACACGGGATCGGCGGCGTCGGTGTAGGCCTCCGCCACGGCGCTCGGCGCCGGGTAGACGTCGAGGGTCCCGTGACCGCAGGCCTCACAGACGACGACGGAGCCCGCCGGCCGCCCAAACCGCTCCGAGCTGGGTCGGAAGGCGTCGGCGCTCACCCCACCCTCGGTGCCATCGGCAGGGACGGCGTGCACGACACGGTGGTGCAGCCCGCCGCACACCGGGCAGTGCCAAGCCTCGGCCTCGGCCGAGGCCGAAGCCGAGGCCGCCACGACACCGAGGCCGTCGGCCACGACGTGGTGAGCGGCCTCGGTCCCCAGCCGCGCCGCCTCGCTCATGCCCCGGTCTTGCGGGTAGATCTGAGCGGTCGTCGCCAGGTACAAGCCCCGGATGTGACTGCGCACGGGCGGGATCCGGGCCAGGTGTCCGGTGAGGACGAGCGGCGCGGCGTAGCGCGTGCGGCTCGGATGGACGGCGATCACATCGTCGCGGCGAAATCCCGGAAGGCCCCCGTCGGCGAGGGCGTCCACCCAACGCCACGCTTCTTCCTCGACGTCGACGGTGGCGACAGGGTCGTCCTGGGTGAAGTAGCGGGCCATGTAGGCGAGGTGCTGGCCGCCGTAGTCGGCGGCAGGCACCAGGTTGGTGTGCTCGATGTATGCCGTCAGAGGCAGCCGAGGATCACAGACGTTGACCCAGTAGGTGTCGGTGATCTTGCGTCGCAACTCCAACACGACAGCCATGGCCCCCATGGCACCGATCGCCGCCCACCGCGGGTCCGCCGAGGAGGCCGGCACCAGCGGGGTCAGGCCGGGCAGCGTACCGGCGAAGATGACGGCATCCGCGTCCAGCGGGCCTGCGTCAGTGTCCACGCCGACGACCCGATCGCCGTCGAGGCGGATGGCGAGGGCGGAGGTGCCGAGTTGGAGCTTGACGCCACGCCGGGGCAACTCGGCTTCGAGGGCGTCGAAGAGCTGCCGGAAGCCGCCGCGCAGGTAGCCGAGCTTCTCGTTGCCGCCTTTGCGCGCCGCGGCCCGTTGCTGGAATCTGCCGTACATCCACGCCGCCGGGACGTGATCGGCCGCGGTACCAAACTTGGCTCGGAGCAACGGCTCCCAGATGACCTCCGCGCCGCGGCGCCCGGTCAAACTCGAAAGCCAGTCCATGGCGTAGATGCCGTCGAGGGACTCCCAGTCCTTCCACCGGGCGGTCCGAAGGGCGCCGATCCCCATGTGGACGCGGTCGACGAGCGGCAGCGGGCGAAATCGCAGCAGGTCCAGGGGCGACGTGAAGTCCCACAGGCGGCCGTCGACCAGCATGCCGACGGAGGAGGTGAACCATTCGAGACGGTCGCTCAGCCCCATCTCGTCGATCAGGGAGATGATCTCGTGCTCGTGCGGGAAGATGTGGTGGTAGTAGCGCTCGATGGGGGTGCCCCCGATGTCGAGGCTGACGACCAGGCCGCCGAGGTGATCGCTGCGCTCGGCGAGGACGACATCCACGCCGGCGTCGGCGAGCCGAAGAGCGGCGCTTGCGCCGCCGACCCCGCCGCCAATGACAACGACCTTCACGGTCGAGGCGGCGGAACGGGTGCGGGGCCCGGGCCGAGGGTGCTCAGGCGGTCGTACATGCGGAAGGTCTCGATCATGGCGCGCGCGATGACCGACAGTTTGGCCCCTCGGGCGACGCCGGCCGTGCGGGCCTTGTGGCTGACGCCCACCTCCACGACCGTCTTCCCGGTCCGACCTAGCTTGACCATGACCTCGGTGTTGACGAGCGCCCCCACGCTTTCGATGTCGAGCTCGTCGAGGGCGCTCCGGCGGAACAACTTGAAGGCGCAGTCGATGTCGCGGACGGGCACGTAGAAGAGGACCCGGACGAGACGGTTCCAGCCCCACGCGTTGATCCGGCGCATCAGGGGGTCGGCTCGCTTCTGCCGGTACCCGGCTACCACGTCAACGTGGTCGGCCCAGGGCAGCAGCAACCGGAGGTCCTCCAGATCAAACTGGTTGTCGGCGTCGGTGAAGAAGACGAACTCCATGCCCGCGCTCAGAAATCCTGTGCGCAGCGCATCGCCGTAACCGCGGTTGCGGGCGTGTCGTACGAGGCGCACCTGCGGATGGCGGGTCGCGGCCTCCGTGACAAGCTCGGCCGTGCGGTCGCTGGATCCGTCATCGACGACGATGACCTCGAAATCCGAGCAGTACCGGGTCGCCACGGCGACGCACGCCTCGACGGCCTCGACGATGTTGCCTTCCTCGTTGTAGGCCGGAAGGACAAACGAGATGGCATGGCGCGGGATCGGTGCGGCGGTCACGCTCGGATCGTTGACGACCTGGAGCGGGACGGTGCCCTCAGCGCGGGGACGGTCGTTGCCGGGACTGGTCATGGGGGAGCCTCATCCTACCTGGCAGCGTGGGGCCGCCCTCTTTGGAGGGGAACGCCGACGGCTTGGGGAACTGACGATCGATCTTTGTAGTCTCGGCGGCGTGCCCGACCGCGACGCGCCGTTCCTGCTGGCGTGCCGTCGCCAGCCCGCTCCGCATACGCCGGTGTGGTTCATGCGACAGGCCGGTCGGTCCCTCCCGGAGTTCCGCGCCTTGCGTGACAAGTACTCGTTTTTCGACCTGGTGCGGTCACCGGAGTTGACCGCCGAGGTGACCCTCCAGCCCATCCGCCGCCTGGGCGTCGACGCCGCCATCCTCTTCAGCGACATCATGACGCCGCTGCTCGGGATCGGGCTCGACGTGGAGATGCGCAGCGGTGTGGGACCCGTGATAGCCGAGCCCTTCCGCACGGCCGCCGATCTTGACCGCCTGAGACCCCTCGAGCCCGAGGCGGATCTGGCACCCGTGCTCGAAGCGGTCCGGATCCTGGTCGCCGAGCTCAAGGTGCCGCTCATCGGGTTCGCCGGCGCCCCCTTCACCATGGCGAGCTACCTGGTCGAGGGCGGCCCCTCTCGGGACTACGCCCGGACCAAGGCGCTCATGCTCGGCGACCCCGACCTGTGGGCGCGGCTGCTGGAGCTCCTGGCCGACCTTTCGCTCGCCACCCTTCGCGCCCAGGTGTCGGCCGGGGCGAGCGCCGTGCAGCTGTTCGACAGTTGGGCTGGTGCCCTCTCGCCGGCTGACTACAGCGACCACGTCCTGCCCGCCTCGACCCGGGTCCTGAGCGGCCTGGCCGATCTGGGCGTCCCCCGCATCCACTTCGGCGTGACGACGGGCGAGCTGCTCGGTCTGATGGGCGCAGCCGGTGCCGACGTGGTGGGCGTGGACTGGCGGGTCCCGCTCGACGCGGGCTGGTCACGCATCGGCGATCGGGCCATCCAGGGCAACCTCGATCCGGCCATCCTCGGCGCACCGTGGCCGGTCGTCGCTCGGGAGGCCGACCGGGTCCTCGCGGCCGCGGCCGGGCGGCCGGGACACATCTTCAACCTCGGACACGGGGTCCTCCCCGAGACCGATCCCGACACGCTGGCACGCCTGGTCGAGCACGTGCACAGCCAGACGTTGCGGTGAACGTGACCCGTCTGGCTGTGATCGGAGGCGGCATCTCCGGGCTGGCCGCGGCATGGGAAGCCATCAGCGGCGATCCCTCCTGGTCGGTCACGCTGATCGAGTCCAGCCCTCGGCTCGGGGGCAAGATCGCCACCGAGGAGTTCGCCGGCATCGAGGTCGACATGGGGCCTGACTCCTTCCTGGCCCGGGTGCCTGCCGCCGCCCAACTGGCGCGCGAGGTGGGGTTGGGGGACGAGCTGGTGGCACCGGCGACCGGCCAAGCCTGGTTGTGGGCGCGCCACCGCCTACGGGCGTTGCCTACTGGTTTGGTGCTGGGTGTGCCGGCCGACGTGGCCGCCCTCGCCCGATCGAGCGTGTTGCCCAGGTCAGCCGCGGCCCGGGCCGCGCTCGACCTCGTCCTGCCGGGCCGCCCCGTCGGGGCCGGCGAGGACATCGCCATCGGCGAGCTGATCCGTCGTCGCATGGGCTCGACCGTCCAACTGGGCCTGGTCGATCCGTTGCTGGGGGGTATCAACGCCGGCCACACCGATCGGCTCAGCGCCGCCGTCGTCGCGCCCCAGTTGCTCGCCGCCGCCCGTCGCGATCGCAGCCTGCTCCGCGGCCTGCGCGCCGCGGGTACGTCGGGCACGGCGAGCGGGGCGGTGACGTCGACGACGGGAGCCGCGGCGCCGGTCTTCCTGACCGTGCGGGGCGGGCTCCAACGGTTGGTCGAGGCTCTGGGCCGACAGATCGCGGCCTCACCCGGGAGCGAGGTCATCACCGGCGAGGCGGCGGTCGGCCTCGAGCGTGGCGTGGACAACGGCTGGTCCGTCCGGCTCACCGGCGGGCGGTCCGTCGAGTGCGCGGCGGTGGTGATGGCGTGCCCGCCGGCGGCCGCCGCTCCCCTGCTGGCGCCCCTGAGTCCCCCGGCGGCGACGAGCCTTCGACTGATCACGACCTCCTCGGTCGCCCTGACCCTGCTGGCCTACCCGGAGACGACGTTGCCGGCCCCCCTCGTCGGGAGCGGCTTCCTCGTCCCCCGCACCGAGCGCCGGGTCCTGACGGCGGCGAGCTGGCTGGGGCCGAAGTGGCCCCATCTCGCCACCCCCGGCCGCGTCTTGATCAGAGCGTCAGCCGGACGTGTCGACGACGGACGGGCCCTGGCCATGGACGATGACCAGCTCACCGATCGGGTGCACATGGAGTTGGCGAGCGCCATGGGTCTGCGGCGCAAACCCCTCGAGGTCAGGGTCCACCGCTGGCCCGACGCCTTCCCCCAGTTCGCCGTCGGACATCTCGACATGGTCGCCGGCCTCGAGGCCCGCATCAGCCGGGACGCCCCCGGCGTTGCGTTGGCCGGCGCCGCACTGCGCGGCGTGGGCATCGCCGCTTGCATCACCGGCGGCCGGGCCGCCACCGCCCGCCTCCGCGATGGCGAGTGAACGCGGCCGTCAGAGAAGACCCTCGGCGACGAAAAGACGGCGCAAACCACCCGCCATCGTCGTCGAGCATGCGCCCGGCAAGAGTCGCCGCAGCCGCGTGGCGTCGGCCTGGAGGACGGGCCGGTCCGACGGTCGGAGCCTGGCCGGGTTGACCTCGACGGTGATGGGGCTGCCCAGGAGCTCAGCCATGACATCGATCACGTCCGAGCCCGAATAGCTCGCACCGGTCCCGACGTTGACGGTCCCGCCGGAAGCGTCGGAGGCGGCGAGGGCGACGACCACGTCGGCGAGATCGTCGACGAAGACGTAGTCGCGCTTGGCAGCCAGATTGCCGAGTCGGAGGACTCGACCCGACTGCAATTGACCGCAGATCTCCGGGATGAGGTGGGGGTTGGTCTCGCCGGGGCCATAGACGTTGAAGAAGCGGGCGATGATCGGGTCGACCACACCCTCGGCCGCGGCCAACCGGACCAGGGACTCGGCGGCCAGCTTCGACAGGCCGTAGACGTTGTCGGGGTTGGTCGGCGCATCCTCGTCGTGGGGCGCCTCCTGGGGCCGATACACGTCGGCCGTGGACGCGAGCACGAAGCGAGGGGCGACGGGAAGGCTGCGAAGCCCGTCGAGCACGTGCTGGGTGCCGAGCACGTTGACGGCGAGGGTGTCGGCGGGGTGGGCCCGGCACAACGGGATGAAGTGGATGGCCGCCAGGTGGACGCAGACGGCCGGCTCGGCCTCGCCGATCGCCGCAGCCGTCGCCGCTGCGTCGCGCAGGTCGACCTCCCGGACCACGAGGCCGCCGGTCCCATCGAGGCCGGCCAGTCGGTCGGCAGAGCCGGCGGCGAAGTTGTCGAGGACCGAGACGGCGGCACCCGCCTCCAACAACCTCCGCACGACCGGCACCCCGATGAAGCCCGCCCCACCGGTGACAAGCACGGATCGGCCCGACAGCGACCCCGGCTCCGTCACCGGGACGGATAGCTGTCGCGGTGAGCGGATAGGCTCATGGGTCCCGGACCCTACCCCAGGGTGGCGCGGCCACCGTCATGCGCATCGCCTTCCTGACCGACTTTTACCTTCCCAACACCGGCGGCCAAGAGACCCGCTTCGCCGAATTGGCCACCCGGCTGGTCGGTCGGGGTCACGAGGTGACGGTCATGTGCGTGCGGCACGCAGCCGATCTGCCCACCGTCGAGATGCGCGACGGGGTCCGGGTCCTGCGCCAGCCGCTGTCGTTGCGCTACGACGAGCCGCGGATCGACGCCTTCGGTCGCAAGCCTCTTGCCACCATCCGATTCGCCTGGGCGACCCGGCGAGTGTTGCGGGCGCAACGCTTCGACCTCGTCTACTTCAACCAGTGGCCGGGACTGCACATCCTCGCCGCCCCCGCAGCCGTCCGGCGCGCCGCGGCCATCGACTGGTGTGAAGTGCGGGGCGGCGTGGTGTACGGGACGGTGCAGCGCCGCTTCCCTCGCCTCGTGCGATTCAACTTCTGTGTCAACGGTCAGGGCGCCGAGGAGCTGTCGGCCCAAAGCGGCGTCACGGTCGAATACCTTCCCAGCGGCGTCGTCACCGAGCGCTACCGGAGCCTGCCCCGCTCCCAACGCGAGGGTCTGCTGTTCATCGGCCGCCTCACCGACAGCAAAAACCTGCCTCTGCTGATCCAGGGATTCGGCGAGCTGTGGGAGCGCGGGTGGCGCCAGCCGCTCCAGATCGGCGGCGACGGTCCCCTCCGGGACCAGCTTCGCCGCGACGTCGATGCCCTGCCCGACGGCGCCCGGCAGGCCGTGAGGCTGCTCGGCCGGGTGAGCGACGAGGACAAGATCGACCTTTTGTCCCGCTCGGCCGTCCTGCTCCTGCCGAGTCGCCGCGAGGGTTTCCCGGTGGTCGTCGCCGAGGCGATGGCCAGCGGGCTACCGGTGGCGACCGTCGACACCGCCGGCAACGGCACGGCCCACGTCGTCCGCAGCTACGGCAACGGGATCGTCGGAGCCGACACGCCGGCGGGCGTGGCCGACGCCGTCTTGGCGACCATGGAACGCTGGGAGGAGCTGTCGGCAGCCGGCCTCTCAGCCGTCCCCCAGCTTCATTGGGACGCTGTCCTCGACCGTCTTCTCGAGAGGGTCAGCCTCTGACGGAGGAGGCCACCGACCCTGGGCCGTGCGCGTCATAGCCCCCCTTGTCCCAACCGCGGCGACGACGACGGAGCCGACCTGCCCACCGACGGGCCGCCATCGGGCCGCTCGCGGCGGCATCCGTCCATCGCCGCAGTCGCTGATCGAGCCCTGACCCCGGCCAGCGATACAGCCGCCAGATGCGCCGGTAGGGCATCTGCGGATTGAGCTTCACCCCGGCCCAGTGGGTGATCAGCACGTCGGTGTCGAGGTAGGGGATGTGGAGGACGGGCCGACCGCCATCTCTGTTGAGGCCGAACGGCTTGTTCCACACGATGCCGCCGGCGAGGTAGCCGCCCGAAAGACCCCCGACGCGGTGCGCCTGCTCGAAGGCGGCCACCGGGATGAGGTGCGACTCGAAGTAGTGACTGATGAACGTCTGGTCCGAATAGAGGATCTCGTCGCGGTACGGCTCGATGGCGGTGGCGAAGGCGTCGACGTCGGCCTCGCTCATCAGGCCGCGCCGAGCCGCCCAGACGCCGGTGGTGATGCCCTCCGTCCATGCCGTCGATCCTCCCCGCTCACGAAGCTGAGACCCTGGCGCGTAGACGGCGCTGAACGGCGCCCCATGCATGTAGGTCAGGTCGGACCCAGTGGCATCGAGCGTGTCGAGGATGGGCCCCAGATCGCACGTGACGATCACGTCGGCGTCGAGAAAGACGAACTCGTCAAACGGCCCCCAGAATGTCGCCAGCTTCCGGAACACGCCCGGGGGAAGACCGTCACCGCCCGACGAGGGCCGCAGTCGGCGACCGATGCCATCGAGGCGGGCCAGCGTCGGGTCGTCGAGGACGGAGAAGCCGTACCGGGTGGCGAGATCGGCGAGTCGCGTGGATCGGTCGTCAAACGGGATGCAGCAGATGGGGAGGGTCGGATTCCAGGCGCGAACACTCTCGAGGAGCGCGATCACCCATTCGATGTACGGGTCGTTGGCGAGGAAGTAGACCCCCCGCGAGCGCTCCGTCACCTCCCGAAGCGTAGTGGGGCCCCTAACTAGTCCGATGGGGCCATTGCACAATGGTCGTTGTCAGCAGCCCCTGGCGCGGGGAGAGTGGTTGGTGCATGACCACGTCCGACATCACGCGCGCATCGATCCTGGCTCGCCTCTTCGGTGACGAGCCGGTCCCGGTCGGCCTCACCACCGAGGTGCTGCGGACGCGCGATGTGGCCGAGGCCTTCCAGGTGTCCGAACGGACCATTGTCGAGTGGGCCAGGCGGGGCCGCATCCCGTCGATTCGCACGCCTGGGGGCCACCGCCTGTACCCGGCTGACAAGATCCGCGAGATTGCGCGAGACGCCCAGGAGGGCAACGGGACCCTACGGCCTTCGGAGGGTCCGACTCAGTAGCATCGGCCGTCGTTGCTGGGACTCCTGACCTCACTGTGAGCGCGGCGGGGCCGCCGCGTCCCGCCGTCGGCTTCTTCCGCCGCCGTCGTCATGCCGTCCGGATGGCGGCGTTGTACCTCGTCTTCGTGGGCGTGCACCTCGCCCTGTCGCGGCCGATGGCCGGCCCGGTGATCGAGACCGACGAGGCCGGCTACCTGGGCGTGGCCAGCCTGCTCGCCCGCGGCACCGGCCTCATCTACGAGGGCGCGCCCTACCACCCCGGGTACGGGGCCCTCCTGTGGCCGATCGAGCGACTGACCGCCAACCCCGACATCCTCTATCGCGCCGCCCTCGTGACCAATGCGCTGGCCCTCAGCAGTCTCGTCGTCGCCGCGTATCTGCTCACCGGGTGGCTGGTCAAGCCCGAGGCCAAGCTGCTGCGAACGGTGATCTCCGTGCTCGTCGGCATCTATCCGCCTTTCCTCGCCTACGGCAACGTCGCCATCGAGCTCAGCGTCTTCGTCCCGCTCTGCCTCTTCGCCGGCGTGGCCGTGGCGTGGGCGGCGAGCCGCGAGAGCATCGGACGGTGGGGGCTCGCCGGTCTGGTGGCGGGCGCGACGTTCGCGGTGCACCCGGTCGGCGGCTTCGTCGTCCTGGCCGTGCTGATCGTTGCCGGTGGGGCCCGTCGGCCCTGGATCGTCCGCGTGCGCGCCCTCGTCGGGGTGCTCGCCGGCACAGAGGTGACCGGCCTCTTTGGGACGTTGCTCATCAATCGGGTCGTCCACTACCAGGCCGTCCATCTCCTGCGCCGCGGTGCGATCATCGGCCGCGGGGTAGGCGTTGCCATCGCCAACCCGACGGCCATCAGTCGCTCAGCCGCGGTGGTCGCGGCCATCAGCCGCAACGGTTTCGTCCGGGACCACGGCCCGCTGTTGGGCTACGAGATCGCCGGCCAGCTGTGGTACTTGATCGTGGGCAGCGTCGGGCTCGTGGTGATCGGATCGATCATCGCCACGCGAGATGTCTGGCGGGTCTACGTCCACCGGTCCCTCGAGCCCGCCGACGTCATCGGGGCCTTCGCCGGGCCGCTGCTGACGACGTCGGTGCTCTTCTCCGCCCAGCGCTACATCGTGGGTGCCAACGGCGGCGGTCAGGCCGACGGGTTGATCTACGGGCGGTACAACGACCAGGTCGTCGCCGTGGTCCTGGTCCTCGGGCTGACCCAATTGGCCCGGATGTCGACCGTGAGTTGGCGAACGGCCCTCGCGTGGAGCGGTGCCATCGTGGCCGCCACCGCGGTCTGCGGCCTGGCGCTGGTCGAAGGCCGAACGGCGCGGGCGCTCGACGCCCCGATCGTCTACGCCAACGTCTTTGCGCTCGACCCGATACTGCATCTGTTCGGACGGGTGGACGTCGGTGCCATCAGCCTCATCGGGGTGGTGGCGGCTGTCGCCATCGTGGCCCTTGCCCGATGGAAGGCGCTCGCCGCCGTCGCCCCGTTCCTGCTGGTGGCCGGCCTGGCGTCAGGGATCTACAGCACCCGCGCCCTGACACGCGAGTCCGTCGACCGCACGCAGCAGCGGGTCATCCTCCATGCTCTCGCCATCGTCGAGCGAGTCGCGGGCCGCCCGACCTGCATCGGTTATGACCTGCCCATCGAGAACAATTGGACCACCAGCACCGATCAGCTCTACCTCCCGAGGACCGTGTTTCACCGTTTTGACAGCTTGACGGGGGAGGCGCCGTGCTCGGAGCTGGCGCTGTCTCAAAGCCTCGACCTGGCCATGGTCTATCCGGGCGCCCGTCTGATGGCCCTCGAAAACTCCAATCCGGTCCGCCTCTGGGTCTTGCCCGGTCATGTGCAGGATGCGCTCGCTCGCGCCGGCGATCTCCTACCGGCGGGATTCCCCACGGAGCTACCGGACAGCGCCTATGCGTCGGAGATGCTGCTCGTCGGTCCCGCCCCCGTGCACGGCCTCGCACCAGGCGCGGCGACGACCATCAGCGTTCGGGTGTCCAACGTGGGGACGGGTTCGCCGTGGCCCAGCAGCGGCGGGTTCACGAGCGGGTCCGGATGGGTGAGCATCGCCACCGCGTGGCGGCCGGTCGGCACTCCGCCGGGATCGTTCTCCCATCTGCTCGCCACCGGCGTGCGCACCGAGTTCAGCGAGCCTCTCTGGCCGGGGGAGAGCGAGATCCAAGCGATCAAGCTGAAGGCGGTCAGCGCCGCTGGCGTGCCTCTCCCGCCAGGGCGCTATGACGTCACGATCGGACTCGTGCAGGAGGGGCTGACGTTCTTCGCGGCTCACGGCGACCGCCCCGTCGTGTTGGTGATGGAGGTCGTCTGAAACTTCACCTTCCGCGGCGGGGCCGAGTCGCCGTGCCCGCTCTCGTCGCCGGGCTGCTGACCGCCATGTCGGTACCCCCGATGGGCTTCTGGCCGCTCGGCATCGTCGGCCTCGCGCTGCTCGGAGCCCTCCTCTCCGGTCAGCGCGCCCGCACGCGGGCCCTCATCGGCTTCCTCGGCGGCATGGGCCTGTACGGGGTGACCATCTCGTGGTTCACCGAGTTCAACTTCGCCGGCGGCGTCGTGGCCATGATGGTCGAGGCGGCCTTCCTCTGCGTGGCCGCACTGGTGACCCCGCCGGGCCGCGGCCGCCGGGCCGGGTGGGTGGGCGCCGTCGTCCTCCAAGAGTGGGTCCGCAACCACTTCCCCTTCGGCGGCGTCCCTCTCGGCGGGATATCCCTCGGCCAAGCCGCCGGCCCTCTGGCGCCCGCGGCGCGCATCGGCGGCGAGTTGCTGCTGACCGGCGTGACCGTTCTCGCCGCGGTCGGTCTGGAGGGTTTGGTCGTCGGGGCGATCAGGCAGAAGCGGGGAATGTTGCCCGTGTGGTCGGCGGCCATATTCCCCGCCTGTGCCGTCGTCGCCGCCATCGCACTGCCCGTCGCCGGCATCAATGCCCCGGGCGGCCGGGACGTCGCTTCACTCCGTGTCGCGCTCGTCCAGGGCGGCGGGCGGCGCGGCCTGCGGGCGATCGACAACCCGGCCTCGCTCGTCCTCGCCCGTCAGCTCGCCGCGTCGAAGCTCATCCGGGGGCCGGTCGACCTCATCTTGTGGCCCGAGGACGTGATCGCCCTCCAAGGTCCGGTCGTGGGGTCGGAGGCTGCGGTCCAAGTCGGCCAGGTCGCCGTGGCCAACCATGCCGTCCTGCTGGCCGGCGTCACCGAGGACGTCGGCACCGACTCTTTCCGCAACGCCGAGGTCGTCTGGGATGACAGGGGCCAGATCAGCGGGCGCTACGACAAGGTGCACCGGGTGCCGTTCGGCGAGTACGTCCCGGGGCGGGCGCTCATCAGTCATTTCGTGTCGCTCAGCGTCATCCCGCGTGACGCCATCGCCGGCCATGGCACCGGCGAGCTGCCCACCCAGGCCGGTCCGGTCGGGATCGTGATCTCGTTTGAGATCTTCTTCTCGGGGCGGGCTCGCTCGGCCATCGGCGCCGGCGGCCAGGTTTTGCTGGCGCCGACCAATACCGCCTCGTACCGCAACACCCAGGTGGCCACCGCGGAGATCGCCGCCGACCGGATCCGGGCGTGGGAGACCGGCCGCGACGTGCTCATGGCCGCCCCGACGGGCTTCAGCGCCGTGCTCGACTCCCGGGGTCATCTGCTCGAGCGATCACGCCTGGGCGCCGAGCAGGTGCTGGAGGCCACGGTCCATCGGCGGACGGGGCGCACGCCTTATCTGCGGTGGGGCGACGTCCCCGCCCTGGCGGGGGCCGGACTGCTGATCGGAGGGGCGGTCGCGCTCTCGCTACTTGACCGATCGGTCAACTCCGGCAAGCCTTAGCTCCTTATGCCCCCCGGCTCCCCTCCCCCGGCCGCGCCGCGGGGCGGCCCCGAGAGCCTGCGGATCGCCTACCTCGTCTACCGCGGCAACCCGCATTCCGGGGGGCAGGGCGTCTACACCCGGCACCTGACGCGCGAGCTCGTCAGTCTGGGACATCAGGTCACCGTGCTCGGGGGCCAGCCCTGGCCCGTCCTCGACGAAGGCGTGGGTTGGGTCCCCATCCCCTCGCTCGACCTGTACCGCGAGCCGGACCCCTTCCGGGTGCCCAAGCCCCGCGAGTTCCGCTCGCTGGTGGACCTCGGGGAGTTTGGGCTGATGTGCACGGCGGGCTTCCCCGAGCCGTGGTCATTCAGTTTGCGGGCCCGTCGGGTGCTGAAGCAGCGGCTGGGCGACTTCGACCTGATCCACGACAACCAGTGCCTGGGCACCGGGCTGCTCGGCATGCTCGACGACGGCTGGCCCCTCCTGGCCACGCTCCATCATCCGATCACCGTCGACCGTGACCTCGAGTTGGCCGACAGCCATTCGCTCTACCGGCAGATGACCCTGCGCCGTTGGTATGGCTTCCTGCGCATGCAAATGAGGGTGGCCGCCCAATTGCCGCGGATCGTCACCGTGTCCAAGTCGTCGGCCCGCGACATCACGGCACAGATGAAGGTGCCGGCCGATCGGCTGCATGTCGTCCCCGTTGGCGTCGACCATGAGCGCTTCCGCCCCATCGCCGGCGTGACCCGCAACCCCCACCTGTTGATCACGACGGCATCATCCGACGTCCCCCTCAAAGGGCTGGTGCCGCTACTGGAGGCCCTCGCCAAGGTGCGCACCGAGCGACCGGTCGAGCTGATCGTGATCGGCAAGCAGCGCAAGGGCAGCAAGATCCCGGCGACCCTGGCGCGGTTGGGCTTGCAAGACTCCGTGCGGTTCGTGACGGGCATCGACGACGAAGGTCTCGTCCGGCTGTACAACGAGGTGGCTGTCGCCGTCGTCCCGTCCCTCTACGAAGGTTTCTCGCTGCCGGCCATCGAGGCCATGGCCTGCGGGACACCCCTGGTGGCAACCACCGGCGGCGCCCTGCCCGAGGTCGTCGGGACCGACGGTGACACCGGGCTACTCGTCCCGCCCGGCGATGTCGGGGCCCTCGCCGACGCGCTGCTGCGCATCCTCGACGATGACGGGCTGCGCAACCGCCTCGGGGCCGCCGGCCGCCAGCGCGTGCTTCGCAAGTTCACGTGGCGGGCAACGGCCGTCGGCACGGTCGAGGAGTACCGCGCCCTGCTCGCCTGCGGCCCCGGCGCCTCGCGCCGGGTACCCCGAGGCGCCGCCGCTCCCGTCCCGCTGACCTTGGGCCGGCCTCGACCCGAGCCGGAGCTGTAGCGGATGCTCACCGTCGACTACCGACGCCTGGGCCTCGCGCCAGGTCACCGCTTGCTCGATCTCGGGTGCGGCGCCGGGCGACATGCCTATGAGGCGCTGCGCCGCGGCGCCAAGGTCGTCGCCTACGACCTCGACACGGCCGAGGTCAAAGACACGGCCACACTGCTCGCCGCCATGATCGAGACGGGCGAGGCGGGAGCCGGCGCCGTGGGTACGGCCGTCAACGGTGACGCCCTCCACCTGCCGTTCGGCGACGGGTCCTTCGATCACGTCATCGCCGCCGAGGTACTGGAGCACATCCCGGCCGACACCATGGCCATCGCCGAGTTGGCTCGCGTCCTCCGACCGGGCGGCACCATCGCCGTCACCGTCCCCCGCTGGGGTCCGGAGCTCGTCAACTGGGCGCTGTCGGACGAGTACCACTCGGTACCGGGTGGCCACATCCGGATCTATCGGGCTTCCATCCTGTCGGCCCGGCTCGGAGCAGCCGGATTGGACGTGACGGGCCGTGGGTACGCGCACGGTTTGCACAGTCCGTACTGGGCCCTGCGGTGCGCCGTCGGCGTCAACGATGACGAGCATCCGTTGGTGCGCGCCTACCACCAGGTCTTGTGCTGGGACATCGAGCGCACGCCCGTCGTATCGACGGCGACGAGGGCAGCCGACGCCATCCTGACGCCGTGGATCGGCAAGAGCATCGTGCTGTACGCGACCAAGCCGAGTACGACGCATGGCTGACCACGGGCTGGTCGACGTACCGGGGATCATCACCGCCGCCGAGCTCGATCTGACCGTCTCGAGCATCGCCGCCCTCCAGTTGCCGACGGGCATGATCCCGTGGTTTCCCGGTGGGCACGCCGACCCCTGGAATCACGTCGAGGCGGCCATGGCCCTCGTCCTGGGCGGACGGGTGGCTGAGGCAGAGGCGGCCTACGGATGGTTGGCGGACATCCAGCTCGACGACGGGTCCTGGTACAACTACTACCTGGCCGATGCTGTCGAAGAGTGGCGCCGCGACACCAACGTGAGCGCCTACATCGCCACCGGCCTGTGGTTTCACACCCTGGTGACCGGTGACGACAGCCTCCTGGCCCGACTGTGGCCGGTGGTGGAGCGCGCCATGGACTTTGTCACCGGACTGCAATGGGAGAGCGGCGAATTGTGCTGGTCGATCGAGCCGTCCGGCTCCCCAGCCGAGTACGCCCTCCTGACCGGCTCGTCGTCGGCCTATTTCAGCCTGCGCTGCGCGGTGGCGGCGGCCGAAAACCTCGGCTTGGAGCGACCGGACTGGGAGCTGTCGGCCGGCCGACTGGCCCACGCCATCGCCCACCGACCGGAGGCGTTCGCCGACAAGCGCCGCTGGGCCATGGACTGGTATTACCCGGTGCTGTGCGGGGCCCTCAGCGGCGAGGTAGGAAGGGCCCGCCTGACCGAACGATGGTCGGAGTTCGTCATGGAGGATCTGGGGGTGCGCTGCGTCAGCGACTCGGCGTGGGTCACGGCGGCGGAGACGGCTGAGTGTGTGATGGCCTTGGACGCGGTCGGCATGAGCGACGAGGCGCGCACGTTGCTGGCGTGGATCCAGCACCTGCGCAGCGACGACGGCTCCTACTGGACGGGCTGTGTCTACCCGCAGGCCGTGCCGTTCCCGGCCGACGAGCAGAGCACGTATACGTCGGCGGCCATCGTCCTGGCCGCCAACGCGCTCGCCGGGACAGGGCCATCCGCCGGACTGTTCCGCGGCGAGGGTCTGCCCTCCCGGATGGACCTGGCCGAGAGCGATGAAGCCTTGGCCCGACCGGCCCAGCCGGAGGCCTGAGCAGCCGGTCTGAGCGGGCGGCCTTCGGGCCTTCGAGGGAATTTCCGCCCATCAGGGGTCGAACCTCCCCGGCAGCGTCAACAAATTGGATGGGGGCTCAGGAATCGGCCGGCGGTGCCGACCCCGTTTCATGGAACCCGCTTCTGACCACCCGTGGCACCGCCGACGCAAGGGCGGGATGGCCGCAATCTTGGTGCTGGTCTCAGCGATCCTGCTGCCAGTCGTGGCCGAGGGCAGCTCACCCTCCCTGGCCGGCGCCAACTCCCGCCTGGCGTTGCGGACCACGACGACGACCAGCACCACCATCCCCCCTCCGTCGGTGACGACCATCGCTGGTGCTCCCAACACACCAACGGCGGCCCGCGCGACCGCATCGACGACGGGCACATCGACCCTCGTGAGCTGGGTGCCCGCCACGAGCGGCTCGACGGCGGTGACGTTCACGGTGCAGGTGTACAGCGGCGGCACCCTCGAGAGTCAGGGCTCGTGCACCCTGTGCACCTCGCTCTCCGTGCCGGGCCTGACGCCGGGCACGACCTACGAATTCCTCGTCTACGCCTCGGACGCCGCCGGCAACAGCGGCTGGATCTGGACCAACTTCGTCGTCGCCCAGAGCGGCTGTGCGGGCGGCGTGAGGTACTGCATCACCGCCAACGCGAGCAGCGCGACCGGCCCGGTCCAGCACATCGCGTCCGGCCTGCTCAACAGCCTCAATACCACCATGCCCTCGACGCTCGCTCCCCTCCATATCCTCAACTGGCGTGTCGGCGTCGCCGCCGCCAGCGCCGACCCTGCCGACTGGTACTGGGGCGACTACGACGCCGCCGTGGCGGCCGGCGCCAAGGTGACCGTCGTGATCAGCAACGCGTGGTACGAGGAGACCAACGACGGATGCGGCGCTCCGTCCCCGGCCTGCGGTGCCGCGACGCCGTGGTCGGAGTTGTCCAACTACCAGGGCTTCGTGACCTGGTACGTCCAGCAGTTCGAGAGCACGGGACGCCGTCCGGCCTACTGGGACATCCAAAATGAGCCCGATGCGGAGCACGTGCCGGGGGACTACTTCGACACGCAAAACGCCGAGACGGCGACCGTCCCCAACCTCCTCTCGC
>Ga0302326_10005057_pt1 | contig 30234 bp, 33 predicted proteins | sample Palsa_T0_3_FD_202264 | JGI IMG/M metagenome (GOLD analysis project Ga0302326, IMG submission 202264) | Peat permafrost microbial communities from Stordalen Mire near Abisko, Sweden - Palsa_T0_3 | ecosystem: Environmental > Terrestrial > Soil > Palsa > Peat permafrost | place: Sweden: Abisko... | reverse complement strand
GGAAGGTCTGTTCCCGAGCCAGCGCACGATGGACGAGAATGGGCTCGCTGGGCTGGAGGAAGAACGCCGCCTCGCTTATGTCGGGCTGACGCGCGCGCGCAAGCGCATCCGCATCTTCTTCGCCGCCAACCGCCGCGTGCACGGCAATTGGCAAAGCTCGCTGCCCTCGCGCTTCATCACCGAGCTTCCGGAAGAGCATGTCGATACGGTGGTCGATGAAGGCTTCTATGGCGGCTATGTCGGCTTCCGCGACAATGCCGCGAATGCGGGTTTCGCGAGTTCCTATGACAGCCCGGGCTGGCGGCGCGCCCAGGCCAATCGCGCGTCAAATACCGTTCGCACACGTCCACCCCTCATAGAGGGGCAGGCCCACGTCGTGCAGACGACCGATCCGCGATCTTCGGCCTATAGTAATGGCGACCGCATCTTTCATCAGAAATTCGGCTATGGCCGCGTCGCTTCGGTCGAGGGCAACAAACTTACCGTCGATTTCGACAAGGCCGGCACCAAACGCGTCATCGACGACTTCGTGACGCGAGCGTGACCAGTGAGCACGTAGGAAACCGGCTGCCTTACTTCTTGCAATCCATTGGCGCAGCGGACGTCAGCGCCCGATCGCCCGGGAAACTGAAGGCATGACCGAGCGCTTTGGATGGCGATTGCCGCTCGAACCAGGGCAATAGCGCCTCGTTCTGCAAGGTGTAGAGCTTGGGTAGTCCGTTCAGGCTGCCCCACTGATCATAGAATTGCAGGTCCGCCGGCGCATCTTCGATGGCGTCGCCGACTTCGATAAATCGCTGAAAACACCTGTTGCGGTCGAACGCGTCGCCCCATTGCTGCGTCAAGCTCGTCCCCAGGGGATCGTGAATCACTTCGGCCACTTCATGGCTCAGCGTTGCGGCGTTGGGCGAAGGAATGCCGAGCGCATCGCCTGCACCCTCCAACCAGGAATTGTAAATATAAACGAGCGCCTGCGATTTCTGATTGGCGTAGAGAAAGGAATGATAGCCGAATGCGTCATGTTCCAGCGCATTGTAAGTATTGAAAATCACGAGCACGCTGGGAGACGAGAAATCCCGTGTCCATTGCGCGAGCGGCTTGTCGATGACGGAATCGTCCTTGATGATCGCCAGCAATTTACCGGATTTGGCCTGCACGACCTGAACCGAGCCCTTGGGCGCGGTAATGTCGAGCGTCTGCGCGACGCTGGGAGAAAGAACGGTTCCCCAGGAATGCGCCGCTTCTGGGAATTCGGTATGCAGCATTGCATCGCCGAATTGCCGCACCCCGCTGTCATAGAACGACGGATAGAAAATAGGGCTGCCCTCGACGCTGGCGGTGGCCTTCGACGCGTCCAGCACGAGAGGCTTTCCGTTGACAAGGTAATCAGGAACGGTGAGGCGGACCGGCACAATGACCGTGAGAACCACCGTCTGCTTGCGGGAACTGGGGTGCGATCCAACGAAGGTATAGCTGAATTGCTGGTTCTTGATCGAGAACTCTTCCGTCCAGGTCGGCAGCGTGACGAGCGCGCCGTCCGCGAGCGATTTTCGGACGCTGTCCAATTCCGCCGCGCTGTGGAATTCCCCGATATTGCGATAGCCGGGATTTGGCTTCGAATCGACGGACGCAGCGGCCTCGGGCGTCTTAAATCCAGACTGCTCCTGCGCCAGGGCCGGACCAGCCGCGATCAGAAGCAAAGCCGTGACGGCGGCGATTGCGCTGCGCATTTTCCCCTCCCTGAACGATGCGCGCCACCATGGCCGCGACTACAGGCTGGCACTATACACACCTAACCGTGGCTTTGTCAGGGCGCGGAACATATGGTGAATGAAAAAATGCCCGGTCCACCTCTCTGGAAGGCATCCGTCACATCCCGGAAAGAAGACGCACAGGATGTAGCGGCCCTGTTCGAGATAACACCGCCTGTCCCGCAGGCCGTCCTGATCGACGAGGAGCCGTTCGGCGAGCATGCCACGGTAGAGGCGCTGTATGCGCAAAAGCCGGACGGCGAACTGATTTCGCGGCTCTCCGGACGCCAGGTGCACGTCTCACTCCTGCCCGATCAGGACTGGATCAAGCTCTCCCATGAAGGGTTGCCGCCCGTGCGTGCGGGCCGGTTCTTCGTCTACGGCGCCCATGATGCCGGTCAGGTTCCGCTCGCCGTCATTCCCATTCGCATTGAGGCGGGGCTTGCCTTCGGGACGGGCCATCATGAAACGACCGCCCTCTGTCTGGCGCTCATGAACGATCTCGCCAAGCGGAAAAACTTCGAAAAAACCCTCGATCTGGGTTGTGGAACAGGCCTGCTCGCGATCGGCGCCGTGAAGCTGTGGCGCAAGAAAGTGCGTGCCAGCGACATTGACCCGGTGGCCGTCGGTGTCGCGCGCGAGAACTCCCAGGCGAATGGCGTGGCCCCCTGGGTCGACGCGGTCGTAGCCGACGGCCTGGGAAATCCCGCCCTCACGGCGGCGGCCCCTTACGACCTGATAATTGCCAACATTCTCGCAGGACCACTCACGCGGCTCGCCCCCCAGATTGCGCCCAGCCTGGCCCGGCGCGGCGCACTGATCCTTTCCGGCCTGCTGGGCGGCCAGGAAAACCTCGTCCTTGGCTTCTATCGGCATCGTGGGCTCATACTGCGCGAAATCCGCCGCGACGGCCCGTGGTCGGCACTTTTGCTTGAGAGGCCGTGACGGGCGGGCTAACGTCGCCGGATGGACAAAAACGCCCCCTTCCAAAGCTTCGAAGACCAATCCGATGCCGCGACCTGCGCCCCGCGATTGGCCGCCTTGCGCGCAGAATTCGACCGCCTTGGTCTCGACGGTTTCGTCGTGCCGCGCTCCGATGAGCATCAGGGCGAATATGTGCCCAAGCGTGCCGAGCGCCTGGCCTGGCTCACATCTTTCACAGGTTCGGCCGGCGCGGCCGTCGTGTTGCGGGATCGCGCCGCCATTTTTGTGGACGGCCGCTACACCTTGCAGGTGCGCCAGCAGACCGACACGAAATTGTTCGAACCGCGCGATCTCATCGCGGAGGGACCGGCAGCGTGGATCGAAACGAACGCGCACCCGGGCGCCCGGCTCGGTTACGACCCCTGGCTGCATACGGAAGCAGGCGTCGAAAGCCTGCGAGCAGCGGTGGACAAGGCAGGTGCGCAACTCGTCTCTTGTCCGGCCAACCCCATCGACGCCGCCTGGAAGGATCAGCCGCCACCGCCCCTGGCCAAAGCCGTTCCCCATGCATTCGCGCTTTCCGGCGAGTCCGCCGAATCGAAGCGCACCCGCATCGCCGAGGATGTGAAAGAACTGGGCGCCGATGCGAGTGTCATCACGCTTCCCGATTCCGTTTGCTGGCTGCTCAACATTCGCGGCGGTGACGTGTCGCATGTTCCGCTGGCGCTCTGCTTCGCGATTCTGAATGCCGACGGCTCGACCGATCTTTTCATGGATGCACGAAAGAGCTCGCCCGAACTCGTTCAGCATCTCGGCAATGCCGTTCGCCTGCGCGAGCCGGGCGAATTTCAAACCGCCCTCGACGCTCTCAAGGGCAAAACGGTCGTCGTCGATCCCTATACGTGCGCATCGGCCATTTTCGATCGTCTGCGCAAGGCAGGCGCGGCCATCCGGCGCGCTCCCGACCCCTGCCAATTGCCAAAAGCCTGCAAGAACGCCGTCGAAATCGAAGGCATGCGCCAGGCGCACATTCGCGATGGTGCAGCGCTGACGCGTTTTCTGGCCTGGATCGCACGCGAGGCGCCGAAGGGCCATCTCACCGAAATCGAAGCCGCAGAGGCGCTGGAGGGATATCGCCGCGCGACGGGGGCGCTCTCCGACCTGAGCTTCGATTCCATTTCAGGCGCGGCGCCGCACGCCGCCATTCCGCATTACCGCGTGACGCGGTCGAGCAATCGCCGGATCGCCCGCAACGAAATCTTTCTCATCGATTCCGGCGGACAATATCCCGACGGCACGACGGACGTGACGCGCACGATGATCGTGGGGCAGCCAAGCGCGGAGATGCGCGACCGTTTCACCCGCGTGCTCAAGGGACATATCGCGCTGGCGACGTTGCGGTTTCCCGAAGGCACGACGGGTACGGCACTCGACGCTTTCGCGCGCAAGCCCCTGTGGGATGCGGGCCTCGACTACGATCACGGCACGGGTCATGGCGTAGGCAGCTATCTGGGCGTGCATGAAGGTCCGCAAAACATTTCCAAGCGGCCGATCCAGCAGACCCTGAAGCCGGGCATGATCTGCTCCAACGAGCCGGGCTATTACAAGGCCGGCGAATATGGCATCCGCATCGAAAACCTCATCGTGGTCACTGAGCCCGAAGACGTGAAAGGCGGCGAACGCGGCATGATGTCGTTCGAAACGATCACGCTTGCGCCGATCGATCTCGATCTCGTGGAGACCTCGCTGCTCACAGCGGCGGAGCGCGACTGGCTCAACGCGTATCATGCGCGCGTCAGGACGGCATTGACGCCTTCCGTCGACGATGAAACGCGCGCCTGGCTCGAACGCGCGACGAGAGCGATCTAGTACCAACCGCGCGGGTCCTTTCCATGAAACGCGACACAGTTGCTCCCGAGGGCCGGGTTCATCGCCTCACACTCGACAGCGAGGCTCTCAGGGGCAATGTGCTGGGCGATCCCACGCTCCGCATCGTCGATGTCTATGTCCCTGCCGGCGTCAAGCCCGATGGCCTCCCCCTGCTCGTCGATCTCGTGGGCTTCACGGCGGGCGGACCTGCGCATACCAATTGGAAGAACTTTACCGAGAACGTCCCCGAACGGTTGGACCGCCTGATCGCGTCGGGCGCCATGCCGCCCTGCGTCGTGGCGTTTCCGGATTGCTTCACGAAGCTCGGCGGCAACCAATATATCAACAGCGCCGGCATGGGTGCTTGGGCGGATTTCCTGCTTAGGGAAGCTGTTCCGCTTGTGGAACGAGAACTCCGCTGCGGCGGCCAAGGCGCACGCGGCGTATTCGGCAAGAGCTCCGGCGGCTATGGCGCGATGGTTCACGCACTGCTGTATCCCGAATTCTGGAGCGCTTCGGCATGCCATTCGGGCGATATGGGTTTCGAGCATTGTTACCTGCCGGAATTTCCGCGCCTGCTGCGCGCGCTCGCGAAAACGGGCGGCTCGATCGAAAAATGGGTGACGGATTTTCACGCTGCAGCGAAAGTGAAGGACAACGACGTCCATGATCTTATGACTCTCGCCATGTGCGTGACCTACGATCCGGACCCGGCTGCACCCTTTGCGGTGCGCCTGCCCGTCGATCCCGTGACCTGCGAGCTCAGCGAGGAGCGTTGGAGGAACTGGTTGGCGTGGGACCCGCTCACATTGGCGGAAACGCGCGGCGCGGGCCTCAAGAAACTCAAGATCCTCTATTTCGATTGCGGCGATGTCGACCAATACAATCTGGTCTATGGCGCCAGGCGCCTGCACCGCGCGCTCGAAAACCAGGGCGTTCCTCATGTTTACGAGGAATTTCCCGATAACCACAGTTCCGTCGACTACCGCATGGATATAAGCCTGCCCCTGCTCGCGAAGGCGTTGAGCGGCGCAGCGCGGTAGCCTAGACTCCAGCTTGGGCTAAGCCATGCTCCCATGGGGAAATTCATGCGCCGTATTTTCGTCACCCTGCTCGCCAGCGCATGCCTCGCCGCCTGCTCGGTCTACCCCGTGAACCAGGACCCGGACGGCATGATCTACCGGCGGGAAGCCAATCAGGTGCTGTTCGCCCTGCAGGCCTATCACCACGACAGGAACGCGTTTCCCGCTTCGCTGGGCGCCCTCGTGCCGCAATACCTGCCCAGCCTGCCGGACTCGCCCGAGCTGCAATACACCGCGCTCGATGGCTCGCTTGCCTATCACTACATTCCGACCTGGCCGCAACTGCGCCCCGTCCGCTGCAACTCCGTCGGCGACACGACGAACTGGCATTGCGAAGAACATCTGCTGTGACGGCGCCAGCGTCCGCCTACGCAAGCAGCCCGGCGTAGCGCTCGCGCAGCATGTTTTTCTGTACCTTGCCCATGCTGTTGCGGGGCAGATCCTCGACGAACACCACGCGTTTCGGCAATTTGTAAGCGGCCAGCCGCTCTTTCAGCGCAGTTTTGAGTCCGTCTTCCGACAGCTTCGAATTGGGCTCGCACACGACAACGGCTACAACGCCCTCTCCAAAATCCGCATGCGATAGTCCGAAAACTGCAGATTCGACGACCCCTTCCAGCGCGTCGATTTCGCTCTCGATCTCTTTCGGATAGACATTGAACCCGCCGGAGATGATGAGATCCTTGCCGCGCCCGACAATGTGCACATAGCCGCGCTCGTCGATCATGCCCAGATCGCCCGTGATGAAAAAACCATCCGCGCGGAATTCGGCGTTCGTCTTTTCGGGCATCCGCCAATAACCCTTGAACACATTGGGACCGCGAACTTCGATCATTCCGATCTCGCCCGCGGGAAGTTCGGCGCCGGTACCCGGATCGCAAATGCGCAAGGCGACGCCCGGCAACGGGAAGCCGACCGTCCCGGCAACGCGCTCGCCGTCATACGGATTGGACGTGTTCATGCTCGTTTCGGTCATGCCGTAGCGTTCCAGGATTGCATGTCCCGTGCGGCGGCAGAATTCACCGTGGGTTTCCGCGAGCAGCGGCGCCGAGCCGGAAACGAACAGGCGCATATGGACGGTCGCCTCGCGTGTGAGCCGCTCGTCCTGCAGCAGGCGCACGTAAAATGTGGGCACGCCCATCAATGAGGTTGCCTGCGGCAGGCAGCGAAAGATCGCGTCGGGGGCGAATTTCGGCAGCAGGATCATCGAGGCGCCCGCCGCCATGACGATGTTGGTCGCAACAAAAAGCCCGTGGGTGTGGTAGATCGGCAGCGCGTGCAGCAGGACGTCCGCATCTGTAAAACGCCAAAGCTCTCTCAAAGCCAAACAATTCGACGCCAGATTGTCGTGCGTGAGCATGGCGCCCTTCGACCGTCCAGTGGTTCCGGAGGTATAGAGAATGGCGGCGAGATCGTCGGCGCGACGCGGGGCATCCGCGAACGCGGCGGGACAAGACGCCGCCTTCTCAAGCAGAGTGACCGTTCCGCCGTCGTTTCCCAGCGTTTCGACATGCGCGATGCCTAACCGCATCGCCAATTCGCCGATGGCACCTTTCTTCTCGGGCGCGCAGACGACCAGGCGCGGTTCGGCATCGGCAAAGAAATATTCCAGTTCCGGCAGCGTGTAGGCCGTGTTCAACGGCAGATAGACGGCGCCCGTGCGCAGACAGGCGAGATAAAGCAGCAGGGCGTCCGCGCTCTTTTCCACCTGCACCGCGACGCGATCGTCCGGCGCCACACCAAGCGCGACCAGTGCGTTGGCTAATCGGGCAGATCGTTCACGCATCGCGGCATAGGTGATCGTCGTGCCATCGGGGAGCACGATGAAAACGCGTTCGTCGGGCGCGGTCTGCGAAATATTTGAAAACAGATTTTCGGACATTTCACCTCTTCACAACAGCTTCCGTTGAACCGGCGTTGAAAGATATCATGAACCGGCGGGCCTCAAGGACCACGCAAGATGAAAAGACAAATTGCCTGGGAATGGCTGGAAAGCACCGGCCTCGAATATTGCACTGTTGAGGAAACCGCCGACGGGATCTGCGTCCGTGGCCTTGTCGTGGCGGACTTTTCCGGTGCCATGCTCAGGCTTCGCTACGAAATCCAATGCGAAACGGGCTGGCGGTTCCGCAATGCCGTTATCGAATCGCGACATGGCGAAAATCTCAAGACGCTTTCCCTGTCCGCCGATTCGCGGCGCGATTGGAGCGCCGACGGCGCACCGCGCCCTGATCTCACCGACTGCACTGCAATCGACATCGAAGGCACGCCCTTCACGAACACCCTGCCCGTCCGTGGCTTCACCTTCCGGCCCGGCGAGTCGAGAACGTTCGACATGGCCTATATTCGAATCCCGGATCTGGCCGTCGCGCGCGCCGGGCAGGAATACACCCGCCTCGACGCGACCCATTTCCGCTACCTGAGCCTCTCGAGCGGGTTCACCGCCGATCTCGACTTCGATGCCGACGGGCTCGTGAAGAACTATCCCGCCATCTGGCGAATGATCTAACGTCAGTTCCCACAGACACGCCTAACATTGCGCGCCTGATGTATGCGAACGCGTTGCCTTCCATTAATCTGCAAGGAACGAGCACGAGCAGCTTGGCTTCGGGACGATAACTATATCTGATCGAGACGAACCAATTCGGCCGAACGAACAGGAGAAACGCGCATGTCTACCGGATCGCAAATCAAAGCTCGGCTGCAAAGCTATATCGACAGCCTGGCGTCCGGCGATGTCGATCTGGTGATGACGCACTATGCCGACAATGCAACCTGCGAGGACCCCGTAGGCGGTACGGTGTATCGCGGCCTCGCGGAAATCCGGAATTTCTATGCCAGGGCTATGGACGGACAAAAATTGCGGATCGAACCGCTGACGCCGCTTGTCAGCACGTCGACCAACTACGCCGCCATGGGCGCCCGCGTCAAAACCCGAAACGGCACGCTGCATTTTGTCGAAACGCAGCTCTTCAACGACGAGGGCAAAATCGTCGAGATGCGCGCCTATTACGATCCCGCAGATATCGAACCCGCATGAAGCGGGTCCGCTCATCGTTGATATAGAGCGAAAAAAATCTCACGTATCGGCAGGACGACGTTTTCGATTGGTCAGATAGATCAATCGGTTATCGGATTTCACAGAATCCCGATGCAGAATTAACAGCGAGTTATCAGGGAACTGTTCCGGACCGAACAGGGATTTCTTTCGCCGTTTCCGCCGATTTTGCGCGTTACAGACCGGGTGTTTTCCGACGTTTTTTGGACCGCCAACAATGGCCGCCAACAAAAACCCGCCGCTCGTTTCCGAGCGCCGGGCGCGCCATGCCGTTATGACGAAGATTATAGAGCGTTTGATCAAACCCGTCATGCGAACATTTTGAGCACGCGGCATTCTGTCCCGCGCCGTTGCGGTTTCCATTTCGCCGATCAGCGCGCCTGCCATGGATCGAAGAGCGTTACGCCGATCGATTCGAAATCGCCGGCGTTGCGCGTCACGAGCGTAAGGCCGTGTACCAGCGCCGTCGCTGCGATCAACGTATCGATGACAGGAAGGCTTCGCCCCGCCGACAATTCGCCCCAGCGTCTCGCAGCCGCGGCGTCGACGGGAAGCGCGCGATCGGCAAAGCCGGTTTCGATGCCGTCAACCCAGACGCCGAGCTGGTCGGCCGCAGCGGGATCGGCTCGGCGCTTCGCGCTGACGCCCTTGCGCAATTCTCCCAGTGTCAGAACGCTGATGAACAGGCCTGCCGCGTCGGCAGCGGTGAGGAAGGCGACCACGTTGCTATCGGCTCGCTTCTTGCGCGTTTCCGAAATGACATTGGTGTCGAGAAGGTAGCCGCCCGCCACAATCAAAGCTCAACGGCACGTCCGGCATCGCGATCGCGCGGGACGGAGAAATCATCGACCTTGGGACCGCCCAGCAGATACGCCTTGAAGTCCGGCTTGTTGGCAGCGAGTGCGCGGTAGTCCTCGATCGAAAGCACGACCGCCCGCTCCGCGCCGTGACGGGTGATGGTCTGAGGCCCCTCGGTATGGGCGCGCTCGATGATTTCGCTGAAATGCGCCTTCGCATCCTGAACCTGCCACGTCGTCATAGCTGTACCTTTTCATATTAATCTGGTCATATTATATGAATTCTGGTCAGAATTCAACCTCACTCTAACAGTGCCGGAACCTTTCCGCGGAAGGCCCTCGTAGGTAGGCGCAGCGAAACGATTTCTGCCGAATGCGCATACTTCCTAAATCGTCATCTCATATTTTTTGCGGCGCAAAATGTCCGTCGCACTCGACTTCCCTAAAACGCGAACCCACTTCGTATCCATGGTGATGTCCGTGACGTCGGTAGCTATCTCTGCTCGCCGTATATTGCCCACAATGGCCACGTGCTGATTTACCAGTTCACCATAGCCGCCGGGATATTCCAGCACGCCCCTTGCCTGAACCTCGCGTACGGTGATCAATTTTTCAATCTTCTTGGGCGCCTGATAATCCATCAATGCGATGGGAGTGGCGTAATCCAGTTTGAGAATCCATGCGACCCATCTGCTGTCGGTCTTTGGATTCTCTCCGAAACCTGGAGGTCCCCACTCCGGCCGCTTGGTCAACACGCCAGTGAGCGTGACCGTAGTGCTCTTGTTTGAGCTGTCATCATAAACGCGGATGATCTGTCCGCACCATTTTCTTGGCGAGTGCTTTGACAGCTGCCGGACCGCCAGAACCGGAGACCCCGCGACGCACAACGCCATCGCGCAACAAAGAACTTTATCCAAACGCGAAAGCATCGGCTTGATCCGACCAAGGCGAACATCAGCAACTTGATCATATCCGAAACAGCTCGCGCCCGCTCTTACCCGTTCTCCGCCAGCACGCGGCCGGCAAGATAGAGCGAACCGCAGATAAGGATACGCGGCGGACCTTCCTGCGGGCGGGCGCGCGACCAGGCCGACACCTGCATCATCGCGTCTTCGAGATCGTCGGCCGGGCTGGCTTCCAAGCCCGCAGCGCGCGCCGCATCGTACAATTCGCCCGCGCCGCGGCTGGCGGCTTCGCCTGCAATGCCAAGCGTCGCCACATGCCGCGCCAGTCCCTGAAACGCGGACAGGAACCCTCCCGCATCCTTGGTCTTCAACATGCCGCAGATGAGATAAAGCGGTTTCTCCCCGCGTTCCTCGAAGTCCGCCACCGCGCGCGCGATGGCCAGGGCGCCGTGCGGATTGTGGCCTCCGTCGAGCCAGACCTCCGCGCCCTTGGGCGCAATATCGATCAGCGGACCGCGCGACAGGCGCTGCAACCGCGCCGGCCATTCCACCTGGCGCAAGCCTTTCTCGATGGCGGCATCCTGTCCCCAGCCGCCGCGCCGCAGGATCGTGATCGCCACGGCCGCGTTGTCGATCTGATGGCGTCCGACGAGCCGCGGCAGCGGCAGATCGAGCAGACCCGCCTCGTCCTGATAGACCATGCGGCCATGCTCCTGCCAGGCGAAGAAATCCTGACCCAGCATCAGAAGCGGCGCGCCGAGCGCCTCGGCGCGACGCGAAATCACATCGCGCGCCTCGTCGTCCTGCGTGCCCACCACGACGGGCACTGCGGGCTTGATGATGCCGGCCTTTTCGGCGGCGATGTTCGCAAGCGACGAGCCCAGAAATTCCTGATGGTCGAGCCCCACCGGCGTGATCGCAGTGATGCGCGGCCGCGCAATGACGTTCGTTGCATCGTATAATCCCCCGAGACCCACTTCGAGCACCAGCGCATCGGCCGCGTGACGGGAGAAAGCAAGGAGCGCCGCTGCCGTGGTGATTTCAAAAAAGGTGATCGGCGCGCCGTCATTGACGCGCTCGCATTCTTCCAGCGTGGACGCGAGTTCGTCTTCCGTAATGAGCGTGCCCCCGATCCGGATACGTTCGTGGTAGTGCACGAGATGCGGCGAGGTATAGAGATGGACCTTCAGCCCCTGCGCTTCCAGCATCGCGCGCGAGAACGCGCACACCGAACCTTTGCCGTTGGTGCCGGCGACATGGATGACCGGCGGCAGTCTTTTTTCGGGGTGGCCCAGATCCGCAAGCAGCCGCAGGATGCGATCGAGTACAAGGTCGATGCGCTTGGGATGCAGCGTCAGCAACCGTTCGAGAATGACATCGCTGGCCACGCCGGCGCTCACGTTGCCGACGCGGGCGCACTCGTGTGGACGGGCGCGGACAGCGCCGATTGCTGCTCCGGATGCGGCTGTTTGGTCAGCAGATGCACCAGCCGCGACAGTGTCGCGCGCAGCTCGCGGCGATGGACGACCATGTCCACCATGCCATGATCGAGCAGATATTCCGCCCGCTGGAAACCGTCGGGCAGGCGCTCGCGGATCGTCTGTTCGATGACGCGTTGGCCCGTGAACCCGATCAGCGCGCCCGGCTCGGCGATGTGGATATCGCCCAGCATCGCATAGGAGGCGCTGACACCACCTGTCGTGGGATCGGTAAGCACGACAAGATAGGGTAGGCCCGCTTCCCGCAGCAGATCCACGCTGATCGTCACACGCGGCATCTGCATGAGAGAGAGAATGCCTTCCTGCATGCGCGCGCCGCCGGACGATACGAACAGGATGAAAGGCCGCTTCTCGGCGACGGCGGCCTGCATCGCGAGCACGAGCGCCTCGCCCACACCCATGCCGAGCGAACCGCCAAGAAAATCGAAAGGTTGGACCGCGACCATGACGGCCAGGCCGTCCAGCGTGCCGCGAGCGGCCGACAGGGCTTCGGCGCGTCCTGTCTTGGCGCGGGCGTCTTTCAGGCGGTCGGTGTAGCGACGCTCATCGCGGAATTTGAGGGGATCGAGCGGCACGTCCGGAATCGGCAATTGTTCGTAGGTGCCATTGTCGAAAATGGCAGCGAATCTCTGAGCCGGTCCGATCCGCAGGTGATGGCCGCAATGCGGGCACACATGCAGCGACGCTTCGAGATCGCGATGGAAAATCATCTCGCCGCAGGCGGGACATTTTTTCCACAGATTCTCTGGCGTTTCGTTCGTGCGTCCGCCGATCAGGCTCTTGATCCGGGGACGAACGAAATTCGCGATCCAGTTCATAATTTATTCTACCACCGCTTCGCGTCGCACCGCATGCACCGATTTCGCCAGGGTCGCGCAGAACTCGACAACTTCATCGGCAATCGCCACCGACCCGAGCCCTCTGGCTGTCGCATCGGCGACGAGGCTCACAATGGCGGAACCGACCACCGCACCATCGGCAAAACGCGCAATCTCCGCCGCCTGTTCCGGCGTTCGGATGCCAAAGCCGACCGCGCAGGGGATATGGGCATGGATCTTGAGCCGCGCAACGGCACGCCGCACATTGTCGGCCGAGAAGCTTTTGGTGCCGGTCACGCCCGTAATGGAGACATAATAAACAAATCCGCCCGCGCCATCGAGGATCACCTTCAGACGGGCCTCGTCGGCCGTCGGCGTGGCAAGCCGGATGATGTCGAGCGCATGGGCCGCCGCAGGCGCGCGCAGCACATCGTCTTCCTCGGGCGGCAGATCGACGGTGATGAGACCATCGACGCCGGCCTGCGCTGCCTCTTTCGCAAAGCGCGCCGTGCCGAAGGCGTGAATGGGATTGTAGTAGCCCATCAGGATGAGCGGCGTCTTCGCGTCCGCCCTGCGGAAGCGGCGCACAAGTTCAAGCACTTTCGGAAGCGTCATGCCGGCCGCGAGAGCGCGCTGCGACGACGCCTGTACGGCCGGACCATCCGCCATGGGATCGGAGAAAGGCACACCCAATTCGATGAGATCGGCACCCGCCGCGGACAGCTTTTCGAGTATGGCGAAACTTGTTTCCGCGTCCGGATCCCCTGCGGTAATGAACGGAATGAACGCCGCGCGATGGGCGCGCCGCAATTCTTCGAAACGCGCAGCGATGCGGCTCATATCGTTTCGCCGAGCGCGGCCGCGGCAGTGAACACGTCCTTGTCGCCGCGGCCCGACAGGGCGACGACCGCGATCTGGTCCCGCCGCATGCTGGGCGCGATATGTGCCATGTGCGCCAGCGCATGGGCCGGTTCGAGCGCGGGAATGATGCCTTCGACGCGACTGAGCAGCGTGAACGCTTCAAGTGCCTGTTTGTCGGTGGCGGAGAAATATTTCACGCGACCCTGATCCTTCAGCCAGGAATGTTCGGGCCCCACGCCCGGATAGTCGAGCCCGGCGGAAATCGAATGCGCCTCGATGACCTGCCCGCCTTTGTCCTGCAGCAGATAGGAGCGCGCGCCATGCAACACGCCGGGCGTACCTTTGCTTAGTGTCGCCGCGTGTTGCGCCGTTTCCGTTCCCGCGCCTGCCGCTTCGACCCCGTGGATTTCGACCTCGGGGTCGTCGAGGAAAGGATGGAAGAACCCGATCGCGTTCGAACCGCCGCCGATGCAGGCGACGGCCAGATCGGGCAATCGCCCTTCCGCTTCCAGCAGCTGCGCGCGCGCTTCGTTGCCGATCACGAGTTGGAAATCGCGCACCATCGCCGGATAGGGATGCGGGCCCGCGGCCGAACCGATGATGTAGAACGTGTCGTCCACATTCGCGACCCAGTCGCGCAACGCTTCGTTCATCGCGTCTTTCAGCGTGCGCGAGCCGGATTCGACCGCGCGGACTTCGGCGCCCAGAAGGCGCATCCGGAACACGTTGGGCTTCTGCCGCTCCATGTCGACGGCGCCCATATAGACAACGCAGGGCAGGCCGAAGCGCGCGGCGACCGTCGCGGTGGCCACGCCATGTTGACCTGCGCCCGTCTCGGCGATGATGCGCGTTTTGCTCATGCGGCGCGCGAGCAATACCTGGCCCAGGCAATTGTTGATCTTGTGCGCGCCGGTATGATTGAGATCCTCGCGCTTCAGATAAATTTTCGCGCCGCCCAGATGCGCGGTCAGCCGCTCCGCGAAATAGAGCGCGCTGGGCCGGCCCACATAATGGCGCAGCAGGCCGTCCAGTTCTGCCTTGAACGATGGATCGGCCTTCGCCGCCGCATAGGCTTCGTCCAACGCCAGCACGAGCGGCATCAGCGTCTCGGCGACAAACCGCCCACCATAGGCGCCGAAATGCCCCCACTGGTCCGGGCCAGTGCGGAAGGAATTGGGGAGCGTCATGCTTCAGGCGCCTCTGCGAACTGCGCAGAACGCGCGGCGGCGGCGAATGCCAGGATGAGTTCCGGGTCTTTCACGCCGGGCGATTTTTCCACGCCCGACGAGACATCCACGCCGGGTGCCGCGACAGCGCGAATGGCACGGGCGACGTTTTCGGGATCGAGCCCGCCGGCCAGCAGCCAGGGCCGCTTGATAATCCGCCCGCGGAGCAACTGCCAGTCAAAGGCGGCGCCGTGCCCGCCCGTGCGGCCTGCGCCCGGTGGCGCCTTGGCGTCGAACAACAGCATATCGGCGACATTTTCATAGGCCTGCAGCGACGCGAAATCGGCCGCTTCCGCGACCGGCATCGCTTTGATAACCAACCGCCCGAAGCGGGTCCGCAACCGTGCCACGCGGTCAGGTGTTTCGCGGCCATGGAGTTGAAGAAAATCGGGATTCACGGCGGCGATGGCAGAGGCCACCTCGTCATCCTGCGGATCGACCAGAAGCGCCACGATGCGTGTCCGGCCCCGCAGCCGGGTGGCCAGCGCAGCCCCCTGTGCGACCGCCAGATGCCGTGGCGAGCCGGGACAAAAGACCAGCCCCGCCAGGTCGGCACCCGCGCGCACTGCCGCGTCTGCTGCGTCGGCGCTGGTGAGTCCGCAGATTTTGACCTGAACCGCCATAGGGCGCCGCTTATGGCCGCCCTCCCCCTCGAAATCAAGCAATGGCGGTGGAGATGCCAATCTCGGCAATGATCGCCTTTGCCGCGTTTACAGGATCCGGTGCGGCCGTGATGGGACGGCCGACCACAAGGATGTCCGCGCCCGCACGCATCGCCGCCTCGGGGGACGTGACACGCCGCTGATCGGCCAAGTCGGTGCCCGCCGGCCGGATGCCAGGCGTCACGATAAGAAAATCCCGCCCGCAAGAAGCGCGCACGGTGGCGATTTCCTGAGGGCTGCAAACAACGCCATCTAGTCCCGATGCCTGCGCCAGGCGTGCCAGGCGCGCGACCTGTTCGGGCGCCGGTCCCACCTGCCCCACCGCGCGCAGATCGTCGTCGGCGAGGCTCGTCAGCACAGTGACGCCGATGATCCGCGGCCTGTTCCTTTGCGCCGATACCGCGTCGACCGCAGCGCGCATCATTGCTTCGCCGCCCGACACATGAATGTTGAAGATGCCGATCCCCAATGATGCAATCGCCCGGGCGGCGCCTGCGACAGTGTTCGGAATATCGTGGAATTTCACATCCGCGAAGACCGGAAGCCCGAGCTCCGTGATCGCGCATATGCCAGCCGGGCCCTGGGCCGTGATGAACTCCAGCCCGAGCTTGAGCCCGCCCACATGGGATTTGAGTGCCCTCGCCAAATCCAGTGCCTGCAACAGGTCGGGTGTGTCGAGGGCGACGAAGACAGGATTGGCGAATCGTGGCGCGGTCATCCGGGCCGGGTCTTATGGCGGCGGCATCGCGAAGGCAAGCCTTACTTGCCCGCGTGTGGGCCGCCATTCAGCCGCTCACGCAATTCCTTACCCGTACGGAAAAAGGGGGCTCGCTTTTCGTCCACGCTCACAGGTTCGCCGGTGCGCGGATTTCGGCCCTGGCGCGACGGCCTGGTCTTCACCGAAAAAGCGCCGAACCCGCGCAATTCCACGCGTTCGCCGGCCGATAAAGCCTTGATGATTTCGTCGAGCACCGTGGAAACGATCCGCTCCACGTCGCGGTGGTAAAGGTGCGCATAACGCTGCGACAGGCGCGCCACCAGTTCCGATTTGATCATCCCGCCCCCCGAGGGCACCCATTGTATCGGGGCTGTCCCAAGCCGCTCCGACAAGGATCAACTTGTCAGAGCGGTTTTTGGGCGTCAACGGGAAGTCACTGAAGATGAAGCAATTTTCGGCCCATGTGGCTATTTAGCCCTCGTCCTCGCCTTCGCCCTCGTCCTCAGTCTTGTCGGTGTCCTGCCGCTTCCGGAGCGCCGCGCCGAGAATATCGCCAAGCGACGCCCCCGAATCGGATGAACCATATTGCGCGACCGCGTCTTTCTCTTCGGCCACTTCGCGCGCCTTGATGGAGAGCGAGATTTTTCTGGTCGTCTTGTCGACGGCAGTGACCAGCGCGTCCACTTTGTCGCCCTTGCCAAAGCGTTCCGGACGCTGGTCGTTACGGTCTCGTGCCAGATCCGAGCGGCGGATGAACGCCTTCACGCCGTCCGCCAGGCTTACCTCGATGCCGCCATCGGTGACCTCGGTGACAGTGCAGGTGACGATGCCGCCTTTCTTGATCGGGCCGGCCTTGTCGAGCGGATCGCCTGTGAGCTGCTTGATGCCGAGGCTGATGCGCTCTTTCTCCACATCAACATCGAGCACCTTGGCTTTGACGACATCGCCCTTCTTGTACTCGGTGACGGCCAGTTCGCCCGATTTGTCCCACGCCAGATCGGAGAGATGCACCATGCCGTCGATATCGTTGTCGAGACCGACGAACAATCCGAACTCGGTGATGGACTTGATCTCGCCTTCGATGACGCTGCCCACGGCGTGGGAGGCGGTGAAGGCCGCCCAGGGGTTCTCCACGCATTGCTTGAGGCCGAGGCTGATGCGCCGCTTGTTGGAATCGACCTCCAGGACCTGGACTTCAACCTCCTGACCGGGGATCACGATCTTCGACGGCGCGACATTCTTCTTCACCCAGCTCATCTCGGAAACATGCACGAGACCCTCGACGCCGGGTTCGAGCTCCACAAACGCGCCGTAATCGGTGACATTCGTCACCTTACCCGTGAAACGCGCGCCGGGGGGATATTTCGCGGCGACGCCCTCCCACGGATCAGTCTGCAATTGCTTCATGCCGAGACTGATGCGCTGCGTCTCCTGATTGATCTTGACGATCTGCACGGTCACCGTCTGACCGACACTCAAGACCTCTGTAGGATGGCTCACGCGCCGCCAGGCAATGTCGGTGACGTGCAGCAATCCGTCCACGCCGCCCAGATCCACGAACGCACCGTAGTCGGTAATATTCTTGACCACGCCTTCGACGATCTGCTTCTCGGCGAGGCTGGCTACGAGCGACGTGCGCTCCTCGGCGCGTCGCTCTTCGAGCACGGCGCGGCGCGACACGACGATATTGCCGCGGCGGCGATCCATCTTGAGAATCTGAAACAGCTGCGGTTGGTTCATCAGCGGGCCGACATCGCGCATCGGGCGCACATCGACCTGGCTGCCCGGTAGGAACGCGACGGCGCCGTCGAGATCGACGGTGAACCCGCCCTTGACCCGGCCGAAGATCACACCGGTCACGCGCGTCTGTTCGTTGAACGCTCGTTCGAGTCGGATCCAGCTTTCCTCGCGCCGCGCCTTATCGCGGGACAGAACCGCTTCACCGAGCGCGTTCTCGATCCGCTCGATATAGACCTCTACCTCGTTGCCGACAGCGACATTGGGCACCTGGCCCGGCATCGTGAATTCCTTGAGCGCGACCCGGCCCTCGGTCTTCAACCCCACATCCACGATCGCGAAATCGTTCTCGATGGCGACGATGGTACCGCGCACGACATGCCCTTCGGCGGGTGCGCGTTCCACGAAACTCGCCTCGAGCATGGCGATGAAATCATCGCGGCTGGGGGCTGAAATGGACTCGACGGCGGCTCTGGCCATAAATTCTCCTTGTCGAAAGGGTTCAGCCGACCGATTTCGGCCGGCGCTGGACGCCCGCTTGGACCTTCGGCCCTCGCGCAGGCGCTCGTGTCATCGTTTGGATTTGCCGTCCGCAGACCTGCTCTATAAAGGCGGCGCCGGGTCTCCTTCAAACCCTCTGGCGAGCCCTGAGCGCTTCCTCCACCCTGGTGTTGACAAGGTCGAGGGCCGCCGCGAACGCCGCGTCTATATCCAAATCGCTCGTGTCGAGCAAGGCCGCATCGGGCGCGGGCACGAGCGGGGCGATTTTCCGCGCCCGGTCGCGGGCGTCGCGCTCCTGAATGTCGGCGAGAATACCGGCTTCGCAGGTAGCGCTTCCCATGGCCCTCAACTCCAGCCAGCGACGCCTGGCGCGTTGCTCCGGCCGGGCGTCCACGAACAGTTTCGCGTCGGCATAGGGACAGACGACCGTGCCGATATCCCGGCCGTCGATCACCGCGCCAGGCGCGCCGCCCGGGGGCGCGGCGGCGAAACGCCGCTGAAAATTCAGCAAGACATCGCGCACCGAAGGGTGTGCTGCAACGACGGAAGCCGCTTGCGCCACCTCCGCGCTCCGCAGGGCTGGATCACCCGCTTGCGCGGGGTCGATGGCGCCGGCAGCGGCGGTCGCGGCGGTCTCGCTGGCGGGATCGCCACCCGAACGCAACACCCCCAGCGCCGTCAGCCTATAAAGCGAACCCGAATCCAGATGCGCAAATCCGAAATGACGCGCCAGCGATTTCGCGAGCGTGCCCTTGCCCGACGCCGCCGGGCCGTCGACCGCGATGACGACGGATTTCTTCATGCTTCGAGCGCCACGAACGCGGCTCCGAGGCCGCGCATGAGCGGCAAGAAATCGGGAAAGCTCGTCTGGATCATGGAGGTGTCGTCGACGGAAACGGCGTTTCGCGCGGCCAGTCCCGCAACGAGGAACGACATCGCGATACGGTGATCCATATGCGTCGCGATGCGAGCGTCACCTTTCACTCCGTCCGGACCGCACCCTTCGACGATCAGACCGTCGGGCAGCTCTTCCACGATTACGCCCAGCGCTTTCAACCCGTCTGCGATGGCAGAGAGCCGGTCGCTTTCCTTCACGCGCAATTCCTCGAGCCCCCGCAAGACGGTGCGCCCCTCCGCGAACGCGGCGACAACCGCCAGGATCGGATATTCGTCAATCATCGAGGGCGCCCGCAGGGCCGGCACATCAACACCTTTCAGAGCTGACGCTTTCACATGCAGCGTGCCGATTTCCTCGCCTCCGCTCTCGCGCCGATCGGCGATTTCGAGCTGGGCACCCATTTCCTTCAACGTCTCGAACAAGCCGGTGCGGCGAGGATTGAGCAAAACGTCCGGGATCGATATTTCGGATCCAGGCACGACCAGCGCCGCCGCCAGTGGGAACGCGGCTGAAGACGGATCCCGCGGCACTGCGATGCTCTGAGGACGAAGTTCCGCCTCGCCCACAATCGTCACGGACTCGCCGCCTGTGGCAAGCGGTTCAACCGCAATCTCCGCGCCGAAGGCTTCCAGCATACGCTCTGTGTGATCGCGTGTCAGAGCCGATTGCGTGATTTGCGACCGCCCAGGTGCGTTCAGCGCCGCCAGAAGCAGGGCGGATTTCACCTGCGCCGACGCGACCGCCAGACTGTGAGAAATCGCGATCGGCCGTTTCGCGCCGGCGAGCGTCAGCGGCATCAAACCGCCTTCGCGGGCCGTGTACGAGGCGCCAAACAGCGTCAGAGGCTCAAGCACCCGTTTCATGGGCCGCCGCCTCAGTGACGCATCGCCTGTGAAGATCGCGGTGATCGGCGTCGTCGCCACTGCGCCCATCACAAGCCGCGAGCCCGTTCCCGAATTGCCGAAATCGAGCACATCGTCGGGCTCGGTGAAGCCGCCGGTGCCCACGCCGTGAACCCGCCAGACGGCATGTTCACCGCGCGCAATCTGCGCGCCCAGGCATCGCATCGCCTCGACCGTATTGAGCACATCCTCTGCCTCAAGTAGGCCGGAAATCCGGGTTTCTCCCACTGCAAGCGCGCCCAGAATCAGGGCGCGATGCGAAATCGACTTGTCGCCTGGAACCGCAGCGCGCCCCTTTAATGCGCCCGAGTGGTGCGCAGCCACCGGACGCTGAATCGCGGATTCGTCCATAGACTACCCCTGGCTGAGGCTTTGACAGGCCGCCACAACCGTGGCAAACGACCCGACCTTCGAAACCAGACTTCACGCGGGAAGCATGACCTTGGTCAAGGCAGATCTCGGAATTAAGCGCGCATGTCCCAGCTGCGGGGTGCGTTTCTACGATTTGCAGAAGCGGCCGATTGAATGCCCGAAATGCGCATTCACCTTCGAACCGGAAGCCCTCTATAAACAGCGCCGGCCACGTCAGCCGGAAGCCGCACCCGTTGTCGTGCAGCGCGAAGAGGATGAAGAGGTCGAGGAAGAGACGGAAGAGATCGACGCCGCTGAGGCCGAAGAGGCAGATGCCGGCGTTGTAGCGCTCGAGGCCGACGAAGAAGACGAAGAAGTCACCGTCGAGGAAGAGGCGGAAAGCGCGGGCATGTCCGTGGTCGAAGCCGATGCCGAAGTCGTCGACATCGAAGAAATCGATGAGGAAGAACTTGTCGAGGAAGACGAGGAAGACGAAGCGCTTCTCGCAGAGGTGGAAGAAGAGGATGACGACGTGACCGGCATCATCGATGCCGATATCGAAAAAGACGAAAGATAGTTTTCAAGGACGGGGCCATAGCTCAGTTGGGAGAGCGCTTGAATGGCATTCAAGAGGTCAGGGGTTCGATTCCCCTTGGCTCCACCAATCCCCGCCTCGCTTCGGCGATCGTTCCGGATATGACGACGATCGCTCGGAGAAATTATTTGCAAAAAAACTTCGCCGGCTCCCGCTTTTCGAAGAGCCCGGCAGGATTTCACTGAAGGGTATGATCCTTGCGCGCGTTCGTGGACGCCCGTTCGGTGCCTGCGGGAACGGTCCTGGAAACCGATCTCGCAATTATCGGTGGTGGTCCGGCTGGCATTTCGCTTGCGCTGGCGTTGGCAGATGCGCCTATCCGAATGGTGATGCTGGAGAGCGGCGGCGAACATTTCGAGCCAGCGACGCAGTCGCTTTATGAAGGTTCACAGAGCGGCATTCCCTATCTGAAGCTCGATGCATCGCGGCTGCGGTTTCTGGGTGGCAGCAGCAATCATTGGGGCGGCTGGTGTCGGCCGCTCGACGAGATCGATTTCCAGACACGCTCCTGGCTGCCTTATTCCGGCTGGCCGTTCGCACGATCGGCGCTTGAACCTTATTTTGCGCGGGCCCAATCGCTCGTCGAAGCAGGCCCCATCATCTATGACGATCCGGAAAGATGGTCTGCGGCGCTCGGTGCGCCCATCGCGCTTGGCAAGGGCGGCGTCTATACGACCTATTTCCAGTTCAGCAAGCAGCGCGACAACGTTCTGCCTACCCATTTCGGCGAACGCTACGGCGACGATCTCAAGCGCATCTCACGGCTCGATACGATCCTCCACGCCAATGTAACGGGACTGCGACTCGCACACGATTCGGCATCGCTCGATCACCTCGACGTTGCATCGCTGTCGGGAAACCGCTTCAAGATCAAGCCGAAGATCGCGGTCGTCGCTGCGGGCGGCATCGAATCGGCACGCCTCCTGCTGGCCTCCAACGATGTCATGGCGAATGGGGTCGGCAATATCCACGATCTCGTCGGCCGCTTCTTCGCCGATCACCCTATTCCGGGGCAGACAGCGACGATCGTTTTGTTCAGCGGCAGCTTCGCACATTATTATCAATTGATCGAAGCAGCCTATGGCACCAATTTTCGTGCCGCGTTCACGCCGCGCGACGAATTCAAACGGCGGCGTCAAGTCCTTGGGTCACTCACGACGATCGAGGGCGAGGTTCAGCTCGACTCTCTGGGACAAGCCGCGGTTGCCGAGACCGCGGCGGCGCTCGGCATTTCGTCGGACGACATGCGCGCCTACACGCTCGGTTGCGGCATGGAATTGGCGCCAGATCCGGACCGTCGGCTTTCCCTGGGGCGCGACAAGGATGCGCTGGGCATGCCGCGGCTCAGGCTCGACATGCGCATTTCCGACTTCGATTTCGCCCGCTATCGCGAGACAATAGTAGAACTTGGTCGTCAGTTGCTCGCCGCGCGCACGGGCATGATTCGCCTCCTGCACACGACGCGCGCGGAATGGTTGAGCGTGATGGATTGGGGCAATCACCACATGGGCACGACCCGTATGCATACCGATCCGCGCCAGGGCGTGGTGGACGCGAATTCCCGCGTACACGGCGTGGCCAATCTCTATGTCGCCGGCAGCTCGGTCTTCCCCACCTATGGCGCATCGAACCCGACGCTGAACATGATCGCCTTGACGCTGAGGCTCGCCGATCACATCAGGGGCCAGTTCAAATGAGCGACGAACGGAACATCGCGATCAGGCGGCGGTCTTTCGTGGCAATATTATTTGGCGTATTGGGCATTGGCGCCTTGGGTGGCCTTGCCTATGAGGCACCACGTCTTTTTCGCCCCCGCTTCGCGCCGACTGCATTCGGCGATCTTCTCGACAGGCTACCCGATCGCGGCAACGCGAGCAGGCTCGGCGCGGCATTTCTCGCGCACGAAAAGGATTTCGACGCCAAAAAGACCGCTCAAGTGCTACGTGCGCGATTGTCCGATATACCGCTGTCCGCCGCACTCGATGATGACATCAGCCGAGGCCACGCCGTGGAAGTGAGCGGCTGGGTGGTGCCCGAGACGCTCGCACTGCTTTGCGCCCTGGCGGCGGCCCCGATCTGAGGCTTTTGGCGCCCTCGCCTGTGCCGACTTGATCCTTGGGCTCAGACACCCACATTCTGTAGGAACGCGGTGCCCTTTCGTGGGCCGCAACGTCAGAAAAGACCGGCGGCCGCGAAGGCGGAGCCGGCAAAGCCGCTCGAGGAGGGCTTTGAGGTGAGCAGGACCAGCGCCTTCAGCAGCCCGCTTCTTCTGGGGTTCGATCACCTGGAACGGCTGCTTGAACGAACCGCGAAGACGGCTGGAGATGGCTACCCCCCCTACAATATCGAGGAAATCGGTCCCGAAAGGCTTCGCATTACGCTCGCCGTCGCTGGTTTCAATCGCGAGGAGCTCAGTGTCACGATCGAAGAGAACCAACTCGTTATTCGTGGCCGGCAAGCCGACAGCAGCGACAAGACGTTCTTATATCGCGGCATCGCAGCACGCCAGTTTCAGCGAGCTTTCGTTCTGGCCGAAGGGATCGAAGTGACCATGGCGGAACTTGAGAACGGGTTGTTGTCGATCGACTTGGCTCGCCCTCAGGCCGCAGCCGTGGTGCGCACCGTGGAGATCAAAACAAGTTCAAGCGGGAGCGTGCCCAAGCGAGGGGCGTGACCGGAAGGAGAACTGACATGACTGACAATAACGAATTCGTGGCGCTGGACGATGCGCAAAGCCAGCCGTTCGATCCTGCGAGGCTTGCTTATATCAAGCCAACAGGTGCCGAAGAGGCTCGAAAGCTGGGAATCCTGCCGCCGGGAATCAAAGTACCCGACAACGTCAAACTGTATGTTTTACATGGCAGCGATGGACGTGTGCTGGGCTTCACCGACGCTTGGGCGTCGGCTTACGGCGCAGCGGTACAGAACGAACTGACACCGCTCAGCCTGCATTGAAATGGCAAGACATTCACAGCGCGTCGGGTTGAACGGAACCTGCCCTACGCTGCCTGTGAACTTGCGCCGCCGTTCGTGGGTTCGGTGAGGAGCGCGTAAAGGACTTCCGGCCGCGTCGCCGCGCGCAATTTTTCACATGTCGTCTGGTTGCGCAGGATGCGCGACACGCGCGCGAGTGCTTTCAAATGGTCTGCGCCAGCGCCCTCGGGCGCCAGAAGCAAAAACACAAGATCGACAGGCTGATCGTCGACCGCATCATACGCAACAGGCGTTTCGAGGTGCGCGAACAAGCCCGTGATTTTGGCCAGACCCGCCATACGGCCGTGAGGGATAGCAATGCCCTGGCCCATTCCGGTACTGCCCAATCGTTCTCGCTCGTTGAGGGTTTCGAAAATACGCCGCTCCGGCAACCCCGTGATGCGTGCAGCATGTGTCGCGAGTTCCTGCAGCAGCTGCTTCTTGCCTTGCGCTTTCAGCGCCGGGATCACGGATTCTGGCGCGAGCAAGTCCACAATTTCCATGACGCGTTTCTCGACTGACGATCAGGCACCGGCGCCGTTCGGCGATTTGGCCTTCTCGTGGTGGTGATTCTTGAGACGTCTTTTGTAACGGCGAATCTGCTTTTCCAAATGTTCAAGTGCAGCGTCAAAAGCACGATATGTGTCGGGACCTTCCCCTTGCGCCTTGAGCGTTATGCCCGCATCCAGATGCGCAGTGCAATCCGCTCGGTAACCGGAACCTTCGTGCGAGAATACAACGCTCGCCTCCGCGCCTCCAGTGAAGAGTTTGGTGAACGTCGCTTCGATCCGCTCGCGTACCTGATCCGGCAGCGCCGCGCCGATCTCGATCTGCTTGCCCGAAACCCGAACTTTCATAAATCCCACACGTGCAGAGGTTCTGCTCGCATTTCGATCTTACGCCGGAATTCCGAGCAGCGCCTGTTCGGAAAAGGCGGCGGACCATAGGTCGCGCCCCCTACCCTGTCAATCGCGGAAATCATCTAATTCCCGCTTGGGAAAACTCCCCTTGCTTTATTCGTCGCCGCTCTACCGAAGAGGGTATCCGCATGGCCTCGCGATACTTCGCAACCGTGCGTCGCGCAATATTGACGCCGTCCGCCGTAAGCATCGACACGATCCGGTCGTCGGAGAGAACTTCTTCGGTTGCTTCTTTGTCGATCAACTCCCGAATGCGATCGCGCACCGATTCGGCGGAATGGGATTCCGCGCCGTACATGGCCTGAATGGCGGCGGTGAAAAAATATTTGAGTTCGAATACGCCACGCGGCGTGGCGATATATTTGTTGGATGTGACTCGGCTCACCGTCGATTCGTGCATCGATATTGCATCGGCAACCGTGCGCAGATTGAGCGGTCGAAGGTGTCGCACGCCATAGGTCAGGAACCCGTCCTGCTGGCGTACGATTTCACTTGCCACCTTCAGGATTGTCCGCGCCCGCTGGTCGAGACTCTTCACAAGCCAATTGGCACTCGTGAGACATTCGACGAGATAGTTTTTCGAATCCTTGTCGCGCGTCGATGCAGCCACTTTCGCGTAGTAACGCGAATTGACAAGTAGACGCGGCAATGTCTCCGCGTTCAACTCGACATGCCAGGCGCCGTCCTGCGCCTCCCGCACGAATACATCGGGTACAACAGGTTGAACCGGTTCCGCGCCGAAGGCCAATCCAGGCTTGGGTGTAAGCGCGCGCAATTCCGCGATCATATCGGCGATATCTTCGGCGTCGACACCGCAACGCGCCCGCAGACCCGCCATGTCGCGCCGCGCCACAAGATCAAGGTGCAGAAGCAAAGCCTGCATCGCGGGATCGAGCCGGCCCTTTTCGCGCAATTGCAGCGCGAGGCATTCCGACAGATTCCGCGCGGCGACGCCCGTGGGATCGAAGCCCTGGATGACCGCCAGCACGTCTTCGACACTTTCGCGCGAGGTGCCGAGGCGCTCCGAAATCTCGTTCAAGTCCACGCGCAGATATCCTGCCTCGTCAATACCGTCGATCAGGGCCGCGCCGATCAGCCGCTTTTCCCCACCCAGGGCGGCGATCGCGAGCTGGTCAAGAAGATGATCCTGCAACGTCGCATTGGGCGCGACGGATCGTTCGAAGGCGCTCTCGTCGCCAGACGGCAGCGATCCGGTTCGCAGCGTCGTCCAGTCGGCGAGCGGAGTCGCAGGCGCGGGCAGCGACGACGAATCGTCTGTGTAAAGATCGTCTCGCTCGGTGTCCATGTCTTCGGCCTTGGAGAAATCGTCGCGAGAGAGAGCGGAATCAAGCGACTCCTCCTTTTCAGACGTTGCCGCTTCCCCGGCTTCCGACCGTTCGCTCGCTTCGCCGTCGTCTCGCTCGAGCAGCGGGTTGCGCTCCAGCTCCTGCTCCACATAGCCGGCCAGTTCGAGGTTGGACAATTGCAGCAGCTTGATCGCCTGCTGCAATTGCGGCGTCATGACGAGCCCTTGACCCTGCCTCAGCTCGAGCTTTTGCGTCAAAGCCATGGCCGCGCGTCCCGCCGTCCGCTAAAGGGAAAAACGTTCGCCGAGATAGACCCGGCGAACATCGCGGTCGACCACGATCTCCCCCGGCAACCCCTCCATCAACACCTGGCCGTCATGAATGATGTAGGCCCGATCGATGATGTCGAGCGCATCGCGCACATTGTGATCCGTGATCAGCACGCCGATGCCGCGATTCTTCAGGTGCCGAATGAGGCCGCGAATTTCCGCGACCGCGATGGGATCGATCCCGGCAAGCGGCTCGTCGAGCAGAATGTAAGAGGGATGCGTTGCCAGTGCGCGGGCGATTTCCACCCGCCGCCGCTCTCCCCCGGACAGCGCAATGGCCGGCGTGTCGCGCACATGCGTCACGCCGAATTCCGCCATCAACTCCTCGACCATCGCCTCAAGGCGGCCCGGATCCGATTCCACGAGTTCTGCGGTCGCCCGGATGTTCTCTTCGGCGGTCAACCCGCGAAAGATGGACGCTTCTTGCGGCAGATAACCGATGCCCAGGCGCGCGCGGCGATACATGGGAAGTTTGGTGACGTCATGCCCGTCGAGCGCGATCGTGCCGTAATCGACGGGGATCAGGCCCGTAATCATATAGAAGCAGGTCGTCTTTCCGGCCCCGTTGGGGCCAAGCAGACCGACAACCTCGCCACGCTTGAGGGACAGGCTCACCGCGCGCACCACCGGGCGCTTGCGAAAACTCTTGCCGACACGGGTAACCACAAGGCCCTGGCTGCCTTCCACGAGCCGCGGAGTCGACCGTTCGCTTTCTTGAGGAGAGTTTTCGGTTGCCAATGTCATAGCAAGAATTGTGCCCACTCGGTTTTAAGAAAGGATGAAGCCTATTTTCCCGAATTGCTCGTCGGTTTTTTGTCGCCCGCACCCGGCGGATGCTGCGCCGGAATGAACAGACCCTGGACCCTGCCGCCAGGCGAACCGTGAGCGGTCAGGCGGGCCTCGTGCGTATCCATGTTGACGACAAGGAGCGTTCCGCGCATCACGTCCTTCTGTTTCGTGAGAACGACGTTTCCGGTCAATGTCACCGTGTGCGGCCCAAGATCGTAAACACCATTGTCGCCGGTCGCCGTTTCCGCATCGGTATCCGAAACAAAAACGACATGCCCTATCGCATCGAAGCGCGACGGATTGCCTTTCAACGTGTTCACTTTGACGGTGTCGGCGCGAAGCTTGTAATCCGCCTGCGTGACGATCACGTTGCCGGTATACGTGCCGACCTTCGTCTGGAAATCGCCGACGAAATTATCCGACGTGATATTGATGGGCGCGCTGCTGTCATGTTTGCCGAGATTCAAGCCCGCAGCCGGGGCGTGGGCCGAAGCGGGCGCCGGCGGCGTGTCGGCCGCGCGCACAGGCGCCGCGATACCGGCCAACACCATTCCCAGCAGAACGGAAAATCTCATGCGCCCTTCATCCCGTGTCCGTCGACCGTCATGTGGACATTGCCATAGAGGAATACCTGTTTCGTCTTATGGTCCGCTTTGAACCGGTCGGCGCGAAAAGTGCCCAGCGGCCCCTGCCCGTTCACCGGCACATTGCCCGTAATGATTCCGCTGGCCATGTCCACTTGCGCCGCAGTCGTGTGCAACTCATAGCCGCCGTCCGAATATAGCGAAATGACGCCGCTGAGCGCGAGCGTACGTTTCTTCGCGTTAAGCACGCCGCGCGTCGCCACCGCGTCGATCCAGCTGCCGTCTTTGAGCGACTCGTCGCCCTCGACATTCTTGAGCACCGCCGATTTCGAATTGCCCCGATCCTGTATCGCCTGATCTGCGGTAACGACATAGGGATTGCCACTGCTGTCGCTGCCGTTGAGCCGCGGCTTTATCATTGCGAGATCGTTGTTGACGATGCCCAGCCGTTGAAACGTCATTGCCACGCGGCTGCGGCTTTGCTGGCGCGGCTGCAGCGAATAGATGAGGACGGAACCGAGCAGAGCGGCGGCGGCCACGAGCAGGACGCGCTTCATGATGATGACGAAACGCGAATAGCGTTGCGCCTGACTGGCCGTCGCCCGCGTACGCGCCGTCCAGTCGCGGTCGCCGCGCAGAATCGGCGCCGGAGCCAATGGCTCGGCCAGAGCTTGCTCCGCGGTGCGATGGGGCGTCGTCACTACACCCCCGCCTGCAGGCAATCGTGCAGATGGAGGATGCCCATGGGCCGCCTGAGCGCATCGTCCGGATCGACCACGAACAGTACGGTGATCTTCTTCTCGTTCATGAGCGCCAACGCCTCAACGGCCAATTGGTGCGGCGCCACGACCTTGGGCTCGTGGGTCATCACCTCGCCCAGGGTACGGTCGAACAGCTTGCGGTCCATGTGGCGGCGCAAATCGCCGTCTGTGAAGATGCCGACCAGGCTGCCCGCACCATCGACAGCGCCGACGCAGCCGAAACGGCGTCCCGTCATCGCCAGAAGCGCCTCGCTCATCCCCGCGTCCATCGCGACGAGCGGCATTTCCTCGCCGGCATGCATGATATCGCACACGCGCAGCAGCGCCTTGCCGAGCGAGCCGCCCGGATGCAATTCGCGGTACTGATCGGGCGTGAAGCCACGCCGCTCCATCAGCGCCACGGCCAGCGCGTCGCCCAGCGCGAGCATCAGGGTGGTCGATGTCGTAGGCGCCAGTCCCATGGGGCAAGCTTCGCGCGACCTGGGCAGCAGCAAGGCGATGTCGGCGGCGCGCAACAGGGTGGAATCGGCGCGGCTCGCGATGCCGATCAGCGGAATCGAAAATCGCTTGGCGAAGGCAATGAGGTGCGAAATCTCCTCGGTTTCGCCCGTGTTCGACAGCAAGACGATCGCGTCGGAGCGCGTCACCGCACCGAGGTCGCCGTGGCTGGCTTCGGCCGGATGGACGAACTGGGCCGGCGTGCCGGTCGAGGCCAGGGTCGCGGCGATCTTGCGCGCGATATGCCCCGATTTCCCCATGCCGCTGACGATCACGCGCCCTTCGGTATTAAGCAGCGCATCGACGGCGCGGCTGAAATCGCCGTTCAGCGACTGGCCCAGCGCCGCAATGGCCTCACCGGCATAGTCGAGCACGCGGCGCGCGGCCGCGAGATCGCCAGCTGGCTGGGCGGGAACATCCGGCACCGAAATCGCTGCCGCCGGTTTGGGGTCGGTCAACCGCATCAAGGACAATCCGTGCTCGCGGCCCGCCCCCTGAACGAACCGCCGCCGTCAATCGCCGAGGCGGCAGAAGAGCCGATCGCCAGGGCGAAAATCATGCCAACATCTGCCCGGATTATGGGCAGTCGTTCCGCGTCATTCAAGGCGACAACAATCGATGCGCCAGAGGCCGTTTTGGCGCCTCCTAATGGGCAAAAATATCGATATCCGCCCAGCCGGCCAGATCGAGTTCCGCCCGCGCCGGCAGATAGGCAAAGGCGGCAGCGGCATGCGCCGTCCGGCCCTCGCGGGCCAGCATCGCGTCCAGCGCCACCCTCAGCCGGTGCAGATAGGCGACGTCGTGGGCGGCATAGGCGAGCTGTTTTTCCGAGAGCTCCGGCGCCCCCCAGTCCGAGCTTTGCTGCTCCTTGGAAAGATCGATGCCCAGGAGTTCCCGCACCACATCCTTGAGCCCATGC
>Ga0302326_10005056_pt1 | contig 30234 bp, 30 predicted proteins | sample Palsa_T0_3_FD_202264 | JGI IMG/M metagenome (GOLD analysis project Ga0302326, IMG submission 202264) | Peat permafrost microbial communities from Stordalen Mire near Abisko, Sweden - Palsa_T0_3 | ecosystem: Environmental > Terrestrial > Soil > Palsa > Peat permafrost | place: Sweden: Abisko... | reverse complement strand
TGGTCACGTTCTCGTGGAAGGGCGCGTAGTCGATGACGCCGGCACACGCGTTCCGAGCGCCACGTTGACGATCACCGTGAACGCAAAGTCGGCAGGGGCGACGCCCATCGATGCGAGCGCGATGACGTCATGTGGTGATGGCCAGCCGGCGTCGTTGCACACCGATGAGAGCGGTCGGTTCTGCGTGTGGGTCGCGGCGCCCACCGGGCTTTACACGGTGCGCGTCGAGGTGGCTCCGAGCGAATGGCTCGGTCGCGCGGCAGCGGACTACGACGTCGACCTCCTGAAGCGGTCGGTCGAGCTTCGGTTCGACCCAGAGCCGCGCTTCGTCACGCTCGATGCGGACGCTGCGCCGCTCGATGCCGTAGCAACCTACGACGACGGGGATGGCGCAGCGCTCGCGCTTCCGCTCGAGCTCTCGACGGAAGCAGGTAACGTCATCGCGCGGGCGTCCACCGGTGACGGCGGTCGGGCGACGTTCGTCGTCGATCCACACAAGCTCGGGCCTCCAGGGCGCGGCGTGCTGCGGGTGCGCTATGCCGGCGGTGAGGACACGATGGCGAGCGAGCATCTCGCGCCCATCGAGCGTGATGCCCACGTGACGCTCGAGCTCGCACACGAGGTCGCTGCGGGGTCACCGGAAGATAGTGTTCCCATCGAGGTCACCACGCACGTTCGTGGGGTGGGTGTGCCAACCGGAACCGTCGAGGCACGGATGGATGGCGTGCTCGTGGGTGCCACTGCGCTCGAAAGCGGCCACGCGACCATCCAGGCGACGTTCGTTCCGAAGACGCCGAACAAGGCCCTCCGGGCGGTGCTCCAGGTGCGCTACGTACCCGACGCGCCCTGGTTTCAACCCCCGACGGACCTCATCGTCTCCGTTCCGCTCCGCGGGCCAAGCCCCTGGCGACAGGTTCCCCTGGCCGTCGGCGCTCTCGCCGTGGCGGCTTGGCTGCTCATCGGGAGAACGGCACGCCGCACGCGTCTCGACCGAACGATCGTCATGCAGCGTCCACCGACGCACGAAGGCACCGCTGGGATCTCGATCGTGCACTCGTCGCGCAGTCGCATCGGGAAGTTTGGCGGGCGTGTGGTCGACGCGCACGACGGGTCGCCCGTACCGCACGCTCGTCTCGCAGTGCAGGTCGCGTCGTTCCCAGCCGCGGAACCGGGTTCAGGCGACTCGGTGGTCGTGAGCACCTTTGCCGATGAGGAGGGTGCGTTCGAATTCGAGCTCGCCGCCGCTGCCCCGGACGCCGATCTCGTCGTCGAAGCTCCTCTCCACGTGGAGCTGCGGCAGAAGCTCCCAGGTGCTGGTGTGCTCGAGGTCGCGCTCGTGTCACGCCGTCGCAAGCTCCTCGAGCGACTGGTTCAATGGGCGAAAAAGCGCGGCCCGCCATTCGATGCGCGTCCAGAGCCCACGCCTGGGCACGTGCGCCGGGCCGCCGAAGCTGCTGACCCAACCGCTGCCGAATGGGCAGGCGCGATCGAGCGTGCCGCCTTCGACAAGGGCGATGTCGACGCACGCGTCGAGACGGACGTCATGGCGCTCGACCCCGACAAGCCGCACCCAAAGCACCACTGACGTTGGCGCAACCGCTTGCCGTTGACCTTGCGGTCCAGCGGTTTCTATAGTCCCGTGCGAACGGAGCCGCCCGATGACCATCGTTATCATCTTGATCGTAGTGGCGGTGATCGCGGGCGGCGCGTACTTCGCGCTCGCTCGCAAGCCACCCACGCAGCTCCCGGTCGCGGAGAAGCGGGCCGCCGAGCTCCCCAGCAAGCCCACGGTCCCGGCGGCCCCGACGGCGCGGGACCCCTTGCCGACGAAACCGGACCGCTCTTCGGCGGCTCCAACGCAGCGCGAACGAGAGGAGTCCGTCAAGCCCCCCGCCGTAGCCAGCGAGGAGAAGGCGCGACCGCCCGTGTCGGCTCCGCCACCGTCGCGTCCGAAGCGCGACGTTACGGCTCTCCGCAAGGGCCTCGCAGCGTCTCGCGGGGGCTTCATCGCCAAGCTGCGCGCGCTCGTGACGGGCAAGAAGGACATCGACCCGGCCATTCTCGAGCAGATGGAAGAGGTCATGCTGTCGAGCGACGTGGGGGTCCAAACGACCCAAGCGATCCTCCGACGTCTTCGCGAGCGCCTCGACAAGAACGAGCTCACCGACGAAACGGCGGTGTGGGAAGCCCTTCGCGCCGAAGCCGTCGAAGTCCTGTCCATCGGCGACGCGGGAACGGTTGGCGCGCTGAAGAACGCTGGGAAGCCGACGGTCGTCCTCATGGTCGGCGTCAATGGCGTGGGCAAGACGACGAGCATCGGCAAGCTGGCGACGCGTGCACGTGAAGCGAACAAAACGGTCATGTTCGCCGCGGGCGACACGTTCCGCGCGGCAGCGGTGCAGCAGCTCGAGGTGTGGGGCAAGCGCGTCGGAGCAGACGTCATCAAGGGCGCTGCTGGATCCGATCCCGGCGCCGTTGCATTCGACGCGACGACGAAGGCCAAGGAGGCTGGCGTCGACTTATTGTTCGTCGACACCGCGGGACGCCTCCACACGAAGACGCCGCTGATGGACGAAATCAAGAAGGTCCGCAAGACCATCGGCAAGGCACTCGAAGGCGCGCCGCACGAGACCCTGCTCGTCCTCGACGCCACCACCGGTCAAAACGCCCTCGCACAAGCCGCTCAATTCAAGGAGGCGGTCGACCTGACGGGCATCGTTTTGACGAAGCTCGACGGCACCGCGAAGGGCGGCATCGTGCTCGGTATTTGCGATACGCTCAAGCTGCCGGTTCGCTACATTGGGCTGGGAGAGCGGGCGGAAGACCTTCGCGTCTTCGACGCCGAGGACTTCGTAGAAGCGCTTTTCGGTCGTGAAGAAGAAGCAGTCGCGGCTGAATGATTCCTAGAATTCTCATTGCTCGGCTGAATTTATGCGTGTTATAGTCCGAGCCCACTTTTGCTGTACGCCTGATTCCCCAATTTTTCTAAGCAGTTAGCCTACCGAGTCTGCACCTGAGTCTGATACCGTCGCACACATGCGGCGGCACTGGTGTGGAGCGTCCCACGCGGATCGAAAAGGGGTAGCGATGAAGCAAGCTCACTGGCTTCTTTTTGCAGCGGTGCTCGTACTTGTGCCGAGCCTCGCCCTTGCGCAGAAGAAGCCCGCTGGCAAAGGTGGCACTACGGCGCCTACCGCGACCGGTTCGACAACAGGCTCAGCTGCGGGGGGTGGTACGATCGACCTCGATCAGCCGCAGGGCGATCAGCCCCAGCCGACGGGTACCGCTACTGCCGGTGGGACAGGCGGAGGCATCTGCGAGATCGATCCGTCGGCGTGCCCGAAGGGTCAGGACCTCGGCGAGGCTGCCAAGAAGGAGTACAAAAAGGAGATCTACGCGGTGGAGCAGATCTACGTGCTCCGTTATCACCGCGTCGAGCTCACGCCGTACTGGGGCTTCACGCTCAACGATCAGTTCGTGAGCCACCCCGGGCCCGGCCTCAACGCGAACTTCTACATCACCAACGTCTTCGCGGTTGGGTTGAACGGCAACTTCTACGATGGCCTCAACAGCCCGTCGGACTTCAACTTCCAGACCCGTCGTTCGACACGCGTCGCCGTGCCGCTCAACGAGTATCAGTGGAGTGCGGCGCTGAACTTCACGTACGTTCCCGTGTACGGAAAGTTCGCTGGGTTCGGCAGCTTCATCTTCAGCTACGATCTCTACGCGACAGGCGGCGTCGGAGCGATCAGCACACGCCCAATTCCCGTCATCGACCCAGACAACCGCACGTTCAGCTTCGTGCCGAAGGTCTGCTTCAACCTCGGAATCGGCCTACGCGTCTTCCTCACGCGGTGGCTCGCAGTCACGGGTGAAATTCGCGACTACATCTACCCCGAGCAACTCGAGGCTCTCACCATCGCGTCGGGGGCAGTCGTGGGTCCAACTGATCCCAACTACAAGAACTCGCCATCCAATCCGGCCACGTGGCTGCAAGATGGGATCTCTCTCACGAACAACTTCCAAGCCAACGTCGGGTTGAGCTTCTTCCTGCCGTTCAGCTTCGAGTACAGGCTTCCCAAATGAGGACGACGATGCGAAAAGCTGCCTCCCTCGCTTTGGCGATCGCAGTTGCCTCGGGCGTCGTGACGACGACCGAGCGCAGCGCCCACGCACAGGAAATCGTGCTCACCGGCCCGCTCAAAGGTGCCCCGCCGGTCATCAAGCTGCGCCTCTATCGCGAAGGGCGCCTCGAGATCGCTCCGATGATCGCGTTCACCCTGCTCGACGAGTACCAGCACGGGTACCTCTTCGGAGGGCGCATCAACTACTACATCACCGACTGGCTCGCGGTCGGCGTGTGGGGTGGTGGCGTAGTGAGCTCGAACACCGATTTGACGAGCCAGATCGACAACATCGCACCGCGCAACGAGTTCACGGCGACCAACGTTGCGCCCTGCGTTCCCAATGGAGCGGTCACCCAGCCAGCCGCGACGTGCCCCGCGAACACCAACCACCCTTCTTTCTCGGATCAGACCGCGAAGATGGCGTGGGCCGTCCTCCCGCAAGTCACCGCGGTACCATTCCGCGGCAAGCTCGCGCTCTTCCAGGCGCTCTTCGTCGACACGGAGGCCTACTTGTTCTTCGGCCTTGGTGCCGTTGGCTTCAACCAACGCGCGAACTGCGGTGACCCTACGGCGAACCCCGCTCAACCGGCGTGCAGCGCCGCCGCGAGCTTCAATACGACGGGCACGGCGCTCTTTACGCTCTCGGGCGGCATTGGTCTGACGTTCTTCATCAACGACCTCGTCAACGTGGGTGTCGAGTACCGCGTGCTTGGGTACGTGGGGTCGGGCGTCAATCGCGGTGGGTTCGATTCGCGCGGCCTCGGCCCGGGGGAGAACTTCCCCGATGGCAAGGTCAACGGGCAGGACGCCACGTCGAACATCGACAATCTGATCGGCATCTCCGTCGGCGTGATGCTCGGCCGACGCAAGGTCAGCGCGCAGTAGTACGCCGGCGGCGCATTCGCGCGATGAGCGCGGAAGCGAGCGCCACGATACCCGCCGAAGCAAGCGGGGATGGCCCTACGGGCACCGAGCACCCACAGCCTCCTTGGGTGGGCTCGTTCTCGTTTTCGGCGCCAGCATCGCCGCCGCCGCTGGCATCGCTCGAGGCTCCACTGTCCATCCCTCCACTCGGCTCGGGGAGCACCGTGCTGACCGAGATGTCAGCGCAGTGGTGATAGAAGCAGCCACCAGGAACATTGAGGCCATGGTCGGACATGAACTCGATGACCTGCAGGGTGCAGTGCGTACACGTCACGCTCGACGGTAACGTGACAGTCGTCGTCTGAGGGGCGGTGAAGGGTGCCGTGTGTGGAAACACGTTGTCCGCGAGCACTGGGAACACCGGGGGATCCTCGATGGGGACGCTTCCGCACGGTGTGGCTCCCGCTTCGACGAGCGGCTCGGCGGGGAGCTGGCTCCGGTCGGTCGTCGAGAGCGCGATGCGATAGTGGCCGGGGTGAAAGATCTCTTCGTCGATCGTGACGGTGATGGTAGCCCCGACTTGGTAGGCCGTGACCGTCCCCGTCGGCGTGGCGGCGTCGGTTCCGTCATCCTCGTCCCCGCACGGGCCTAGCTTCTCTGGGATCCCGATGGAGTCCTGTGACATCCAGCAGGCCGGAGCTTCGAGGATGAAGTGCGCGCCGGCGTTCCGAGCAAAGAGCGAGAGCGCGACGAGCGCCCCCATCGGCGCGATGCGCCGGAGCGAGCGATGAACCATGCGTTCATCCTACGCTAGCTTCAACCTTTGCGGCGGATCTTGCCTTCGCCGTCGATCGAGTAGTCCGACGGCAAGAATTTCCGCATCTCGGCGCGGCGCTCCTCGGGCACCACCCACCCACGCGGGATGAAACCTTCGCAGACGCGGTTGCGGATCCGGAGCGACTCCTCGTCGATGAACATGTCGACGAGCGGCGCGACAGCAGCTTCGTCGTCTTGTGCGAGCGCGACGCCGACCGCGTGAAAGCGCGACGTCTCGTTCACGTCGAGTAGGAAGTTCTTGATTGCCGCGAGGATGCGCGGGTCCTTGTGCTCTTCGAGCTCGACGAGCAGCTGCACCTTCGGGTCGACGAACTTGGCGTACTCGGTGTCCCACTTTTCGAGCCACCGGAGCACCTCGCCCACGATGGCCTCTTCGTCGTCGCCGTAGCCTGATTTGAGGATCTTGATCGACCACGAGAGGCTCTCGGCCTTGGCCGCGTACGTACGCAGCGGCTCGATGATGTCCTTGCCGACGGCTTGGATGCCCTCGAAGGCCATCTGCTTCTCTTCTTGGTCGGTGATGGTCGGGTCGATGACGAAGTTGAAGCGGCGGAGGAGCGCGCCCGCGGCATCGATTCGCGTGAGCTCGTGCTCTTCGAGCTGCGCGCGGCCCTTCTCGGTCTTCTCGAGCTCGGCGGCGTTCGTGAGGGGTGCCGCAAGGTCGGCGAGACCTGCGATGGCTTCCTGGCGATCGTAGTTCTGCGCGCGCTTGTTGGCGGCCGTGTCGGCAAAACGAGCGACTTCACGCCGGAGCTGGGGCTGCTTCTGCCCGAGCTTGTCGGCTTTGTTGTCGTTACGCTTGAGGAAGTCGAAGAGACCCAAGGTCACGCGATCGGGACGGCAACGAACGTCACTTCACTGCCGTTGCTCTGCACTTGGTAGCGGACGTTCTTGCCCTTTTGCTGCATGTCCGTCTCCATCGACTGGATGCGCGTCTGGAATGCTTCCGCGGTGATGTGGTCCGTCTGCTGCCCCAGCGCCTTCTTCGCCGCGACGTACTCACGGAAAAGGCGTCCGTAGTACTGAGCCGGCGCCTCGCTCGCGAGCGCCGGATCGACAGCGCCCCCGCCATCACCCATCGCGGCTTCCATGGCGGCTGCCGAGGGTGCGCGAGAGATGCGGCCTTCTTCGTCCGTCGTGTCCTCCTCGACGCCGAGGAGCTGATTCAAGAGCTGGTCGATGCGAAAAGCGAGGCCACCGAGCTCGGCGTGTTCGAGTTGGAATCGCTTGTCGGTCTGGCCGTTGATGATGGTGAGCAACCCCTCTTCGAGGCGTGCAATCGGAGCGGAGATGTAGCTTCCGAGGAGCCAGCCCGCGATGACCGTCAGCACGAGGCCGAGGGCCATGACGTAGAGAATCGGCATGGCAAGGCTGCCAGGGTTCTCGATGAGCACGGCAGGCTCGGTAGCGACGATAACCTTGCTCTTGCCATCCCCGAGGCCTTCGAGCGGGGCGACACCGACCATGACGTCATTGGCTTGGGCGGCATCGACGTGGCCTTTGTCGAGAACCGAGCGCACGGCTTCCATCGCGCCGTGGTCTTTCTCGCTCTTCGTGACGGCCTCGTCGAGTGAGCTCGTGTTCGCCGTGGAACGGGCGATGACGGCCGTGGCGTTGTTCTCGGTAGCGGCGAGCACGATGGGGCGGCCCGTCGTTGCGTCCGCGACGCGGCCGAGCTCGTCACCGAGCAGGATGCCGATGACGAGGGCACCGACGACCTGACCCTTGTCGTTCTTCACGGGGGCGTACGAGGCGAGCACCTGATCGACCTTGTTCGACCACACGTCACTGCCCGCCTGACCCTTTTGAATCGCGCTCTTGAAGACGGGGTAGGTGGCGCCGAGGTCTTCCTTGCGCCTGAGATCGGAGCCATTTCTACCGAGGGTGATGCCCTTCGCGTCCGTGAGAAGGACGAGGGATGGCACACGGCCTTCGAGCTCGGGTGCGGTCTTTGCCGCTGAGAGGACGTCGTTGCAGAGCTGGGTGGCCGAGATGCCGGCGGCGGACGGGTCAGCCTTGTTCAGCGCATCGCCCGCGGCTGGCTCGCTCGCTTTCACCGTGAGCCAACGCTCGACCTTGTAACCGTCGAGCTGGAGGCGCGCAGCGGCGCCAAGGGCATTGTGTTTCGCCTCGTCGAGCAGGGCGGGCGGGTTGGACGCCGCACCGATGATCGCCGTGCGCATCATGACGAACGCCAGAACTCCGACGATCGCCACGATGAGGGCATTGACTGCGATGATCTTGTTTCGCATGAACGCGGCTCGACGCTACCATCGTGGTGCAAGATTCGGCAACATGCGCGGATGGTCGGTCTCCAATTGAGCAAAAAGGATGCCCTGCTCGTGGACGACGTCGCGTTCGATGGACACGTGCCGCTCGGATACCACCCGGAACGGCCCGAACGGCTGACCGCAGCCCGCGCTGCCGTCCACCACGCTGCTGCCAATTTTCGCCGCGTGGAGGCGACCGAGGCCTCTGCCACCGACCTCGAACGCGTGCATGATGCACGCTTCGTCGCCACCCTCGAGCGGCTGCGCGGCAAGACGGGCATGCTCGACCCGGACACGTACGTGAGCGAAAAGAGCATCGCGGCTGCGCGGCGGGCAGCGGGGGGCGCAGCCGCGATGGTCGATGGGCTGCTCGATGAATCTGACGCGACGGTGGGCATCGCGCTCCTGCGACCGCCTGGCCACCACGCCTGCGCGGATCACGCGATGGGGTTCTGCTTGATCAACAACATCGCCGTCGCCGCAGCACACGCCCGAGCCAAAGGCGTCGAGCGGATCGCCATCGTCGACTTCGACGTCCACCACGGCAACGGGACGCAGGAGATGTTCTATCGCGATCCCAACGTGCTTTATGTATCGCTGCACCAGTCCCCATTTTACCCAGGCACCGGCGCGACCGACGAGGTGGGCGAGGGGGAAGGCGAAGGGTTCACCGTGAACGTGCCGCTCGTGGCCGGTGGCGGCGACGCGGTCTATCGCGCGGCATTCGACCGAATCGTGTCCCCCGTCCTCGAGCAGTTCGCGCCGCGGCTGATCCTCGTGAGCGCGGGCTTCGACGGCGCCGCGCGCGATCCTCTCGCGGAGATGACCCTGACCTCGCGCGGCTACGGTTACATGACGCAGCGGCTGGCAGAGCAAGCTGGGCGATCGGCGGACGGACGCATCGCCCTCCTTCTCGAGGGCGGCTACGACCTCGTGGCCCTCGAGTCAGGGCTGACGGAGACGATGCGGGCCCTCTTCGAAGGGGCGACATACGACGGCGCCCCCCGTCTCGACCGCGAAGGAGACTCGGCCGACGTGGCACGGGCGGCTCGTGCAGCGAGCGCATATTGGAAGGTCGAGTGAGGGTCGAAGAAGCGGGTCAGAAGTGGCGTGCGAAACCGTCCGTTGGCATTGGGCGTGGTGGGCGCTATGCTCCGCGCCGTTCGGTGGCCGTAGCTCAGCTTGGTAGAGCGCTGGATTGTGGCTCCAGCTGTCGCGGGTTCGATCCCCGTCGGTCACCCCGAGTTTCATGGGGTTGCGCGATTTGTGAGCGCTTCGGGAGCGATTGAGCTTCCGTCGTGCCTACCAACGATGCCGGGAGCGGTCCGAACGGCTTCCCGATGTCGCCGTGACCGACCGCTTCGGCCTCGGTCACGTACCGCTGTAGTTGCTGCGCGTCGGCGTGCCCGAGACGGGTCTGGATGGTGAGCTGCGACGCGCCACTGAGAGCGAGCCACGTTGCGAACGTGTGGCGGAGATCGTGGAAGTTCAGCGGGCGCCGCTGCTCGTCGTCGGCGTGGAGCTCGGCGCGAGTGACGCCGGCGCGAGTGAGTTGCTTTCGCAGGTTGCCCGCGAGGTTGTCGTGGCATGGCATGCGTACGAGGAGCTCGTCGCCGGCGCGGCCACGCGTGAGCTGCTCGAGCAACGGGAGCAAGCTCGGCTCGATCGGGACGCGTCGCGCTCGCTTGCCCTTCGTGCTCTTCACCTCGCCGAGCTTCTTCGTTCGGTCGGCCGCCTTCGAGACGTTGATGTAACCGCCCTCGAGCACGACGTCAGCGACGCGGAGCACCACGAGCTCGCCGCGCCGAAGCCCGCTGTACATCGCAACGGCGCTCGCGATCTTCCAATGCATCGGCACCTTCTCGCACGCGAGGAACCTCGAAGCCTCGTTTGGAAACAGGTAGGACGCCTGCCGGTCCTCGCCGCGGTCGGGCCCGCGGACGCCTTCAGCCGGGTTGTGCGTGAGTACTCGAAGCTCAAGGCGCTTGGCGTTCGTCGCGTCGTCGAAGAGCTTCGACATGGTGGTCCACACGTTCTGCGCGGTCTTCCACGCGAGCTCGCCGGCGCGCACACGTTCGTCGAGCCGAGCGACGACGCGCTCGACGTCCTCCTTCGTGATCGCCGTCGTGACGTGGTTCATGAGGAGCGGAAGGATGTGGAAGCGAAGGTGAGCGCTCGCATCCTTGGGATCTCGACGTGTAGCGAGCCACTGCTCGGCGTACACGTCGAAGGTGTTGCCCGTCGGGCCGTGAGGGTCGGGCGACGGTTGGCGCGTCCAGCCTTCGGCGATCGCTTGCAGCGTGAGATCGTGCGCCTCCTTGCGCGCGTCCTTCTCGCTCACCCCTACGGCGCAGCATGCACGATTGCCGCGCTGCCCATCGGGGAGCGTGATCTGGATGTCCCAGTGGTTGCCGTGCCAGAACGCGGAGCCGACGCGAGGCTGGCTCATGGCGCCTTCTCCTCATCGTCGATTGGTGTCGGTTCGGGTTCCTGAAATCCAATGCGGCGTGCTGGCGTCTCCTTCGCGGGCACTGCCACGAGTAGGAGGTTCACTTGCGACATGTGCTGCACGAGTTGAACGCGTCGACCCTGATCGTCGGTCCCGGTGAACGTGATTAGATATGGGTTTCGATATCCGATCGATTCGATCTGGATCGTGAGCGAGTGCCCAAAGTGGGCGACGCAAGCCGCAACCTCTTCATCCGCGTTCAGGTCATTCTGAAAAGCCGCAATCGCCTCACTGATCCGCGCGAACGTCGTATCCGCGAACACCGCGACCTTCATGGGGGGAATGCGGAACGCCCTGGGTTCCGGGATCGTAAATTCCGGGATCGCAAGGTCGGCCAGTGTCGCCATGAGCCCCGTCTTCTTCTTCTCGTCAGCCATCGTCACTCATCCTTTCGGGTCGCTCGGTTCGCGAGTCGATGTCGATCGAGCACTGCCGCGAGCTCGGAGTTGTATTCGAGCGTTGGCGCCGGAACGGCTTCGAGCCCCGTCCCTTGTTTGCTCTTGGTTGACGTAGCGGGTGATGGTGTGAGCTTCAGCGCCGACTCGATGGCACGTATCGAGCCGAGCATCACGCGCTCGACTCGTTCCTTATGGGCGTACATGCGGTCCCAAGCCTCGCGCTCGCGGATCTGTTCCGGAGGCGGCCGGGCGCCCACGGCTATGTTCTCGTTGCGGTAGACCAGGTGCAAACAGAGAACGCCAGCGACCTGATCTGCAAGCTCGTCACTCCCAAACGCAAAGCGGACCCGGGCGCGAAACGAGAGAAAGTCCGCGAGCCGTTCATTCATTTGCTCGGTGTTGAGCTTCACCGTGTAGGTGATCTGCCGTTGCCTCTCAAAGTCGACGACGGCGTGGCGCTGCGCGACAAGGCGCTCATTGAGCGCTTTGCGATGCTCTTGCTGATCGAGGAGATCCATCTGGAATTGTGCCGTGCGTCGCGAGGTGAACCACGCGACGACGACGCTGACGATCAGCGTACAAACGGCCGTGAGCACCGCGACGAAGTACGGCGTGGACGATGCGTCGGTGGCCCGTGCCACAAAGACCACGCCAGCATCGGCGGTCTCAGGCGAAATCATCACCGGCCTGTCGACCGCGAGCGCGTGCCTTCGGCGGGGCGTGTTACATTTCTGGACATCGGAAGGGCCTCACTCTCTTTCGGTCACGGCCGCGAGCGTTCGAGCGCTGCGCGGTCAATTCATGTTCGCACGCCTCGTGCCGGATGGACACCTCGTCACCGAACCACCTTCAATCGTGGCGCTTCGCTTTGAATTAGGTCCGTCGGCGCGGACCTAACTCGATTCGCCTCCGCGCGCAGATCGTTTGCTGCCTTCCGCACGATTGCGAGCGCCCGCGAGCCAGCGGGCATGTGAGCGAAGGTGCCAGCGACGAGCCACTCGGCGTTCGAAACGAGGAAGGCGCAGTACTCGGTGCGCTCTGCGGCGTCGAGCTCGTGCGCGGGCTTCACCAACCACGCGGGCCATGCGGCGTTCACGCGTCACCCGCGGACATCGGAGCGAATTGCGCGACCACTACGTTGCCATTCGCGAACACGATGACGACGCCGGCGACGTGCGCGTCCATCTGCTCGAGCTCGTCCGCCGGCGACTGGTAGCCGAGCTCGCGAAGCGCGCCGAGCACGGCGAGTCGTGAGAGGTCCACGCACCCGCGATGTTCAGCGCAAAGGAGAACCCGCCCGATGCGCGGATGGTGAACGCCCGCCACGTTCGCGATGAGCCGCGCAACGCTCGGCGACGTGTCCCTCATCGTTTTGTCTGGTAGAGAATGCATGGCCGTTTCGTTTCGCTCCGTTCGTTTCGTTTCGGTTCCTCCCGCCCGCGTCTCGTGCTGTCCAGGCCGAGAGACGTGGGCGGTTCCATTTCAGACTCGAGATCGGAGCCAGTCGTTGCCCTCCGGCTCTCGTGGCCCTCTCGGCACCCCGCGGCCGGAATAGCTGCGCGCGTTCCGTTGCAAAAATTGATAGCAGGCGAGATCGCGATCGGGACCGGGCTCGAGCGAATTTAGGTAGTTCGCGTTTCCGCTCGGCGCGTAGAAGATCCCGGCGCCGTACCGAACCGCGCCGAGCATCAGTGGACCCCGCGGATGGTGATGATCCCCTGCATCCCCGCGCCACTCGCCCCGCCAAGGCTTCCACCGGTCCCGCCCTGGCCACCACCTCCTCCTCCACCACCGCCGGCGCCGTAGGCCGCGCCGGCGGGCGCTGCACCTGCACCACCGTTGCCTCCGACACCGGCCGCTCCGATGCCTCCCGCTCCGCCCGCTCCGCCGTTGGCTCCTGCGAAGGGACCGGCTCCACCACCACCACCGCCGGCGCCTCCGATGTGACCTCCGGCCGTTGCTCCGCGCACGCCGACGGTTCCCCCGCCGCCGCCTTCGGGCGAGCTCGAGCCGGCCGTGCTGTCGGTGAAGTTCCCGCCCTCGGTGTTCGTCGAGTAGCCGCCTCCACCCGCGACCGGCGCGAACGGGAAGAAGAACGTCGACCAGAAGCACGGAGCCTTTGGCGAGTCCGATGGCGCCGCGCCTCCAGGCGTCAGTCCGAAGTTGCTCGATCCGATGTCCGAAACGACGGTCGTTGCGTGCGAGCCGCCTTGACCTCCGACGCTCTCGAGCAAGATCGTCGGGCCCGATGGATCGATGATGCCGCTGTTCCCACCATCGCCGCCGTCGGTGTACGGAGCGGCGCTCACTCCCGCCGCACCCGGCGCCATCGTGTACGTGTGCAACGGCGTGAGCGCGAGATACGCACGCGTGAGCCGAGCTCCGGCACCACCGCCTCCGCCCAGGGCGTCGCTCGTGGACGTGTCGGACCCGCTACCGCTGCCTCCTCCTCCTCCTCCGCCGCTCATGATGACTTCGAAGAGCGAGATGTTCGGCGGGCACTCGAACGAAGTCCCGGCCGTGTCCGTGAAGCTCACGACGTATTGCCGTTTCGCCTCGTCGTCGGCCGCGAACCATCGCCCCGTTCCCGTCGTCGGCTGAACGACGGCGATCCCGTCAGCGGTGAACGTCGGGTTCGTTGTCTTGTCGAGAACGTAGCGGCCAAAGCCGAGCACGCTTCGTGTTGCGCCCGTGGGAAGCAACGTCGTGTTGACCGCCTCGAGCGCGGCGATGTTCGCGAGCCATCCGACTTGGTAGCCGACGCTGAGCGCCACGACGTCGTCGAGGAGCGCCTCCATCGGCGTGACGATGTCCGCACTGTCGGGCCCGTCGGTGTCGTCGGGAAAATCCACAGGATCTGCCCAATTGTCTGGATTTCCCGAATAAGGCGACGGCATCAGCGAGCTCCTTCACGTGTGAGAAATTCTCCCGCGGGAGACGCCGGCGACGTGGCGCGCGATCGCTTGCTCGAGGACAAGACGAGCTCGCGCTCAAGCACCCCACGTTGCCGGCGTACGTCTTGAGCGCCGATACACGCGGGATGAGGGCCGCGATGTCGGCGGGAACACGATTGCGTTCCCCGGCTCGGGGGAAAGGTGGCGCGCGGCATCATTGCCGTCGTCACGAAAGCCCGGCCGGCTCGAGTCTTCATTGCAGCGCCGCCGCGCGAGCTTCGCGCAATTCACCGAGGCGCAAGTAAAACCATCCCTCGCACTCGAGCTCGCCGTCGGGATCGAGCGCGCGGAGCTCGCGTTCGATGGCGATGAGAGCGTCCATGGCGGCTCCCGTGCGCGTGTCGGGCTGGCCGCGCGGTGTGCAGTGCTCGGCTAAATATTCGCCGGCCTTCGCAACCGCATGATCTTGGCGTTCGCGTGGAGTCATCGGGAATGCCTCGCTTGCATGCGTCGTGCGCCGTCGGCGTCGAGGCCGGCGCTCACGCCTTCGCGAATCGAGCCCGTGCGGCGCGTTCCCACCATCGACCCCGGAACGGAGTGCCCATTGAGCTCGAGCACGTCACGCATGCGATCGGTCACTTGGTGATCGAGCCGACCTTGGCGCCCGAGCTCGCGGAGAACTTCCTGCGAGACCGACGGCTTCGGGCGGACAGGTTCCGACGGCTTGGGATTCGCCGGCGTAGTCGTGCGCGTGGCCTTCGCCTCGAGGTGGCGCACGAAAGCCGCCGTGCGTTCGGCGGGAGTCTTGAGCTTCGCGAGCGCGGCGTGAAGCTCCACGGAGATGTACTTCACCGCTCCGCCCAACATCATCGGTAACGTTTTCATTGGCTGATCTCCTTCACTGCGTTTCCGTGCACGAGCGCGCGCAAGCGAGCGCGCAAAAGTTCCACAACGTTCGGGCGGTGCGCGTGTTGCGCAAGCAAGCGCCTGAGTGTTGCGACCTTGAGCGCGCGCTCGAGCACGAGCGAATCGAGCGTTTGGCGATCGAGCATCATCGGACCCTCCGAGCTTTCACACCGTCACCAAGCCCGCGCTCTGCACGCATTTGTGCGAGCTTCTGTTCGCTCGTTCGCTGATTCTGTTCCTCCCAACGCTGTTGAGCCGCGAGTGAATCCGCTCTTGCGTTCGCGTTCGCCGCAGCGTCGATCGTGGCCGCATGCCCGAACACCGCGCCGTTCGTAAACGTCCGGTGAACGTCGATGCCCGTCGACCAGATCGCATTTGCGATGTCGGAATCGACGAGCCACCTGCGACGCGCCGCCGCTCGAGTCGCGTGCGCTTCGTCGTCATACACGCGCACGGAGGCCGCCCACGCTTCGACTGACGTTGCGAGCTTGGAGAGCGCTTCCGCGGCCGCGCGCGGACCCTTCGGGAATGCCGCGGCCGCTCTCTCCGCGTGCGTGCCCGGCGCGTCGTCGACGCTCACGCCGGCGAAGGAGCTCGCACCGACGAGCCGCGGGAGCCCCATGGCCTCGAGCATGAGTCTCACGAGGTGCGATGACGAGATCTTCGACGCGCTTGATCCGGTCGGAGGGCCGAGAGCGCGCCGCGCGTTCGCGTCTTCTTCGAGCCACGCGTCGCGCACCGCTGCTGCGCTCGACGCCGGCGACGACGAGAACGACGACAACGCAGCGACGCACCGGCGCTCGAGGCGCAACATGATCTGATCGTTGAGCTCGACGCGCTTCGCCTCCACGATTGCGGCCGCTTGCGCTTTCGTCCCGTCGGCCTTCGCCCTGCGTGCAGCCCCGAGGAGCGCAAGGTTGCGGAGATCGTCCGCTACGCTCGCGTCTTCCGCACGCTCGATCCACGCGAGCGAATCACCACGCGTCTTCGCGTCGTCGTCCCCGAGCTCGCTCCACGCGACGGCGGAGAGGTCTTTGTGCACGGCTTGGCGCGCGGCCGCGATTGCATTGTCGTCAGTGCTCATGCCGTACACCTATGCCTTCCCAGCGGAAGGATCCTTCCGATCGACCTTCGCCGGCTTCGTCCAGTCGCGGGCGGGGATCCCGAGCTCGTCCTCGAGCGCGAACGCGAGCTCGAGCGATGGGCATTGCGTCGTGCCGTCCGCGAGCAATCCGATCGTGCGCGCCTCGCACCCCACGCCCCGCCGCCGCATGCGGGCCGCCAGCGCTTCACGCGTCACGGTCTGCAAGACGATGAGCACGCGGCGCCGGCCTTCGGTGTAGATTCGATGGGCGTGCTTCGTCCTCGCCGCAGCATCGGTTCGATTTCGCTCGCGCAGTTCGGGCTGACCGCCGAAGAGCTCGGTTTTCGGTTTTCCTGCTCGCGCTCGCTCTGCTCGCACTGGCTTTCCGGGCAACGGATCCCGACGCTCGAGCGGCGAAGGGAGATCGCCAAGATGTTCGCGATCGCCGTGGATTGGTGGACGGAATTCCCTGACGACGGCGCCCATCAGTCGTCCTCGTCGGAGCGGTGACGTTCCCGCGGAGCGAAGGAATCCTCCCAAGAGAACGGATCGCCGTTCACGGCGTGTAGCTCGTCGGTGTCTCGCTGCGCACGCGCGCGGCTCTCTTGCGACATGGACTTGAGCGGGGCGCGCGCCGGCGCCGTGGGGGTCGGCGCGGTGCTCGGGGGCTCGGCGCGTCCTAGGGCAACGTCGACGGGAGCGCGCTCGTTGACGATGGGTTTCGGCCGCTCGAGCTCCACCGGCGTGCATCGGGCGCCCGCGTGGACGGCCGTGATTGTGGCGGCGGCGTTCGCCGCAACATGCTTCGCGCGCTCACGCCTCACGGCGACCTCGCAAGAATTGCGGCCGCTTCACGGCTGAAAAAGCCTGTAGGTCGCCTTGTACGCAAACATGATCCGCAAAATCTCCGGAGCCGACTCGCAACACCCGTAGGCGTTTCAAACGCCCTGCCTGTTGCGCGCCGAGCTCGAGGCGCGTGCGGGGTGAACCATGGCCAACGAAGCGTGATGCGACGTGTGCAACCTGCTCGTCCCCCGGTTACGTCGTGCGAGCGATGCAAACGTTTGCAGACGTGGCGGGCGGCTCGCGCACTCACGGGACACACACACACGTGGCGCCGGGCCCCGTATTACATACGGGGACCCGCGTGCGTACGTGTTAGACGTGGCGCCGCCACGTGGCCGCCACGTCCCGCCACGTCTGAGAAGAGAGAAGAAGAAGGGGGCGTTCATTGGGCCGCCGCCGCTCCGGCTTCCGTTGCGGACGGAACGAAGTAGTGGTGGTCGATGCGACTCTTGTGCGTCTCGGGACGATCGACGATGAAGCCGGCGTCGACGCAGTACTCGATGACAGCGTCAACGCGGTCGCGGCCACCGACACCCGCGACACTGGCCTTCGCATGCAACGTGCGCGTCCCGATCCCCGGATTCGAAAGCACGATCTTGACGAGCTTCGTCGCGGACTGCTCGAGCTCGCGCGCATCGTGCTGCGCCTTCACCTGCTTGCGCTCCGCCTTGTCGGGCGCTTCCGCTGCCTCGAGCCGTTGGTGTGCGCGGTCGATGCGCAAGTGAAACTCACCCTTCGCGCAGATCTTCGACTTTGAGATCTCGACGTGGAGAAGGTCGGGGCTGTCATCGACGTTGCGCAAGGCGAGCATGAGCTTCGCGGAATATTCGACGTCGCCGCTCCACTTGGCAGACGCGAGCGCGGCCGTGCGATCACCGTTGCCTGAGTAACTCCCGCGCACCATCTCACTCGTGAAGATGACGAGCCAACGTCGCACGCGCGCGGCTGTACGAAGGAAACGCAATCCAAGCGGGATCGCATCCGCCTTTCCCATTCCGTCGGCCGCGGCGCCGACATTCATCGTTTGCAGCGAGTCGACGATGAGCACGGCGGGCTTGTTCGCCGCACGCTCGGCGAGGTCTTCGATCACGTCCTCGAGCGCCCACTCGAGATCGTACAAGTGCACGGCGGGCATTTGCTCGCGCAGATCTCGGAAGTCCTCGCGCGCATCGACGTCCGCGCGGCTCCAATTCCGCCGTTGGGCAAAGCGCGTCGTGACGCTCTCCTCGTCTTCGTCCGAGGCAATGAAACCGACGATGAAGCCCGCCGCCGACATGACGTCCGCAAGGTGGGCGGCGAGCGTTGTCTTTCCCGCGTCGGGTGCTCCGAGGATTGCGACAAGATCGCGTAGACGCGGGCCGCCGTTCGTCCGTTGGTCGAGCTCGGCAATCCCCGTCGCAACGCGGACGATGGGGTGCGCTTGCATCGCGTCGAGCACAGCCGCCGGCAATTGAGGCGAGCGCTTCGGCTTCGGTTCCGTGCGCGACTCGAGAAAGCTTGCGAGCTCCGTTGTCGTCTCACGAATGAACGTCAAGGCATCGACGGGATCGTGGTAGCCGCGAGCTTCGATGGTCTGCGCGAGGGCGATCAACTGTCGCCGCGTGTGGAGCTCCACGATCGGCCGCGCGTGAGCCTCGACGTTCGCCGTCGCCGGCGACGCATTGAGCAACTCCGTGATGTACGACATGCCCCCCACTTGAGCGATCCGGTTCGTGACCTTGAGGCGCGTGCCGACCGTCTTCACGTCGATCGGTTGCCCGAGCTCGCGCACGTCGAGCGCTGCACGGAAGATCTGCCGATGAGCCTCCGAGTAGAAGTGCTCCGGCTTGAGAAACGCGATCACCTTGTCGAGCGCGCCGAGGTCGAGAAGCACTGCGCTCAAAACGGCCGCCTCCGTGTCGAGGTCGTTCGGCGGAACAGCGCTAGCCTTCGCGTTGCGTGGCTTTGCGCTCATCGCGGCACGCCCCTTCGTAGGCCCATTGCTGCGAGCGTGCGTGCTCGGTCTGCGTCAACGTCGATGCGCTTGCGCTTCGTGACGAGGCGAGCCTGGAGCCGCTCGAGCACGAGCTCGGCGACACGTTCGGCGAGGAGCTCGAGGTCGTCGGGATCGAGGCGCCCACTCACGAGGACACCGCCGTTTCATGGCGTGCCCTGCACGATCGGCGTGGTGGTGGTTCTGGTCCGTCGTCGGACGATGCCGGCTTTGCGGCTGACCGTACGTAACGCGCTCGAGCAGCCCGTCGTGGAGCTCGGGCCGTCGTACGGGCGGGCGTCGGCGAGATACGGGGCGCCCGCTTCGCTTGCTCCTTCGCGCGAGCATCGAGCGCAGCACGTAATGTCTTCGGATTGCGGCAGATCACCGACTGGTGCGCACTGACGAAGACACGCGCCGCGCCTTGAGGATGCACGCGGCCGGTGCTCCGTAGATACGACTCGTGGGTCGTCTTGCTCGACTCAGCCTTCCCCGCTACCTTGCTTTGCATCGACATGTGACGTCACCCCGTCCGTGTTGAAGCGTCGAACGTAGGACCGCGAGTCCTGCGCCGGCGCGCCCTTTTGTCTTACGCCTTCGTCCCTCGCGACGCGAGATCGATCACCTCTGCGCCTCCACCGTTGTCATGCTCGCCGAGGAGCTCGCCCTCCCACGCGTGTGTGCGCTTCGCGAGAGCGAGGTCGCCGGCGTCCAGAGCGAGCCCGCGAATGTGCGCCAGAAGCTCAAAGGCGACGCGTCGAGGGTCGCGAACCTCGCGAGATCCTTGGACGTCACATGGGTTCGATCCCCGTCGGTCACCCCACTCGACGTTCACTCAGCCAGCACCTTGTGCACCAACTGGACGCACACGGACCCCTCCCCTACCGCCGACGCCACGCGTTTGACGCTGCTCGAACGCACGTCGCCGACGGCAAAGACGCGTGGCTGGCTCGTTTCGAAGAGGTACGGCGAGCGCGTGAGTGACCATCCGAGAGCCTTCAGGCGATCGGGCGACAGCTCCGACCCGGTGCAAACGAAGCCATTGCTGTCGAGCTCGACGCAGCCTTGCAGCCATGCGGTGTTCGGGTTGGCTCCGGCCATCGTGAAGACGTGGCGGATGGGGTGCGTCGTGCGCTGCCCCGTCGCGTCGTCGAGCCACGTGACGCGCTCGAGGTGCTCCTCCCCTTCCAAGCCGACGACCGTCGTCCGTCGATGCAGGGTGATGTTCGGCGTCTCCTCGATGCGCTGAATGAGGTAGCGCGACATGCTCTCGGCGAGGCTCGCCCTGCGAATGAGCATGTGCACGTGCCGTGACGACCCCGCGAGGTACGTCGCGGCCTGACCCGCGGAGTTGCCACCGCCGATCACGATCACGTCTTCGCCATCGCATCGCTCCGCCTCGATGTTCGTCGCGCCGTAATAAATCCCCACGCCTTCGAAGCGTGCGAGACCCGGCAAGTCGAGCTTGCGATACTCCGCGCCCGTCGCGATGATGACCGCCCTGCCGCGCACGGACTCGCCGTTCGAGAGCGAGATGCGGAGCGGGGCCTCGCCACAATGCAACGACGTTGCGTCCCGCGCGATCGTGATCTTCGCGCCGAACTTCTCGGCCTGCGAGAGAGCGCGCGCTGCCAGCGCTTGCCCAGAGATGCCCGTGGGGAAGCCGAGGTAGTTCTCGATCTTCGAGCTCGAGCCAGCCTGCCCACCAGGAGCGCTCTGCTCGATGACCAGCACGTCGAGCCCCTCGGACGCGCCGTACACGGCTGCCGCGAGGCCGCCCGGGCCCGCGCCGCAAATCACCAGATCATGCACCGCCAAGGGCTCGAGCGCCGCGTTGAACCCGAGGCAATCGGCGACCTCGGCGTTCGATGGATTCTTGAGGACGCGATCGTTACGGCAGATGAGCACCGGGACGTCGGAGAGCGCCACGTGGAACTCGTCGAGCATGACCTGCACCTTCGGCTCGCGATCGACGTCGACATAGCGGAAGGGATGGCCGTTGCGCATCAAGAAGGCTTGGAGCCTCAGCGTCGCCGCCGAGTGCTGCGAGCCGATGACCACCGCATCGCCTTGGCCACCCGCGAGCAGCGCCATGCGACGCAGAATGAACGCCCGCATGAAGATCTCGCTCAACTCTCCGTCGGTCCGCACGAGCTTGAGGAGCTGCGATCGCTCGAGGCGTAGCGTTCGAAGAGGGCCGCGCGCCCGCCCGCGTACGAGGGCACGGCGATCGGAGAGCATGCTCACCTCTCCAGTGAACTCGCCACGGTGGTGCACCGTCACGGGCTCCTCGACGAGGCCTTTCATGTGGACGACCTCTATCGCGCCGTCGAGGACGACGAAGAACGGGATGTCCGTGTCGCCCTCGTCGAACAAGATGGTGCCGGCGGCGAACGTCGTCTCGACGCCATGCGGGGCGATGCGCGCGATCTGCGCGTCGCTCAACGGCGGGAACATCTGCGCGTGGCGCGCAGACAGATCGCTCGACGTCGTCATTCGGCCGACAAGAACTGTTCGTCCACGTAACACCAGGCCCACGTCTCGCCGACTTCAGCCGACGTGACGATGGGGTGGCGGGTGTGATGGAAATGCGCGGTCGCGTGGCGGTTCGGGGACGAATCGCAACAGGCGACGTGCCCGCACGTGAGGCACACGCGAAGGTGGACCCATTGGCCACCAATCTTCAAACAATCCTCGCAGCCCTCGCGTGGGCGGTGGGTGTGGCGAAGCTTCGTCTCCGCCACGTGCGTGCAGGGGCTCGACAAATCGACCGACTCGGCGCTCGTCATGGGGCGCGAAGATACACCACGCTCAGTCGCGGGCGAGACCGTAGACGCGAATCGCTTGCGTCTTGCCGCGGAGGCTGACGGGGGCGAGCTCACATAGCGCGCTCGTGCTCGGGAGCAAGGCAGCGGTGGCGGCTGACACGATAACGGGGGTGCCGCTGTTTTTCGTCTGACCTTCGAGCCGCGAGACCGTGTTCACCGCATCGCCTATGACGGTGAACTCGAGCCTCCTCCCGGGGACGCCGAGGTTTCCGGCGATGACAGGCCCGGTGTGGACTCCGATACCCATCGCGAGCGGTGGGGCTCCCGCGCGGGCACGCTCCACGTTGTGCGTGGCGAGCGCGCTCAGCATCGCAGCAGCGCACGCGACCGCGTTGATTGCGGCTTCGTCGGGCTGACCCGTCAAACCGAAGACGACCAGCGTGCCGTCGCCGATGAATTTGTCGATCGCTCCGCCGTGACGTTCGATCACGCCGATCATCGCGCCGTGGTACGCGTTGAGCTGGGCCATGACCTCGGTCGGAGAGAGCGTCTCGCTCATCGCGGTGAAGCCGCGGAGATCGGCGGCGAGGAGCGTCACCGTCACGAGCCTGCCTCCGAGGGAAAGCGCGGCGTCGGGATCGTCCCGCATGACGCGCTCCACGGCTTCCGGTGGCAGATACCGACGAAGGAGCTGCAGCCGAGCGAAGCTGTCGAGGCTCTTTCTTGCTTGGATTGCCGACGCCACACCGATGAGCCCGGCGAGGGCGAGCAAGAGACACACGGGGATCTGTGCGCGGTGGAAGCCGGCGATGCGCGGAACGGCGGCGATGTAGAGCGTGATGGCCACGAGACCGCCGACCACCGCAGTCCTCGTGTTGTTGCGGAGCGCGTTGATGAGGAGCACGAGGATCATCGATGGTCCGACGATGTACGCGACGTAACCCGCGGTGTTCACCTGGTGGGCTGGCGAGCCGTCGTGGGCCAAGAGGGCAAAGTTCCCTATGGTGGACCCGAGGTCGAGCACGAGCGCGATGTACGCCAGCGCGGGCGGATTCCCGTACCGGCGGAGGTAGAGGAGGACGAGCACGGCGTAAACGGCAGCCCCGCCGAGAAAGAGTCCCGGGGCCCACGTGTCGCTGAGGCCAATGAGGCGAAGCGTGCTCGTGAGCATCGTCGCCGATGCAAAGACCACGATGCGATACCGCGCGACGTCGCGCTCGATGGCGTCGCGGGCGAGGCGCAACGTCTGATCGACCTCGAAGCTGCCTTGGTTCGACGCCGGCATCGCAACACGACTCTACTCGATGGCGTCAGGTCGTGAGCTCGAACCGAGCGGCCATCGCGTCGAAGGACGCGGCGTCGGCCGCGAGGTCACCCGACCCGAGCCCCAAGCAGTAGACAAGACTGCCCGCGGACACGAAGTACTCGCGCGCTGACCATGTGCCGGCCGCGGTGGTCTTGTCGAACGTCAAGAGAACACCGGGACGACCGCCGACGTCGACGCGCGTGAGCGCGGAGTTGCCGTAGCCCTTTGCCTTCAAGCCCGCTTGGGCTTGCTCGGCAGTCCCGCGCGGATCGAGGCCGGGGCTCCCCGGCATTCGGAACACGATGCACATGTGGTTGGTGTGGTCGCGATATGCGAAGCGCGCGACTTCATAAGGGCTGCTCGAGAGCACGGGTGGAAACTCGGCCCAACCGACGGGCACTCCGACCGTGAATCCGAGATCGGGCTTCGAGATGAGCTTGAACGATGTGTCTTCCATGGCGACTCCTCTGCGTGAAAGGAGGAGGCGGCGTGCGCTGGCGTAGGACCGACCCGTGCGAAGCGCGTAGGCACGCACCGCACGTTTGAAGTCCTTCTCCGTCGTCATCGTCGCCTCCACGCCTTGCTTCGAGCTCCCCAATCGAACGAGCAAAGCCGGCAACGAGACCCACGTCCGAGGATTTGCTCCCCTTTGCCTCCGCGAGCGACCCGATTGGGGCGAGTCGAAAGGAGGTCGGGTGCTGAACGTTCACCCACCTTCATGGTGACGATGCCCGTTCTCTTCGTCAAGCCCGAGATTTTCGTAGTGCGGTAGGCTTTCGCATGGCCTCGAGCTCGCTACGTGCCTTTGCGTTCGCTGCGCTGTCTGGATGTAGCCCTGCCGATCCGCCGACGACGATGGTTGCACCGCCCGCAGTGACGTCCGCTCCGACCGAGACACCAGGAACCGAGAACGCCCGTTCGGACTACGAAGCCGCGGACGCGCTCGTCAGCGCGGGGAAGTACGCCGAGGCGCGCGTGGGGTTCGATGTCACGGCCAAGAAGTTTCCTTACTCCCGCTTCGCGGTGGAGGCGGAGCTTCGCATCGCGCAGATCGATGAGAAGCTCGGCCGACCGGAGGCCGTCGAAGAGCTCGCGACGTGGGCGAAGAACCACGCGCACGATCCACGCGCTCAAGCCCTCGCGGCGCGAACGAGGACCGTCGGCGACACCACGTGCCGAAGCGACGCCGATTGCACCACGACGACCAAGCACGACTGCTGTGAATGTTGCGCGAGCGGACCTTACGCCACGAGCAAGACGTGGCTCGCATGGCAGAGCGAGCAATGCGCCGCAGCGAGGTGCGCGACGTGTGGAGGCGCCGCGTGCAGCCCGGTTGATTCGACGGTGTTGGCGAGCGTTCACTGCAATGCGGGACACTGCGAGCTCGGTCGGTAGTCGGAGTCGGAGGCCGGCTCTGACTCCGGCTCGATGGATCCTTAGCGCGTGCTCTTCCGCCACGCCGCATACAGGCCGACCGCCAGCAGTGCGCACGAGACGAGCAACATCGCGAAGCCCCACAGGAGGTACGGCCCTCCGACGGCCTGCGCGAAGTTCGTGATGTCGCTCGGGATCACGTGTCCGTCGATCGAGACCTCGTCGGTGAAGAGGTAGCCCTTGCCGGACCACGTATCGATCGCGAGCGACACGCCGATGAGCTGCGCGAACACCATCCGCTTTCGGGGGCTCGCGCGCAGGCCGAACCATCCGAGCAAGAGTGCGTCGATCGGAAGCGCAACCCACGCTGCCGTCGAGCGGACCCAAATCGCGAGCGACACCGCAATCACGACCGCCATCCCGACGAGGACCGCGCGTGCCCGCTTCGGTCCGCGGGACACGGCGAGCAACGTCGCGCCGACGATGGGCGGCGCGAGCAGCCCACCTGCCGCCGTGAGCGCGCGCGCCCACGCGTGCGTGGTCGTCGTGTGGGCCAGGCCCGACGCGTTTGCAAACACGTCCAGCGACGAGAACGTCCCGCCCGTGGCGAGCGCGGTGATGCCGTGACCCATTTCGTGCACGAACGTCGCGAGCAACGTGAGGGGATAGAGGAGCGTCCTCCCGAACGGGACGAACGTGTGCACGATGAAGTACGCGCCGATCGCAAGGAGGAGGGCGCCGCGCGACGTCGGTTGATCGAGCTTTGCGGGGGAGAGCCTAGGGGCGACCATCGGCTCTAGAGGTTCTACACTCCTGCCTGATGGCGCAGGGAACGATCGAGAAGCGCGAAGCGCAGCGGAGCGATTCGAGGCGAAGCTTCTCGGAGGCTCGGGGGGCGGTGCCCCCCGCCTCGATCGCCGAAGATCTGCGGGCCCTCGCGCGCGGCCCACGCGAGCTGTGGATCATCTTCGTCGCGACGTTCCTCGAATACCTCGGTGTGTTTTCGTTCCTGCTGACGCTGCCGCTCTGGCTGACGAGCGACTACGGCATGAACGACAAGACAGCGGGGTGGTGGGCTGCGACGTTCTCGACGGTCCTCACGCTCTTCGTGTTCCTCGTGGGCGCCATCGCCGACGCGGCCGGGATTCGTCGGACGCTCATCGCGGCCTTCGCGCTGTCCGCGTTGACGCGCCTGGCCATGTCGCTGGCACCGACGCCGAGGCTCGCGATTGTCGCGCTCATGGCGTTCAGCGTCGCCTTCGCGACGTCGGGCCCCGTTCTTCAAGCCGCCGTCAACCGCGCGTCGACCAAGCGAACGCGCGCATTCGCATTCTCGCTCTGGTACGTGAGCTTCAACCTCGCGGGCGCCCTCGTCGGGCCGCTCGTCATCGACCCGACGCGGCGCGCGTTCCTCGACGCATCGGGAAAGCTCGCCAAGCGGACGGTGACGCTGCCCCTCCTTGGTCCACGCGAGGTGAGCGCGTACGCCGTGATCATGGCTTTCGGCTTCGTCTTCGCCACGCTCGCTGCGCTCGTCACCTTGACGCTGCGGCGCGACTTCGAGGAGCGCATCGACCCGGAGGACGTGGGCGAGGTCCGCGTCGCGAAGAAGAACCCGTTCGCCGTCGTGCGCGAGGTCGTCTCCGATCGGATCTTCTGGCGCTTCGTCGCGCTCCTCGGCCTCCTCGCGCTCGTGAAGATGATGTTCCAGCACATGCACTTCACATGGCCGAAGTACGTGCTGCGAGAGCGCGGCGACGCCTTCCCCGTGGGTACGGTCTGGTCGCTCAACTCGCTCCTCATCCTCGGCCTGGCTCCTCTCGGCACGGCGCTCACGCGCAAGAGAAAGCCGTTCGAGGTGCTCCTCGTCGGGGCGTTCATCTCCTCGCTGAGCCCGTTCGTCTTGTGCTTCGGCTCCGGGATGCCGTTCCAGATCGCGATGATTGGGCTGCTCACGATCGGCGAGGCCCTGTGGTCTCCACGGTCGTACGAGTACATGGTCGCGGTCGCGCCGCGCGGTCGCGAGTCGACCTACGTCGCCCTCGGCGCGCTGCCGTACTTCCTCGCCAAGTTCTTGGTCGGCCCGTCGTCGGGTTATCTGCTCGCGAGGTTCTGCCCCGCGAGTGGCCCACGCGAATCAGCCCTGATGTGGGCCGCCATCGGCGCGACGACGATCATCGGTCCGATCGGTATGCTCCTCGGCCGTCGCTGGATCAGCGACGGTGCTCGCGTAGCTTGAAGGCCTCACCATGCGCTTTTCCCAACTCTCATCTTGTCTCATCGTCGCGGCCTTCGCCTCTGCGTCCACGATGGTGCGAGCCGACACGTTCGCGTCGGTGACGACGCTGGACCCCCGCGTTCGTACGCAGCTCGCAGCCTCGATCGCCGCCGCACACGCACGTGATTCCGGTGTGTTCGACTCGGTGCGCACCGTGGTGTCTCGCGCGGACGCCCTCGACCACATGAAGCGTGGCCGCTTTTACCCGATGACCGTGCTCTTGCGCGGCGTCACGCGCAACCACGCGGGCGCCGCGCTCGCGCTGCTCGAGCCGATCGTCGCTCCAGAACGCTTCACGATGCCCAACTCGCCCTCCGCGCTCATCGCCCTTCGCGCTGGGCTCATCGAAGCCGCGGGCGACAAGAAGGAGCTGACGGCAGCGCCCGTCTTTCGGTCGATCCTGAGCAGCGGAACGGAGTACTTCGAGGTCCGCGCTGCTGCCGAGGCGCTCGGCAAGCTCGCGCTCGACGCGGACGTTGCGCTGCTGGCGCGCCTCGCGACGACCCGAGGACCCAACCAACACGCGGTGATTGCCGGTCTCGGTGATTGCCGGCGTATCGGTGCGGCGCAGGCACTCGAAGCCGTCGTCGCTCAGCGACCCACCGGGATGATGGCCAAGCACGTGCTGCGTTCGCTGGAGCTGATGGGGTCCGCGTGGGCGCTCGCGATCGCCAACGCGGCCCCGACGTCGGAGGTGCAAGGGATTCGAACGACGACGGCGCGGGCGGCCTTCGCGATGTTCACGTCCGCGACGGAGGCTGACGTGCGTACCGACGCGTCGAACGCCCTCGTCGTCATCGCCGAGCCGGGCACGTCGCAGTGGATTGCTTCGACGAGGAGCTCCGCTCCACCTGATTTGGTCGCGGCCCTCGACGCGTTGAACGATCGCCTCGCGCACAACCCGACGACAGGCGGCGGACGAGCGCCATGAAAAAGGCCCTTCTCACTTTGGCGCTCCTCATCGCGCCGGCATGCAGCAGCAGCAGCGAGGTGGTGGACGGCGGTGGCCCAGTCGTCGACATCCTCGCCGACACCAACCGCAACGGTCAGATTGACTGGACCGACCCCACGGAGGAAGCGAACAAGACCGTCTGGAACGCGACCCAGGGCGCAATCTTCCTCGCCAACATCGATGACTCGGCCGGCGCGTGCGTCAGCACGACGAGCACGGGTGATCTGCTGAGCGACGCCGAGCTGCCGCTGTGCAACGACGCGGCTGACACCGTCGTCAACGGTCCGATGGACCTGCTCGATCTTGCTCCGCTCGGCATTCGCGGTTGGCCACGCGCCCCAGCCGGCACGCTCGGGACTGTGTCCGTCGACACGGCGTCTGCGCCGGTCATCCACCTCTTCATCCAACGTGACGGCGCGCTCACGTTCTTCGACTGGCAAAACGGCGATCGGATTCAGACCGCCGAGCTTCGAGCTGGGAACGTCATCATGGCGATCGAGGCGACCGACGTCGTGCGCGATCCCACCGTGTGGAATGGCTACACGACCGTCACGCTCTCCGTGAACGTCGATGACGCGGGAGCCTCGAAGACCGACTCGGTGATTCTGCGCGTGGCCCCCATCGTCACACGCCATCAGCTCGCGCCCGAGGAGCAGATGTTCGTGACCGCGTTCGCGGACGACGAGGGATCCATCGCGATGCGCTCGGCGCTCTACTCCGACATGGCAGGCACGGGAGAAGGCGACGGTGGAGTCCTCCCGCCTACGCCCTCGAACGTGACGGAGATCAACGGCGACGAATCGTTCGCTGGGAACACCTACTACGACGACCGGTGGACGCAGGACTTCTTCGAGGTTGGCTACATGTCGATGCCGACCACGGGCGGCCAGCAGCACATCATCGACGTGTACCTCCGCTCGGCGAACATCTACACGCCAACGGACGTGAACAACCAACTTCGCCCGGCGGGCAAGGTCGTCTTCGCGAAGTTCCGTGGGCCGGGTGCGGCTGGCGTTCAGCAGTACGACATCGCATCCGATCCGGACATGGACTCGCTCAACTCGTTGGGCAACCTCGAGACGATTCCACCGTACTCGTTGAATGGCGTGAGCTACCCGCTCGGCCGCCTGTTCCGCGGCGACATCCCCACCTGGCATCCGGACTCGTCGTTCGAGAAGATGATGGAAGCCCAGCTCGTTCAGCCTCCCGTCTACATCGACACATCATGGCTGTTCGTCGGTCACGTCGACGAGACGACGAGCTTCCTCACGGCGAGCTCGCCGCGAGGCTGGGTGCTCCTGTTGAATGACCCCGCCCTCGCCGTGACGATGCTCGAGGAGCAGGTCACCGCTGGCAACGGCGACGTGCTCATGTTCGCCGGCGAGAACTGGCTCGACGACGGCAACCCGACGCCCGCTCAGATCTCGATCAACGACGCCCTCGCAGACGTGGACATCCTATCGACGAGCAATGCGGCGGTGGCGAGCGTGAACGCCGAGCTCCAGGTGATCCAGACGGCGACGGGCCTCACCGACGCGGAGATCATCCACATTCCCTACCTCTATCAACCCGTGCAGGGCGGCGCGCTCGCCTGGCAGCCGGGCACCGTGAACGGTCTCTATTACGCCGCGAACACGTTCGCCGCTCCCGATCCGCACGGCCCGATCATCAACGGCGTCGACATCTTCAAGGCTCAGATGCAAACCGCGCTCTCGGCTGTCGGGATCAACGTCGTCTGGGTCGAAGACTGGGACCTCTACCACCGCCTCTCCGGCGAAGTGCACTGCGGGACGAACTCGAAGCGCGGCCTCGCTCCGAATGAGACCTGGTGGACCAGCGGCTACGACTAGCTACTCGGACTCGACGAACGCCCGCAAACGCTCGATGGCATCGTCCCAGCGCGTGGAGACGCGGTCGAGGTAGCGCTTGGCGATGGCGAGTCGCTTCGTCTCGAGCTCCCAGATCGTCTCGCGGCCTTGGCGCGAGCTCGAAACGAGCCCCGCCTCCGCGAGCGCGTGCAGGTGCTTGGTGATGGCCTGGCGCGAGACGTCCGCGCCGTCGGTGAGGCGCGTGATGGAGAGCGGGCCGCCTTTGCACAATCGCGAGACGAGCTCGAGGCGCGTCTCGTCACCGAGCGCCGCGAAGACCGGTGCAATGCCAGCGCTCACGTCTGGCTCGCCACGTACTTGGTGATGAGGGCGGCCTGCGCCGTCCACCCCTGGTCGTTCATGTCGAACGCCTTTTTGCGTCGCGAAAGGGGGATCTTGTCGAAGCCCGTCTCGGTGATGGTGAGGCTCGTCCCACCGGGCGCGTCGTCGAGCTCGAAGACGACGAGCGTCGTCGGCTCGCTCGAATAATCGACGGCTGGATCGATCGCGAACGGATGCCAGCGAAAGGAGAAGAGCCGCGGCGCCTCGATGCGATCGACCCAAATCTCGAACTTGGCACCGGCGTAAGGCTCTTGCGTCTTCGCCACCGCGGGATCGGCTTTGGTCGGGACGATCTTGCCCGTCAAGTGGGCGCCCGGCGTGAAGGCCGTGTCGAACTCGACGCCGAACCAGGCGCCGAACTCTTTTGCGTCGCTGATCGCGCGCCAGACGCGCTCACGGGGAGCGCGCAGCAACGTCGTTTTCTCGATGCGATCCGTGTCGGTCATGTGCAACCTCCGAGTTGCGCATACTCATAATGGCGCACGCGGCGAAATGCAACCTTTAGGTTGCCACTTAACCGGCTGGCAAACTCCGACTCCGACTCGACCGCAACTGGGGAGTGGCCCATAATCGGTGGCGATGCGACAAACTCTGCCTGGGATTCTCGTATGCGCCATCGCGTCGGCAGTCGCGTGCTCG
>Ga0302326_10005054_pt1 | contig 30242 bp, 26 predicted proteins | sample Palsa_T0_3_FD_202264 | JGI IMG/M metagenome (GOLD analysis project Ga0302326, IMG submission 202264) | Peat permafrost microbial communities from Stordalen Mire near Abisko, Sweden - Palsa_T0_3 | ecosystem: Environmental > Terrestrial > Soil > Palsa > Peat permafrost | place: Sweden: Abisko... | reverse complement strand
CACAGTGGTGCCGCCACTATTCAGTACGGCCGAGAGCCACTCGGCGGTGACGTCGTCCGGGTGTCGGGGAATGGGCATCGGCATCGGCATACTGTAGGCCATTCGGCATGAACTGCGGCGCTAATCTCTGCTCGTCGGCGTCCAGATCCGGGTCGGCTCGTGACGCCCCCGCAGTACGGCTTCGCCGTACAAGGCCCAGTGCGTGCGTTCGGCCGCATCGGCGCGGTCTATTGCGGCGGCTGAACACACAATTCGATCGTCCAGCGTTTTGGCGAAGTCGGCCAGTCGCGCCGCCTCGTTGACGGCGTCGCCGACGACGGTGTATTCGTAGCGATTCTCGGCGCCGATGTTTCCGGCGAACACCGGCCCCGCCGAGACTCCCACCCCGAAGTCGACCATCGGTAGCCGGCGTAGTTGGTTGCGTAGCCTGCGCGCGGTCGCCAATGCGGCCGCTGCGGACCCATCGACGGCCAGCGGCGCCCCGAAGACCGCCAGCGCAGCATCTCCCTGGAATTTGTTGATCAGTCCCTGGTGGTCGTCAACGGCGCTGACGACGATGCGGAAAAAGTCGTTGAGCACCCGGGCCACCTCTTGCGGCGGTCGACTCGCCGCCAACGTGGTCGAGCCGACTAGATCGATGAAAAGGATTGCCGCCTCACGCACGTCACCCGATAGCGAGGTGCCCTCTTCGATTGCGCGACGGGCCACATCCGCTCCGACGTGCCGGCCGAACAGGTCTCGTAGCCGATCGCGTTCGCCGATTCCGGCGACCATACGATTGAATCCGCTTTGCAGGCGGCCTATTTCAGATTTTTCGTAGACTCCGACGAAGGTGTTGATGCGGCCGCGCTCGACCTCTGCCATCGCGTCGACAACCTCGCGGAGCGGGTCTGATATCGATCGAGAGGTCAAGATCATCGCCGGAAGCCCAATCAGGATCGCCACCAGGGTGACCATCAGGATGGGCACTTCGACCGACCCGGCCTTCTGAATGATCCAGCCGTTCGAGCGAGTCAACACCAGACCGGCGATCGCCAGGCACGGTAGCCCACTGCCCAACAACCACATGCCCACGAGTCGGGTGAGTACACCGGGCGCAACGACAAGACCTTCCGAACCCTGCGCGGCCGCGAGCATGATCGGTCGAAGCGATCGCTGCGTGAGCAGAAGGCTGAGGCTTGCGGCCGCGGTCCCACCAAAGATGGTTGCCGACAGAGCCGGCACCCCAACAGCCTTGACGCCGTCGAGATTGAGCAACAGGTAGCTCACGCCGCTGACCGCCCATACCGCCGCCAGAACCAGCGACTGCCGGCCATACAGGCGCATGGCCGCCTGCCGCTGATCGGTATCCGGTTGCTGACCACGGACGTACCACCGCAGCACCGGGACGAGATTCGCTACCCCGCCGACGACCACCGCGACAGTTCCCAAAACGACGATGGCCGCCGCGGTGATCAGGCTTGTCGGAGCGACATATGCCTGCCCGTCGTTGGCGAACTGACCGTGCAGTGGTACGACGATCGCGGCGGCATCCGCAGTCCCGAGGAGGTGGCCGCACGCAAGGCCGGCCGCATAGCGGGTTGCCATCCTGCGGCCGGTCGTCCGCTGCGTCCGCCCGGCTTCAGTCACGTGGAATAAGGTAGCCCGACTCGGGCTGGTCGCCCCCTCGGTCAGACCGCGGGGTACGCGACAGACTTGACCTCGGTGTACTGATCGAAGCCGGCCACGCCGTTCTGGCGGCCAACCCCGCTGTCCTTGTAACCGCCGAAAGGCGTGTCGGCGCCGTAGGGCGCGCCGCCGTTGACGCCCATGAAACCTGCCCTGATCCGACGGGCCACCGACAGCGAACGCTCTAGGGAACCAGAGAACACGTTGCCCGCCAATCCGTACGGGCTGTCGTTAGCGATCCGGATGGCGTCCTCCTCGTCGTCGAACGGGATGACCGACAGCACCGGGCCGAAGATCTCTTCCTGGGCGATCGTCATCTTGTTGTCGACGTTGATGAAAAGCGTTGGCCGGACGTAATATCCCTTGTCGAAACCGGTGGCCGCGCCGGGGCCGCCGACCAGCGCCGTGGCGCCCTCGTCCACGCCCTTCTGGATGTAACCCGTCACCCGATCGAACTGTCGTTGCGAAATCACCGGGCCACACAGGGTTCCGGGATCCTGCGGGTCACCACACGTGACGTTCTCGTAGATGTTCTTGAGGATCTCCACGCCTTCGTCGTAGCGGGACCGGGGCAGCAGTAGCCGGGTCGGGTTGGCGCAACCCTGACCGGCGTGCATGCACGGCGCGATGCCGACCATGCATGCCGACCCGAAGTCGGCGTCCTCCAGAACGATGCTGGCCGACTTGCCACCCAGCTCCAGAAACAGCCGCTTCATGGTGGCCGCGCCCTTTTCCATGATCCGCCTGCCGACCGCCGTGGAGCCGGTGAACGAGATCAGATCAACCTTCGGCGAGAGCGTAAGCTCCTCGCCCACCAGGTGATCCGAAGCGGTGATGACACTGACGACCCCGGCCGGGATGTCGGTGTTCTCGGCGATCAGCCGACCCAGGCGAGTTGCGTTGAACGGTGTGTCGGGCGCGGCCTTCAGCACGATCGTATTGCCGGTGGCCAGGGCCTGGCCGAGCTTGTTGAGGGACACCTCGAACGGGAAGTTCCACGGCACGATCGCACCGACCACGCCGACCGGCTCGCGCCACACCTTGCGGGTGGTCAGTGCGCCGGTGAGGCTGATCACCTTGTCGCCCAGGTCGGTCTCCCAGGCGTACTCGTCGATCAGCCGGGCCGGGTACTTCAACCCGTCTTCCAGCGGGGCGTCCAGCTGCGGGCCGAACGTGATGGCGCGGGGCGCGCCAACCTCGAGGATGAGTTCCTCGCGCAGCTCCTCCTTCTCCGACTCGATCGCGTCGTGCAGCTGGAGCAGGCAGCGCTTGCGCAGCTCGCGGTTCGTGGACCAGTCCGTCTCGTCGAAGGCGCGTCGGGCAGCGTCGATGGCCCGCAGCATGTCTTCCTTCGACGCGTCGGCGACCTCGCCGAGCGCCTCTTCGGTGGCCGGGTTGAGGACGGTAAACGTGCCGGCCTGACCGTCGACCAACGTGCCGTCGATCATCATCTTCGGCTCGAAGCGGACCTTTACAGTCTCAGTCATATTTGTCGCTCTCTGTTGATGGGACGCTGAGCAGGGCGCCGGAACGCAGAATACTATGGAGACCCTTACCGGAACGCCGCCGGTTGGCAACCCCGTTACTCGTGAACAGGTCCGTCTTCCCCTCACCGAGGTCGTTGACCAAATATCTGTTCCACCGTAGAGTTCGGCATTGCCCTCAGTCAATCGCCGCGAAGTCAACAGGAAACGTGGATTTCTCATACCCACCCGAGGTGGAACAGGTCCGTAAGGAACTGCGCACCTGGCTGGCCGCGAACCTGACCGAGGATGTCGTGGCCGCCGGCCGTCAACGAGGTAAGGACGACGCCGCGTTCCAGACGCTTCGTGCATGGAACGCGACGATGGCTGACGGAGGCTGGGCCGCGGTCTCCTGGCCGCAGGAGTACGGCGGCCGCGGCGCGACGGTGTTCGAACAGCTGGTCTATGCCGAGGAGACGACCCGCGCGCGGGTACCCATCGCCCTTAACGTGATCGGGATGAACAACATTGCGCCCGCCATCATGGAGCACGGGACCGAAGAGCAGAAGCGCACCCTGCTGCCCCGGATGATGCGAGCCGACGATATCTGGTGCCAGGGGATGTCGGAGCCCGAGGCCGGCTCGGATCTCGCCTCGCTCCGAACCCGCGCGGTACGAGATGGCGACCACTTCGTAGTCAACGGCCAAAAGATCTGGACCTCACTGGGCCATCGGGCCGACTGGTGTCAGCTGTTCGTGCGCACCGACCCTGATGCGCCAAAGCACAAGGGCATCTCCTGTCTGATTCTGGACATGTCGTTGCCGGGCATCGAGGCTCGGCCGCTTGTCACATTGAGTGGCGACGCCGACTTCGCCGAGGTGTTCCTCAACGACGTGCGGGTGCCCGCCGATGCGCTGCTCGGTCCGGAGAACGGCGGGTGGCGCATCGCGACAACGACTCTGAGTTACGAGCGGGCCGGGGCCGCGCGCCTCTACACCGAGATGCAGGAGCGGCTCGCGGAGCTGGTGACCGACCTCGCCGATATCGACATCGACAATCGTCCAGTGCTAGAAGACCCCGGGACTCTTCGGCGTCTCGGTGAAATCGCTTTGCGTATAAAATATCTCGAGGTGCTGTGCCAGCGGTCAATCTCCGCGATTCTGCACGGCGGCGATGCGTTCGGGTCGGCAAGCCTCGCCAAGTCGATCTGGGGTGAGGTCGGGCAGGATATCGCCGCGCTGGCGTTCGACCTGATTGGGTCGCATCCGAATGGCCGTCGGTGGGCCGACTACCGCTTGACATCACGCGCGCTGACGATCGCCGGCGGGACGACCCAGATCAACAAGAACATCACCGCCCAACGAGTTCTGGGATTGCCGCGACCATGAACCTGGAACTGACCGACGAACAGGTCGCGCTGCGTGACACCGTCCGAAAATTTCTTGCCGAAAAGGCCTCGGTCGCGGGATATGTCCGCCCGCTGCTCGACGAGGCAACCGGAATCACTGCGGCCGTCTGGCAAGGTCTCGCCGACCTGGGCACCACCGGCCTGCTCGTGCCGGCGGAATACGACGGCGCCGGCATGACGATGGTCGAGGCCGGCATCGTTCTCGAAGAACTCGGCGCCGGCCTGCAACCCGGGCCGTGGCTGTCCAGTGCCGTCGCCGCGCCTCGCGCACTCATGCGATTCGGCGTCGACAGCAGCGTGGCGGCACCGCTCTTCACCGGAATCGCACACGGTTCAACGACTGCCACGGTGGGCCCACTCGACGGTGTCGGACCAAGCGTGGTCGGGCTCGGCGACAACGTTGCGTTGCGCGGTGAGATCGACAGCGTATCGGACGCCGCCGCCGCCGACCTGATTCTCGTCTTGGCTGAGGATCGCGACGGCACAGGGCTTTTCGCTGTCCGGGCCCCGGGATCCGGAATCGACATCACGCCGCACACCGGAATCGATCAGACGCGCAAGCAGTTCCGCGTCCGGTTCGACGACACGCCCGCGCAGCGTCTGGCCGCCGCATCACCGGACGCCGTCGAAGCGCTGATCGACGACGTGGTCATCGCCTGGGCGGCTGACGCGCTCGGCGCCGCACAGGCAATCCTGGATCTCGTCGTCGCATACGCAAAGGTGCGACGCCAATTCGGCCAGCCAATCGGTGCATTTCAGGCGGTCCAACACCTGTGTGTCGACATGTACGAAACAGTCGAGCTCGCCCGCAGCGGCGTGATTCACGCCCTGTGGGCCGCCGACGCCGGAAGCCGGGACGAACGACATGCAGCCGCGATGCGGACCAGAGCGTTCTCCGGCCGGCTGGCCACCGTCGCCGATACTGCCATCCAGGTATTCGGCGGTATCGGCTTCACCTGGGAGCACGACGCTCACCTATATCTCAAGCGCCTGCTGAGTTGGAGCGCGTTTCGGGGCGGATCTGACCGCTACCTCGTGCAGCTCGGCGCGCAGTTCGCCGAGTCTGTGCTCGCTGAAAGCCGAACGGGTTAGCCAGTGACGTCGCTCTGACACCCGTTCAACCTGCACAGTCGGCGGGTAGCAACCTGGTAGCGTTAGAACAAATATTCGGTCAGGGATCTCGCAGGGCCGGCCTGTGGAGGTGGCGTGGGGCTTCAGCAACCATCCGAGGCTGCGGCCGCACGGGGCTCTGCACCCCTAGACTTGCCCGATGCCAATTCGTTGGTCCGGCTTGGCCGCGCCGGACGTTCTCGCGTGACACCGCGGGGACGGAGCGCTGCAGAACGGGCACCCGGGTCTACAAGCGGAGGCGCTTACGACGACGGCACTCGTCGTACCGAAATCCTGCACACCGCGGCATCGTTGATCGCCTCCTCGGGACTACGGACATCTCTGCAGGAGATCGCAGCCGCGGCCGGCATCTTGCCGGGCAGCCTTTATCACCACTTTGAATCGAAGGAAGCGATCCTCGTCGAGTTGGTCCGGCGGTACTACGCCGACTTGGATCGCATCGGCGAGATCGCCCACACGAAACTGGACAAGCCCGACTCGCGAACCGCCGCCGATAAAATCGTCGAACTGGGATCCGCGATCGCACGGTGCGCGGTAGAGCATCGCGCCGCTTTGCAGATGTCGTTCTTTGAGGCCCCGAGCGCGAATCCAGAGCTCGTCGAACTCCTGCAAAACCCGCCCACCGCTGTCCAGCAGGCGATGCTGCAGACGTTGCGCGCCGGCCGGTGGAGCGGCTACATCAGATCCGACATCGACCTCCCCACGCTGGCGGACCGGATCTGCCAGACCATGATGCACGTCGGACTCGACATCATTCGGCACAACGCCGCGGCCGATGAGTCCGCGGTTGTCATGTGCCGCATCATGTTGCACGGTCTGGCCAGCCGGTCATATAGCGACAGCACATTGAACAGCTCCAGTGCTTTCGCGGCCGCCGAGGCGGCGATCAAGACCTGGGGCGACGACAGTGGGTCCGACGGCAACGACAAAGGCGCGCACGTCCGCGCGGTGGCACGAGCGGAGTTCGGCAAAAAAGGCTACGAGGTCACCACGATTCGCGACATCGCCGCCGCGGCGGGCCTGGGCACCGGAACCGTCTATCGGTTGATCGGGTCGAAAGATGAACTCCTCGCCTCGATCATGGAGTCGTTCGGCAAGAAAGCCGGCGGTGGATTCGCCAGTGTGCTGCGCACAGATGCCACAGCGGTGGAGAAGCTGGACGCGCTCAGTTGGGTCAACATCAACGCGTTGGATCAGTTTCCCGACGAGTGGAAGATCCAGCTCGCGTGGATGCGTCAATCGCCGCCGGACACGCCCAATCCCGGTCTGGCGTTCACCATGCGACTGCGACAGCTGCGCGCGCTGCTCTCGGAAGGGATCGAGTCGGGCGACATCCGGATCGAGGATGCCCCCTCGCTCTCGATGCTGGCCCGCTATGTGATGGATGTGTTGTGGGTACCGGAGAACATCGTCCGGACCCAGGGCACGGACGCGGCGTTGCTCAACGCCCGTGACACTGTGGTGCGCGGCGCTGCTGAGCGTGCCGCGCAAGTGTCGGCCTGACAATCCACATGTCAGCCGAACATTCGAATACTCACCGGTAGGCGCATCAATCCACGCATACTTGCCAGGTCCGCCGCTGCGGCCCGGAAGGGCACGTCCGTCGGCGCCCCACCCGCGTTGTTATACCAAACATCTGTTCCCGTAAAGTGCACCGGAGCCTTTACTGTTGGCGACCCAAGAGAGGATTCACATGACTGGTATCGATCAGTTCCGCTACGACGGCAAGCGTGCAGTGGTAGTCGGAGGTGCCACCGGCATGGGCGCTGCCGCGGCCAAGATCGTCGGTGCGCTTGGAGCTGAGGTCATCAACCTGGACTACGCGCCGGTCGACTCCGACCTCGGCCGCGGGATCAAGGTCGACCTGAAGGACCCGGCATCGATCGACAGCGCGCTCGACCAGATCGGCGGACCCGTCGACGCCCTCTTCTCGGCCGCCGGCATCGCCGACGGTCCCGACCTGATGAAGATCAACTTCATCGGTCACCGGCACGTGATCGATCGTCTGATCAGCAAGGGGCAACTGAACCGCGGTTCGGCTATCTGTTTCATCTCGTCGGTGGCCGGCATCGGATGGGAAACCGATCTACCGCGGCTGCAGGAGTTCTTGGCCACCCCCGACTTCGAATCAGCGGACGCCTTCGTCAAAGCCCACGAAGCCGAGTTCTTCGGCCATTACGGGACCAGCAAGCAGGCCATCAACGCCTATGTCGCTACACACGCGTTTCCGTTCCTGGCGAAGGGCATCCGCATCAATGCGATCTGCCCCGGTCCGACCGACACGCCCCTCGCCCGCGCCAATGCCGACCTGTGGCTGTCGTTCGCGCAGGACTACCGGGAGGCCACCGGCACCGCGACGCACACCCCGGAGCAGATGGGCAACGTGATGGCGTTCCTCAACAGCGATGCCGCCGCCGGTATCAACGGCGTGACCCTCCTCGTCGACTACGGACACGTCAACTCGTCGAACACCGGAACCTTCCCAGCCGGCAAGCCGATCATCGACCTGCTGATGGGACGGGTCTCGCTCGGCTGACCCGTCGCGCTCGTTTGGTCCCCAGGATGACCGCAGGCTGATAGAAACAGGATGCGTACGTCGGAATGGGAAGGTGCCCAGTGGCAAAACGGCTCGTCACGGCGGTGGTAAGCGCCTCTTTGGTGGCGGCATCCTCTTCAGGATGCTTCCTACAGAACGACAAAGTGGCGCAGAAGACCGCCCGGATCACTGTCGACAGCACCACCCGCACCTCGCATGCGGTCACCTGCAGCCAAGTCGAGTGGTTGTTGACCGCAGACATCGCCGCCGCACCGGCCAACGTTCGGGTACTGCTCAAGCTGGATCCGGACAAACCGACAGTTGAATCGATCCATATCGACAACTTTGCGGGCTTCTCCGGCGTTGCCGACTCTGGCGCCGGTGATTCGAAAATCGCTTTCGCCAACAACAGCTACACCATCACGGGCACGGCGGAGGGATCTCAGGTCAACGATCCACACGTCTCCGTCACTGCGCCGTTCAAGATCGAGGTGGGTTGCTGAGCAACGGGTGACTACTCCGGTCCATCGTCGAGCGGCGGTGGCAGGTCTTGTCCAGAAGGCGACTTGTTCAGCCACTTCCTGAGCCGGAGAAGGCCATCAGCCACAGTGCCGATTGCCACCAGAATCAGTATCACCACGATCGCGGCAGTCACACCGTCCATGGTGACAGGTCGAAGCCTTTGGCGGTTCTACACATAGCCACGCGCGCCGACTTAAGCGTTTCAGTGGAGTGGCCCAAGCTGTCACTCTGCATGCCCGGTATTCGCCCGAAAGTGTGCCCAAAATGTGCCCACCGCAGGCCCCCGAGGGGCCGTCGTTGTTATGAAAACCACCATCTAGCAGCACAAACTGGCGTGCCGTTCGTGTGCGGGCGGAGGGATTCGAACCCTCACGCTCTTTCGAGCACCGGCACCTAAAGCCGGCATGTCTGCCGTTCCATCACGCCCGCAAGCCCCGCGATCGTACCGCCGTGCTCGCTGATGAATCTGTCGGTGGTCCTGCCTACCGTCGATTCGTCTCGCTGGCGAAAGGAGCGCGCAATTGCGATCGGCGGAGGAGCACGAGGCCGTCCGCAGTCTATTTGCTGCAGGATTGGACGACTGTGCGATCGCACGCCGCACCGCAATACCGCGACGGACTGTGTCCGACTGGCCAGGAAGCCGCCAATCCTCTCGAGATGTCCAAGCTCGTCAGCAGACTGCGGGGTTGATCACGACTTCGCCGCGCTCGCTCCTTCTGCCTATTGTTATCTGCTCGGCCTGTACCTCGGCGACGGGTGTATCTCAGGGTGTCGGCGGGTGTGGCGCCTGAGGATCGCGCTCGACATAAGTACCCCGGGATAGTCCGCCGGTGTCGCGAGGCCATTGACATCCTGATGCCTGGGCAACACTCCGCGGTCGTAAAACGACCGACCAGGTGTGTCTTCGTATCCCACTATTCCAAACACTGGCCGTGCCTGTTCCCGCAACATGGCCCGGGCAAGAAGCACTTACGCCCGATCCGCCTCGAGCCCTGGCAGGAAGCACTCGTAAAGCAAGCCACCGAGGAATTCATTCGCGGCCTGATCGAAAGCGATGGGTCGCCGCGTCGTAGCGAACGACCGCGGGGTTCGCAGCGTCCGCTACCACTTCTCGAACCGCTCCGACGATATCCGCGCGTTGTTCTGCGCCGCGCTCGATGAACTTGGCATCCCGTGGACGCGTCCACGCCGGTTCGAGGTCGCCGTGTACCGCAAGGCCGCCGTCGCGCGCCTCGACGAATTCGTCGGACCGAAAGCGTGATGGCCTTCCGCCTGCTACCCCGGGGTACCTTCTAGGGGTGTCCACTACGCGTCGTCGGAGACCCGCGCTCATCGTGCTGGTGATCCTTGCGGCGGGCGGTTGCCTGGCATTGGGCTGGTGGCAGTGGACACGATTTCAGTCGGCGGCGGGAAGTTTCCAAAACCTCGGATACGCATTGCAGTGGCCGGCGTTCGCGGGATTTTGTGTCTACGCCTACCGGAAATTCGTCCGCTACGAAGAAGCTCCGCCGGAGCAGCCGAACATCGACTCTGTCAACGAGATACCGGCGGGATTGTTGCCCGAGCGGCCTACACTCGCACGGCCGAAGTCTGACGATCCGGCGCTTCGCGAGTACAACGCCTACCTCGCCGAACTTGCCAAGGCGGACAACGAAATCCCTCGAAAGCAGAACAGGACCAACGCATGACCGGGACACCCGAAGCACAGCAGGCGACCGCCGGTAGCAACATCCGGACCCCGTTGCTCGCCTACCGCGTCATGGCGTGGACGACGGGTTTGTGGCTCATCGCGCTGTGCTACGAGCTCGTCTCGCACCTGGTTTTCCATCACGAGATCCCTTGGATTGGGATCGTGCACGGCTGGATCTACTTCATCTATGTGTTGGCGGCCTTCAATCTCGCCATCAAGGTCCGGTGGCCAATCGGCAAGACGGTCGGTGTGCTACTCGCCGGGACGATCCCGCTGCTCGGCATCATCGTCGAGCACTTCCAGACCCGAAATGTGAAGGCCCGCTTCAATTTGTGAGCCCTCGCATGACCCGGTCGCGTTAGTGGGCAAGCGTGCGCAGCGCAGGCAATAACAAGCTGAGCGCGCGACCGCGGTGCGATGCTGCGTCTTTCTCCGCCGAAGTCAGTTGCGCCGCAGTGCGATTCCCGGCGTCCGGGATGAACACCGGGTCGTAGCCGAAGCCCGCGTCACCATGCGGCTCGCGCGCAATCACGCCCGGCCACTCGCCGCGGACGACGACCTCACCCGAACCAGACACCAGGGCGCACGCCGATACGAAGGCCGCGCCACGACGCTCGTCGGGCACATCCCGCAACTGCGCCAACAGCAAAGCGGTGTTGCCGTCGTCGTCGCCGTGCTTACCCGACCAGCGCGCCGACAGCACGCCGGGCATTCCGTTCAGCGCGACCACTTCCAGCCCGGAGTCGTCGGCGACGGTCGGCAGCCCAGTCGCGGCGAAGCCGTCGCGGGCCTTCGCCAACGCATTGTCCTCGAAAGTCGAGCCGGTTTCCGGCGCCTCGTCGAACGGCGGCACCTCATCGAGTGACACCAACGTCAGACCCGTCAGCGCGGCCGCATCCAGTACCCGGCGCAACTCGGCCAGCTTCTTGCGATTCCGGCTGGCGACCAACACGCGGGTCAGCTTCCGAAAGCCTTCTGCTGCGCAGGACCTTCGGGCAGCACCCCCGGATACGGCAATGCCAAAGCCTCGATCTGCGCGGCGAAGAGCTTTTCGATGGCCCCCTGCGCGGCGTCGAGCATTTTGTCCAGTGTCGATCGCGGGAAGGTGGCACCCTCGCCGGTCCCTTGGACCTCGACGAGTGTCCCGGTGTCGGTGGCCACCACGTTCATGTCGACCTCGGCGCGGGAGTCTTCCTCGTAGGGCAGGTCCACCCGCACCCGACCGTCGACGACGCCGACGCTGACCGCAGCAATCGCACACGACAGCGGCCGTGGGTCGGAGAGTTTGCCGGCCGCGGACAGGTAGGTCACCGCGTCGGCCAACGCCACGTATGCCCCCGTCACAGCCGCGGTGCGGGTACCGCCGTCGGCTTGCAGCACATCGCAGTCGATCGCAATGGTGTTCTCGCCCAACGCCGCCAGGTCGATGCAGGCCCGCAAAGATCGGCCGACCAGCCGGCTGATCTCCTGAGTACGGCCGGACAGCCGGCCCTTCACCGATTCCCGGTCGCTGCGGGTGTGGGTGGCTGAGGGCAACATCGCGTACTCGGCGGTGAGCCACCCCAAGCCTGAGCCCTTGCGCCAGCGGGGTACACCCTCGTTGACGCTAGCGGTGCACAGGACTTTGGTCTGGCCGAACTCGATCACCACTGAGCCCGCCGGGTGCGACGTGAACCCACGGGTGATGACAACCGGTCGGAGCTCGTCGTCGAGGCGGCCGTCTTCGCGTTTTGACACGCCGCCAACCCTAGCGTGCGGTCAGCCGCTCAGGAGCGCCCGACATTGAATGTCTCGCCGCACACCACCGCATGCACCGGGCCGTCAAATTCGGCTTTGGCCTCGCTGATCACGTCTTCACGAGAGGTCCACGGCGGGATGTGGGTCAGCAACAGCTCTCCTACCCCGGCCGCGGCCGCAATACGACCGGCCTCGGTGCCGGACAGATGCAGGTTGGGCGGACGGTCCGGCGAGTGGGTCCAGGACGCCTCGCACAGGAAGGCGTCGGCGCCGCGAGCCAGGTCGATCACCGCATCGCAGTAGCCGGTGTCACCGCTGTAGACGAACGTCGCTCCGCTCGGATCGGTGATGCGCATGCCGTAAGACTCAGTCGGGTGACACACCAGCCGGGGCACGACGCTGACCGCGCCCAATTGCACCGCCTCGCCGTCGACCCAGTGCCTGACATCGAAGATGTCCGAGCAGTCGTCGATCTCGCCACCGTACGGCGACGACGCCGCGCCCAGTCGCGACCAGGTGTCGCTCGGGCCGTACAGCAACGCCTTTCCGGCAGGGGGCGACGGGTGATAGCGACGCCAAACGAAAAGTCCGGGCATATCGAGGCAGTGGTCGGCGTGCAGATGCGACAACAGGACCTGGACCGAACCCGGATCGGCGTGCCGCTGCAGCGCTCCGAGTACGCCTCCACCGAAGTCGATAACCAGCGGCGGAGTGTCCGGTGCCCTCAGCAGATAACCCGATGCCGGCGAATCCGGGCCGACGACGCTCCCGGAGCAGCCCAGCACGGTGATTCGCACGGTCACTACTTTGCCATGCCCAGAGTCATGTTGGCCAAAACATCTCCGCTTTGATAACCGGAAACTTAGCCGGGTGCCGCGACGTGACGGTGGACCGGCTCGACGCCGGTAACCGCCGGTCCCAGGAACCGCGCCGCAAGTGCGAGAAACGCCTCCGGGTCGCCGGTGGCTTCGAACAACCGGAGCGGTGACGGGACGCCCGGACGAGCCGGATGGGGATGCAGCAGATCAAGCTCGGTCAACACGCGGAGTAGATCTTTCGCGGTCTCCTCGGCGCTCGAGACCAGCGTGATGGCCTCGCCCATCGCCAGCTGGATCAGCCCGGACAGCAGCGGATAGTGAGTGCAGCCCAGCACCAGCGTGTCGACATCGGCGCGCTGCAGCGGCTCGAGGTAACCCTCGGCCAGCCCGAGCACCTGGCGGCCACTGGTGATGCCGCGCTCGACGAAGTCGACGAATCGCGGGCAGGCCACCGCAGTGATCTCGGTGTCGCGGGCTGCGGCGAAGGCGTCCTGGTAGGCGCCCGAGGCGACAGTGGCCTGCGTGCCGATCACGCCGATCCGGCCGTTTCGGGTGGTGGTGACCGCTCGCCGCACAGCGGGCAGGATCACTTCGACGACGGGCACGTCATAGCGTTCGCGCGCATCATGCAGGCAGGCCGACGACGCCGAATTGCAGGCGATCACCAACGCTTTGACGCCGCGGTCGACGAGGTCGTCACCGATGGCCAGGGCATGCGCGCGGATCTCGGGAATGCTGAGCGGGCCGTAGGGACCGTTGCCGGTATCGCCGACGTAGATGATGTCCTCGTCGGGCAGTTGGTCGATGATCGCGCGCGCCACCGTCAGTCCGCCGACGCCGGAGTCGAACACCCCGATGGGCGCCATTGCGTCACTCATGTCGGCGACCTTCGGGTGCGACGCTGCCGAGCTTTGCGCTCCGGGCTGGACAACAGGTACGCGGCCAGCACCCCTGCGATCCCACCGGACAAATGCCCCTGCCAGGACACGCCTCCGCAGGCGTTGAGCACCGGCACAGCCCCCCACAGCACCCCGCCGTAGAGCACCAGCACCACCAGACCGATGAGGATCTGCCAGCCCGACCGGATGAAGAATCCGAAGATCAGCAGGAAGGTCAGCCAGCCGAAGATCAGACCCGAGGCGCCGATGTGATCGGTCTCGCCGCACGACGATCCCATGTTGCCGATCAGCCAGGTGCCCAAGCCGCCGACGATCCACACGATCGCGGTCGCCCACAGAAACCGGGACAGCCCGGCCAACGTAACCAGGAAACCCAGCACCAGCGCCGGCACGGTGTTGGCGAACAGATGCGGCCAGTTCGCATGCAACAGCGGAGCGAACAGAATTCCCCACAGGCCGTCGGACTCCAGCGGGCGGATGCCGTTGTCGTCCAGCCGGTGCCCGCCGAGCTGGTCGAACGCCTCGACGATGTACAGCAGTGCCACGAACGTGATGATGGTGGCCCCGCCCACCAACGACTTGGAACGCTTCTTCGGCGGTCGAATCTGGCTCGTCATGCCGCTGGCTGCCCTTCGAAAGCACTAATCAACAGCACGTTACCGATTTTAATGCGCTCGCTGAAATGCTCCGGGCAACAGCCCCCGGTACGTCGGTATTCCGGCCACCGAGTCGGCGGCGATCACCGCGCCGACGACCGCGCGGGCCAAGCAGTCGGCTGCGGCGGCGCCCACGGCCGTGGCCAGGGCCGTTTCCGGCGAGAACGCCGCGGCCAGGTCCGCCGGCGGAGCAACCTCGATGGCGCCGGTGGCCAGCGCGAACACGGTGTCGCCGTCCGCCGGGGTGTGCGCCGGCCGGATGCTGCGGGCGAGCCCGTCGTGAGCAGTGCTCGCGATCTGCCGACAGGCCGCCGGGCTCAACGCGGCATCGGTTGCGACGACGGCGATAGTGGTGTTCAGCGACCTCAGCCGGGGTTCCAGCTTCGCCAGCGCCGCGAGTTGCTCATCCGGCGGCGGCGTCAAACCGAACTCGTCCGCCAGGTCGCGCTGCCACGGCAGGCCGGTCGCCTGGTCGATGACGTCGCCCGCGGAGTTCACCGTGACCAGCGCGCCGACGGTCACTCCGGACGGCAGCGTCGTCGACGCCGTCCCGATGCCGCCCTTGAGCACACCGGCGCGCGCACCCACCCCGGCGCCGACCGTGCCCACCGCGGGCGGGCGGCCTTCGCTTGCCGCGGCGGTGCTCACGGCGGCGTACCCGGACTCGGCCGTCGGGCGGTTGCCCCAGGCGCCGACCTCCAGATCGAAAATCACCGCGGCCGGCACGATCGGCACCACCCCGCCGGTCATCGCGACGCCGCGGCCATGCTCCTCCAGCCACCGCATGACCCCGTCGGCGGCCACCAACCCGTAGGCGCTGCCACCGGCGATCAGCACCGCGTCCACGTAGCGCACGCTGTTGGCCGGGTCGAGCAGATCTGTTTCCCGGGTGCCGGGCGCCCCGCCGCGAACGTCGACGGACCCCACCGTGCCGGGCGGCGTCAGGACGACGGTGACACCGCTTGCCCAGCCGCTGCCCAGGCCCGCGTCGGTGTCCAGTTGGTGGTGGTGGCCGACCAGGATGCCCGCGACGTCGGTGATCGCGTCCATGGCCTTCACAGGGAGCCGATGAGCGCCAAGACCAGGTATTCCTGAAGAACTGTCAGCCACTGGTAGACGTCGAGATGCGGAGCCAGCGGATGGTCGTCGGGTAGCCGATCCGGGCCGTCGGGGCGGATATCGAGCATGGTGCCCAGGGCCAGACGCAGGTCGTTGACGGCCGCGACCCAGGCATTCGCGGCGTCCTCGGTCAACTCGAATCGACGGCCGTCGTTCGGAAGTGTGTCCAGCAGTTGTTGCGCCGCAACGCGTTTGGCGTCGATGATGGCCGGCTCGTGCAGGCTGCGCAGGGCCGCGTTCAGGCTGTCCACGGCTTCCTGAGCTGGGGCGTCGGCGTCATCAGGTTTGGAGAAGTCCGGCAGCAGCCGCAGCAGTGTCGCATTGTCAGGCGGCTGCGCGTTGCCGGTCTTCATGCCGGTGATCTGCTCGAGTTCGTCTGACGGCGATGATGATTCACGTTCGTCGAGCAACCCGATCATCGAGGCGACCAGATTCCTCAGCAGCGCCGATTCGTGCGAGTCCAGAGCGGACCGGAAGCGGGTGCCGTCGGCGGTCTCGACCCGCTTCCACTTACGCACCGCTCAACCCGAACACCCTCGATCTCAATGGTCCTGCTGCATGGTGGCCCACAATCCGGCCGCATGCAGCTTGGTGACGTCGACCTCCATGGATTCCCGGCTGCCCGCGGACACCACGGCCTTACCTTCGTTGTGAACCTGCAACATCAGCTTGGTGGCGTGCGGCTCGCTGTAGCCGAACAGCTTCTGGAAAACGTACGTCACATAGTTCATCAAGTTGACCGGATCGTCCCAGACGATCGTCACCCAGGGAGCGGCCGTGGCTTCGACCGTGTCCGCTTCCCGTTGCCCGGTGGTTCCCGGTTTAGTCGGGGCTGACGCAACCATGGCTCACAGGATACCGAGCCGCCGCGGCGCAGCCGATACCGTTGGGGTGTGAACGACTCGGTCTACGGCGGGCTGTTGACCGACAAGTACGAGTTGACCATGCTGTCGGCGGCGCTGCGCGACGGCACCGCAAACCGCACGTCGACGTTCGAACTGTTCGCCCGCCGGCTGCCCGACGGGCGTCGTTACGGCGTAGTGGCCGGGACGGGCCGGTTCTTGGAAGCGTTGCCCGAGTTCAGGTTCGACGACGTGGCGCGCGGATCGCTGACGGAGTTTCTCGACCCGGACACACTGGCGTATCTGCGCGACTTCCGATTTCGTGGTGACGTCGACGGCTATGCCGAAGGCGAGCTGTATTTCCCCGGTTCTCCGGTGCTTTCGGTGCACGGCAGCTTCGCGGAATGCGTGCTGCTCGAGACGTTGGCGCTGTCGATTTTCAATCACGACACCGCCGTTGCCTCTGCGGCCGCTCGGATGGTCAGCGCGGCCGAGGGACGACCGCTGATGGATATGGGCTCGCGCCGGACCCACGAGCATGCCGCCGTCGCCGCGGCCCGCGCCGCCTACATCGCAGGATTCGCCGCGTCGTCGAACCTGGAGGCCCACCGCCGCTACGGCGTGCCGACCGAAGGCACCAGCGCGCACGCCTTCACGCTGCTGCACACCGGCCCCGACGGGCCCGACGAGCTGGCCGCGTTCACCGCACAGGTCGACGCCCTGGGCGTCGGCACCACGCTGCTGGTCGACACCTACGACGTGACGACCGGCGTGGCCAACGCGGTGGCCGCGGCCGGTACCGGGCTCGGCGCGGTGCGCATCGACTCCGGCGACCTGCGCGTGCTGGCCCGGCAAGTCCGCGAACAGCTCGACCGGCTCGGGGCCACCCGCACCCGCATCGTGGTATCCGGTGATCTCGACGAGTACGCCATCGCGGGATTGCGGGCCGAACCCGTGGACAGCTACGGGATCGGCACCTCGCTGGTCACCGGGTCGGGTGCGCCGACCGCGAACATGGTCTACAAGCTGGTCGACGTCGACGGCATACCCGTCGAGAAACGCAGCGCCCGCAAGGAATCCCACGGTGGCCGCAAGGAGGCGCTGCGGCTGTCCCGTACGACCGGCACGGTCACCAAGGAGATCGTGTACCCGGTGGGCCATCCGCCGCCGAGCGTCGAGCCGTCGCGGGTGCTGTCGATTCCGTTGGTTCGGCGCGGTGAATCGGTAATCGCTCTGGGCACTGAAGCTCTGGACGTAGCGCGCGAACTGGTGGCGTCGGGCTTGCGCAGCTTGCCCTGGGAGGGTCTGATGTTGTCGCACGGCGATCCGGCGATCCCCACGACGCTCATTCCGGCCTCGCGCCCGCCGTCCGACACGCAGGAGTAGCCACGCCCGAGGATTTGCCGGTGCCCGCGCTACTGGCCGCCGCGGTGGCGGCGCTGGGCGGCCGCGAGCGCACCGGCCAAGTGCAGATGGCCACCGCGGTCGCCCATGCTTTCGAAGTCGGCGAGCACCTGGCGGTGCAGGCCGGAACCGGCACCGGGAAGTCGTTGGCGTATCTGGTTCCGGCGATCAGCCGCGCGGTGTCCGACGATAAGCCGGTCGTGGTGTCAACCGCGACGATCGCCCTGCAACGCCAATTGGTCAATCGCGATCTGCCGCAGCTGGTCGAGGCGCTCACCGAGACGCTGCCGCGCGCGCCGCGCTTCGCGCTGCTGAAAGGCCGGCAGAACTATTTGTGCCTCAACAAGATTCACAACGGGTCCGCGACCGCTTCGGATGACGAGCCACCGGACGAGCTTTTTCAGCCGCAGGCAGCCACCGCGTTGGGTCGTGACGTGCAGCGGCTCACCGGATGGGCGTCGACGACGGAGTCCGGTGACCGTGACGACCTCAAGCCGGGCGTGGCCGACCGGTCGTGGGCACAGGTCAGCGTGTCTTCGCGGGAGTGCCTCGGCGTGGCCCGCTGCCCGTTCGGCACGGAATGTTTCGCCGAGCGCGCCCGGGCCGAGGCCGGCCGGGCCGACGTCGTCGTCACGAATCACGCGCTGTTGGCCATCGACGCCGTCACCGACTCGGCCGTGCTGCCCGAACATCAGCTGCTGGTCGTCGACGAGGCGCACGACCTGGTGGACCGGGTGACCTCGGTGGCCAGCGGCGAGCTGACAGCGACAACGCTCGGCGTCGCGTCGCGGCGCATCGCCAGGCTGGTCGAACCGGAGTTGATGCAGCGCTGGGAACGGGCGTCGGCCAGCTTCATCGCCGCGATCCAGGACGCGACCGCCGGTCGCCTCGACCACCTTGACGACGAGCTCGCGACTCACCTCGCCGCGCTGCGCGATGCGGCCGGCGTAGCGCGCTCGGCGGTCGACACGTCACCGACCGACGCCAAGGCCGCCGCGGCCCGCGCCGAGGCGGTCGCCAGCCTCGCCGAGATCGCCGACACCGCAGCGCGGATCCTGGCCGCCGTCGTGCCGACGATTCCCGACCGCACCGACGTGGTCTGGCTGGACCACGAGGACAACCGCGGATCGACCCGAGCCGTGCTGCGGGTGGCACCGCTGTCGGTGGCCGGACTGCTACGGCACCGATTGTTCGCCGACACGACGGCGGTGTTGACCTCGGCGACGTTGACCGTCGGCGGCTCGTTCGACGCGATGGCGATCGCGTGGGGTCTCGCCGACACGCAAGCCGGCGGCGATGGCCAGCCGACTTGGCGTGGGCTCGACGTCGGATCGCCGTTTCAGCACGCCAAAGCCGGCATCCTCTACGTCGCGGCCCATCTGCCGCCGCCCGGCCGCGACGGTACCGGCACGGCCGAGCAGCTCAATGAGATCGCCGACCTCGTCACCGCGGCGGGCGGGCGAACGCTCGGGCTGTTCTCGTCGATGCGGGCGGCCCGTGCGGCCGCCGATGCGATGTCCGAACGGCTGTCCACGCCGGTGCTGTGCCAGGGCGACGACAGCACCGCCGCGCTCGTCGAACAGTTCGCCGCCGACGCAGCCACGTCGCTGTTCGGCACGCTGTCGCTGTGGCAGGGCGTCGACGTTCCCGGCCCGTCATTGTCGCTGGTGATCATCGACCGCATCCCGTTTCCGCGGCCCGACGATCCGCTGCTGTCCGCGCGGCAGCGCGCGGTGGCCGCCGGCGGTGGCAACGGCTTCATGGCCGTCGCCGCAAGCCACGCGGCGCTGCTGTTGGCCCAAGGCGCCGGACGGCTACTGCGTGGCGTCGACGACCGGGGCGTGGTCGCGGTGCTGGACTCGCGGATGGCCACCGCCCGCTACAGCGGTTACCTGCGTGCCTCGCTGCCGCCGTTCTGGTCGACCACCGATGCCGCCGCGGTCCGCGGTGCGCTTGAGAGGCTGCGCACCGGGCTCAAGCCAGCGTGACCAACCCCAGCTCGGACTCCGACGCCAGCATCGGATGATGCGGCAGCACCCGCACGGTGTAGCCGACCGAGCCGGCGACCGGTAGCGGTGTCGTCGTGGCGAAGATGTGCTCGCCGCCGGACGCGGTGCCGGTGTAAGGCATCTCGACGGTGACCGGATCCAGCAACGCATCGCCGGTGTCCACCCTGCCGAGTACCGCCTGCACGGTCACCTCCTCGGGTCGCAGCCCGGCCAGCGCGACGGTCGCAGTCAGGGTCAGCTTCGATCCGAGGATTGGAGTGTCGGGCAGCCCGGTGCTGTCGACGTCGGTGATGTCAATGTGCGGCCACGCCTCGAAAGCGCGCCGACGGTAATCGGCGAGCTCGCGGGCCGGATCGAACGCCGGCTGCCCGTCGCCGTCAAACGTCACAGTCCTGCGCAGCGACTGCGCCGCCGGCAGGTAATAGCGTTCGGTGTAGTCGCGAACCATCCGCGAGGCCAACACTTTCGGGCCCAGGGTCTGCAAGGTGTGCCGGACCATCTCGATCCACCGGCGCGGTGTTCCGTGCTCGTCGCGCTCATAGAACGTCGGCGCCACCGACTTCTGCAGCAAGTCGTAGAGCGCCGCCGCCTCCAAATCGTCACGACGGTCGTCGTCGGTCACCCCGGACGCCGACGGAATCGCCCAGCCGTTCTCGCCGTCATACCACTCGTCCCACCACCCATCGAGGATGGACAAATTCAACCCGCCGTTCAGAGCGCTCTTCATCCCCGACGTGCCACACGCCTCCAGCGGACGCAACGGGTTGTTCAACCAGACGTCGCAACCCCAATACAGCAGCCGCGCCATCGACATGTCGTAGTCGGGTAGGAACGCGATCCGGTGACGCACCTCTGGCCGGTCGGCGAAATGCACCACCTGCTGAATCAGCGCCTTACCGCCGTCATCGGCCGGGTGTGACTTACCGGCGACGATCAGTTGAATCGGCCTCTCCTCATCGAGCAGCAGCCGCTCCAGCCGGTCTGGGTCGCGCAGCATCAGCGTCAGGCGCTTGTACGTCGGCACCCGCCGCGCGAAACCAATGGTCAGCACGTCGGCGTCGAATGCCGTTGATATCCAACCTAATTCACCTTCAGGGGCGCCGCGGACCAGCCACGAGCGGTGTAGCCGCGCCCGGACATCCTCGACCAACAGCGCGCGCAGTTGTGACCGGATCCACCACAGATGACCCGGGTCGACCTCGTTGACATGCAGCCAAACGCCGGGATCACTGAACGGGTCCGATCCGACCAGTTCGCGCCCCAGCTGCAACCATTGCGGGGCCGCCCAGGTGCGCGCATGGACGCCGTTGGTGATCGACCCGATCGGCACTTCGCCCGCGTCGAAACCGGGCCACAACTCGTTGAACATGGCCCGGCTCACCTCACCGTGCAACAACGAAACACCGTTGGCGCGCTGGGCAAGCCGCAGGCCCATGTGGGCCATGTTGAACTTCTCCGGATCGTCCTCGGCGCCCAGGGCCAGAATCCTGGCAACCGGGACACCTGGCAGCAGCACCGACCCACCGTTGTCGTCCGGGTCGGCGAAATACCGCTGCACCATCTCCACCGGAAACCGGTCGATTCCGGCGGGGACCGGGGTGTGGGTGGTGAATACCGTGCTGGACCGCACCACGGTCAGCGCCGTGTCGAAATCCAAACCGGCATCGACTAATTCGCGGATCCGCTCAGTGCCCAGAAATCCGGCGTGCCCTTCGTTCATGTGGAATACCTCGGGTGCCGGCAGCCCCTCGAGCGCGGTATACGCGCGGATCGCGCGCACACCGCCGATACCCGCGAGGATCTCCTGCCGGATGCGGTGCTCTTGATCACCACCGTAGAGACGATCGGTGACCCCACGCACGTCGTGCTCGTTCTCCGGGATGTCCGAATCCAGCAGCAGCAACGGAACGCGACCGACCTGCGCGACCCAAATCCGCGCCCGCAGCCGGCCGGCGTCCGGCAACGCCAGCTCCACCAGAGCCGGCGCCCCCGCGCCGTCGGTCAGCAGCCGCAACGGCAACCCCTGCGGATCCAGCGCCGGGTAGTTCTCGTGCTGCCAGCCGTCGGCGGTCAGCGACTGCCGAAAATAGCCGGACCGGTAGTACAGGCCCACCGCGATCAGCGGCAGCCCGAGATCCGACGCGGACTTCAGGTGATCACCAGCCAGGATCCCCAACCCGCCGGAATAGTTCGGCAGCACCTCCGCGACGCCGAACTCCATCGAGAAGTAGGCGATGCCGTTGGGCATGGCAACACCGTTGCTTTGTTGGTGCTGATACCACTGCGGACGGCTCAGGTAGTCGTCGAGCTCAGCCGCCAGCTCGTCCAGCCGGTCCAGGAAACCGCCGTCGAGCGCGAGCTCGTCGAGCCGGACCGGGTTCACCGCGCCCAGCAGGGCGACTGGATCCTGGCCGCACTGGCCCCACAGGGTCGGCTCGATGGCTTCGAAGAGATCCTGAGTCGGCTTGTCCCACGACCACCGCAGGTTGGTGGACAGCTGTTCCAGGGCCGTCAGGCGTTCCGGAAGATGGGCGCGGACCGTGAACCGACGGAGAGCTTTCACGCGTCATCACCTTACTGACGGCAGACCGCGTTTCCCCGCCGGACTGACCGGCTTAATCCCACCTCAGGTGTGGGTCGACACTACGGTGGGTATTGGGCGCAAAGCCGTTTGACGAAGGCGAGCGGTTCAGCTGCGCCCAAGACGGCAACCGACTAGCGAAGGGACATTCGTTGCCCGGCCGTGTCGAGATCGATGACGTCGCACCCGTCGTATCCTGCGGTACCTACCCGGCAAAAGCGGTGGTCGGCGAGGTAATTCCAGTGCGCGCGTCGGTGTGGCGCGAGGGCCATGACGCGGTCGCTGCGACGTTGGTGGTGCGCTTTTTGGGGCCGCGTTACCCGCAGCTGGGCGAAGCCAAGCGGCTCAGGGCCGTGCAGGCCCCCGCAATGATGGATGCACCGGTCGAACCGCAAGTTCGGATAAAACCATTCCTGTTCCCGATGAGCGCGGGTGGGGAGCCGTACTTCTTTCACGGTCAGTTCACTCCGGATCGCGTCGGGTTGTGGACGTTTCGGGTGGACGGCTGGGGCGATCCGATTCGCACCTGGCGGCACGCCGTCGAGGCAAAACTGGACGCCGGCCAGGGCGAGAGCGAACTGTCGAATGATCTGTTGGTAGGCGCGCAATTACTGGGGCGCGCCGCGACCGGGGTTCCCCGTGGTCAGCGCGAACCGTTGCTGGCCGCCGCTGCCGCTCTGCGGGCTCCCGGCGATCCGGTGTCGCGCGCTGCGCCGGCGCTGACCTCCGAGATCGACGAGCTGCTGAGAAGCTATCCGCTGCGCGAGCTGGTCACTCGCGGCGAGCAGCACGGCGTGTGGGTGGACCGGCCGCTGGCCCGGTTCGGGTCCTGGTACGAGCTGTTTCCCCGATCGACCGGCGGGTGGGACGCGGACGGAAAACCCGTGCACGGCACTTTCAGGAGCGCGGCCGCGGCGATGCCGCGAATAGCGGAGATGGGCTTCGACGTGGTGTATCTGCCACCGATCCACCCGATCGGCAAGGTGCACCGCAAGGGCCGAAACAATAACGCGACCGCGATCCCCGGTGACGTCGGATCACCCTGGGCGATCGGGAGCGACGAGGGCGGCCACGACGCGGTGCATCCGCAGCTGGGCACGATCAGTGACTTCGAAAAATTCGTCGAAACGGTGCAAAGCCTGGGCATGGAGGTGGCTCTGGATTTGGCGCTGCAGTGCGCGCCGGATCACCCGTGGGCCGCCGAGCACCGCGAGTGGTTCACCGAGTTGCCGGACGGCACCATCGCGTACGCCGAGAACCCGCCGAAGAAGTACCAGGACATCTACCCGATCAACTTCGACAGTGACCCCGCCGGCCTCTACGACGAAGTTCTGCGCGTGGTGCGGTTCTGGATGGACCACGGCGTCAAGATCTTTCGTGTCGATAACCCGCACACGAAGCCGCCGAACTTCTGGGCCTGGCTGATCGCTCAGGTCAAAGCGGCCGATCCGGATGTGCTGTTCCTGGCCGAGGCGTTCACGCCGCCGGCCCGCCAGTATGGGCTCGCCAAACTGGGATTCACCCAGTCCTACACATATTTCACCTGGCGCACGGCCAAGTGGGAGCTCACCGAATTCGGCCGGCAGATTGCCGAATTCGCCGACTTCCGACGTCCCAATCTGTTCGTCAACACCCCCGACATCCTGCACGCCGTCCTGCAACACAATGGGCCGGGCATGTTCGCCATCCGGGCGGTGCTGGCGGCGACGATGAGCCCCACCTGGGGGGTGTACTCCGGTTACGAGCTCTTCGAATGCCGTGCCGTCGCCGAGGGCAGCGAAGAGTATCTCGACTCGGAGAAGTACGAGCTACGACCTCGGGACTTCGCCGGCGCGCTGGCGGCGGGACGATCGTTAGAGCCATTCATTGCGCGGCTGAACAACATTCGTCGACTACATCCGGCTCTTCAGCAACTACGCAACATCACATTCCACACCATCGACAACGACGCGTTGCTGGCCTACAGCAAGTTCGACCCGATCACCGGCGATTGCGTGCTGGTGGTGGTGACGCTGGACGCCTTCGGCGTAGAAGACGCCACGTTGTATCTGGACATGGCCGCGCTGGGCATGGAGCACCACGAGCGGTTCTGGGTGCGAGACGAAGTGACCGGCGAGGAATACCAATGGGGCGCTGCCAATTACGTGCGAATCGATCCCGGCCGCGCCGTCGCCCACATCATCAACATGCCGCTCATACCATCCGAATCACGAACTACGCTACTGCGCCGGAGGTGACGCCGCGATGAAGCCCACCGACCAACTCGCCACTACCCACCTGGCACCCGAACCCGGCGACCTGGCCCGACTGGTGGCCGGCGAGCACCACAACCCGCACGGCATCCTGGGGGCCCACGAATACGGCGACCACACGGTCATCCGGGCCTACCGGCCGCACGCCGCCGACGTAACCGCACTCGTCGGCGACGACCGTTTCCCGTTGCAGCACATCGACTCCGGCCTGTTCGCGGTGGCGCTGCCGTTCGCCGACCTCATCGACTACCGCCTCGAGGTGCGCTACGACGGCGGCGACCCGACCACCGTCGCCGACGCTTACCGCTTCCTGCCGACGTTGGGCGAAGTCGATCTACACCTGTTCGGCGAAGGGCGCCATGAACGGCTATGGGACGTGCTTGGCGCGCACCCACGTTCGTTCACCACCGCCGACGGTCAGGTCGACGGTGTGTCGTTCGCCGTATGGGCACCCAACGCCAAGGGCGTCAGCCTGATCGGCGAATTCAACGGCTGGAACGGCAACGATGCCCCGCTGCGGATGCTCGGCTCGTCGGGCGTATGGGAGTTGTTCCGGCCCGGGTTCGCCCATGACGCCTTGTACAAGTTCCGGGTGCACGGCGCCGACGGCTCGGTCGTCGATCGGGCCGACCCAATGGCATTCGCCACCGAAGTACCCCCGCACACCGCCTCGCGGGTGCACGTCAGCGACTACCGCTGGGCCGACGACGCCTGGATGACCGGCCGCGCCGAGCGTAATCCGGTGTTCGAGCCGATGAGCACCTACGAAGTCCACCTGGGCTCGTGGCGGCCGGGCCTGTCCTACCGCGAACTTGCTCGCGAGCTAACAGATTACGTTGTTACACAAGGTTTTACCCATGTCGAGATGCTGCCGGTCGCCGAGCACCCGTTCGGCGGTTCCTGGGGATACCAGGTCACGTCCTACTATGCGCCGACATCCCGATTCGGCACTCCGGACGACCTCCGGGCGCTGATCGACGCGCTGCACCAAGCCGGTATCGGCGTCATCGTGGACTGGGTCCCCGCCCACTTCCCCAAGGACGCCTGGGCGCTCGGCCGTTTCGACGGCACGCCACTCTACGAGCACGCCGACCCCCAGCGTGGCGAGCAACTCGACTGGGGCACCTACGTATTCGATTTCGGCCGTGCCGGGGTACGCAATTTCCTGGTGGCCAATGCCCTGTACTGGCTCGAGGAATTTCACATCGACGGCCTGCGAGTCGACGCCGTCGCCTCGATGCTCTACCTCGACTATTCCCGCCCGGCGGACGGTTGGACACCGAATATCTACGGCGGCCGAGAGAACCTGGAAGCGGTGCAGTTCCTGCAGGAGATGAACGCCACGGCACACAAGGCGGCGCCGGGCATCGTCACCATAGCCGAGGAGTCGACGTCGTGGCCGGGCGTGTCGAGACCGACTAGCGTTGGCGGCCTGGGCTTTTCGATGAAGTGGAACATGGGTTGGATGCATGACACCCTCGACTATCTCAGTCGCGATCCGATACACCGCAGCTACCACCATCACCAGCTCACCTTCTCGATGATCTATGCGTTCAGCGAGAACTTCGTGCTGCCGATCAGCCACGACGAGGTCGTGCACGGCAAGGGCACGCTGTGGGGGCGGATGCCCGGCAACGACCACACCAAGGCGGCCGGGTTGCGCAGCTTGTTGGCCTACCAATGGGCGCACCCCGGTAAGCAGTTGCTGTTCATGGGTCAGGATTTCGGGCAGCGCGCCGAGTGGTCGGAAGAGCGCGGCCTGGACTGGTTCCAGCTCGAGGAGAACGGCTTCTCCGGCGGCATCTCGCGGCTGGTACAGGACCTCAACGGCATCTACCGCAGCCGCCCGGCGCTGTGGAGCCGAGACAGCATGCCCGAGGGCTATTCCTGGATTGACGCCAACGACTCGGGCAACAACGTGGTGAGTTTTCTGCGCTTTGGCAGCGACGGCTCGGTGATGGCGTGTGTGTTCAACTTCGCCGGCACCGAACACAGTGGATATCGTCTGGGCCTGCCCGGCGCCGGGCGGTGGCGCGAGGTGCTCAACACCGACGCCACCGACTACAACGGCACCGGGATCGGCAACCTCGGCGGCGTCGACGCGTCCCACGAGCCGTGGCACGGCCGCCCGGCATCGGCGGTGCTGGCGTTACCACCCGTGTCGGCGCTGTGGCTCGAGCCCGAGTAGCCCGTCCGCCGGGCTAATACAGCGCGTTGGCGAGGTTGCGCCGCCCCGCGATCACTTCGGGGTCGGCGGGATCGAACAGCTCGAAGAGCTCGATCAGCCGCGTGCGGACCGATGTCCGCTCGTCGCCCGATGTCCGGCGCACCAGCGCGACCAGACGGTCGAACGCTGCACCCACATCTTGGTTGAGCAGCTGCACGTCGGCCGCGCCGAACGCGGCTTCGATGTCATCGGGCGCGGCGTCCGCGACGGCCACCGCATCCGGGCGCTGTTCGGTGGCCCGCGTCAAAAACGCGATCTGACGAACTGCGCCTTTGGCTTCGGCGTGTTCGGGGTTGGCGTCCAGGATCGCCTGATACGAAGCCGCCGCGGCCGCGAAGTCGCCGGCATCGAGCTGCTGACGGGCCTGCGCCAGTATCGGATCCACTTCGTCGGGTTCGTCGGAATCCGTCGCACCGCTGAGCTTTCCGGCGGTGGCCGACAGCAGTGAGTCGACCCAGCGGCGTAACTGATCGGGGGGCTGAACGCCTTGGAAACTGGCAAGCGGTTGTCCGGCAGCCAATGCCACCACGGTGGGAACCACTTCGACGCCGAAGATCTGCGCGACCCGCGGTGACACATCGACGTTGACGCTGACCAGCGACCATTTTCCGTTGTCGGCTGCGACCAGGCCGGCCAAATCGTCGGCCAGCTGCAGGCAGACATCGCTGCGCGGCGACCACAACAACACGACCACCGGCACCTGGTTGGAACGCAGCAGCACTTCGGCTTCGAAATTGGCCTCGGTGATGTCGACGCCGGCGGGTGCTGCCGCCTTCCGGCCCGTATCGCCGCTGGCGGGAGGGCTTTGCTTGAGGACGGACAGATCGACCGCGCCGGCCAACGCAGGCCCGATCGGGGGTCGAGGACGGCTCACGTCATCAAGTTTGGCACGTGGCCATCGGTCGGGTTTCACCCGGTTCCGGCGGCCGTATGACCAACATCACATCGACCGCCTAGGCTGCGACACGATCACGGCGCCAGCAAAATTCATACTCGCCGGTAACTAGCGGCCGGCCCGAAGGATCAGCGCGTCACCCTGGCCGCCGGCTCCGCACAGCGCCGCGACGCCGTATCCGGAGCCCCGCCGGGCCAACTCGAGCGCCACATGCAGCGTAATCCGCGCGCCCGACATGCCGATCGGATGCCCGATCGCGATCGCACCGCCGTTGACGTTGACGATCTCGGGATCCACACCCAGCTCCCGCGTCGAGGCCAGCGCCACCGCAGAGAACGCTTCGTTGATCTCCACCACATCGAGTTGGTCGACCGAGATACCTTCGCGGCGAAGAGCTTTCTTGATCGCGTTGGCGGGCTGCGACTGCAGCGTCGAGTCCGGTCCGGCCACCACGCCATGTGCGCCGATCTCGACCAACCACGGCACTCCCAGCTCGGTGGCCTTGGCCTTGCTCATCACCACGACTGCGGCCGCGCCGTCAGAAATCTGCGACGCCGACCCGGCGGTAATGGTGCCGTCACGCCGGAACGCCGGCTTGAGACCGGCCAGTGATTCGGCGGTGGTGTTGGCGCGAATACCCTCGTCCTCGTTGAACTGCAAGGGATCCCCCTTGCGCTGCGGGATGCTCACCGGCACGACCTCGTCAGCGAAGACGCCGTCCTTCCATGCCGCCGCGGCTTTCTGGTGTGATCGCGCCGCGAACTCGTCTTGTTCGAGCCGGGTGAATTTGTCGGCATCGTTGCGCTGTTCGGTCAACGCGCCCATTGGCTGGTCGGTGAACACGTCATACAGACCGTCGTAGGCCATGTGGTCCAACACCGTCACGTCGCCGTACTTGTAGCCCGAACGGCTGTCGATCAGCAGGTGTGGGGCCTTGGTCATGGACTCCTGGCCGCCGGCGACCACCACGTCGAATTCGCCCGCCCGAATGAGCTGGTCGGCCAGAGCGATGGCGTCGATACCGGACAGGCACATCTTGTTGATCGTCATCGCCGGCACGTCCCACCCGATTCCCGCGCCGACCGCCGCCTGCCGGGCGGGCAGTTGACCGGCCCCGGCCGTCAAAACCTGGCCCATGATCACGTAGCCGACGGCCGAGGCGGGCACATTGGCCCTCTCGAGAGCGCCCTTGATCGCGATGGCGCCCAGGTCGCTGCCCGATAGATCCTTTAGTGAGCCGAGCAACTTACCGATGGGCGTCCGTGCGCCAGCAACGATCACCGATGTCGTCATGACAACCTCCAGAGCGGGGTTCAACAGCCGATCCGACGGATCGGAGAAGCGGATTCTTTCCCGCCAGGTTACCTTTACGTGATGTCCACCGATCAAGTTGACGCCCGTCGAGTCCTCGCCACCTCGCTGGTGACCGGAGTCGACCATGTCGGCATCGCGGTTCCCGACCTCGACGCGGCGATCGCGTGGTACCACGACCACCTGGGCATGATCGTCTTGCACGAGGAAGTCAACGACGATCAGGGTATTCGGGAGGCGATGTTGTCGGTGCGCGGCGCCGCCGTCGGTAGCGCGCAGATCCAGCTGATGGCCCCGATCGACGAGTCGTCCACGATCGCGAAATTCATCGACAAGCGCGGGCCCGGCATCCAACAGTTGGCATATCGGGTCAGCGACCTCGAGACACTGAGCGATCGGCTTCGCGAGCAGGGCATCCGGCTGCTCTACGAAGCCCCGAGGCGCGGCACAGCGAACTCACGGATCAACTTCCTGCACCCCAAAGACGCCGGCGGTGTCCTGATCGAATTGGTCGAGCCCGCGGCCGACCCGGAGTCCGCGCACTAGCTCGTCACGACCACTTTCGGGTCGGCCCGCGGTTTGACCTGTTCGCCCAACACGGCGTGTGCCAGTGTCGCCGGTCATCGATGGCGACCTCACCGAAATCTGCTAGCCACACCACCACATGCGCTGTGCCCGAGCGTATTTCGTGATCGCAGCCCGGACAGCGATACGTCTTCGCCGCTCGGGCGGCCGCGACGGGTCGCACTTCGTAGTCGTAGCCGTCCGGTCCGACCTCCACCCGACGGTGGATAGGCAGCAGCCCGGACGGCGGCTGCCTAGGCGGTGGGGTGCGGCGTCGAGCCATAGCAGCAGTCTAGTGAGCCGCCTCAGAATAATCGGAACTCAGCGGAATCCATTCCACGCATCTGATCGTAATCCAATGTCAGACAACGGATCCCGCGGTCGGTCGCTAAAGTTTTTGCTTGCGGCTTAATCTGCTGCGCGGCGAACACCCCGGTCACCGGGGCCAGCAGGCTGTCCCGATTGAGCAACTCCAGATAGCGGGTGAGCTGCTCGACTCCGTCGATCTCC
>Ga0302326_10005052_pt1 | contig 30242 bp, 17 predicted proteins | sample Palsa_T0_3_FD_202264 | JGI IMG/M metagenome (GOLD analysis project Ga0302326, IMG submission 202264) | Peat permafrost microbial communities from Stordalen Mire near Abisko, Sweden - Palsa_T0_3 | ecosystem: Environmental > Terrestrial > Soil > Palsa > Peat permafrost | place: Sweden: Abisko... | reverse complement strand
TACAGCCGCTGGCGTGACCTCGCGGTCACCCGTTGGCAGGAAGATCCCACCTCCGATTCGTGGGGCTCGTACATTTTCCTGCGCGACTTACGCAGTGGCGACGTGTGGTCGGCGGGATACCAACCCACTGGAGCGGAGCCCGATCGCTACGAGACGACGTTCTTCGAGGATCGCGCCGAGATCGTCAGGCGTGACGGCGAGATCGAGACCAGTATGGAGATTGCGGTATCGCCGGAAGAAGACGCTGAAGTTCGTCTCGTGTCGGTCACGAATCACGGCGCGGAAGTGCGCGAGATCGAGCTTACGTCTTATTCGGAGGTGGTTCTGGCGCCAGCCGCATCGGACGCCGCTCATCCGGCCTTTTCCAAACTATTCGTGCAGACCGAGTTCGTCGCAAAGAGCGGCGCGATTCTCGCTACCCGGCGCGGACGATCGGCTGCTGACCCCGCGATCTGGTCGGCGCATATCGCGGTCGTGGAGGGCGAACTCGCAGGCCTGCTGCAATTCGAAACCGATCGCGCGCGCTTCCTCGGCCGGGGGCGCGGAATCCGCACGCCGATCTCAGTGATCGACGGTCGTCCGCTTTCCAATACCGCCGGCGCCGTCCTCGACCCCGTTTTCAGCCTCCGCCGGCGCGTAAGGCTGCCGCCGGGGAGCACGGCGCGGGTCGCGTTCTGGACAATGGTCGCGTCTTCGCGCTCGGAAGTGCTGGATCTAACCGACAAGCATCACGATCCGGCGGCTTTCGATCGGGCCGTCACCTTAGCCTGGACTCAGGCCCAGGTTCAGCTCCACCACCTCGGCATTGACGCTGACGAAGCCAACCTTTTCCAGCGTCTGGCGGGTCACGTGCTTTACTCCAACCCCGCGCTACGGCCGTCGTCGGCCGAACTTGAACGAAGCGAGGGCGACGCGACGGCGCTTTGGGCGCATGGAATCTCCGGCGATCTCCCGATCGTCTTTGTTCGCATAGCTGATGGCGACGGTTTGGAAACCGTGCGGCAGTTACTGCGCGCCTACGAATACTGGCGGATGAAGCAGCTGGCAGTCGATCTGGTGATTTTGAACGAACATCCTCCTTCGTATTCCCAGGATCTGCAAAATAATCTGGAGGCGATGGTCCGCACCAGCCAGTCGCGACGACCCTCGGGGAAAGAGAGCCAGCGTGGGTCGGTTTTCATCCTTCGCGACGAGCTGGTCTCACCGCACACGCGCAGCCTGCTCCAGGGCGTCGCCCGAGCGGTTATCTGGAAGCATCGCGGCAGCCTTTTCCAGCAGGTCCGCCGTCTGGAGGAATCCGCAACCGCTATCAAGCCGCCGATGAGGCGCTCACCCCCGAAGGCGCAACCCGCGGCGCCTTCCCCTCTGCCCAAGCTCGAATTTTTCAACGGCCTCGGCGGCTTCGCGGCCGACGGTCGGGAATATGTGACGATCCTGCGCGAAGGACAGTGGACGCCGGCGCCGTGGATCAATGTAATCGCGAACCCGGACTTCGGCTTCCAGGTGTCCGTCGAGGGCAGCGGCTATACGTGGGCGATCAATAGTCAGCAGAATCAAATTACTCCCTGGTCAAACGATCCTGTCAGCGATCGGCCCGGTGAAGCACTCTACGTGCGCGACGAAGAGAGCGGCGAACTCTGGGGCCCGACGGCTCTGCCGATTCGCGAGGAGAACTCGCCTTATGTGGCTCGGCACGGCCAGGGTTACAGCCGATTCAATCATACATCGCACGAAATATCGCTTGAACTTCTGCAATACGTGCCGCTCGCCGACCCGGTCAAAATCTCCCGGTTGAAAATCCACAATCATTCGCGGCGTTCCCGAAAATTATCGGTCACCGCATACGTGGAATGGGTGCTCGGGACTTCGCGTTCAACCTCCGCCCCCTTTGTCGCGACCGCAATCGATCGTGAAACCGGCGCGATGCTGGTCCGGAACCATTGGAGCCCCGAGTATGGAGCGCGCGTCGCTTTTGCCGACCTCGCCGGACGGCAGACCTCGTGGACCGGTGATCGCACCGAGTTCATCGGGCGCAATGGCGCCCTCGATCATCCGGCCGCATTGGAGCCGCGAACGGTGCTCTCCAATCGGGTTGGCGCCGGCTTCGACCCATGCAGCGCACTTCAGGCAAGAGTCGAACTTGGGCCGGACGAGGAGACGGAGATCGTCTGCTTTCTCGGTGAAGCCGCTACACATGCGGAAGCGGTCGGATTGATCACGCGCTACCGCAGCGCCGATCTCGACGCGATACTGCGCGAGGTGACCGGCCTCTGGGATGGCGTCCTCGGCGCGGTCGAGGTCCACACTCCCGATCGCGCGCTGGATGTTCTCCTCAACCGCTGGCTGCTCTACCAGACCCTCTCTTGCCGGGTGTGGGCGCGAGCGGCGTGTTACCAGGCCAGCGGCGCTTACGGTTTCCGCGATCAACTTCAGGACGTGATGGCGCTCAGCGTGTCGAAGCCGGAAGTGACGCGGGCCCATCTCCTGCGCGCGGCTGCTCGACAGTTTGTCGAGGGTGACGTTCAGCATTGGTGGCATCCGCCGTCTGGCCAGGGGGTGCGCACGCGCATCTCCGACGATCGGATCTGGCTGGCGTATGCTACTGCCGACTACGTGGAAGTCAGCGGCGACCATGAGGTTCTCGATGCGATGGTTCCCTTTCTGGAAGGGCCGGTGCTGCGCGCTGACCAATTGGAGTCATACTTCGAGCCGGCCATTTCCGAGGCTCACGGCACTCTGTTCGAGCATTGCGCGCGCGCCCTCGATCAAAGCCTTGCGGTCGGCGAACACGGGTTGCCTCTAATCGGCACAGGAGATTGGAACGACGGCCTAAACCTCGTTGGCGCCGGCGGCAAGGGCGAGAGCGTCTGGCTCGGATGGTTCCTTCACGCCACGCTTTCAAGGTTCGCGAAGCTGGCGGAAACTCGCGGCGATCATCTTCGCGCCGTCAAATGGCGGCAGCATGCGACCGTCCTGGCCGAATCGCTGGAGCGCGCGGGTTGGGACGGGCGCTGGTATCTGCGCGCCTTCTTCGATGACGGCACGCCGCTCGGTTCCGCTTCCAGCCTCGAGTGCCGGATCGATTCGATCGCCCAGTCATGGGCGGTTATATCCGGCGTGGCGAATCCGGCTCGCGCCGCAACCGCGATGGCCGCCGTGCAGGAATATCTGGTCCGCCGCGACGACGCACTGCTCCTGCTGTTAACCCCGCCGTTCGATCAAGCCTTGCCCGATCCGGGTTACATCAAGGCTTATCCGCCGGGTCTCAGGGAGAACGGCGGGCAATATACTCATGGAGCGGTTTGGTCGGTGATCGCGCTCGCGATGCTCGGTAAAGGAGACCAGGCCGGCGAATTATTCGCTCTGCTGAACCCGATCAATCACGCGAGTACTCGTGCCGGCGTTCATCGTTACAAGGTTGAGCCGTACGTTGCCTGCGGCGACGTCTATGCCGAGCCTGCGCACGTCGGGCGCGGCGGATGGACCTGGTACAGCGGATCGGCCGGCTGGATGTATCGGGCTGGCCTCGAATGGATACTCGGATTTCGTCTGCGCGGGACCACGCTGCTCATTGATCCCAGCATCCCGAAGGCCTGGCGCCACTTCGAGATCGTATTTCGCTACCACTCCGCCCGTTATGAAATCGCAGTCGAGAATCCCCACGGCGTCAGCCGAGGCGTTACACGCGTCGATCTCGATGGCAAGCTGCTGTACGGAAATCCGGTGCTGATTCCCTTGGATGATGACGGCGCGACCCATCGGGTGAACGTCACTTTGGATGAGCCCCGGCGCCTGGATGAATCACCCCTGGTCGCTCTCGCGGACTGAAATCTTTCTCGTGGACGGTCGCTGACTAACCATGAATAGATCGAATCTGCCGGCAACCCTCGATAGGTTCTCAGGAGACTGCTCGGCGGCAAATGATTTCCAGTCGCCAGCCGCTCCCAGCGCCTCGCATCACAATCCGCGATGAGGCGATTCGTTCAGCCAATTCAGATGGATTTCACCTGCCGGATTCGCCCTCTCGATCTATTCTTCGGCCCCAACTCCCGGATAAAATCGGCGATAGCGATTTGTTCCTGGAGCCGCAAAGGATAACGAATGCCCCGGTTCGACACCGTCATTAAGAACGGCATGATCATTGATGGGACGCGCGCGCCCCGCTATCACGGCGATATTGGAATCAAGGACGGCAGGATAGTCGAGATTGGCAGGTTCGAGGCCAGTAATGGTGCGATCGAGATCGACGCTTATGGCCTGATCGTCGCACCTGGGTTCATTGATTTGCACACGCATTATGATGCGCAGGTCTTTTGGGATCCGCACTGCACGATCTCCGGATGGCACGGAGTGACCTCGGTCGCGATCGGTAACTGCGGCTTCGGCTTCGCTCCCGTGCGGCCGGATCAGCGCGAGCGCGCGATGCTGACCATGACTCGCCTGGAAGCCATTCCCTATGCTTCGATGAAGGCTGGCCTGCCGTGGGACTGGATCACCTTTCCGCAGTTCCTCGACAGCCTGGATCGCCAACCGCTGGGAGTTAACCTGCTCCCCTGCGTGCCGCTCGGCCCGCTCATCACATGGGTGATAGGCAGCCCCGAGGAAGCCAAGCGGCGTCCTCCCACCGCCGCTGAAGAGGTGGAGATCGTCCGTCTTTTCAACGAAGCCATGGACGCCGGCGGATGCGGTTGGTCTGCGCAGCGTCTCCATCCGAGCGGACCGGTCTGCCTGCAGCGTGATTATGACGGCACACCGATGGTCACCGACCTGATGGGCGACGAAACCTGTCGGAATCTCGCCCGCGAACTGGGCCGGCGCAATTCGGGCTTCATGCAACTGTCGATGGCCACTGAGGATCCTTTTCGCGACCTGAAGGAGATCGAGAAGCTGGCCGAGTTGAGCCGCCGCCCTCTGCTCTATCAGGCGCTGGTTTCGTTCGATCGTGAGCCGCAGATCCATCGCTTTTTGATGGCCTGGTTCGATCACTGTCACGCGCAAGGCTTGCGGGTTTACCCGCAGGCTCATACCAACACCACCAGTTTCACTTTTACTTTGGTGGACTGGAATTTGTTCGACGATTCCGAAGCGTGGCGCGAGGCCACCCTCGGCAGCCCTGAAGAGCGACTCGCGAAGCTGAGCGACCCGTCGCGCCGGGCGAAACTCAAGGATTACGCCAACGGCCAACGCATGGTGACGGGTGATCTGGAGAACTTCATAATCGAAAAGACTTACACGCCCCGTTACAGAGAGCTGGAAGGACTCAATCTGAAAGACGCCGGCGCCCGGATGAACCTGCATATCGTCGATGCGATGCTCGACGTCGCAATTGCAGATGGACTGCGCACGGTGTTCGAGGCGCCGCCGCCGCATACCCGGCTGGATTTTCTGAAAGAAGTAGTCAACTACCCGTACACGATTCCAGGCCTCTCGGATGGCGGCGCGCATACCAAGTTCTTTTGCGGCGGACGCTATCCGACCGAGTTCCTCGCGTCGTTTACCCGCGACCAGACCATGCTGAGCCTGGAGGATGCCCATTGGAAACTGAGCGCGTGGCCTGCTATGTGCGCCGGACTTTCGGACCGCGGCGTGCTGAGCGAGGGATACGCCGCCGATATCGTCATGTACGACTATGACGCTTTGGGCATGGAGCCGATCGCGGTGGCGCACGACCTTCCGGGCGGCGAATGGCGGCGCGTGCAACGGGCGCGGGGCTATCGCTACATCATGGTAAACGGCGAGGTCACCTTCGTGGACGGTCAGCCGACGGAACGCACGCCGGGCCTATTGCTGCGGCACGGCAATGGCTGGAAGAGCCCGCAGATACGCCGCGCGATCTAACGCCAAATCGGCCCGTCCTCGTATCTGGGGTATTCGCTGGGGGTCGGTTTTCTGGCTGATGTTGTCGTCAGTTCGATTGAGGCTCCGGGACCGGTAAAGCTTCGAGCACAGCCGCACGCCATTCGCTCTTGACGGGCAGGATCGGCGGCATCGGTGCGACGTCGGGCTCCGCGGTAGGCGCCGCAATCGATTGGATGTTCTCCGTCTGTGAGGCCTTGCGCATGAACAGGTTGTAGATGAGCCATTGCGCCCGATGGCGTTGGCCGCGCAGCGGGAAGCGGCTGCCAATCGAAGACGCCGAATAGAAATTCTCATAAGCGCGCCGCTGCCCGACGCGGAGATCGTCGCCTGGCATTTGCTCCGGGCGATAAACGACGTGGGCCTGATCGTACATCGTCCAATCGAACGAAACGATGCGGTTTGCCTTCTTCATCTCGTACCAGGTGAGCGTGCCGGGATAGGGCGTCAGCACCGAATAGGCGCAGGCGTCGTATTTGGCGTCCACGTTGAACTTGACGGTTTCATCGAAAACGGAACTATCGTCGCCGTCGAAACCGAACATGAACAAGCCGAACACCATGATCCCGTAGGAATGTACCTTCTCGACCAGCGCGGCAAAGGTCTCTGGCCGATTGACATGCTTGTGCACGCTTTTGAGGGTCGCTCGCGAGATCGACTCGAAGCCGATACTGAGCAGCGTGCATCCGCTTGCGGCCGCGAGCTCGAGCATGCGATCGTCCTGCGCGAGTTTGGACGTGACCCCGGCCTGCCAATGGATGCCGCGTCCCTTCAACGCGCGCATCACTTCCTTCGGACGATCGGGCGTGCCGAAAAAATCCGCATCGTTGATCGAGATGGTGCGGGCGCCGCAGTTCTCGATCTCGTGAAGCACTTCGTCAACCGGCCGATAGCGGAACTTGAGGCCGTTCATCAGAGGTTCGGCGCAGAACGTGCAGCCCTGATGGCATCCGCGTGAAGTCTGGACGAAAGTCCGGTTTACGTAGCGGTTCTTCTTCAGGAGGTCATAACGCGGCATCGCCATCCCGGCCATCGGATGGAGAGTCGCGGACTTGTAGGTTCCACGCATCGATCCGTTTTTGAGATCGTCGAGCAGTTTGTCAATCACGAGCTCGACTTCGCCGATCACCACCGCATCGCTATGTTTGAGCGCCTCCTGCGCCATGAAGCTCGGATGCACGCCGCCCATAACGACGGGCACGCCCTGGGTGCGGAACCGGTCGGCGATCTCGTAGCCGCGGTTGACGTAACTCGTCATCGCAGAAATACCGACCAGGTCCGCTTTCAGATCGAAGTCGATGGGCTCGATGTTCTCGTCGGTGAGGACCACTTCGTACTGGTCGCGCGGAATGGATGCGGCAACCGCGAGCAGGCCTGCCAGTGGAGAGTAGAGCGCTCGATTCAGGTACAGCGGGCGGGTTGTGATCGAATCGGTTTTCGGGTTGATGAGATGAATGATGCCGGTGCGCATGAAATTCTCCTTTGGCACGGTCCTACAAACAATCCAACGATCCTAACGCGAGGAGGTTTCCGCAAAAGCGGCGAACAGGCTTGTCACGCGGGGTTACGCAACCCGGTGAGAAGGTGGCCCTCGGCCTATCTAGGTTCTGTGCTTAACTTTGGCCGCAGTCAAATCGCGATTCCGCTACCGTGGATCAACCGGAGGGGATCGCGATGGCAGGTTACCTAGGGAACCAATTAAGGGTGCTCTACGAACCGAAGGGCGAGCGTTGCAATACGCGGGAGTCGTGGCGCTCCGCGCCGCTAGCCTCGGGCGTTTTCCGAATTTGTGCGCAAAGGCGCTGCGCGGCGGCGGCGGGCCGCCAGCAGATCGAGTGTCTCGATCAGCGCCGCGAAGGCCATTGCCGAGTAGATGTAGCCCTTGGGAATGTGAAAACCGCTGCCCTCTGCCACCAGGCTCATCCCAATCAGCAGCAGAAATCCAAGCGCCAGCAGCTTGACCGACGGATGGCGGTTGACGAATTCTGCAATTGTCGCCGACACCGCCAGCATGATCACGATAGCAACCATTACCGCTACAACCATTACCCAGATCTCGTCAACCGTGCCGACCGCGGTGATCACGCTGTCGATCGAAAATACTATGTCGAGAATGACGATCTGAGTGATCACGGAGCGAAACGCCGGCCTGGGACCGAGCTCGGCACCGGTGTCGTGTGCACCCTCCACCTGCTCCTTGATTCCGTGCGCGGCTTTGTAGAGAAGAAATAGTCCGCCGCCCATCAGAATCATATCGCGCCACGAGATTCCGTGACCGCCGACGGTAAAAATCGGGCGCGTCAGGTCCATCATCCAGTCGATGGTCGCCAGCAGCGCGACCCGCGTCACGAGCGCAAGGGACAGGCCAATTCGACGCGCGCGTGAGCGTTGCTGGACGGGGAGGCGATCGGCAAGAATCGCTATGAAGACCAGGTTGTCGATACCGAGGACGATCTCGAGCACGATCAGCAGGAGCAAGCTGCCCAGAACCTCGGCCTCAATGAACACGCGTGTATTGATACACTATTTCAGTAATCGGGAACCAACGGCCGATAATTGCCGATTTATCAATTCAAAGCGGGTCAATCTCGAAGCCGCACACACGGCACTTGCGAGCGGCAGCGTTCTTCAGTTTAGCGCGGTCCGTTAACAATCTTGTGATTTGACTGTGCAATCTTCGAATACTTAGGTTCAGGCCGGAGAGTTCCCCAATGCCGCAAGCTGACGCGTCCTCCATTCATTCGGAGCCGATGATCGACCTTCTGCGCGAACTGGCGCTGGACCTGGGTGCCGTATGGAACCGCTTCAGCGACGATATCTGGCGTCAGATCGATCCGGATGTGTGGTTGATCACCCGCAATCCATGGCTGATGTTGCAGCAGGCGTCCGAACACACCCTCCGGTCGATGGCTAAGGATCAGGACTTGCGGCGTCGCGTTGAGCAACTCGTCCTCGCGCGGCGGCAGGCCTCTAATTCGCCCGGGTGGTTTCAAAAGACCCATTCGGGCGGGTCGCTCAAGTGCGTCGCCTATTTCAGCATGGAGTTCGGCCTGAGTGAGGCGCTACCTATCTACTCCGGCGGCCTCGGCAATGTGGCGGGTGACCAACTTAAAGCGGGCAGCGACCTGGGCGTGCCGATCGTTGGCGTGGGACTGCTTTATCAGCAGGGATATTTTCGCCAGGCAATCGATCAGGACGGCAATCAGCGTGATCTGTTTCCTTACAATCCGCCCTCATGGCTGCCGATCACCCCGGTCCGCGATAGCGCGGGCGAACTGCTGCGGGTGGCGTTCAATTTCCCCGACTACCAGTTGAGGCTGCGCGTGTGGGAAGCCAAGGTCGGACGCCTCAAACTCTACCTGCTCGACAGCAACGATCCCGCCAACATCCCGATGCATCGCGGAATCACCAGCGAACTATACGGCGGCGGCCCGGAACTGCGCCTGCATCAGGAACTGGTGCTGGGCATCGCAGGATGGCGCCTGCTGAGGCAGCTGGGGCTTAACCCGGAGGTCTGCCATCTCAATGAGGGTCACGCGGCATTCGCGGTGCTCGAGCGCGCCCTAACGTTCATGAATGAGTACGCGAAGCCCTTCGATGTGGCCCTCGCAGCCACGCGCGCCGGCAACCTGTTTACGACGCACACCCCAGTAGCTGCGGGCTTCGATCGGTTTTCGCCGGCGCTGATTCATCTCTATCTGAACTGGTACGCGACCGAACGCCTGCACATCGGCTTCGAAGACCTGATGGCGCTGGGCCGGGTCAATCGCGACGATGCCAACGAGCCTTTCAACATGGCGTACCTCGCCGCGCGCGGTGCCGGCGCTATCAACGGCGTAAGCAAACTGCATGGCGAGGTAAGCCGCTCAATCTTCCAGCCGCTGTTTCCACGATGGCCGGTGGCGGAAATTCCAATCGGCAGCATCACTAACGGCGTTCACACGGCGAGTTGGGATTCCGAGCATTCGGATCGGCTCTGGTCGGAAGCCTGCGGCAAAGATCGGTGGCTTGGCACCATGGCGGGCGTCGGCGATCATATAAGGGCGGTGTCCGACGACGCGCTGTGGAGCTTGCGCACCAGCAATTGCAACGAACTGGTCCGCTTCGTGCGCCTTCGAACGGGCCGTCAGATGGCCGCTTATGGCGCATCGCACGAAGACGTCGAGGCCGCCAGAACGATCTTCGATCCCAATGCCCTCACGCTCGGCTTCGCGCGGCGCTTCGCGACCTACAAGCGCCCAAATCTCCTGCTGCACGATCCCGAACGGCTGGCGCGGATCCTCACCAACCCGCAACATCCGGTTCAGCTGGTGATTGCCGGCAAGGCGCATCCCGCGGATCAGGCCGGCAAGGATCTGATTCGCGAATGGATTCATTTCCTGCGCCGCCGCGACATTCGCCAACACGCGGTATTCCTGATCGACTACGACATGCTGCTGGCCGAGCGCATTGTCGAAGGCGTTGATGTGTGGATAAACACGCCGCGCCGTCCATGGGAGGCGAGCGGCACCAGCGGGATGAAGGTCCTGGCTAACGGTGGCGTAAACCTCTCGGAACTCGACGGATGGTGGGCGGAAGCCTATGCGCCGGAAGTCGGATGGGCGCTGGGCGACGGCAAGGAGCATGGCGACGATCCGGCCTGGGACGCGGCCGAGGCGTCGCAGATGTACGACCTCCTAGAGCATCAGGTGATCCCGCAATTCTATGGTCGCGATGAGCATGGATTGCCGCGCAAATGGATCGCGATGATGCGCGAGAGCATGGCGCGTCTGACGCCGCAGTTTTCAGCGAACCGCGCGGTTCGCGAGTACACCGAGAAATACTATCTGCCTGCGGCGTCCACCTATCGCGAGCGAGAGGCTTCGCGCGGCGCGATCGGCCAACAGATTTTACAATGGCGCGATGCGATTACAGAGCATTGGTCAAAGATCTATTTCGGTCAGGTTCATTGCGAAACTACCGGTGACTTTCACAATTTTCACCTGCAGGTTTACCTCGACGACCTGGACCCCAGTGCGGTGCTCGTGGAGCTGTACGCAGACGGTCGCAACGGCGACCCTGCGGTGCGGTATCCGATGACCCGCGGCGAAGCATTGGTCGGTTCGGTGAACGGCTTCATCTATAGGGAGCGAGTGCCTTCGAGTCGGCCCGCCGGCGATTATACGCCGCGCATCGTGCCGGCATATGAGGGCGTCCACGTGCCCCTCGAAGTCGGGCGAATCCTCTGGCAGCGCTAGGGTTAACGAATGTTCGCGGGCGTGCGCCTCTAGTCGTCGGACTGATTTGACTGGCCCGGCGGGAGCCCATTCTTTGCTGCAATGGAGGCGCGTATCCGCGTCGCCATTTTGGAATAGCGCGACGCCGGATCGTTGGCCGCCTGGCGCATCTGGTCCTGCTCCGCCAGCGCCGACTCCAGCGAGCCCGCCTGGATGAATACGCCGCTGCTCTCGATCGCCGTCGTCGCCGCATTGCAGGGCGGCGAGTCCTTGCCGAGGACGATCCGCAGCACCATCTGGCCGACCGCAGGCTCCATATGCGTGGCGTCGCGAAACATCCGGTCGGTGCGCGCGATCGCGTTGTAACCCGTGAAGTCCCAGACCGGTCCGTTGCCGGCGATCATGCGCTTGAAGTCCTGAAACTTCTGCCACTGCCCGCTCTGGCGCAAAAACTCGAGTTCGTACTGGCTCATCGGCGCCATCACCAGCACAACGTCAACTCCTTGTGCCCGCGCCTTCTGGACGGTGGCGCTGAAGAGCTTCAGCAGCGCCGGCGAGAAGCGGTAGTCGGTGTACCAGTTCCGCGTCAGTTGCGTGGCCAGAACAAAATCGGGGACCGTGCTGAGATCGCTCGATGCCCTGGTGTTCAGCGAACTGCAGATGAAGTCCATCGGCCACGGAATCGAAACTGTGCGGGTGTGCCGCAAAAGGGCGCGTCCGCCCAGGGCGCGTTTCAAGGTGTCGAAGCTGTCGCCGAGGGCGGTGAGACTGAACAGTGTCTCCTCGATTTTGGCTTCGCGGTTGCCGGACAAGCGCGCGTCGAAACGCGCATCCACTTTGTTGTAGTGATCGCTGAAGGCCAGGAAATCGACGAACCAGACGATTCGCTTGAGCCGCTTTCCCGCCAGCGCGACATCGATGATGCGCACCGCCTCGGGCACCGTCGCGCCGAGTATTCCCGCATTGAGGATTCCGTCGCGGTAGCCTTCCTCGATCGGTATTCCCCACGCCACCCGCGAGTTGCCCACCAGGATCGTTTCCGGCTCGCTGGTGCGCAGCAGATAGGGAATCTGCAGGCGCTCGTCGTTGATTTTGCCGAAGGCCGGAGCGACGATTCCGGTACCCCATGCGCCGTACGGATCGACCAGAAAGTTGAATGCGGCGCAGCCGAATGCAATCGCCGCGGCGAGCGACAGCATCAACAATGGGCGGTTCGCGGACAACATCGACGATGCGATTAGAACTGAAAATAGATGAAGGGCGGTGGATTCGACATCGCCATCACACTGATTCCCGCGAGCGCCGCAAATACCCCCGCATAGACCCAATCGTTCTGCCAGCGCCACGCCATGATTTGCTGCCGGTTGGGCGCGCAGATCACGATCAGCAGTCCGATTATGATGCCGCGCCAGTCCTTGATGTAGGAAAACGGGCCGAGCGAAAAGCCATGCAGACCGGCTATCGCGGCGAAAAGCTGGCTCGCGCGAGTGAAAGTGGGCGCGCGGAAAAAGGCCCACGAGGCGGTTATAGAGACGAACGTTATCGCCCCGGCCAGCGGCGGCGGCAGCTTCCGCCCACGGTCCCACCACCAGTGATTGATCGAAAGATAAAGCCCCTGCAGACCGCCCCACACGACAAATGTCCAGCTCGCGCCGTGCCATAGGCCGCCGAGCAGCATCGTGATGGAGAGATTGAGCTGGCGCCGGAACTGTCCCTTACGATTGCCGCCGAGCGGTATATAGAGGTAGTCGCGCAGGAAGAACGATAGCGTCATATGCCAGCGGCGCCAAAACTCGACCACGCTGAGCGATTTATAAGGCGAGTCGAAATTCTCCGGGAACTTGACTCCGAACATTCGCGCAAGGCCGATCGCCATGTCCGAGTACCCGGAAAAGTCGAAATAGACTTCCAGCCCGAAGGCTAACAGCGCGCCCCACGCGTCCAGGAAAACCAGCGGTACCGAGCTGTCGAACAGCGGATTGACGATACTCCGAAAGGAGTCCGCCAGGATGACCTTCTTGAACAGGCCGATGGCGAAAATCATCAGGCCCGCACTCATGTTGGCTTTGGTCAGGCTGAGCCGGCTGTTGCGATTGAGCTGCGGATAGATCTCGGCATAGCGGACCACCGGGCCCGCGATCAGATGCGGGAAGAAGGCGATGAACAGGCAATAGCTGATGAAGTCGCGATAGCCCGGTTCGCCCCGCCACGCCCCGACGAGGTAGGTGATCTGCTCGAAGGTGAAGAACGAGATCGCCAGCGGCAGCACCAGCGGCATCCCGCGCCAATGCGCACCGAGCAGTGCGGCCGTCGAGGTCATGAAAAAGTCGCGATACTTGAAGTAACCGAGCAAGGCGAGATTCACCGCGATACCGGCGCCGAGCAGCATACGGCGGAACTTTTCGCGCTCGATCGGTGCGGATTGCGGATTGGGGGTCAGCAGCAGCGACCAGCCGAAGTTGAAGATCATCGAAAAGCCGAACAGGAACAGGAAATGCCAGTTCCACCAGGCGTAGAAAAAGAGCGAGCCCAGGATTAGCAGCGCCATCGTCGCGCGGCGCAAGTTCAGGCTGGTGAAGGCCCAGAACAGCACCAGGAAGGTCGGCAGAAATCCGAGAGTGAAGGGATAGGAATTGAAGAGCACGATGGCCTTGGCTGCGACTTTCCCCTTTGAGTTACAGAGTCTGCGCGCCGCTTTCAAGTACGCGGCGGGAAGCCGTTTTCCTCGGTCGGCGAGGGCGCCCGGTGCCAGCGTCGCGCCGAATGACTAATCGTTCGCCGAGCCGGTTACCTGCGTGTCAGAGATCGGCGCCCCGTTTTTATCCCAGCATTGCGAGCTGGTGCTCGCGGTAACCACGTAGTTGTGGACGGTGGTCTGGCAGCGGATGCCCGAAGCGGTCGTCACGTTCGAAGTCTGCGTGCATCCGCCGAGCGTCAGCAAACCGACCGATAACGTGATCGTGGCGATTCGGCGCGTGGTGGAACTCATCTCAATAGGCAGGCGCGGCGATTTGGCGCGTGGGGGAACTCATCGGCGACAGCTTATCGCAGCGGGCGGAGTTTGTGGAACTATTTGGTGAGCCGTCTGGGACTTGAACCCAGGACCCTCTGATTAAAAGTCAGATGCTCTACCAACCTGAGCTAACGGCTCACCCCCGGCGGACGCCGGAATTGGCAATTGTTGCAGTCCGAAGCGGTCTTGGGAAGTGCGAGTACGTATCCAACCGCGTCGCCGCCCACTCATCTGCCGGCGGGTCTAAATGCCTGGACTGGCGCCATGCCTCGCCCTTTCAATCGATGCTCCTCGATCAGCGACTGTTTCGACCCGTCCTCTTGCCCAGTCACGCCTCGTCAACCGGCCCCCTTACTAAGCGGGTCTTTCGAACCGTCCCCATAGCGTAATCAGCTCGCATTAAACCGGCCCCCCTTTATTGGGGGGGCGTCGAGGTAGGTCAGGTCGGAGTCGTCGCTGGCCGGGATGAAACGGCGCATCGCCTCCAGCAGCATCGCCCGGGTGATCGGTTTGCTCACGTGTGCGTCCGCCCCGGCCGCCAATGCGCGGCGCGCGTCTTCTTCGAGCGCCGACGCCGTCAGCACGATGATCGGCGTCCGCGCCAATCCGTTGGCGGTTTCCCAGTCGCGAATCATCTGCGTCGCTTCCAGTCCGTCCACTTGCGGCATGTGAAAATCCATCAGGATCAAATCGTAGCGCTCCGCAGTGGCTTTCCTGAAGCCCTCCTCGCCATCCTCCGCTTCGTCAATCCGGTGGGGCTCGCGCTTCAGGTAGTTATTTATGAGGAGCCGATTGTCGGCCGAATCGTCAACCAGGAGTACCCGTACGGGACGGCGCGCGCGCGTTCCGGGCGTGTCGCCATGCGCAACGCCAATAGGGTCCGCCAAAGGGCTCGCGGGCCCGTTGCGACCCCGCCCGGCCAAGGCGATTGAAATCGCGGCAATCAGGTCCGCTCTCCGCACCGGTTTCACGATGTAGGCGTCGAGTCCCAGTTCCCGCACCCGCGGAAGCTGAATTCTGAGATCGTCGGAGGTCAGCATCAGCACGACTGTGTCGTTGTGCTCGACCCCGCGGCGCAACTGCTGCACCATCTCGAAGCCGTCCATCACGGGCATGCGGCAGTCCAGGATTACCAGGTCGAACGGGAGGCCCGCATGACGCGCGGTCTTGAGGTCGCCGAGGGCTTGCGCGCCGCTGGCCGCCTCCGCCACCTGAACTCCCCGCGCCGCGATAATCTCGCGTACGACCATTCGGTTGACGCGATTGTCGTCCACCACCAGCGCGCGCAATCCCGTCAGCTTCGCGTCAGCCGCAGCGCCGCCAGTCGCGCTGACCTCGGATGCGAACGGGACGCCGGCCCCCACGCCGAATTTCGCGGTGAAGTAAAACGTGCTGCCGAGACCCAGGCGGCTTTCAATCCACGTGCGCCCGCCCATCAGTTCAACCAGCCGGCGCACGATCGACAAGCCAAGGCCGCTGCCGCCGAAGCGCCGGGCGATCGAGGGATCGGCCTGCGTGAAGCTCGAAAAGAGGTTTTCGATCTGGTCCGCCGGAATCCCGATACCGGTGTCGGTCACGGCGAAGCGCAAGCATCCCGGCTGGCCGGCGTCCCGCTCAGATTCCACGCGGACGACGACCTCGCCGTGTTCGGTGAACTTGATCGCGTTGCCAATCAGGTTGATCAGGATTTGCTTAAGCCGCAACGAATCGCCGACCAGGTTGCGCGGAACCCCTCGTGCGATATGCGTCACCAGTTCCAGGCCCTTCGCGTGAGCACTGACGCCGAGCGTCGCCCCGACTTCGCTGGTGATTCTCTCCAGATCGAACGCCGTCGCTTCCAGGCTCAGCCGTCCGCTTTCGACCTTGGAGAGGTCGAGGATGTCGTTAATCAACGCCATCAACGAGTCGCCGTTGGCTTTCATCACGCCAAGATAATTGCGCTGCTGGTCATCGAGCGGCGTTTCGTCAAGGAGCTCCGCCATGCCCAGAATCGCGTTCATTGGCGTGCGAATCTCGTGCGACATGCCCGACAGGAATTCCGATTTCGCCTGGGATGCGGCCAGGGCGGCTTCCCGCGCCGCGATCAGTTCGCGCTCGTTCGCCTTGATCTTCGAGATGTCGCGCGCGATCGAGACGATGCATTTTTCACCGTTGATCTGGGCCACCGCGGACGACATCAGGATCGTTATCGGCGTGCCATTCGGATGGATCATGTCGAACTGGAAGTTGCGCACGATCCCGTCGCGATTGATCTGGCGCTGGAATTCCGCCCGCCGTTCCGCCTCCGGCCACAGTCCCATGCTGAGCGTGGTCGCTCCCAGCGCCATCTCACGGGTCAGTCCGTAGTGCTCGATCGCCGCGTTTACATCGATCAGTTTGCCGTCGCTAAACTTCACGATCGTCACCAGGTCAACGGTCGCGTCGAAGATCGTGCGCAGCATCGCCTCGCTCTCGGCCAGCTTGTCGGCGGTGCGCCGCCGATGCGCCACTTCTGCGCGCAGCTGTTCTTCGCTGGATCGCAGGCCCGCGAGGCGGCGCCGCAAGGCCTCGCGATGGCTCGTGAGGGTCAGATTAGTGACCTGCGCAAACACGATCGCGGTAAGGATCTCAACCCACTGGAAATTGTTGAAGCCGTCGCGCGCATACGGCGCACCGATAGCCAGCGCGATCACCGGCACAATATTGAAGGCCGCTTGCCACCGGGGCTCCCATGGAATGATCGAGCCGCTGGCAACGATCAGCAGCATGCACGCGACAAACAGGGATCCCGATTTCCCGGTAATGACGCTCATCGCCGCCATCCCGGCAAACACTGCGCTGCAGCTCAGGAAGGCGAGCACACGCCAGCGGCGCGCAAGCCATGAACTGTCCGCAAAGGTCAGGCTCAGCACGATACAGTCGGCCAGAATATTGCCGGCATGACACGCCAAAATCTTGTCGGGTAAAGTTCGCCAGACCGATAGATCCCAAGCCAGATAGGCGAATTGAGCCGCAATGATGATCAACACACCGACCCGAGCGAGTCTGACCATCCGCTGGAATTCGTGATCGTCGGAATCATCGACCGGCGCGAACCGCGCGGCGCCGCCATTCAACCGTTTCGCACCAAAGACACCATCCGCTGCGACATCCGAGCCGGATGGTTCGTTTGTGCAGGAAATGACCAGGGCCATGCGCTCTTGACGAGATTCCACGCTCAGGAGAGTCAGCAAAGGTGATGCCGCTGAAAGGACCCCCTCGCGCCGCCTGATTGGGGTCAATAAGCGAGATTTGCCCGCGCCGTGGATTCATATCGACAGTCTGTTTCGAATTGAGACACTGATTGTGTCAAGACTGACTAGTTCCGCTCTGGGCACGCGATCGAATCTGAGACCACACGTCTGATGATTGCCGCGAAAGGATCAGCCGGGTCGAATCAGCAGTGTGACGAATCTTCCCGGCGGGGTGTCGAGGCCTAATAAGCGAAGCAGCGGGATACGAAACGCCCATCCACTGTGGCGCTTGCGCTTTATTGCTTTCAGGCACAAAAAGGAATTGATTAGGCGTGGAAGCGGACGCGGCGCGGACTTTCTCAGGCGGACGTTAAGAGCGAGGACGGAAAGCAGAGGGAATACAAAACGCCCAAACCCGCCGCGACGCATGCGGTGTATTGCTTTCAGTCATAAATAGGTACAATATGTCGTATGCAGGATCGAACGCTTAGAGCGATAAACCGATGCGGTTAAATCCTCGTGCCCGGCGGGCTCAGCCGCGGTATCGCGGCCTGCGGGCTCGGCTCACATGCAGATCAGGCGGCGGCCTGTTTCCCGATCTCGTCGCCCGTCACAGGGACGATTACGGTACGGCCGCGAGCGACGGTGCGTTTGCTGCTGATGGCAAATGGTGCCTCGAAGCGCAGTCCCGCCTGACCCTCGAGCAATTGGTAGCCATGGCGCCTGGCCTCTGCGATACCGGCGGCGAGCGCCGCGCCTTCCAGCACCATCGGCTGCACATAGATTTTCCCGCCGTCCAGCGTCCGGGCGTACGGCCATTCGATCGGCTCGCCGGCGCGGCTAAAGGTCTTGTAGCCGCCGCTCAGATTCCACGGCTTGAAAATCGGATAGACCAGCAACGCCTGGGCGTCCAGCTCTCCGGCAACGATTGCACCGGCGTGGCGCAAAAGCCTTCCAGCGCCCGCCGCAACCGCCCACAACTCGCCGCATTCAAAGACTTTTTCGGGCGGCAAATGCGTGAGGTCGGGTTTAGGATAGCTCTGGCTGAACATCGCCAGATCGTGCATCGCGAAGCCACCGATCATCTGGTCGGGGTCATGATCGTCGTAAAGTCCATACAGATTGCCAAACGCGACATGCACCTCGCCGATCACCGAGCGGTGGGTTTCGCTGAACCCCGCCCCGCGCATCGCGCGTACCTCGCTCAGGCGCCGCGCAAAGGCGCGTCTTTCCAAATCCGTCGTCAGTCGCCGAAGTTCCATCAATGTCCTCCTGGTCCAAGCCCTACCGCGCCCGCGTGGGTATCGCAGACGCAAGTCAAAAGAGATGGGGGTGATGCCGCCATGCCGCCCGCAGCTGTTGGCGCGAGCGACCATGGCGGAATGGTCAAAATATGATTTATTGGAGAATTGCGGAATGAGCCGAAAATGGCCACCGGGCACGGAGCCCCACACTAGGTCTGCAGGTTCGAGATTCGGCGCGACTAGCCAGGCTCGCATAGATGCAGATAGACACGGATAGCTGTGCCTAATCCTTAATTTGGTAACTTCGACGTAACAAAGTCGTAATTTTTGGTCCGATGGCTAGAGTGGGTGGCGTGCGGATGCTACTTAGAAGCAACATTGGCGGGGCTGGCCCGTTGAGGATTATTTTCGTTCAGATTACCTAATATTGTTCTGACATAAAGTGAATAATTTCGCTAGCCGTTGGGTCAGTTGCAAATTGACTGAGAGTCAATGACAATGGACGCCAGTTGGAGCAGTAACCCGACGGCGATGGCAGCACCAAAATCAAATTCGCAGACGCATATTGAAGAGATGGTGACCCGCATTTTGTCCGAGACCCCGGACCAGGCGGCAGGCAAACTCGCAGCCTGGAAGAAGCCCACCGTCGATTTGCGGCGTCTAGTGCGGCACGACTATGTCAAGAGTCTCCGTAAGAAACTGCCCTATCATGCACTGAAAGCGTTAATCGCGGGCTTCAGCGAACTTCTACCCGGCTTCAATCGCGAAATCGTCGGGGTAATGCCCGCGAGTCAACTGGCGGAATGGGCTGCCACACTGGACTTGCACCTCAAGGCGGCGCCAAATGAGGGTGATGAGGGGCTCGCCCTTCGAGGCTTTTATGTCACCCCTCAAGAGGGCAGCTTAAAGCGTCCACTGATTTATGTTAATACGGCTCATCATCCTTTAGCGGTATCGTCCACTTTCTGCCACGAAGTTGGTCATCATATGAGTTCGGAGATCCTCGGCGAGCATGATTCTGCGCCGGTGCATTTCTTTATCGACGCGGACTACGCGTCGCATCTGCAAGAACCGGCCGAGCTTGCTGCCGACGTGATGGTGAGTATCGCCGGATATCCTGAACCGGTCGCACGTAAGATCTTTGCAACCACCTGGGAATGGGGCGTGGTCGCACAGGCTAAAGACCTGACGGAGGCGGCGCTATCTGAGGTGCGGGGGCATATAAAAGATGCCTATGGCTTCGATTTTACGGAGCGCATACCGCCAACTCAGTTGCTTCACTATTTGTCAGGAATGATCCATTATGCGAAATTGCGTTGGGCGTTGCTTGCTGAGTACGACATATGAAGAAGAAAAGCTTGGGACAGGTATTGAAGAGTCAGCGCGAAATTCTCGGCTTCACACAGCGGGAACTGGCGCTTAAGCTCGATGTCAAGGCGAGCCATGTGGCCTACCTCGAGAAGGATCGGCGCCGGCCTTCGTTGGGGCTGGTGAGCCGGATCGCCAACGTGCTCGGGCTCGAAAAGGAGGCGCTGTTTCTGCTGGCGCATCCCGAGGCGAGTTCCCTGCTGAGCGAGAGGCGGGAAGCGGCTGCGCCGGATCGCAGTCCAGACCAGGTCTGGCGCGATTTTGCGAGCAACAAGGCGATGCTAGCCCGCCATCAGGTAAAGCCCAGCGAGATGAAGGTGCTGTCTCAGGTGAATCTGCTCGGCAAAGTCGCGGCCCCGCGGCACTTCTTCTTTATCCTCAACGCGATTCGGCAAGCCGTTGAGGAAGAGGAGTAGAGCGGCTTGGAGCCGGGTGCGAGGCTTGGTAAAAGCTGTTCGCATCAACGGCATTGACGGTTAAAACGGTGCAACGCCATTAAGCTGGCCGCCGGAGTTGGCAAAGTCTCGGTGGGGCGATCGCAACAAAAACAGCCATTTAGGACGCGCCGCGCTGCGAGAAGTTTCCTCGGGTGCGGCGTTCATGTATTCCAAAGAAAGAGAATCCCTTCTTCCGTCGCTTAGTTTGGAGGCGCGCATGGCGCGCGACAAAGGCTCTCAGCGCCTGTTTAAATTCTGGTTCGCATCCGCTTTCACCTGTGGCATTGCCGTGGGCGCGTTTTCGCTGGCCTATCTGCGTGCTCAGGGGACGCTGTGGATCGTGCTGTTCTTCGGCGCGATAGCTGGCGCCATTGCGATTTTTGAGCAGTTCGGCAAGCCGCACGGCCATAACCTGCGGACGCCCGCCAAACCTTCGCGATGGAGCCGGCGCACCCAGCCCTTTCATCCGGTGACGCCGCGTAAGCCGGTCAACACCAAACCTGCCGCGCGCCGGGCTCAACTCCACGCGATCACGGGCAAGAAAAGCGCCGAGCCGCCTTCCTCGAGCACGTCATAGAGCGCCGGACTCCGGAACGCGAGGCAGGCGCGCTTGTTCGATCTGATCATCCGCGGGGGCGACGTGGTGACGCCGGCCGGCGTCGGACGATGGGCGGTCGGCGTGAAGGACGGGCGGATCGCGACGGTCGGGCTCGAGGATCGATCAATCGACGCGGCTCGTATCATCGACGCCGCAGGCAAAATTGTGGTGCCCGGCGGTATCGAGCCGCACGCTCACCTGTCGAGCCTCGTCACCATGCATCCGGGGACGCGCGAGTTCACGCTGGGTCCCGAGGAAGACACGGTCGGGATGGCCTTCGGCGGCACGACTACGCATATCGACTTTTGCTTTGTCCATCCGCGGACCGACATTCCTTCCGCGATCGATCAGCGGCGCAGGCGCTGGGCCGGCAACTCGCACGTTGACTACAGCTTTCATATCGCGCTGGGCGGCGCGCTGCCGCTCCGGATTTTCGATCAGATGCGCGAAGCCATCGCCGAAGGCTTTCCTAGTTTCAAGGTCTTCACCAATGAGACCCTGCCGCCCCATCCGCAGCGCTTGCCGTTCAAGCTGGACTTCGGGCGGATAGAACTTGCGATGGACCGCGCGGCCCGGCATGGGGGCCTCATGGTGGTCCATGCCGAGGACGAGGACATCGTTCAATTCAACTACGAGCGATTTCGCGAGGAGGGCCGCACGGAAGGCGCAAACCTGCACCTGGTACATAACCAGCTCTCCGAGCAACTCGCCTTTACGCGGACGATCCAGGTGGCGAAGGCGACCGGCGCCGCCGTCTATTTCGTGCATACCTCCGCGCGCACCGGTGTCGAAGCGGTGGTTGAGGCGCGCGCGCGCCGGCTGCCGATATATGCCGAAACGCTTCATCATTACGCATGCTTTTCAGCCGCGGAATATAAGCAGCCGCGAGGCTTTTGCCATCACACCTATCCTTCGCTGAAATCGCCGGACGATCAGCAGGCTTTATGGGAGGGACTGGTGCGGGACGGCGTCTCGACCACCGCCACCGACGAGTATCCGACCTCGCTTGAGGTGAAGCTGCGCGGCACCCGGATAGACGATGTGACTGGCGGCAATCTCGGCGCCGAGGCGCGCATGGGAATCATCTTCACGGAAGGGGTGGTGCGGCGCGGAATGTCATTGCAGCGCTACGCCGACGTCACTTCGGCCAACGCCGCACGCATCCTCGGCCTCTATCCGCGCAAAGGCGTGATCGCGCCGGGCAGCGATGCGGACCTCGTGCTGATCGATCCGTCGATCGACAAAACTCTCTCGCGCGAAGATTTTCACGTCAGCGACTACAGTCCGTGGGAGGGATGGCACGTCCGCGGATGGCCGGTCACCACTGTCCTGCGCGGCAAGGTGATCGTCGAGAATGGCCGGATGACGGGAAAGTTGGGCGATGGACAGCTGATCCCTCGCAAGATCGATCCCATGATTCTACGACGGCCCGCGAGCTGATCCTTACTCGACAGGAGACTTACTCATGCCGGAAACATCGAAGCGCGTCGCGCTCGTCAGCGGCGCGAATAAAGGCATCGGATTCGAAATCGCGCGACGCCTTGGACTGGCAGGTTTAACCGTTTTTGTCGGCGCCCGAGACCCTGCCCTGGGCGCTGCTGCTGCCGCGAAGCTGCGGGCCGAAAACCTTGATGTTCGTCACGTGGAACTGGACCTCACCCGGCCTGCTTCCATCGAAGCCGTGGCGTCCGCCCTTCGCGGCGAGTTCCAGCGACTCGACGTGCTCGTCAATAACGCAGCCATTCTCGATCCCGGCGACGGTTCGCCCAGTGTGGTCGAGGTCGATGCCGTGCGCCGCTCGATGGAGACCAACTTCTTCGGCACACTCGCGTTGACTCGCGCGATGCTGCCGCTGGTCCGCGAAGCGCCGGCCGGGCGTATAGTGAATGTCTCCAGCGGGCTTGGGTCGCTGACCTTGAACGCTGATCCAGACTGGATCTTCGCACCCTACAAGCTGCTTGGATACTGTGCCTCAAAGGCAGCCTTAAACATGTTGACGGTGCAATTGGCTTTCGAATTGCGCGACACGGCGATCAAGGTGAACTCCGCCGACCCCGGCTTCACGGCGACGGACATGAACGACCATCGGGGTACCCAGACGATCGAGGAGGGCGCGGCGGAACCGGTGCGGCTGGCGTTGCTGCCGGCCGAGGGCCCTAACGGAGGCTTCTTCGAGACTGCGGGACGTCGTCCGTGGTAGCGGGAGGCAATACCTGCGAATTGCGCAGAATCGATCTAGGGCAAAATAACGTTTTAGCTAAGTTAATGATGTTACACTGCGGTATCAAATAGATTGAGATGTTAAACTACCCCTGAAGCCGTGTACGTAACGAATTTGCGCGGATCGCAAAGTACTCACGCTAAACGGCCATAAATAAAACTGATGAGAATTGTCAGCAACGTTAGAGTATCTTTGTCTTCACGATAGTTGAGGTAGATAATTAAAGCATCCAATGTTGGTCGTATATCTGAGTAAATGCCAACGATAGTTGGTGAATCTCTCATTCAGAGAAAAAGCCGCTGCCGAAACCCGCCAATGCGTGCTTGACTCTTTTCTCGCGCCAATGATAAGTCCAATGACTGCAATAGTTTTTGCCGCAACTCGACATTCGCCAAGTGACCGGCGAGGGGGATAATGAGGTCGGGTGGACGGCTGGCTGGGAGGCTCCGGTCAGCTCTAGCGTGCGACAATTAGCGACACTTCCGGTTCGGTGCCGCGCGGCGCGCTAACGCGGAACCTGTTAGATGTGTAGGACGGGCATGGCGGACGCATAGCTGGTGCTCCGAAGAATCGTCTCAACGCGTTGCTTAGGTGGGAGGGAGTAGAAACAAGATGAAACGCACAGCGACTATGCTCTTGACGACAATGCTTGCGGTTGGCCTAAGCGCCGGACAAGCTCTCAGCGCTACGGTATGCGGGTTCGCACAGAACGCACAAGGCCCGGTCAGCGGTGTTACTGTTGAGGTTAAGGATGCCTCAGGCAAGGTTTTGGGCACGGCGGTCACCGGGTCCAATGGTCAGTATTCGATTAGCGGTTTGAGCCCGGGCACACTCGATCTGTTTATAGATCCGAGTTCAGGAGTTCAGGGTGGTTCGGGCGTTCTCGACCTGACGGGCGACAGCCGAATGGTTAACTGGCAAGTCTCCGATTCGACTGGCGCGGTGGCCTCGCAGGATGGAGTTTGCCGCGCCGGTGCACTGACCCCCATCGAGTGGGCATCGATTGGCGTGCTGGGATTGGCTGTCGGCGGTGGTATCGCGGCAATCGTATGGGAGGAAACGGGCGATCGCCGGGATAATGGTTCCCCATCAGAATAACACCTGGTCAAATCCGCGAATCAAAGTGTAAGGTTCTGGAGCCCCGAGCAGGAATTACGCTCGGGGCGCCCGTCCGAAACCCGGGCAGTGAGCGCGCGCGACCGGCGTTTCAAAGAATGCATCCAGCAAATTCCCGTTCTCGAAGCGCGAAAGTGTCGGCCACCATTAGCCCTGCTGACGCGGCCCGATTGAACCGCCGTGTGGCCGCGCTTCTAAGCGCGGGGATTGCTCTGGCGGTGCTGGCGATAGGATGCTTTTCGCGCGATCCGATGAGGATTAAGGGTTCGGGACTTCCCGGTGACGACTCCGCGTCAGCCGGAGAACCGGCTCGCTCCGGACCGAGTGCGACTTCGGACGTGCCGGGGCAGCCACCCTCAGCGGCAACGCTGGCCGACCAGGCTGAGCTCGATAGAATCTGGCAGCAGCGCTCCGCCCAGCTCTCATCTACTCAGGATTATCCGATAGGGCCAGGCGACGTTTTGACGATCTCCGTGCCGCAGATGGACGAACTGCAGGATCGCAAGGTACGCGTGACCCCGCTCGGCATGATTGAGCTGCCGTTGGTCGGTTCGGTGCGAGCCGGCGGCCTTACGGAGGAGCAACTGGAGGCGGAACTCGATCAGAAGCTCAACAACTTCATGTACAATCCGCAGGCCGCAGTTTACGTGAACGAATATCACAATCGCGAAGTCGCGGTAATTGGCTCGGTGAATCATCCGGGGCTGGTTCTACTCGATAGTCCCTCTGAAACTATTCTGGATGTCTTGACCCAGGCCGGTGGACTGTCTTCTACGGCGGCCGATGAAATAATCCTGATTCCCGTGGAGCAGGGCGATCCGAGTCAGGCCAAGCGTCTCGCTCAGGTCGCCTATAATTCAAGTGGCACCGGCAGCGGTGCGACGGCTAGCGACGCCGCGGCTCCGGGAGGAGATCCGACGCTGGCCGGCAGTAATTCCACCCCGGTCGGTCAGGCAGGCGAGATCATGCCGCATCAGCCAGGACAGGGAATTCAAGGCGGGAATCCCGGTATCGGAGAGCGCCAAAAACAGGTCGCTCAGGGAGCGGCACCGCCGCCTCAAGCGGATTTGGCTGATCGTACGATGAGCATGATGCCGGCCGGCGCGCATCCATTGTCGATCAAGATCAAGAGCACTTCGCTCACCGGCGCAGGGAAATATATCAATCTGCCGATGCGGCCTGGAGACGTCCTGGTGGTGCCGGGCGGCGGCAACGTCATGGTGATTGGCTGGGTGCAGACGCCCGGATACTTCCAGGTTGGCTCGGGGCTGACGGTATTGGGAGCGATCGGTGCGGCAGGCGGTCCGATGTACGCGGCCAATACCAAGGATATCACACTGATTCGCAGCAACCGGGACGGCACCAAGGATACGATTCCAGTCAATCTCGACAAAATTGCGACAGGAGAATCCACCGATCTGCCCGTCAAGGCTAACGATGTGATTGACGTCCCTTATTCGAGCGTCAGAATTGGTCCGTACGTCTTCTACTCGATCCTCTCGCGCATGGGTGTCGGAGCCCCGGCTTGGTAGAATCCCACTGATGGAACCATCGCGTTACTTCGTTCGGCGCACCGGTGGAGTACCGGCCGAGGCGCCAATCGAAACCGAAGCCTCGCCGATCTTTCTCGACGAAGGCCAGCCGCTGGTTGACTTTTCCGCCTACTGGCGAATCGTCCGCAAGCATTACCGGCTGGTGGTCGCGATGATGGCGGCCGTTATCACATTGACGATGGTCAAAGTGATGATGGAGACGCCCATGTACGAGGCCGAGACTACGATCATGATCGAGCCGTCGGCAGACACCGGCGGCACCGACGCCCTCGAAAATCTGGTGCAGATAGAAGCTGCGGCGAACAATTCGGATCAGTACTACAAGACTCAATGCGCAATCCTGGAGAGCCGCCGCCTCGCCGCGGACGTGATCAAATCGCTGGACCTGGAACATAACGTGAGTTTTGCGGGCCGGCCGGCGGCGCCCGGACTGTTCGCGAGCATCATGAAGAGAATCCACGCGTTGACGCATAAGAGACTCGCCCGGACTCAGCCGGTGGAACTACCACCTGGATTTGAGGAAAACGGGGGAGTAGCGCCCGGATTCGTTCATGAATATCAGGCGATGCTCAGAGTCACGCCGATGCCCGACACCAACCTCGTCAAGATCTCGATAAGCTCACCCAACGCGGAACTGGCAGCGAACATCGCCAACGCCCACGTCAGGGCCTATCAAGATCTGCAAGGACAGGAGCACGAAGACCAGACCCGGGAAGCGGGCGGCTATCTGAAGCTCAAATTGCACGAAGTTGAGGGAAACCTGGAGGACTCCGAGCGGGCGCTGAACGTTTACCGGCGCCAGGCGGGCATCATACCTGGTCTTATTTCCCTCGATGGCAAGGATGCGATCGTGCTCGACCGGCTGGCCGACTTAAGTAAAGACCTGACGGCCGCCCAGGTCGCGCGCATCAGTCTGGAAGCTCAGGTCTCGCTAATCAAGAAGCACGAATATAGATCCCTGCCGTCGGTGATTGATGACGCGACGATCCAATCGATGGACAAGGAACTGGACTCGCTCTATTCGCAGCGGGCCGCGCTCGCCAGCCAGTTCAAGCCGAGCTACCCGCCGCTGGCAAAGCTCGACGCGCAGATTGGCGAAATGCAGGCGCGCGACGCGGAAATGATCAATACCAAGGTCGGTGCGCTGCAATCTGAATACGATGAAGCCGACGCAAAAGTCAGCGAGCTGCAGGACGAGATGGACAAGCAGCGTCAGGAGACGCTGAAGCTCAACGATTCGGCAGCCAAGTACGCAATGCTGCAACGCGACGTCGATACCTACCGCGATCTCTACAACGCACTCCTCACGCGGCAAAAGGACGTTGAGATGCAGGGTAGCATCCAATCGAAGAACGTCTCCGTGATCAACTCGGCCGAAGTGCCGGGCGCGCCCACCAGCCCCAGGAAAATGCTGGACTTGATGCTCGCCACGGTCGGCGGCCTTGGGCTTGGCCTGGGCTTGGCTTTCATCGTCGAAATGACCGACAACACGCTCAAGAATCCGGAAGAGGCGGAGAACTATCTCAAGTTGCCGAACCTCGGGGTAGTGCCGGAATTTTCCAGTGTCAACGGCAAGTCGGCCTACGCGCCACGCGAACTGATCAGCGGAGGCGGCACGCGCTCTTCCACGGTCTTGCCGCCCGGTCGCGAGCTAGTGACGACGCATGGATCCTATTCTCGAGTGGGCGAGGCTTACCGCAATCTCAGGACGGCGTTACTGCTCTCACGTGCGGGTGGCCCCCCGAAGGTGACTTTGATTACCAGTGCGATGAGCCGCGAGGGTAAGACCGTAACGGCAGTCAATATCTCGGTGATGCTGTCGCAATTGGGCGGCAACGTCCTTTTGATCGATGCCGACCTGCGTCGCGCCCGGTGCCATCGCGTGCTCGCCGTTGACAATCATCTGGGACTCACGGAGGTACTCACCGGTTCGCGTGAACTGGTTGAGATGATTCGTGCGACCGAAATCGAAAACCTCTATTTTCTCGGCGCGGGCTCGGTTCCGCCCAATCCGACCGAGCTCCTTAACTCGCCCAAGATGGCCGACGTGATGCTGCAACTGCGCGAGATCTATGAGTATATCGTGATCGACTCGGCGCCTGTGCTGCCGGTGAGTGATTCGATGGTGTTGTCGAAGCTCACCGACGGCGTAGTCATGGTCGCCAATGGTTCCGCGACGCCGCGCCAGCAAGTTAAGAACGCATGCGCCCGCCTTGAATACGCCCGCGCAAAAATCCTCGGGCTGGTGCTCAACAAGGTCAAGATCCACAGTCCCGACTATCACAACTATTACCATCAGGATTACTATTCGTTCGACGGCGATCGCATGCGGGATGATGAAGAGCCCGTCTGAACAGAATCGTCGTGCCGGGATCGCATCGCGTTCCGGCGTCCTACACTGAATGCGGATGTTTGGCCGTTTGCTCGGAGCGGGGAGCGGACTGAGCCGCCTCGACGGACTCGTCGTCGCCGGCCTGGTTCTGATTCTCGCCTTCGCTCCGATTGCTTTCGGCTCGGTCCATCTGTGGGCCTACACGCTGTTGGAGATTGCGCAGTTCGCGCTTCTGATCGCGTGGATGTTGCGGATCTGGCTGGAGGGCGCGAAACCGGCCCGCCGAGCGATTGCTGATCCGGATCTGTTTGGGCTGGCGCTCCCGCTGGCCCTCTTCGCCGGCCTGCTGCTCTTCCAGATGGCCCCGATCCCACCTGCCGTGATGCGGGTTATTTCGCCCGCGACCTATCGGCTCTACAGCACGAGTTTTCCCGGCTGGCCGCAAACCGCGCCCTATCAGGCCTTGCGCGCCGCATGGAATTCCAACCCGCATCCTGCCGAGCCGGACTTGCAGATGCGCTTGCCGCCGGTGGGCGGGCGCCAGCAGGAACGGGCCTCCGCTGCTGCGCCAACGATCGCGGCAAAAGCCAATGCGGCCGAGCCACTCTCCCCGCTGACGCTGGGCCATTTCGGGGATTTGCGCTGGCGATCCATCGCCATCGCGCCGTCAGTGGCTTGGGCGGGCCTGATCGAGTTCCTGTCCTCCAGCGCCATCTTTTTTTTGGTGCTGTGCTATCCGTTCGGCTTTGTTGGCGGCGAACGCTCGGCCAACGCTCGCTTTATGCGCCAATTGGTGGTCGCCTTGATTTCAATCGGCGCCGCGGTTGCGCTGATCGGACTGATCGAAAAGGCCACCTGGAATGGACGTATCTTGTGGGTTTTCACGCCGCATGACTGGGTGGCCGCGACGCCCGCGACGGTGCGTGCCAGTGGCCCGTTCGTCAATCCCGATCACTTCGCGAACTTTCTTGCGATGATTCTGCCGCTGGCCGCGGTCGGTGCGATTTTTCCCGTCGCGCCCGGGAATCGCCAGCACGCCCCCGATCTGCGGATGTTCTGTGCGGTGGCCGCATTCCTGATGGTAGCGGCAATCATGCTGAGCCTTTCACGCGGCGGCTGGATCGGCTCCACCACGGGGATGTGCGTCGGGTTGGGATTGAGCTTTCGCCACGCCCGCGATCGCGCTCCTGCCGCCCTCCAAAGCATGAGCGCGCGCGCGCTGCCGTTGGCACTGGGCGGCCTCGTAATTTTCCTGGTCCTGCTGCTTCTGGTGCTGGGCCCGAACGCGCGCAACGAGGCTAGTACCCGTATCGGCTCGACCATCGCTCAGGGCGACAGTCTTGGGTTGAAGCCCTTGGCGTGGCGCGATACGTTGCGGATGATCAGCGATTTTCCCATATTCGGAGTTGGTCTCGGATGCTGGCCGGAGCTGTTTCCACATTATCAGCGGGCGCCCTGGCTGCCGTTCTACTTTCGCCGCCCGGAAAACGATTACCTCCAACTGGTAGCCGAGACCGGACTGATCGGTGCGGCGATCGCCTTGTCATTCGGCGTGATTGTCTGGCGCAAATGTCGCGCGGCCGCGGCGCGCCTGAGCACGCGCCAATGGCCCTTGTTCGCGGGAATCGCCGGAGGATTGAGCGGCGCCCTGATTCACGAGTTCTTCGATTTCAGCTTGCACACACCAGCCAACGCGCTGCTGTTTATCGTCTTGTTGGCAGCACTGCTGCGCCTGGGGTTGACCCATCTCGAGGATCGCGCGACGGCAGGATTGCGCACCGTTTCGACGCCAAGCAGATATACCTTCCTTGGCGCCGCGGGACTCGCCGCTACCGCGGCCGCATTCATGGTGGCGGCGCAATTCCAGCATAATTCCTCTTATCCATACGACATTGGAACGCCCACGACGTTTGCTGCGGCGGAGACGGCCGCAATCAATCATCCGGCTGATTCCGGGGTGCATCTGGCGCTAGTGGCGCTGATGCCGCCGGGAACGCCCGCCGCGCTGCGCCAGCAGGAATTGCGCGCAGCGGTGTGGCTGAATCCGAACGATCCGCTGGCTCGCGACGTTTATGC
>Ga0302326_10005051_pt1 | contig 30248 bp, 27 predicted proteins | sample Palsa_T0_3_FD_202264 | JGI IMG/M metagenome (GOLD analysis project Ga0302326, IMG submission 202264) | Peat permafrost microbial communities from Stordalen Mire near Abisko, Sweden - Palsa_T0_3 | ecosystem: Environmental > Terrestrial > Soil > Palsa > Peat permafrost | place: Sweden: Abisko... | reverse complement strand
GGTTCCGATCGACTTCCTGTTTCAATAGTTCAAGCGCCTGCTGCGCTTGATGCTTGTGGTGAGCCCATTCAACCGTTGCTTCAAGGCCGAGCGCAATCAGCAGACCAATAGTAATGGCCGCAATGTGAATCAAGAAATCCTTCAAGGTATGGACGGACTGGTTGGGTGCGTGGACATCGAGCATGAGTTCTGAGATCTCTGGGTTTGAAAGAGCTTCCGAATCTTAGGGCGCTCCACCTTAGAATTATCCGCAGCCTCGTGAGATACCTCTGGCGGCACAGACAGAACTGTTTGCAAGGAGCCGCTTATTCACAGGATTTCCCTGTTCTTTTGCCGATTAGTTTCTATTGTGATGTATTGAGAATACCACTATCGGCGACCTACACTAAGAACATTGCAATGCCCGCGACGAACATGATTACTGTCGTCAGCATCACAACGCGGCGAGTGATACTTGAGCTGCACTGGCCGTGCATAATGTTTTCGTCATTGGAAACCAGCAACAACGTCACCAATAGAAAAGGTGCGAGTAGACCATTGAGAATAGCTGTCCAGTACAGCGCCTTGATCGGATCGATGTCCAGAAAGTCCAGCGCCACGCCGGCGAGTGTCGCCAGAACAAATACTGAATAGAACGATACCGCGCTATTCAACTTTTCGTTCAAACCATAAGCCCAGTCAAATGTTTCTGCGAATGCGTATGCGGCAGAGCCGGCCAGCGTCGGAATGGCCAATAATCCGGTGCCGACGATCCCAATTGTATAAAGAAAATAGGCGTAGTTACCGGCGAGTGGCCGCAAAGCCTGCGCGGCTTGCTTGGATGTTGCGATAGTCAAAATGCCGTGCTGATGCAGGGTCACGGCTGTCGTCAGAATAATAAAGAACATGACCAGATTGGAGAACAGAGTGCCGACACCCACGTCGATGCGTCGATCGGTGATCTCGTGGCTTGTGGCGCCGCGGCGATGAACGAGCAAACGACGCCCCTTCGCTTTCTCTTCTTCAACCTCCTGGCCGGCCTGCCAGAAAAAGAGATATGGGCTGATGGTGGTGCCTAGGATCGCGACGAGCGCAGCCCAAGCCGGTTGATCGCGAGGCAGGCTGGGGATAACCGCGTCCCGTAGGACGCCGCGCCAGTGCGGATGTACCAAGAAGGCGGTGATGACATAGGCAAATAGTGCAAGCGCGAGCCACTTCAGGACCCGGGCAATTTGCTCATAGCGCAGCCACACCGTGAGTAGGCAAATGCCTAAACCAAACCCCAACACATACACCCTTGACGGGCCCGCGCCGAGCATTTGTGCGGCGTCCGCCATACCGGAGAGATCCGAAGCTATGTTAATGGTATTGGCGATGAGCAGTGCCAATGCAATGACACCGACCACCCAGCGCGGAAACTTCTGCCGCATCGCCCCCGCGAGACCCATACCGGTCACCATGCCGATGCGCGCACACATCATCTGAACGCATCCCATCAACGGCCAAGTGATCAGCGCCGACCAGAGGAAAGACGTGCCAAATTGGGCGCCGACCACCGAGTAAGTGGTTACGCCGGAGGGATCATCATCGGCGGCGCCTGTCGTCACTCCCGGACCAAGAGCGCGCAGTACGCGTTTGATTCCAGTCTCTTTAGGGGGCGTGCCTAAAATCATAATGACCTCCGCAGAGCAAGAAAGCTCGCAACTGGGGCACGCCACGGGTCGACAAAAATGAGGTGAGAAACGACTCAGCGGACGCTGACGCCGACGCTCGACCCACCATTGAACGGTGACGAGTCGGCGGGCACAGCGCACCCAGACCAGCATGTCCCGTTATTGCGGGAGGCTCACTCGCTGTCTAGGGTGACTGTCCAGGGTGCGGCCGCTAAATGAAGAAGGTGCGGCATTCTAGCCGGGATCGAAACCAGGTCAATACTTGGGTGACTGGATGACAGTTTGGATCCGGTCATGTGGCTACTCCGGCAGGTTCATCTTTCTCAGCAGTGCGCTGTAGCGTCGATCAGCGCGCACCTTGCTTAGGAATAGGTCGGTCTTAACGTACGACAATCCGGGATCGTGCTGCGCGTAGCCACGATCTAGCCACTCGAACGCCCTATCGTTCTCGCCACGCCAGGCGTAGATTTCTGCGATCTGGTACGCAAAGATCTGCGGTTGTCGAGAGAGAAGTTCGTTGAGCGCCCGCTGGGCTTCGTCACTTCGCCCCAGTGTGTAGGCCGCCATGGCCGTGATAATAGCCGGAGTTCTCATGGTTTGTGCGATGGTAAGGGCCTTCTCAGGGTGTCCATCGAGCAATTCGATCATTGCCAGATGATATGGCGGCCAAAACGATGCTGGATTGATCTGTTGCGCGCGCAGTACTGCCTGCCGCGCAGCGGCGAACTGCCCATCGTCCGTCAAGATACTAGCCAGATTATTCCATGCGGCGCCGGAAAGTGGGTCCGCGTCAGTCGCCTTCTTAGCGGCGATAAGCGCCTCTGGAAGCAAGCCCAAATTATCCAGAAGCCCACTGTATTTGCGTTGTACCGTGCCGTTTCCGGCGTCGCGGGTGATTGCTATTTTGAAGTCGGCCCGCGCCCCGCTCCAGTCCCAGAAGAACTCGTTGCGCAGCCAACCGCGAACCGCATAGCCATATGCCGCGTCGGGCGCTAGAGCCACAGCCCGATCCGCCGCATCGAGGGCTCTGTGCAGTGCCGCCTGGTCTCCTGTCTCCGTACCCGCCACATTGGCTTCGGCCTCGGCGAGCCCAGCATAGGCAGAGGCGAAATTCCCGTCGAGAGTGACAGCTTTCTGGTACGCGGAGGCTGCGAGCCGATAATCGCCTACGCCAGAGCGTGTTAGATACTGCTTGCCAAGCAGGTATTGCTCGTAAGCCTCGCTGCTGCCGGTGCGGTGTCCGCTCTCGAGCTGCTGCGCTGGCAGGAGCTTGGCTTTGAGTGCCTCGACTACCGCGGCGGCGAGCTCGTCTTGGACTTTGAAGATGTCTTTCACATCACGATCGTAGGTCTTTGACCAGAGATGCGCGTCGGTGTCGGCGCGGATCAATTGGGCGGTCACGCGCAACCTGGTGCCCGATTTGCGGACACTGCCTTCCAGGACATGAGCGACACCCAGCGTCCTGGCGATCTCCGCAATGGTGACCTGCTTGCCTTTAAAGTAGAACGAGGAGGTGCGGGCGATCACCTGCAAGTCCGGTATCTGCGCGAGCAGGTCAATGAGTTCCTCGGACAGCCCGTCTGAAAAGTACTCCTGATCCTTCTTCTCGCTCATATCGGTGAACGGCAGCACGGCGATGGACTTGTCGCTGATCGCTTTTCCTTGTACAGGAGCAGTAGCGGCTGTCTCACCCGTCAGGACCGAGCGCTTCGGCAGCACAAACCTGTCGACGACCAAATAACCCGTCACCAGGATCAACAAACTACCCACGACCCAGGGCACTGATGAGCGGGAAGCCGCAGGCGTCGATGATATGGGCGGCATCGAGGGTTGTATACCCGTTGTTGTCGGCATCCTGGCTTCCGGTGCGAGTAGACGATGCACACGCTCAACAATCGTCTCTGCATTCCTTCCGTCCGGAAGACGCATCCACTGCACGGCGGTGAATGAGTCGGGAACGTCGGCATCCGCATAGTGCGTGTCGTCAATGCACACCGGCACAAGGAACGCGCGGCTTTTGCCCATCAGCTGTGTGCGATTATCGGCGAGGCGCCATTCGAGCCGGAAGTAGCCCTCGGTACGCGCCTGCGTGTTCATGGATATGATGGGAACGAACAGTGCGCAGTCGCGGATTTCGCGGCGGATCTTCTGGTCCCAGGTATCGCCACCCCGCAGTTCGCTCTGGTCGAACCATACCTCGATTCCGGCCGCCCGCAGCGACGCGCAAATCCTAAGAGCTGCGTCCGAATCTTCCGACGCATAGCTAAGGAATATAGCTTTTGAGGACTCGGTCATTGTCACACCGCCACCACATCACAGCAACTGGCGGAGCCACCCGGGTGGACTTGGTCGAGCTAACAGCCGCCTTTTTGCGCTTGCAGTGCATTTTGCCATAGTGTGTAGGTGTCTACGTTCTGGGAGATCGGCGCCGCGGCGATCTGCGCATCGACAAACTCACCGAAGTCTTTCCCAAACTGTGCCGCCGAAAGTCTCCATGCGGCTCGAAATCCCGCGCGGCTCATGAATGAGCGGACGCCCGCGCAATAGCTGTCGAACGCGGTCTGATCCAGCGCGCCGGCTTGATACTGCAAGAACGAGTCTTCCCCGCTCAAGAACGCCGCGCGACATATCAGCAGCCATTGCGTCACCTCCTCGCGCGTCAGGATCGGATCTCCCGCCATGGCTTTCTCCCAGATGCGCGCCAGCTCCGTGCCGGCAATTGTCAGCGACGCTTTACTGGCCCGATCGGCACGACCCTGCTGCATGATTGCCCGCTGGCTGCGATCGGCCGCGCGCACCTGCAGACCCAGATAGATGAGAGAGCATACGACCGCGATGGAGGCGACCGACTGGCTCGCGTAGAAAATCTCTTCTAACGTCATGACGAATTCCTTTTCACAACCAAGCAGTTCGACCGCTTGCGCGGTTCCGGGCGGCGAGCGCACGTCGGCGCAGCGAGCAGGTTCAGCAGGTTCAGCTTTTGGCGATCGATTGCCCCCTGTGCATTAGTTCCTGGGATTCTGCGAATCGCCCGAGGACGATGTCCAGCGGAGTCCTCCGCCGCCATGATCTTCAATGAAATTCACGAGCGTAGCGCCCATAAGGCGGTGGTCATGGAGGTTGGGGTGGGAATCGCAACCCGTCAGCTCCAGCTTCGGAAACTGCAACTCATAGAGTTGCGAGTCACCCCCGAGCGCAGCGAGTCGACTATTTCCGCGACTTTCCGGTTGGCAGGGTTCTCGTCGAACGCCGGCTGAATGACTATAATTAGTCCGTTCGGGCCCAGTCGTCCGCGTAACTCCTCAAGCATATTGCGGTAGCTCCCGGTGAACTCTGTCTCCAATTGCGCCGGTTTCCAAGGCTCACTGGCTCCGAGAGGTGACCCAAAGTCATTGCTGCCGATCCGCACAACCGCCACCTGCGGATGCCAATCCAAGCCCCGATAGCGCGACGCTACCTCGTCGTCGGTGCAGTCCGCCGACGTCGAGAGATCACCGTAGCCGGTCGAAGCGGAATCTGCAATGAATTCGATCTGACGAGTCGGGCGGGGCGGCAATGCCAGCCAGCGGCCATCGACGCCTTTACTGAAGCCGAAAAAAAGTCCCGGAGTGCGGGGGCTTCCGCGCATGCGGATGACTTCGATCGTGTGATCACCCGCGCTGAGTCCCCGATACCAGGTCGTCTGGCGAGTGTCTGAGGGCGGAATCGGATTCCTCTTGAGTCCATCGATCATAACGCCGTAACCGACCGAATCCTGCGTCGCAACTCCCACGCGGCAACCAGAGAAGGCAGTACGCCAACCTACTCCAGGCCAGGTCACCTGCCATACTCCAGCGCTGCGCTCCGCCCGGCCGATCAGCTGAACCGCGGCCGGCTCAGCGCCCAAACCCGTGGATACAACCAATACCGATAACCCGAGTGTCATACGAAGGCAGAACGGACATTTCCACGACATCGCTTTTCACCGAGTGTGCCGCCCACATACTTCGACAGTTTACTCAGGCGTCCGAAATCTGCTAATGCCCGCGAGTTGTCCGTACCCCTGTCACACCGCATGCCGGCCCTTAAGGTGCGCCGTCTGCGCCAGCGCAAAGCCCTTGCGGCGCGCCGCAATTTCGGGGTAGCTTCGAGCGCTCGACTTCGCGGTCCCTACGAATCGGAACGATTAAGCAATGACCCCCGTTCCGCCGGACGCGGACGAAAGCGCCAGCCACCGCCTGCGTAAGGTACTGGGCCTTCGGGACCTGATTCCGATGCAGATCCTGATCGTCATCGGCACAACGTGGACAGGAACAGCCGCTCATCAAGCGGGTGCTCAGGTCAGTTTCTGGATCATCGGCGCCGTATTTCTGTTCCTGCCCGTCGCCGGTGTCGTGCAATTTTGCGTGCAGATTTGGCCGTACGAGGGCGGTGTCTATCAATGGACCAAACACGCGTTTGGTCCGTTTGCCGGTTTTCTGACGGCGTGGAATCTGGGCGCCTGGGTGCTGCTTCTCGTTGCCTCCCTGGGCGTCCAAGCAGCAAGCGGAATCAGTTATGCGCTGGGACCGCGCGCCGCATGGATAGCCGACAACCGTTTGATCATATCGAGTCTCAATATCTGCCTGTTCGTGGGAATATTTTTGGCGTGCGTCCCGGGTCTGCGTTTCGGGAGATGGATCTCTCACCTGGGCACCGCTGCGACGTTGCTGGTCGCCGGCTTGCTGATCATTCTGTTGTTCGTCCATCCTCACGCCCACCCCAACCGTCCCTTCGTTGCTCCGCAATCACGGTTTTCGCTCGATTTGCCGATTCTGACGCTGGCAAGCCTGAATCTTTTCAGCAAAATCGCCTTCAATGGATTCACCGCGCTGGAACAAGTGGCCGTATTCGCGGGCGAGACGCGAAATGCGGCGCGTTCAATCCTGCGTTCCGCCTGGATTGCCGCACCGATCATCGCCTTGATGTACATCCTGATGACGGGCTCCATCCTCACATACATTCCCGCGGATCAGGTGGATCTCGTGAATCCCATCGCACAAGTCATCGCGGCGGCATTTGGCGGCGACAACGCAAGCGCCGGCATCGATTGGGGGGCAGTGCTGAGCCGCGCAGCGATCCTCGGGCTCACGCTCGCACTCATCGCTCAAGCCGCCGTCTATATTGCCGAGACCAGCCGGCTGCCGATGGTCGCGGCGTGGGACCATCTGATCCCGGCTTGGTTTACCCATTTGCACCCACGCTACCGCACGCCAACACGCTCCTTGGCGGTTATCGCGTCGGCGGCCGTGTTATTCAGCTTGCTGGCCTCCGCTGATGCGGGTGCGAGTGAGGCCTTCCAACTCCTGGTCACGAGCGCCTTCGTCTGCTATGGCGTCAATTATTTGTTGATGTTCGCCGTGCCCCTTCTGGTAGGTACTCGTTTCAGCATGCGACCGGATCTTAAGCCCACGCTGCTCCTGCGTGTCGCATGCACCTGCGGGGCTTTGGTCACGGCTCTGTCGATGATATTCAATCTCGTGCCAATTGTTGATGTGGCACGCCCGTGGGTGTTCGCGCTCAAAGTTGGCGGCGCCGTGGTGGGAATCAATCTGGTTGCGACTGCGATTTATTGGCGTGGCTCGCGCCGAAACCAACCCATAACATAGCTCGGCTCGTGCTTCGATCTATTGGTAGTATTATTCTGCAATGTTCTGAAATCGCGGTAATCGCCTGACACCGGCGGCCGCGCTAGGTAAGTGCCGATGCGCATTGTTGGATTCGGTCGCGGCTTGTTCATTATTGCATCAGCGAGCCTCGCGATCTTGAGCCTCACTTACGGCGACCTCGCGCCGATGGGACAGTCCTTGCCCGCCTGGGTACCCGGACGGGAAACCTGGCTCGACGGATCCGCGCTACTCGCCTTGGCCGCCAGCGTCGGTCTTTGCTTCTCGCGCACGGCGTTGCCGAGTGCGGTGACGATCGGCGCGTATCAAGCGCTCTGGGCCGTGACTTGTGTACCGCCGATTCTGTCCACACCGCTCAGTCTCGGCGCGTGGTATGGATTTTGCGAAGCCCTGACGTCGCTTGTCGGCGTCTGGATCCTTTACGCCATGTTGCGATGGCAGTTGCGAGGATCGCAGATGCCAATCGCCGGCGAGCGTGCCGTGCGCGCCGCACAGGTTATCTTTGGTCTCAACTGTGTCTTCTACGGATACTCGCACTTTGCCTTTGCCGATTACACCGCCGGCATGGTGCCCACCTGGCTACCTGATCATTTGGGATTCGCTTACTTCACGGGGCTCGGTCACATTTGCGCTGGAATCAGCATCATTCTCGGGATTCTCCCCCGTCTGGCGGCGACCCTGGAAGCGATCATGATGAGTTTGTTTGGTCTTCTGGTCTGGGTGCCGAGCTTTTTGGCACAGCCCCGGCCCGAATGGGCGACGCCGCCCTCGAATCAATGGTCAGAGCTCGTCGTGAACCTGGTGCTGGCCGCCTCCGCGTGGCTTGTCGCAGCTTCTTTCAGAAACCGTCCCTGGGGCCTCCCCTCGCGGGACCGAGATCGCTACTCAATCAGATAGGTCGTTACGGAGCACCCCGGCAACGGCCGCGATGGTGTTCCAGTTGCGGGTGGTCACCGATACACCGTAGAGCCGGTCCAATGCACCGAGGAGTCCGATGACCTTCATGTGGCGCCTGTACATTCCGATGACGAATCGGTTTCGTCTCGTGAGAATTTTCATCAGCCATTGGCCACTGGACGGCAATCGCATGGGCGTTGATGGCGTCAAGCGAGGGCGCTGGGACAGCACGCTTACGAAGCGGACAACACCTCGTGGCACCGATTGTCCCTCAAAAGGGTCCTTCGAAATTAGACTCGTGATGTCGCGGCCCTGGCAGGCAATAATCTCGGCGGCAAACGGAAGCTTGCGTGCCACCTCGGCGCGTGCCTGGGCCTGGGTCATTGGCTGTCGAATGACTAGCGTGCCGGCCGCGCCAATATTGACGGCACCGAGGTGCTTCAGTGCTTCAGCCAGCTTGCTCGGTCGGAAAGTCCTATGGCCCCCGACGTTAGCTCCTCGCAGAAAAATCACGAGTGCCACTCGATTCCCCGCAACGAGTCAGCTTGAGAACTTACATTCTACCGCGGCAGCGGAACGCCAGGGAACTGATCCTCCAAAAGAGGTCCCGAGCGGTACTTCTTTTGGCGATGTTGTTGGTAAGCGCACTCGCTGTCATGAGTCAAACTGACCCGCGTCAAGCACTCATTGATCGGGCGAAGTCGCTCGAATTGAGTACTTCCTACGTGCCGCCTCCCGGCGATCCGATGGAACATTACGCATCAGGATACGCGAAGATCATGTGCTCGTCGGTGTTTATCACGGGGCTTGATCCGGCATTCGCGGCTGAGAATGTCGGCTACTTCACCGCGCCATACGAGGTGCGCGCCAAGCTAGGGGTCCCTAAGATCGACCGCGAGAAACGCACGGTGGTGGTCACGATGCCCAACGGCATCGTGCGTACCGCAAAAAAAGTTGGCAGCCAGGGATGCGTGACCCTCCCGATCGGCAAGCCGGATGTTTTTTTCAAGCCCTCTATCGTTAAGAGCACTCTACCGAATGCGAATACGCAGCCGTGGCCGATGGGTGATCTGCCGCCTGCTGGTGATTTTCCGCGCGAAATCAACCAAGCAAAGATCCAACAGGCGGTAGAGGCAGCGTTTGATCCAGCAGGCATGACGGCGGCGCTTGTCGTCACATACAAGGGGCGAATTATCGCCGAACGCTACGGTAAGGACATCACCGTGACGACGCCGCTTGAGAGCTGGTCAATGGGAAAGAGCTTGAGCGGTACGCTAATGGGCGTCCTCATCAAACAGGGAGCGTACGATCTATGGCAGCCAGCGCCGATTCCGGAGTGGCAATCCCCTGGCGATCCACGCGCAAAGATTCGGATCGCTGATATCCTGCACATGTCCAGCGGCCTGCGGAGTCGTGCACCACTGGATCCGGACTTTGACGAGAGCGGTCCGTATCCGGATCACTATTATCTATACACGGGCAGCATTGATTCCTTTAAGTACGCTGCGACGCGTCCTCTCCAGTGGCCGCCGAACACAGTGGGTCGCTATCGCAACACCGACCCGGTTCTCACAAACTACCTCATTCGTCTCGCCGTCGAAAAGCGTAATGAGGACTATCATTCCTTTCCGCAGCGCGCACTGTTTGACAAGATCGGAATACGCACGATGGTCCTTGATACCGATCCGTATGGGAATTTCCTTACGCAAGGGTACGAGCAAGGCTCTGCCCGCGACTGGGCGCGCCTAGCCAACCTTTATTTGCAGGATGGGGTTTGGAACGGTGAGCGCATTCTGCCCGAGGGCTACGTAAAATTTGTAAGCACGGTCGCGCCGGCGTGGCAGGCGGACAAGCGTCCGATCTATGGCGGATTGTTCTGGATCAACGGTGACGACACATTTCCCGCACCGAGGGATTCCTTCTATATGGCAGGTGTCGGCGGTCAATACGTGCTGATCATCCCGTCACACCAACTGGCAATCGTACGGCTCGGGCACTTCAAGGGCGCGCAGGCTGGCGAGAAGGCGCTGAAGAAGTCGATCGAAATCATCCTTGGGGACGTTCCCCGCGTGCAAAGTGCCTTTTGACTCAGGGACTAGTGGATGGATGTAGATCCTATTTATAGTCGGCCCGAGCGCCGCCGCGCGCTGAAAGGTTGTCATCGTGCGAGGCCGAGAAATACGGTCAGAGCGCGATTTAGTCTAACTACATCCTCATCGTTGAGTTTTCCGATTCGCTTCCCGAGCCGCGCCTTGCGAACGGTGGTGACCTTGTCGATCATCAAGCGCGACGCGCTCGACAGGCCATTGCGATCGCTCGGCTCAATGAGCATTCGCAGTAACGGCGCTTCGGTCGGGTCTGTAGTGAACACACAGAGAGTTATAGAACCCGTAGCATCAAAGCGATCCTCCTGCACAATCACTACAGGGCGAGGCTTGCCGGCGTACGGCCCGCCGCCCGACACCGTCCATATCTCGCCACGCTTCATTCGGCAGCGTGATCTGAAATGGCATCAATGAATCCTTGTTCGCCCTTCGCTCGCTTGCTGCCTGCAACGACCTTGGACTGCTGATGTGCGGCACGTACAAAGGACCGTGCACGCACATTCGGCACCCAGATCTGAACTGGCCGCAATCCCTGTGCGCGCAGGCGTTCTCGGTGTAACCGGACCTTGTCCCTCGATGAACGAGTACCATTCAAAACTTCTGCGATAAACCGAGATACCCCTGCACCTGCGGAGTGGCTGCATTCAGGCCGAGGTTCACACCGCCGTCGACCTGCAGGCAATCGGTCAGACCGAAAGCCAGCGCCAAGTCGGCGGAACGTTGTCGAATCGTTCTGGCCGGATCGAGATTCCAGTCCGCCCAGAGCTCAGTATAAAGCGTGAGATTTCGTGGCAAATTAAACGCCAAGGTGAACACCTCTGAGATATTGAGGTGTTGACCAGCGCCCACGGAATTCGGGTAGGCGTCGGCCTCCGGCATCAGGGTTAGCGTCAGCAGTGGGTTCGGCTCATAGTTGATCGGTAATAGCAATCCTCCCTCGACCGTGCCGTCGCCAATGCCTGCGCGGCCTGTCGGTACCTTCAGGTAGGGAATGATCGCCGCTTGCACCACCTTCGGCAGATTTACGAATTCATACTTTACCCGGAGATACAGGTCACTCACTCCCATCAGCGTAGCCCTCGTATCGGGCGTGTCTTGGGTGCGCAGGATCTCAAGCGCCGTCATATTCGCCTCGACATCGAGATTGTCAGTTAGGCCATATTTGACAGTGGGATTGAGAATTAACCAGGTCGTGGTCGTCTCATCGCCTTGCCGCAGCGAGCTGGCATTGACGAGGTCAGACTCGTATTGAAAGTGCCCCGCGTCGACCGTGCAGGCGTAGTTCGATTTGCTGGGGCGGTCGGTACAAATGGGAGTCAGCGTCTCAGAGTCGGGTTGGGCTGCTGACACGCTTGACGGGGATGCCGGCACCGGAGCGGGTGACAGCTCCTGAGCATCGAGCTGGGCGCTCCCAGCGAGAAATGCCACGATGCTCGCACGCAGCGCCACCTTGGCGGCGAGATCCATCATCGTTCGCCTTGAACTACCGCAGCAGGCATATTGCCTTCCGAATGGCCGCCAGTCACGGATGTCTCCCACGGGTCGAAACTCGTCCATCCCGGACCCTGAGTTCGGCATGGTTGCCAACGTCGAGTGCATCCGCGACGATACCCGACTCGCAGGTGGGATCTAAAGACATGAACGAGGGCGGTGGCGCGGATAGTGCTCGGGGCGGTGCGGCCGCCGTTTTCATCAGCTATGCCTCGCAGGACGCCGAGGTAGCCCATCGTATCCGTGACGCGCTTGGGAAGGCCGGGCTTGAGGTCTGGTTCGACCAGAACGAGCTGCGTGGCGGAGACGCTTGGGATGCCTCGATCCGTCGCCAGATTCGGGAATGTGCACTGTTCCTCGCCCTCGTCTCTTCAAACACCAACGCCCGCAGCGAGGGCTACTTCCGGCTGGAGTGGAAACTTGCGGTCGACCGCTCGCACCTGATGGCCGAAGATCAGCCGTTTCTGCTGCCATTGGTGATAGACGGCACTTCAGACGCCGGGGCCCGGGTCCCGGACCTGTTTCGCCAGCGCCAATGGATGCGCCTCCACGACGGACAGATATCGCCTGAGCTCATCGAACGAATAGTCCGATTGCTTGCTGTCAGCAGCACGGCGAATTCAACTCAACCGCCGCTGGGCGCGGGATCGTCGTTGAAGATTCCGGGAAGGCGCGACGAACCCGGATCGGGGACGTTGCACCGCCTTGGCGTGTGCGTTCTACCGTTTGCAAACATGAGCGGCGATCCGGAGCAGGAGTACTTCTCCGACGGCATTACCGAGGACGTCATTACGGATCTCAGCAAGATCTCGGCGCTCTGGGTCGCGGCCAGGAACACGGCCTTCGCGTTTAAAGGCAAGAACGTGGACGTGCTGCAGGTGGCGCGGCAACTCAATGCGAGCCATGTGCTCGAGGGCAGCGTACGTAAGGCCGGGCACCGGGTGCGCATAACCGCTCAGCTGATCGATGGGGCGAGCGGCGGGCATGTCTGGGCCGAGCGCTACGACCGCGATCTCGACGACATTTTCGCGGTGCAGGACCAGATCTCCGAGGCGATCGTGGCGGCCCTGAAACTCAAGCTGCTGCCAGAAGAAAAAAAAGCGATCGAGCAGCGTGACACTACGAATCCGGAGGCGTACAAGCTGTACCTTATGGCGCGGCACTACCTCATGGGAAACGTGGGCGCCGCGGGCAGCAGCGAGGCGATCATCAGACTATGCCAGCGCGCCACCCAGATTGATCCGAACTACGCCCGTGCCTGGGCGCTCATGGCGTGGGCGCAGGGGCAACTGCGGTTGATGACGGGAAGAGCAGGCGATGGTGGACTGGCGGCGGCCGAACGCGCGCTGGCGCTCAACCCACATCTCGCCGAAGCGCATGCGGCGAAGGTGCGCGTGCTAACGGGGGAGGCGAAGTTCGCCGAAGCTAAAACTGAGCTTGAGACGGCGCTCGAGCTCGACGCGGAATCGTACGAGGTGAATATGGCTGCTGGGCGCTGGTGTTTCGCGACCCGCAATCATCGCCAGGCCATTTCATTCTTCGAAAAGTCGGCCTCGGGAACGGTTTCGGATTTCTACGCGGCGGGCATGCTTACCGGCTGCTACATCGCGGCCGGCGACCCGGAAGGCGCCCGCGCGGCAGCGCGGCGCGCAGCAGAACGCTGCGAAAAGGCTGTGACGATCGAACCAGACAACGGCTCGGCCATGGGTTTCCTCGTAACGGCGCTTGCTGTGCTGGGAGAAAACGACCGCATGAAGGAGTGGATTGAGCGCGCCGTGCTGCTCGACCCGGACAACCTGAACATGCGCTACAACCTCGCGTGCGTTCTCATCGGGGAGTCACACGACAACGATGCCGGTCTCCACATGCTGGCGTTCGTGCTGGAACGATGTGCTGCCGACGTGGTGAACTGGGTGCAAAGCGACGCGGATCTGGACCCGGTGCGCGAGGATTCCCGGTTCAAGGCAATGGTGGCAGCCGCAGAAGCGCGAATTGCGCAAACTTCCTGATCAGTGCTCATGCTCGAAGTCCATCCACCGCATGAAACCTTGCACACCTGGAAAGGCTTCTTTATCCACATCGCAACAATTGTCATCGGGCTCTTTATTGCTGTGGGGCTGGAACAGACCGTCGAATTTTTTCACCACCGACATCTGAGGGCACAACTGGAAGAGCAAATGCGGGAAGTCTTCGCCGGCGATGTCAAATCCGATGCCGATAGCTTGACGAAACTGGGCGACTTACGTGCATATTTGTCGCAAATACGAACGGCAATAATCGCGCGCCTGGACGGTAAAGAGGAGCCGCTACTGCCTCCGGCGAACGATCCGCGCATGGCGGCGTTTACGATCTTTCCGACTTTGGCCCCGTACGAGGCGGCGAAAGAAAACGGCACTGTGGCTTACCTACCGACTGCACGGATTCGACCGGAAACCTCGAAATGGGTGAGGTGTCCACTGCGCCTGACATCACGAAGTTATCACGCGCTGAGCTTGTCAAGTACCTCAATGCGGTTGCCGCACTGATCAAGAAAACTGATCTCATGGTCGATCGATACCGGCTCTTTGACCGCGAATGTCAGGCGATTCTCGGTGACACGTGCGTGGATAGCGTCGGAGGATAGGATGGGAGATCAAGAGATACGTGCGGCACTGGATCAGCACTGGGCCGCATCCGATGTCAACGACTTTGAAACGGAGCATTCAATCTATCACGAGGACGCGCTGCTGGAATACCCACAGTCAGGCGAGCGGATCCGCGGTCGACGCAACATACAGATTACACGCAGTAAACAACCGAACAAAAAGCGCTTCGTCGTCCGGCGAATCATTGGACGCAGTGATCTCTGGGTCACCGAATACATCCTGACGTATGACGGAAAGCCGTCCTACACCGTGAGCATCATGGAGTTCAGGGGCGACAAGGTTGCGCGAGAAACGCAGTTCTTTGCGGACCCATTCGAGGCCGCCGCATGGCGCGCTCAATGGGTGGAGCGGATGGACACATCCCAAGTCGATCCGTAGCGCTCTATTGGCGCAGTTTCTTGACGCCGCTGACGTGGGCATTACCGGGTACGTAAAAACGCAACAGCCGATCTGCATTGCGCGTGATACCGATGCGAACGCTTTTGCCGATCCCGTCAATCCCTTGCGTGGTCGCGGCCAACCAAAGCGGGCCGACAGCGCACAGGTCCGATCCGTCCTGCCTGAGATCAACCCGCAATGCCTTGGTCAATCGCCCGGGGCCTCTGCCGAGGTCGGCCGGGCGTGTCGTGCCGCAAGAACCGGCGATCATTTCGTCGATGCCCTGCAGCGGCTCGATGGCTCGCAGTAGAACTCCGCCACCCACGCCGGCCAACTCGCTGGTCACATTCAAAAGAAACGATGTCCCATAATTGAGATACACATAGGCGTGTCCTCGCTTCAGAAAAAGCGACCGATTGCGCTGCGTCTTTCCACGGAATGCATGTCCGGCTGCATCACCGACCGGATAAGCTTCCGTCTCGACAATACGCCCGCTTAACCTGCCAGAGTCAGTGTCATGGACAACGACCTTACCAATCAAATAGCGCGCCAGCTCCACGGTATCCACTGGAAGCTCCGCTCGACGCAGGCGCCGCAGCCGACAAGAGGCCCGGCGCATCAAGCCCCGTCGCTCCGACGCGCCTGCATTTCCAAGGTGACAATTCTCGCGAGCAGCGTAGCGGGAAACAACTGGCCAATCACCGCTTCCAGATTGGACAGACTCCGCGCCAGCGGCAGGACCGGCACGATGTCGCCATATCCGGTCGACGTGATGGTCGCGAGACTGTAATAGACGAGGTTTCGCCCCAACACGAGGTATTCTCCGCGGGCCGTGGCGCCCGAGATCGCATCGGGGTTTAGCGCCAGCAGAATCTCGTACAGGGCGGCGAACGACAGCGCGATGCAAAGATAGAGCACAACGGCACCCTGTATGCGGTGAAGCGTGATGCGCCCAGGGGCGAACACCGCGCCCCATACCACCCAGATCAATGCCGCCATGAATACCACTGTTGACCCGGAACCCAGGCAAATCGTCAGCGGCGATGGATCATCGACTCGCTCCACGTTCGCAACCAGGGTGGTCAGGGATGAGATCAGAATGGAGACTATTGCAATCCAGTGCCGGGCGGCGACGAGCACGGCAGAGATGATCAGGAGAAACCACGCCACGACAAACAGCGGCGCTCCGGAAAGATGCGCTCGGGCTAAAGGAATGCCCACGAAGACTTCCAAAGCCAGCAGGATGAGCAGGCCGGTCAGCATCGGATCGCGCCAGCGTTCTTGCCAGCGCCCATATCGTCCTACCGCATCTGCGTAGCGCACGTGATCTCCGGGTACTTGGGCAGCGTCGCAGCTGCAGAATACAGCAGACTATCCGATCGATCCGGGCATCTCGACCGCCGTCGGCGTTGTGACTATGCTCGCCGGATGTCCTGGCAGCACATTCGCATCTCACGGTTCGGCGGTCCCGAGGTCCTGAAAATGGCCGAGGAGCCGACCGTTCCGGAGCCCGGCCCTGGGGAGGTCCGCATCAAGGTCATTGCCGCCGGCACCGGTTTCACCGATACCATGATCCGCCGCGGCCGCTATCCGGACTTCAAGGGGCCGCTACCGTTCACTCCCGGGTACGAGCTCGTGGGCGTCGTCGAGAAGAACGGCTCCGGCGTGGATGCACGGCTCGAGGGACAGATGGTCGCCGACCTCTGCACAGTTGGCGGCTATGCGCAGTTTGCGATCCGTCCAACGCGTTTCCTCGTGCCTGTCCCTGATGGCATCGATCCAGCCGTAGCGGTGTGCATTCCGCTGGCCTATCTGACCGCCTTCCAGATGCTGACTCGCTACCGTCAGCTGTCGCCGGGCGCGACGATTCTCGTCATAGGCGCCTCCGGCACGGTCGGTACGGCACTGCTCGATCTGGCGCGCCATTTCGGCCTCAAAGCGATCGGCACCTGCTCGGCCTCGAATCTGCGCGTCGTTGAGCGCTTCGGCGCAACCGCAATCGACTATCGCGCCAGCGACTTCGTTGCTTCCGTGCGCCGGATTACCGCCGGCCGCCCTGGCGGCGTCGGCGTCGATGCCGCCTTCGACGCGATAGGCGGCGCGCATTTCAGCCGCTCGTTCGCCTGCCTCGCATCCGGCGGGCTGCTCGTGGGTTATGGATCGCAGACCATGGCGCTCGGCCGCGAAAGCATGGTTGCCGCGGGACTCGGCCTGGCGCGGCTCAAGATCTGGAACTCGCTGAGTTTCCTACTGAGCGGCCGCCGAGCCCTTTTCTATAGCATAACGGGGCGCCGCTCCAGCCACTCGGAGGAGTTCAGGACCGACATGGCGGCGCTGTTCCAGCTGCTGCGCGACGGCGCCATTCATCCGCTCGTGATCGAGCGCCTGCCACTGGCAGCCGCGAGCGAAGTCCATACGCGCATCGACGCCGGCGGACTTGGCGGCAAGATTGTGCTGCTGCCCTGGCCGGCCTCGTAGCCACGGTTCACTGCCAGTGAGGCCCACGATGAAATCACGAATCCTCGTCGCGATCAGCATGGTCATACTGTGCGCGTTCCTGGCGACAGCTCTCGCACAGTCCACGGCCGATAGCGTCTCTACGTCCGCGGACGTTTCAGTCTCCGGCATCGACAAGACGGAAATGAATACTGCCGTGCGCCCGCAGGACGATCTGTTCGAATATTCAAATGGCGCATGGTTGCGCGACGTGCCGATCCCGCCTGACCGGTCCAGTTATGGCGTGGACTCAATAATGACCGAGCAATCGCTGCTGCAGCAGCGCGGGATAATCGAGTCAGCGCGAACCTCGACTGACGCGGAGGCGCGCAAGGTTGCGGACCTGTATGAGAGCTTCATGGACGAGTCGCGCATTGAGCATCTGGGCCTTAAACCGCTCAAGGCTGAACTGCAACGGATCGCTGCCATAACTCGAATCCGCGACATCGGTCCGACGATCGCGCACTTGGATCGCATCGGAGTGAATTCGCCCTTCGGCGCATATGTTGCGCCGGATTCCAGGCACGCGACGCAATATGCGCTGTGGCTCGCTCAAGATGGCCTGGGTATGCCCGACCGGGACTACTATTTGAGCGATGACGCCAAGCTCGCCGACGTTCGCACCAAATACCGAGCGCACATCGAGAAATTGCTGCTTCTCGCGGGTGATGCCCGGGCAGAGGAGGAGGCAAACGACATTCTGGCGCTCGAGACGGCAATGGCCAGGATTCAGTGGACCAAGGTAGCCGATCGCGACCCGCAAAAGACCTATAACCCGCAGACGATCGCGCAACTCGCGCAGCTTGCGCCGCATTTCGACTGGCACACCTACCTGGCAAGGGCCGGCCTTTCCACGCCCTTGCCGACCCTGATCGTACGCCAGCCGGACTATCTGCGCGGATTGTCCGATCTGCTGCAGAACACACCACTGGCCCACTGGAAGGAGTACCTGCGCTTCAGGATTCTTTCCAGCAGAGCTCCCTATCTGTCACGGGCCTTCGTCGATGAGGATTTCTCGTTCAACGAGGGCGTCGTGCGCGGTACGCCGCAGCTTCAGGAGCGTTGGAAACGCGGCTGCCAACTGGTTGACCGACTCATTGGCGAGGCCTCTGGAAAGTTGTACGTCGCGAAGTATTTTCCGCCACAAAGCAAGGCGCGCATCGACGAACTGGTTGGTAATCTGCTCAAGGCCTATGCCCAGAGCATCGATCAGCTGGAATGGATGGATCCGATCACCAAAGTGGAGGCGCAGGCAAAGCTGCGCAAGATAAACGTGAAGATCGGCTATCCAAATAAATGGCGCGATTACAGCAAGCTGATGATCTCACCCACTGACTTGCTCGGTAATGTGACCCGTGGTCAGGAGTTCGAGACAAATCGCAAGCTGGCGCTGTTGGGCGGCCCGATCGATCGCAACGAATGGCGCATGACGACTCCCACGGTCAATGCCTACTACAATGCGAGCATGAACGAGATTGTCTTCCCGGCGGGAATATTGCAGCCGCCACTGTTCAATCCGGCGGCGGACGACGCCTTCAATTACGGTTCCACCGGGGCGATAATCGGCCATGAAATCAGCCACGGCTTCGATGATAGGGGCAGTCAATACGACAGCGGCGGCAATTTGCGCGACTGGTGGACAGCTGAAGATCACGCCGATTTCAAGGCCAAGACTGAAAAGCTCATCAATGAATATGATGCCTTCGAACCGGTGGCTGGCTTCCATATCAACGGTGCGCTTACTTTAGGCGAAAACATTGCCGATATCGCCGGCATCGAAATAGCCTACAAGGCCTATATCGCCTCGCTCGACGGACAGGTGCCGCCGGTGGTAGATGGCATGACTGCGGATCAAAGATTTTACCTGGGCTTTGCCCAGAGTTGGCTGGGCAAGCGGCGTGAGGCCGCCACGATTGCGCAACTCAAGTCCAATCCGCACTCGCCGGAGAAATACCGCGTGGATGGCGTGGTTGTGCATATGCCGAGCTTCTATAGCGCCTTCGCCGTTGCACCCGGCGACAAAATGTATCTTCAGCCTCAGGATCGAGTGACGCTTTGGTGAGGGACGGCGACTAGCCGCATTCGCCGATGTCTTCGTTCCAGATCTCCGGATGCCGCGTGATGAAGCCGCGAAGCAGCTGCTGGCACTCGTCCGAAGCGAGGTCGATGACTTCAACGCCATGCTCGCGCAACCAATCCGTGCCGCCGGAAAAAGTTCGGGACTCGCCGACGATCAGTTTGCCAATGCGGAATTGCCGGATCAGTCCGCTGCAGTACCAGCACGGCGCGAGCGTTGTGACCATGATCGTGTCCTGATACCGGCGCTGCCGTCCCGCCTTACGAAATGCGTCCGTCTCGCCATGTACGGAAGGATCGTTTTCCTGAATGCGTCGGTTATGTCCTTGGCCGAGCAGTGTCCCGTCGCGGTGGAAAAGTGCCGCGCCGATGGGAATTCCGCCTTCCTGAAGGCCCAACCGGGCTTCCTGCAGAGCGACCTCGAGCATGGCGCGATCATTGAGCGACATGAGGCCTTATAGCATGCTCGGGCTGAATCTCCAGCAATTGCAAGGTGTACCGCTGTCGCTGTTTGGCGAATATTCGCGAGCCTGACGCGTGCGCGCTGATATTTTTGCGGCCCGCTGTCGGCCAATAGGCAGGCTGTGACGTTATACCACCTATCGGCACAGCATCATCTTCTATGCTGCGCCATAGATTTCAATCCAGGTGGTTCACATGTCGCGATCGGCCAATGCTCGCTCTACCTTGCTGCGCACCGTTGCCGGCAATCTCATCGCACTGTCTGCGGCGTCTCTGCTGGGCGCCTGTGCCGTGCAAACGCGTGTGTATGTGCCGCTTCCGCCGCCTCCGCCACCGCCTCGTGTCTACGTCGCGCCACCGGTAGTCAGCGCTGAGGTCGCCCCGGGGGTGGAGGTCGCGGTGACCGCGGTCGAGCCGCCGCCGCCGCTGCCCGACTACGAGCAACCGCCTTGCCCCGATGATGGTTATCTGTGGACGCCCGGTTATTGGCACTACGGCTACGCGGGCTATTACTGGGTCCCGGGGACCTGGGTCGAGCCGCCGCAGGTCGGTCTGCTGTGGACGCCGGGCTACTGGGCGTTCAACGCCGGCGTTTACGGTTTCCATGCCGGCTACTGGGGCGCGCATATCGGCTACTACGGCGGTGTCAACTATGGCTTCGGCTATGTGGGCGTCGGCTTCGTGGGCGGACGTTGGGAGGGCAATCACTTCGCCTATAACGTCGCCGTCAACAACGTGCATAGCACGAACATCCACAACACCTACAACCAGACGGTCATCAACAACGTCACGGTCAATCGCGTCAGCTACAACGGCCCCGGCGGCGTGACTGCCGCACCGACCGCCCAGGAAAGGGCGGTGGCACAGGAACGGCACGTTGCGCCGACGGCTGCACAGACCGCGCACATCCAGCAGGCGGCCAGGAATCCCGCGCTGGCTGCGAAAGCCAACGGTGGTCACCCCGCCATTGCCGCAACCGCCAGACCGGGCGCCTTCACCGGTCCAGGTGTCGTCGGCGCGCACGGCGCGACAGTGCCGGCTGCCGCCGCCACGCATGCGAGCACCAACACTAAGACGCAGTTGGCCAAGAAGCCGCCGCCGAAGCCGAAAGCCGACGGCAATCCCGAAAGCAACCACGACGCCGAGGCCGGTGACAAGGCCCGCTAGCGGTACGGGTTAATATCGTGACGCTGCTGGTGTAGCATCACGATATGAGAACCCCGTTGACCTTCGATGACCTTATCACTGCCTAATGCTTGAGCCGGCGTTGACCCCGGATTCGGGGCGCAACGCCGCGCAGCTTTCCAGCACCGCTTTTGGCGTGATCGTGGCGGTCGGCATCTGTCACATGCTCAACGACATGATGCAATCGCTGTTGCCGGCGATCTATCCGAATCTGAAAACGAATTTTGGCCTGAATTTCGGCCAGATCGGCGTCGTGACCCTGGTCTATCAGATGACGGCCTCGATTCTGCAGCCAATGATCGGTCTGTATGCGGACCGGCGGCCCACGCCACTGGCGCTGCCGGGCGGCACATTGTTCACGCTGGTAGGGCTGCTGGTGATCTCGGTGGCACACCACTATGCGATTCTGCTCGTGGGCGCGTCGTTGATCGGCGTCGGTTCGTCGGTGTTCCACCCGGAGGCCTCGCGGGTCGCGCGCATGGCCTCCGGTGGCCGTCATGGACTTGCGCAATCGATATTCCAGGTCGGCGGCAACATCGGTCAGGCGGTCGGGCCGCTTGCCGCCGCGCTCGTGGTCGTGCGCTGGGGCCAATCCAGCATCGCTTTCTTCGCGCTGCTGTCGCTGGTCTCATTCGCGATTCTGTGGAATGTCGGGGTCTGGTACAAACATCATGGGCTCGCGCGCCTGCACGGCGGCGCGACCCACAAGGCGCACGGCAGGAAGCTGCCCCGCCGCGTCATGGTGACGGGCCTCGTGGTGCTGATGACCATGATCTTCTCGAAGTACATTTATCTGGCGGCGATGACCAGCTACTACACCTTCTACCTGATTCGCCGTTTCGGCTTGTCGGTGCAAAATGCGCAGTTGCATCTGTTCGTGTTCCTGGCGGCCATCGCCGTCGGTACCATGGTCGGCGGCCCGTTCGGCGATCGCCTCGGACGCAGATTCGTGATCTGGTTTTCAATCCTGGCGCCGCTGCCCTTTACGCTGCTGCTGCCGCACGTGAGCCTCTTCTGGACCGGACCGCTGACGGTGCTCATCGGGCTGATCCTGGCCTCGGCCTTTCCGGCGATCGTGGTCTACGGGCAGGAGCTGGTGCCCGGCAAAGTCGGCATGATCTCCGGCATGTTCTTCGGCTTCGCCTTCGGCGTCGGCGGACTGGGTGCGGCGCTGCTGGGCGTGCTGGCCGATCGCACCAGCATCGAATACGTGTACCAAGTCTGCGCTTATCTGCCGCTGTTCGGGCTGCTCGCCTGGCTTTTGCCCGATATCAAGCGCCGGCCCGGCACCAGCTGACTGAGGACACAGCCGAGCACCACCAGCGCGCAGCCGCCGATCGCGTGCCATGAGAGCGTCTCGCCGATGATAATCCAGGCGGCGAGCGCTGCGAACACCCCTTCCATGCTGAAGATGATCGCGGCATGCGCCGGCACGGCATCCTTCTGTGCGATCGCCTGGATCGTGTAGCCAACGCCCACCGACAGCGCACCGCCGTAGAAGATCGTGAAGGCCGAGCGCTGGATGTCCGCCAGATGGATGGTCTCGATCGCACACGCCACCGCGAGGCTGGCGACACCGCAAACGATGTTCTGAATCAATGCCAGGCTCAGTGGCTCGTGCCTCTGCGTGAGCGTGCCGAGCAGCATGAGCTGCAAGGAGATTGCGGCCGCTCCGAACAGCTCCAGCCCGTCGCCGTAAGTGAGCGTCAGATGCTCGCCGCTGAGGTAGTACAACCCGACCGCGGCGCACAGCGCCCCCAGAACGATGCCGACTCGCAGGCGCTGACCGCCGAGCAGGCTCAGCACCGGCACGATGACGACGTACATGGAGCTGATGAAGCCTGCGTTCGCGACTTTGGTATAACGCAGACCGACCTGCTGTGCACCGAGCGATATCGCGACCAGCAGGCCGAGCAGGATGCCCGGCCCCCATGGCATTGGCGTGCGCGCCGGCAACGGCGAGCGCACGGCGCGTTTGAGCCAAGGGCTGAACACGGCCACCACGAGAGCGCCGAGCAGAAAGCGCACGCCGTTGTACATGAACGGTCCGATGGTCGCGAGGCTCAGACGCTGCGCCACGAACGAGCAGCCCCAGATCAATGCGGCCAATAGCATCAGCAGATCGGCGCGCACAGACTGAGTCTTCAAGCCGCGGAGTGTAGCCTGATCCTCGCTCACTCGGCACACGCCGCGCGACTCATTCTCTTTCGTGAACAGGTTATGACTGCTTTAACGGTTGCCGTGGGCTGCCGCGCCGCCAGACTGTCGCCTCGAACCACCGAGGACGGCCATGCTGTTTGAACCACTGCTGTCGCGCTCGCTGCGGCTCAAGAACCGAATGCTCATGTGCCCCATGACGCGCAACCGCGCCGTCGATGCCAATACGCCCAATGCGCTGATGGCCGAATATTACGGGCAGCGCGCCGGGGCGGGGTTGATCATCACCGAAGGCACATCGCCTTCGCCCAATGGTTTGGGCTATGCGCGCATCCCGGGGCTGTTCAACGGCGCGCAGGTGCGCGGCTGGAAGGCAGTCACGGAGGCGGTTCACAGCCGCGGCGGCAAGATATTCGTGCAGTTCATGCACACCGGCCGCGTCACGCACGTCGCGAATTTGCCGGCGGGCGCGCAAGTGCTCGGACCGACCGCCGAGGTGTGCCCAGGGGAGATGTACACCGACGCCTTGGGCTTGCAGCCCTACAGCCCGCCGCGCGCCATGACTGAGCGCGACATCGCGCACGCGGTCGGTGAGTACACGCAGGCGGCGCGGCTCGCGATCGACGCCGGCTTCGACGGTGTCGAGCTGCATGGCGCCAACGGCTATCTGATCGAGCAATTCCTCAATGCGAACGTCAATCGCCGCACCGATGGCTACGGCGGCAGCATTGCGGCTCGCAACCGATTCGCGATCGAAGTGGCGGGTGCCACGGTGAATGCCATCGGCGCCGATCGTGTCGGCATGCGCCTGTCCCCCTACGGTGTCTTCAACGCCACCGGCGCCTTCCCGGAACTCGAGCCGCAGTATACGGCGTTAGCCGGCGAGCTCTCGCGCCTGGGTCTGCTATACCTGCATGTGCTCGATCATTCCGCGATGGGCGCGCCGCCCGTGCCGGCCGAATTCAAAGTCAAACTGCGCACCGGCTTTTCCGGACTGTTCATTCTGGCCGGTGGTTTCGACGCCGCGAGCGCGGAGCGTGCGCTGATCGAGCGGCGCGCCGATCTGATCGCGTTCGGCAGGCCCTTCCTGGCCAACCCCGATCTGGTGGAGCGCTATCGCCTGAACGCGAAGCTCAATGCCCCCGACATGGCCACCTTCTATCTGCCGGGACCCAAAGGCTATACCGATTATCCGACCTTGACCGCTTAGCCGCGCCGCTCAGTCGTCGATGGCCTGGTACACCGAGGTCCAGAAATCCAGGTACACGCCCGAGAATTGGGGGAATCCCGCGCGCTGCGTCATCAGAATCGCCACCAGATCCTCGTCCGGGTCCGACCAGCAGCTCGTGCCATAACCGCCGTCCCAGCCATAGCGCCCGGGCACCGCGCTGAGATCGTCGCGGCCCGTGACCACGCCGACGCCAAAACCCCAGCCTCGGTTATCGAACTGTCCCGGCAGCAGACCCGAAATCGCCTTCTGCGCCGGTGTCAGCTGATCGCTGGTCATGAGCTGAACCGAGAGCCGCGACAGTATGCGTGTGTCGCCCAGCTTGCCTTGCTGCAGCAGCATCTGCGCAAAGGCGTGATAGTCATCGGCGGTTGAGATCAATCCGGCGCCGCCATCGGCGAACGCCGGCGGTCGACTCCAGGCGCTGTCCTGCACGCCGTCGTGCAGGATGAGCGCACCCGTGCGCGGATCGGTCCAGTAGCTTGTGGCCAGCCGGGCGAGTTTCTGCGGCGGCACGCTGAATGCGGTGTCCTTCATGCCCAGCGGCTCGAAGATGCGTTCGCGCATGAAGGCCTCGAGCGGCTGGCCGCTGGCGCGCGCAATCAGCGCACCGAGCACATACGAGCCGGTGTTGTACAGCCAGCGCTCGCCGGGCTGCGCCATCAGCGGCAGGCTACCGAGGCGGCGCAGCCACTCGTCCGCCGACAGCGGTGAGGCTTGATTCGGCGGCCCGAAACCCACGAGCTCCAGCTCGCGGATGGCCTTTTGAATGGGCGTGCCCTCGGGCGAGTTCAGCTCGATGCCCCAACCCAGGCGCAATGTCAGCAGATCGCGCAGCGTGATGGGCCGGTGCGCCGGCACCGTGTCGGCGAGCGGGCCATCGATGCGCGCCAACACGCGGCGATTGGCCAGCTCCGGCAGCCAGCGATCCACCGGTTCGTCGAGCCGCAGCCTGCATTCCTCGACCAGGATCATGGCCGCCACGGCCGTAATCGGCTTGGTCATCGAGGTGATCCGGAACAGCGTGTCGCGCTGCATGGGTTCGCGGCCGTCGAGCGCGAGCGATCCCAGCACTTGCGTGTGCACGGCGCCATAACGGCTCAGCAACAGCACCAGGCCGGGCACTTCGCCGCGTTCCACATAGCCGGACATCACGCGATGCAGCTGTTGCAGCCGCGCCGCGGACCAACCTGCGTCGTGGGTATTCAAAAGTCCGTCTGACGCCGCCCGCGCTTGGCGCGGCGGTCCACCGCCGGCGCCCCGGCACGAGGTGGGCTGCCGGCTTCGCTGGCGCGCCGCGGCTTGGCCCGCCGGTCGTCATAGTGCCGATAGGTGCATTGGCACGCATGCGGCCGGCCGCACTCCTGCAGCGGCAGGCGCGGCGCCTTGCCCGACAGGAAGCGCTTTTCGAGCAGCGCAATCGCCGCCGCGCAGCTGCCCTTGGGACAGACAATGGCCACGGCATGCCACGGATCCGCTCGCTTTGCCGCCGCGCGCTTATCCAATTTTGCCTTCATGTCTGCCATGTCTGCGCCCCCGCGGCGTCAATCGTGCAACACCTGCATGCCAAGATAGAACAACAGAGTCTGGTGATCGTAACTCATGGGCCCGACATCGCGCCCGATGGCGAATAATAGCGCCAGCGAGTCGTTGATTTTGCGCCGCCCACCGAGGTTGAACAGGGTTTGGGCATCGTGTGGCGCGAGGGTTTCGCGAATCTCGGCCAGGCACTCCAGCTGCGGCACACACTCGCGCGAGACAATGACCCCGGCCGCCCAGGCATCGGGCTCATGCGTGGCCAGGTACCGGCCGACCTCACCGTCCAATCCGAATCCCGCGAGCTCGGTGGAGGCCTCCAGCGGCAGGAACCACACCTTCCCGGGCTCGGTGATGTCGCGCCGATAGGAGGAGGGCGCGAAGTTCGTGCTCAGCTGTGGATACGTCGATATCGAGAAGCCCGCGCTCTCGCGATCGATGAAGCGCCATTTGACCCCGAGCTCGGAGGCACCCAGTCCGGATTGTACGGCATCGCCGCCGGCCTCTGACAGCAGCCAGGGCGTATCGATCTTGAGTTGGATATGGTCGCCCCAGCCGTAATTGATGTCGGCATCGGGCAGCGACAGCTGCCTTAAGCCCGGGGTCGCACTGCCGATGGCCGCGAGGTTGATTTCCCAATGTCCGTTTGGCGGTGTATCCGGGTCATCGGTCACCAGCGGCGGGCCGCCCTGCGCGAGCGCGGCAGATGCCATGCCGGCACCAAGCAGCGCCGGCGCCAAGCGGCGCAGCCAGGAGGGAACGGACATGAGCGCGCCATTATCGGCGCCTCAGGGCGGTGGTGTATACCAGATCGGCGAGGACCAACCCCGCTCCTGAATTGTGGCCGGCACATCGGCCGGCAGCGGCGTGCCGCGTTTGACCGCCAGCAGCGTCGACCAGCGCGGCGTCGGGATTTCAAGCACGCGCAGGTAGTAGACCGCCGGCACTTTCGGATCAAATTGCGGGTCACGCCAGAGCGTGGAGAGTTGCGTGGCACCGATGCTGTTGTGATACGTCGCGGTCTTCAGATCCACCGTGCTGCCCACCGCAGGCGCCTTGCCGGTCCTGGGATCGACCTTGCGTCCATTGGAGAGCGCCACATCGAACAGCTTTTCCACGTGCTTGCCGTCCTGGAGCCAGACCTTGACGATCTGCAGACGGTCGAGATTCGCGCCATCCGGATCCTTGACCGACCAGATGACGAAGCGCGGCGCGCTGGCTTCTGCGGGCTTCGCCGGCAGATCCCCGCCCATCGGCACACCTTGCGCGTACGCCTGCTTGACCCAGTCCGGCTGCTTGAGGATATCCTTGGGGAAACCCCAGCCGCCGAACAACCGGAACTTCAGGCGCGTGCCCGAGGTGGCAAAGGTCTCCTTGCGCCGCATGGCATCGTAGATCGACTCGCGCGTGTTCTGCTCGGCCCAGACGCCGGTCAGGTTGCCGGAGCCGTTTTCGTAGAGATTGAAGTTGATCGTTGAACCGGCCGGGGTGGCCGCCTGGGCCGCCGGATTGCTGTGTTGAAAATCCTTCATGCGCTGCTCGAAGGCGCCCATATCCGGCAGCTTCTTGTTGGGATCGGTGGCACCGATCATGCCCACGTAGGCATTCTCCGCCGAGTCACTGAGACCGTTGTGGAAATCGCTGGCACCGACGATGCCGTACTTGTAGGGATTTACGCCATTGGTCCGCGTCGCAATCTCGAGGCCGCGACCCAGGGCGTCGCGCACGTAGCTGCCACCGGGCTTGCTCTTGGCGGGGGAGATCAGCAGATGATCGTAGAACTCGAAGTTGGCGAACTCGTCGTTGGGTGACAGCGCCGGGTGGGTCTCCGAGGCTCCCTTGTTCTGCGAGATCTCCGCCAGCGGCTCGTTGGCGGCGCGGCTCTCGGCATAGCTCTGATCGATCGGCCGCCCCTCACTGTCGATCCAGTCGAACATCAGACCGTTGCTGGCATTGGAGTTGTGCGGAATCGCAAGCGCCTCATAGCCCTGAGTGCGGATATGGGCGAGAAATGCCCACAGGTCTTCCGGCTTGGGCGAATCCACCGAGGTGAACGGATTGGGCGCCCGGTCGCCGCGAAAGACCACATTGCGGTGCAGATTCTGGCCGTCGGGCATGGCCGTCCATTCATAGGCAATGAAGGTCGTGAACTTGCCGGGCTGGTAGTTGCGGTTCGCGGCTTCGATCTCGCGCTGCCAGGCCGATTCGGCGGTGGCCTTGGTGTCCACGCCGAGTCCCTTGCCGCCCAGATTGAGCTTGACGATTTTCCAGAACGCTTTCGGGCCATTCTGCCGCGCCTCCTGGCCGATTTCGGTGTGTGACAGCGGGCTGTCCGGGTCATCGAGCGTATTGAATACGCCGATGTTCTCGGAATGATCGGTCACCGCGAGGAAATCCAGCGGCGGGGTGGAGCGGCGGACCTGATCGCCCTGGAAGCTCACCGACTCACCCTTGCCGAAGCGATAGGCCGCGTCCGGGTCCACGGTCGCTCCAAACAGGATGTAGGCGTCAAATGAATAGCTGGTGTGCAGGTGCAGGTCACCGTAATACGCCTCGCGCTCCGGGTGGTACGGGATCTGGCCCCAGGTGGTGGCGGTAGCGACCGCCAGGGCGCCGGCCATGGCCGCGGCAATCAAGCCAGGATGTTTCATTGTTCTCCCCTCATGCGGTAAATCAGCGGATCAATGGGTCAACACGTGGATGCGCTCGAACATCCAGTAGGATGCGAGCGTGCCGATCGCGTACGGCGCCGCCCACCGCGTCCAGACCGGCAACCGCCTCGGCAGGCGCCGCAGCAGGGCGATCAAGGCGAACACGGCGGCGACGAACATCAGCTGTCCGATCTCGACGCCGAGATTGAACAGCAGCAGTGCGAACGGAATGTTGTGTGGCGGCAGTCCGATCTCGGCCAGCGAACCGGCGAAGGCGAAGCCATGCAGCAGCCCGAAGGTGAAGGCGATCAGCCACGGATACTGCACCGTCAGGCCTCGGTGGCCGCGGTAGCAGCGCGCCAGCTCCACGGCCACGAATACGATGCTCAGCGCCACCAGGGATTCGATGACCGGTGCTCGGACGTGAACGAACCCCGAGGCCGCGGCCACCAGTGTGATGCTGTGCGCAACCGTGAAGGCGGTGATGGTCTTGACCAGCGTCACGCGGTTACGCACCAGCAGCAACAGGCCCAGCACGAAGCTCAGGTGATCGAAACCGGTCAGGATATGTTCGATGCCGAGCCGCAGATAGGCCGGCACCGGCATCTTGCCGGCGCCGCTCAGATGCAGCTGTATCGAGGGGGTGCCGGGCCGCAGAATCTCCTGGATCTGCTGGCCGTTGCCGAAGGTGATATTCACCAGCGTATCGGTGATGGTGAATTCCAGTCCTTCGATGCGCAGCGTGGCGCCGTCAAAGGAATCGCGAGTGAAGGGCAGATTTTCCCAGCGACGCACCACGAAGCTGTTGGCAAACGATTCTTCGGCGGGCTCGCCATCGAGCAGTCCGTTCGAGACCCGCGGCGTGAGCTTCAGGACCAGGGTGCCGTTGCTTGGCTGCTTCCACAGCACGTCGAAGCTGTGCTGCGGATTCTCACTGATCTCCAGGTAGGCCGGCCGTATCTCGTGCGCCAGGCCGCGGGTCCAGCACAGCCACGCTGACAGGACAGTCAAGATCAGGATCGAGCGCTTCATTCGCGCACGATCGTGAAGCTTCGCTCGAGCTTCGCGAATGCCTCGGCGTTGTGACGGCTGCGCTGCTCATCCAGATAATCGCGCCGGACCGCCTCGGCAACCTCATCGAAGCTCGCGGCGCGGGCTGGTTGCACCGATTGCAGATAGATCAGGTGCCAGCCCAGTCCGCTGCGCAACGGCTGCGACCATTCGCCGACCGGAAGCTTGAAGATCTCATCAGGCAGGCTGCCGTTGCCGAACACGCGCGCCACGTCCGCTTGCGTGAGCGCCGCGTAGTCGCTTGGACCGGGAAACGCGTCACCCTGCGCGGCCGCCCGGGTCGCGCCCGACACGAGCAGTTGTGAGCGCAGGCGCTGCGCCGCCGCATGGGCGCCGTCCTCGCCGCGCGTGTCGGGCGAGAAATAGACCTGCGTGAACGCGAGTTTCGAGGGCAGCTGGTATTGCGCCTCGTGAGCGCGGAAATACCCCTGCAGCTCCGCCCCGCTTGGCGCATGCGCGATGCCGAGATCCTGCTGCAGGAACTGGTACTTCTGTACCAGGCGGCGGCGGATGATCTCATCGTTCTTGTCGAGTCCCAGGCGCATGGCCTCGTGGTAGAAGACCTCCTCGCGC